>Ga0209062_1000297_pt1 | contig 177531 bp, 160 predicted proteins | sample Coa_R2_2_FD_187158 | JGI IMG/M metagenome (GOLD analysis project Ga0209062, IMG submission 187158) | Surface soil microbial communities from Centralia Pennsylvania, which are recovering from an underground coalmine fire - Coalmine... | ecosystem: Environmental > Terrestrial > Soil >...
GCGCCGCAAACATCTCAATAAGCCAATGCTCAAGTTATTCGACAAGACCATCTGGATCTGGCGGCGTGTCGATGGCGTCCTGCCTTGGCGCGGCCTGTCGCTGATTGCCGTGGCGACGAAGGAATAGCCTCGACATGCAAACGTGCGTCGTTACAGGCGGAGCAGGATTTATCGGTTCTGCCCTGGTCCGTGCCCTGCTGGCCCAAGGCAACTGCCGCGTACGCGTGATCGATAATCTTCTCACGGGACACGAGCGAAACCTCGACGAAGTGAGGTCTCAAGTCGAATTGGATCGCTGCGACATTCGCGACTACGATGCCGTTGCCGCCGCGGTACGGGGAGCCGCCGTGGTTTTTCATCTGGCCGCCATCCCTTCGGTGCCCCGCTCCATTGAGGAGCCTGCGCTTTCGCATGAGGTGAACATCGACGGCGCGTTCAACGTTTTTTGCGCCTGCGCCGAGGCTCAGGTCGGCCGTCTGGTTTATGCGGCCTCGTCATCGGCTTATGGCGATGTTGCCACGCTCCCGAAGGTCGAGACCATGGCGCCCCATCCCAAGTCGCCTTACGCGGTCCAAAAACTCTTGGGTGAATATTACGCTAGCGTCTTCCATTCCTGCTTCGGTCTGGAAACCGTGGCGCTTCGTTTCTTCAATGTCTACGGCCCCCGCCAGGACCCGTCCAGCCCGTATTCGGGCGTCATCTCGGTGTTCATGCGCGCTTTGATCGAGCGCCGCGCACCCACGATTTTCGGTGATGGCGAGCAGACCCGCGACTGGACCTACGTCGAAGACGTGGCCGCGCTGTGCCTCAAGGCGGCTGTGGCGTCCGGTGTCGCCGGAAAGATGTATAACGCGGGCAACGGCGCGCGCTGTTCACTAAACCAAGTCTGGGAATTGTTGCAGAAAATCGAGGGGGTCTCCCTTCCACCCAACTACGGGCCATCGCGCGCGGGCGATGTGCGCGATTCGCAAGCCGACAGAACCGCCGCTGTGCGCGACTTGGGACACGCTCCTCGTTTCACGCTGGAAGAAGGTTTGCGCCGTACACTGGCTTGGTACAAGTCCCAATGATGCTGGCACTGATCCGAGACACCATCCGCCAAATCCCTAAAGGCAAGGTGGCCAGCTACGGCCAGGTGGCGCAAGCCGCCGGCTTCCCCGGGCGCGCGCGGCAAGTGGCTTGGGCGTTGCGAAACGCGCGCGCGTTGCCGTGGCATCGCGTGGTGGGCGCCGGAGGCAAGATCATGCTGCCCGGCGAAAATGGCATCGAGCAGCGTTTGCGCCTGGAAACGGAAGGCGTCATGTTCCGGGCCGGACGCGTTTGGATGGAAAAGCACGAACACGACTTTTCACCGCGCCGGCGCGCCGCCCGGAAAAAGCCGCCCCGGCGCTAGCGTCCGGCGGAATGCGCGTCCGATCCGAAGAGAATGGGGCGCATTTTCCGGGCGAACTCCGCCTCGGAGAAACGCGCTGCGTAAGCCTGAAGCGCCCGCGGATCCAGTTGCGTTTCGCATCGCTCCCATTCGCCGATGGCCTGCTCCAGCGCGTCCTCATGGGCCTGCTCGTAAAACAGTCCGCCCATGGGGTTCGAAGTTGGAACGATCTCCAGCGCTCCCCCGCGCGCCAGGGCGATCACTGGTTTGCCGCTGGCCAGCGCTTCGACCGCCGTCATGCCGAAGTCTTCCTCGCCCGGCATGAGAAACGCACGGCAGCGCGCGTAGAGCTCGCGAAGATCGGCATCCGGTACCCGCCCGCAAAACTCGATGTTCGCCGTGGCAGCTTTTCGAAGCGACTTGAACTCAGGACCGTCGCCCGCCACCTTGAGCTTGCGCCCGCTCTTGGCGAATGCCCGCACCGCCGTGTCCAAACGTTTGTACGCCACGAACTCGGACACGATTAAGTAGTAGTCTTCAGCCGGCTTGGAATAGAATGTCTGGACGGCCACTGGCGGATTGACGACGCCGGCCTCGCGCCGGTAAGTCTTCCAAATGCGCCGGCGCACATTCTCGCTATTCGCTACAAACTGGTCTACACGCGCGGCCGAAGCGTAATCCCACAGCCGCAGGTGGTGAGCCAAGGGCGCCATCGCCCAGCGCTTCAGCCGCCAGCGCGTCCACTCGTTGCGATAGGCCGGATAGAGATCCCACAAATACCGCATCGGCGTATGGCAGTAGCAAACGTGCCGCGCCTCTGACGGCGCGATGATTCCTTTAGCCGGGCCCGACTCGCTCGAGACGATCAGGTCATACCCGCGCAGATCGAAGCTCTCGAGAGCCATCGGCATCAACGGAAGCAGCGAGCGATAGTGCCTCCGAAGCGGCTGCAGGAAGGACGCACGCACGCGTCGCGACCGGATCAACTCGGACACGCGCGCCGGATCATAGAACAAGGTGAACAGGTCCGCGTCAGGCAAAAGCCGGCACAGCGCCTCGACCACTTTCTCGCCGCCGCGCATGTTCAGCAGCCAATAATGCACGATCGCCGCACGCATGCATCCGAAGTATGGCACGCGCCGCTTGCTCCGGCCAATCCTCTCCGGCACCGCTTTGTTTCTGGATTGTATGTTTCTTGTAAATTTTCTACAGGCGCGTCGGCTGTACTATTGGCTTCTGGGTTCGCGATGTCTTAACCTGACAAACGGATGATTGTGACTCCTCAATCAGTCTCGAGCGATCAGGCACAGCTCGATACCTTCCTCGCTGGAGCCGATCTGCACCTCCGCCGGACATTTTATCCGTTGGGGTTCCCGTTCAAGCTGGAGACCAACTCCAGCAGTGTAATGCAGGCGGCGGCCGAGGCCTGGAACTCGTTCGCCCAGACCTGCGATGACGCTCCGGTGCGGCTGTGTCTGGAAACTGCGGAGTCGCAAACGCCTTTGTCCACGCCCAAATCGATCTTCGCCTCACGCGAGCACTTGCTCTCGGTGTACGGCGATGCGGAAAATTTCATGCTGTTCGATTTCGCGCGCGCGTTCGGTTTCGGATCGATCACACAGGCCACTGCGGCCGACCGCCCGCTGCTTCGCTACCGCTTTTTGACGGCGGCCCTGCTGTTGGTGGAGCAACGCTGGCTGGCTCCGCTGCACGGCGCTTTCATCGCGAAGAATGGAGCAGGCGTCCTGCTGTGCGGCGATTCGATGGCGGGCAAGAGCACGTTGTCTTACGCCTGCTGCCGCGACGGATGGACCTACATCACAGACGACGGCATGTCGCTGGTTCGTTCCCGGCCTGACCTGTACGGAGTGGGCGATTACACGAATCTGCGGCTGCGCGAAGATACCCGCCGATTTTTTCCTGAGCTGGCCAACTGGCCTGCGGTCGTGCGCCCGAACGGCAAGATCGCGATGGAGCTCCAAGCGGCTGATCTGCCAATCGCGACCGCGCCCGGCGCTAACGTAAATCATGTTGTTTTCCTGGAACGCCAGCAGCAAGGCGCCGCTTCCATCCGGCCCTACCCCGAAGACCAGGCCTTGGCGCGATGGGCGCTGCACGCTTCCTTAGGGCCGCTCGAGGTGCGCCGTGCGCAACAGGACGGCCATCGCCGATTGGTCAAAGCCGGTGTGTGGGAATTGCGCTACTCTTCGCTACCCGAGGCGATCGCAGTGCTGGAACAACTGAGCTCTTCATGAACGGCTTGCCGCCATACGTGGGTGCAGTTCTGGCCGCTCTGCGTTTCCGGTCTCCGCAACCGCAAGCGCTCGCGACTTTAGACGAAGCGGGCTGGAGACAAGCGCTGCTGTTCTGCGACCGCTCGCAATTGACGCTGCCGCTCGCGTTAACCAGCCGCGAGTATTTGCCACAGTGGGTCGCGACTCGCATCGATCGCGACTTGGAGAAGAGCGCGGAGCGCTGGCAGCGCGTGAAAAACGCGTACGCCGAAGCGGCCACCGCATTCGAGTCGGCGGGACTGGAATGCGCTGTTTTAAAAGGCTTCAGCCACTACCCGCGTTTCGTTGGCCATCCGCATCACCGCTATCAGGGCGATCTCGATTTGCTCTTTACGCCCGCTCAAGTGCACGAGGCATACCAGGCGGCACGGGACTTGGGTTATGTGCCCATCGCTGCCGATGACTCGCATCCCACCAATCACCTCCCGACTCTGATCCGCAAAACGGGATGGATTTGGACCGGCGATTACTTCGATCCCGAAATCCCGATCGCGCTTGAGCTGCACTTCGGCGTGTGGGACGAAAGAACTGAGCTTTTCGCTCCGGCCGGCATTGAGGAGTTTTGGAATCGGAGGAGGCAGCGGCGTATTGACGATCTTTGTTTCACCGGATTCCATCCGGCGGATGAGACCGCCATTGCATGCCTGCACGTAATGTGTCATCTCCTTCGCGGCAGCCTCCGGCCTTCGCACGTGTACGAGATGGCTTGGATGCTGGATCGCAGCACCGCAGACGAGGCGTTCTGGGAGACGTGGCGCGAGTTGCATGATCCGTTCTTACGGCGTCTGGAGGCCACCTGTTTCGCGCTCTCCGAGCGATGGTTCCGCTGCGGCATGCCGGCAGCGGCACTCGACGAAATTGAACGTCTTGCTGCCGAATTGAAGCGCTGGCTGGATCTTTATTCCTGGTCGCCGCTATCGTCACCGTTTCGGCCCAACAAAGACGAGCTCTGGCTGCATTGGAGCTTGTTGGACTGCGGGCGCTCGCGCATGCGGGTACTGGCCCGCCGCTTGTTGCCGCGCGGTTTGCCGGGCGCTGTGGATACGGTAACCGTGCCGCGGGAACAGCTGACATGGAGCGTGCGCTGGCGCGCGCGTTGCCGCTACATGGGCTATCTTGCATCGCGCGTTTTACATCATGCACGCGCATTGCTGCCGACAGTGAGAAGCGCGATTCGCTGGTTCGGATCAACCGCCTAGCGCGGTCTTCTGTTTTGCGGGATCGGCCACCGACTGCATCACCTGCGAAATGCGGTCCTGGTACATGCGCGCCGTGTAGCGGCTTTCCCACGCTCGCCGCGCATTCGCAGCGATACGGCGCAGGTTTGTGGGGTCGCTCCGCATAGTGCGGCTCAGACCTTGGGCAAAGGCTTCCGGCGTTTTCTGCTGCACCAGAAAACCCGTCTCGCCATCGCTGACGATTTCTGGAATGCCGCCGGTTGCAAACGCGACCACCGGAACCCCGGCCGAGTATGCCTCCACCACGACGCGGCCCATTCCCTCCTGCTGCGACGGGACAGCGAGTAGATCGAGGTCCGAGAGGACCGGGCCAATGTCATCGCGCCAGCCCAGGAACTGCACGGGCAGCCCGCGTGCCAGTTCTTGAACGCGATCGAAGTAGGATGGGGCCGAATACAGCGGCGCGCCGCAGATGACAAACTCCGCTTTCGGAAATTCCCGCTGCAGGACCGCCGCGGCGCGCAAGAATTCGGCTTGGCCCTTTTCCGGACTGATGCGTCCGATGACGCCGATGCGCCATTTCCCATCTCGGCCAAACTCGCGATCGCGAAAGACAATCTCAGGAACACCGTTGGGGATGACGAACTGGCTTTCGGGATTCACGCTGCCGCGCAGCGCCTGCATTACAGAGTCGCTGCAAGCGACCACAGCCGCGCCCGCGTGCCGTATGCTCGATACGACGAGGGTGCGCGCGAGCCTCTGCCCGATATGGCTGTGCGCGTGAAACAGCACGCGCGCCGGCGCATGCGCGGCCAGAGCGGCCGCAGGCAACACGCGTGGACCATTCACGTAGATCAAATCAAATCGCGTCCTTTTCACGAGGCTTCGAATCAATCGCACCTGCCGCAGCAGGTCCAACAGAAACCGCAGCAAGTCCCGCAGGTCCTTCGTTCCGGGATTGTACGGGCCACAAGGAATCCGTACGACGGCGACGCCGCGCGATCGCAGTAGGCCGCTCAGGGGGCCCGTCGCCGGGAGGGCGGCCCACACACCCCAGCCGCGCTGCTGAGCGGCGGCAACGGTGTCTAGTAAGACGCGCTGCGCACCGCCGAGCTCGCCGAACTGATCGAGGAGCAGAACGTTCACGCCGCCAGCGCCAGCACGAAGAAGTACACCGGGAGGATGCGCCAGTACGTCAGGAGATCGGCCGAAAGCATCTGTACCGCCTGCCCAGACCAGAAGCACAGCATCCAGAGGCCGCAGAAAGAGCGCAGATCATCGGTGGAATGCGCTGCGCGGTAGGAGCGGCGGAGAATAGCGACATTCAACGCGATCACCGCCGCGAGCCCGAGGATCCCCGTCTCGGCCAGCAGCGTCAGGTACGTGTTGTCACCAACAGCGGTGGTGCCAATGAAATCGGAATAGGGCAGCGTCTTGTATCCGACGCCGAGCAGCGCGTACCAGGAATGCGCTTGGAGAAAGTCCAGCAGAACGCGCCAGCTCTGGACACGGCCGGAAAGAATGACATCGGGCGATTCGTTAAAGAACTGGAAGCCGACCGTCACGCGCTGCCAATAGGCTCCGCTGAAGACCGGTGAAAAGATGGCCAGCAGTGCGAGGAGGCCCACCAACGCAGCGGCGCCGGCCAGAACTCGGTTCCACCGCACGCGGTGGCGCTGAAACCACAATAGAACGATGAGCGCCACGGCCACATTGATCAACGAGCCGCGCGAGTAGGACAAGACAAGCGCCCAGGCGAGGGCCGACGCACCTGCCAGCAATGAAAATAAAGATAGGGATTGGGCGCCGCGCGGCCGGAACAGCGCCACTGCCACCATTTCAAGGAAGAATGCGCACAGATTTCCAAGCGTGCTTGCCTCGTAAAAGATTCCTTGGGCCCGCCGGAAAACCCCCGTATCGACCCAGATGAATTGCTGCTCGTAGCCAGCGGGAGCGGGGAACTGGTAATAGAAATCGACGCAAGCGAACAGGGCGGATAAAGCGGCCGCGCAGAACAACAGCCGGATCCAACGAAAGCCTTCGAAACCCGGGATGCGGCCGGGACCGCTGCGAACGTAGAAGTACACGTAAACGGAAATTCCGAGCAGGCAAACGCGGGCCAGGCTACCTGCGGCGATGGAAACGCCAGAGTAGATCAGTGCCATGGCCAAGCTCGCGAACACGATGGCGAACAGCGCCAGCAGGCACCCGCCAATAGAATTGATCTCGATACGCCATTCGGCCAGGCGCAGCAAACCAATAAACAACCCGGCGCCGGCGAATACGAGCGCTACGTGCGGGCCGGAATCCCCCAGGTGGATTGGCAGGGGCGGGAGCAGCAGCGCGGCCGCGAAAAACAGCGCCAGCCAGAGGCGCGGTTTTCGCAACATCGGCCATGCGATGGGAATTGCGATCAACGGCGCGCACAGCACAGCTTTGGCCGCGATTGAAGGCGCGAGCGCCGCCAGCGCGGCATAGCCGCCCAGACCCGCGCCCAATAGAGCTTCGCGGCGGAGGGGCGCGCGCAGGCCGGCTATCATGCACGCATCTCACGAACGGCGGGCGGCTGGAAAATTCTCCGGCGACGGTATGCGAAGGCAACGCTCAAATACACAACCGAACCCACAAATGCGAACAGCAACGCGGCACCCGCATTGAGCGATATGTTCGGCGAACTCGGACGCTGCGGTACGATGCCGGGATCGATGACGCGCAACTGTTCAGCGTGTGAACCGGCGGCCGCGCGATATTCGCGAACGCGAGCAGTGTCCGCCTCGTACACGGACTGGGCGGCCTTGATTTCCGACTGCAAGGCATCCCGATCTGCCCCGCGGCGCGCCAGAGTTGTGCTTTTTTCTTGGATCTCGCGTGCCAGAGCCTGGACGTGCTTATCGAGCAGCGCTGCGCGCGCTTCCGCGGCCAGGAGTTGTTCGTGGGCGAACTGACCGCTGCTTTGCTGGTATTCGGCGACGTTGGCTTGCGCGTCCACCAATTGCTTGCGCAACTCGCCTTCGAGGTCAACGTCCGAATCGATTTCGCTTTGCAACGAAGCGACGGGCTCTTTTGCAGCCAGTTCTTCCCAAGCCCTCTGCGCAACCTCCAGCCGTTTGCTTGCTTCCAAGACCTGATTCCGAGCCTGATCGACGAACGCATTGTCGGAGGAAACACTCTCGTTGCGGCTTATGGCGACAGTTTCGTTGGCCAGGAACTGCGCAACAGCCTGGGCGAGTTTAGGATCCCGAAGCGTCACGCTGATCTCTAGGATTTTTGTATCACGCGGCTTGGAAACCTTAAGCACACGGCGTTTCAACGATTCGATCGGTTGCCCGGCATTCTGCAGATGATAAATCGCAATAGCGCGCGCGAACAGACTGTCGCTGGAGGCGAAGCTCTCGTACGTCTTTAGCGATTCGAGATACACTGCACTCACCGCAATGCCCATGCGCACATCGTTGCCGGAGGGGGGCTCGATAAGGATGCTCGCGGTGGCGGTGTAGCGCTTCGGCAGAAGCAGACTCGCGACGAGCGCAAGAGCCAGCGCGGTTCCACATGCGACGGCGATAACGCGCCAGCGCCGCCGAAGGTAATCGATGTACTCGAAAGCATCGAAGGATTCGTGCATACTATTCGTGCCTCTGCGGGTGCGTTAGGCTGTCCATTATGCGCTGGATCGTGCCGCTTGTGGCGGCGCTAGTTCCGCTCCTGATCACGCCCGGCGTACTTTCTCATTTCGATGTTACGCCCAAACTCGCGATTCTCCTATTGGGCTCGGCGCTAATTCCCTTCTACTGGAAAACAAATGTACAAAATTTTTACAATCTGCTGCGCCGGCCGGCCGGGCGGTGGTTCGCAGGATTGCTCGCCGCTGCCTGGATTTCCATGGCCGTCGCGACCGTGTTCTCGAAGCATGCGATGCTGTCGCTGAACGGCGGCGGTTGGCGGCGGTTGGGCTTGATTCCTGAGACGGCCCTGTTGTTGTTTGCCGCGGCGGCTGGGGCATGGATGGCAGCGGATTCCGGGAATATCCGCCTGTTATTGCGGGCCTGCGCAGCGGCCGGCGCTGTGTCGTCTGGCTATGGCATCGCGCAATATTTCGGCTGGGACGCGTTGCTGCCCTTGAAAGCATACGAGGTTGGCGAGGGACGTTACATGATCGTGCGGCCCCCCGGCACGATGGGACATGCGGATTATTTCGCCGCCTGGCTGGTCGCAGTGGTGTTTCTGGGGATCGCTTTGGCTCGGTTGGAGACACGTACGTGGAGCCGCTGGGCAGGAGCCGGCGCATCGGCGGTCGCAGCGATTGCGATCGTATTGAGCGGTACACGATCGGCAATGCTGGGCTTGATCCTGGGAGGAATCATACTCCTCGCTCTGGCGCGCCTTCGCATCGGAGTGAGATCCCTAACGGCGGGCGCGTTGTGCGCGGCCATGCTGGCGTTGTTCTTTTTTTCCCCGGCCGGGCTGAAACTCAGGGCGCGGCTGCACTGGTCTGTCGAAGATGCGCACGGAGGAGCGCGCCTGCTGCTGTGGCGGGATGCGATCGGGATGGCGGCGCAGCGGCCGCTCGCAGGCTTTGGGCCGGAGACGTTTTCCACCGAATTTGCCCGGTTCGAATCCGTCGCTCTGGCCCGGGCGTTTCCGGATTTCTATCATGAATCGCCGCATAACATTTTCCTGGATGCGCTCACGTGGGGCGGGATACTGGCGCTGCTCACGTTGCTGGGTTTCTGCTGGCTCGGGGCGTGGTGCGCGGCACATCCGGCGCTGCCGGCAAAGCCACTGGCTGCTCCGCTCGCGGCCGGACTGGCGGGGTTGATGGCGGCACAGCAGTTTATCGTCTTTGTAATTCCGGTGTTGCTGTACTTTTATCTGCTGATCGGTCTTTTGGTCGCAATCACAGGCGCGACGACCGAGCAACAGGTCCGCTCGGTGCGTTTTCTATACCCGCGTGCGGTTATGGCCACAGTCAGCCTATTGCTCGTTGGATATACGTGCCGCCTGCTCATTGCCGATACTGCGTTGGCGGTGGCCCAGCGGAGGATCGCTTCCGGCGATGCGCAACGCGCTGCCGAAGCTTATCGCACGGTTCTGAGATGGCAGCTGGAAGGCACAGGCGACGATCTTTCGTATTCGCGCGCGATGCAGGAACTGGCGGCGAGATCGCCGATATTTGTGACGCGTCTGGTGGCCCGTCAAGAGGCGCTCGAGGCAGCGGTACGCGCGGTCAGCAGTGCGGAGGACCGGCAGAACGCGTGGTACAACCTGGCAACACTGCTGGCGGCGAACAACGATGCAGCGGGCGTGGAGCGGGCGTTGCGCAACGCGATTGCCTGGTCTCCGAACTGGTTCAAGCCACACTGGATGCTGGCCCAGCTCCTTGCGCTGGAGGGGCGCGGGCATGAAGCCCTGCAAGAGGCACAGACGGCAGTGGAGCGCGACGGTGGGCACGATACGCAGGTGGCCCAGACGTTAGAAACACTTACAAAATCGAGCACTCAGGGCCGCTAGCTTTTCACAAAGATTTTACGTGCTTGCCATTGCTCGTGCGGGGCGGCGCGCCTATAGTAAACCCAGGAGCTTTAATGACGAACCGTGTGGTCTTAGTGTTGCTCGCCTCGGTTGGTTCGGCATGGTGTCAGAACCCAGCCTTTTCCGGCAATTCGGTAGTGAACGCAGCGAGCTTCCAGACGCCGGTCGCGCCCGGCTCGCTTGCGACGATCTTTGGAAGTAACCTGGCATCCACGACGGCGCAGGCCGACACAATTCCACTCTCGACGTCTCTGGGCGGTGTTACCGTTCAGTTCGTGCAGGGCAGCAATACATACACGGCTCCGCTGTTGTTTGCCTCGCCCGGCGACCCAGCCAACAGCATTCCGTCGCAGGTAAACGTGCAGATCCCTTGGGAGGTGGTGCCCGGTGGAGCGCCGGTAAGCGCGATCGTGAGCGTGAATGGGAACGCATCTGCTCCCCAGCAGATCAACGTCGGGCCACTCGGGCCCGGAATTTTTGCATCGAGCGGCCGCGCCATCGCGGTGAACAACGCCGATAATACGCTGGCTTGGCCGGCGGGCGCAGTACCCGGTTTGACGAGCCACGGCGCGAGGGCAGGCGATGTGGTCGTGATCTACGCGAGCGGCTTGGGGGCGCTGGATAACAGCATTCCCGACGGGACAAATCCGCAACTGGTGGACGGACAATTGCGTAACACAGCAACCACGCCAACGGTCATGGTTGGGAACGTGCCCGCGCCACTGGTCTATTCGGTACTCAGCCCGCAGTTTGTAGGTGTGAACCAATTAGCAATCAAGATCCCGAGTAATGCGCCGATCGGCGATCAGGTCCCGTTGCAGATCCAGGAAGGCGGGGTGACCAGTCCCGCGAGCACGACGATATCAGTAATCCAATAAGACGGCTACGGCACGAGCAACGCGCTCGTTGATGTGGTCGTGCTACCAGGCGCCGTTTCCCGCAATGACGGCGGGAAGCGTGCGCCACAGAATCTTGAGATACATGCCGAGACTGAGCGAGCGCACCATTTTCAGGTCCATAGCGCTGCGCTGCGGGAAGCGGACGGCGCTGCGGCCGTAAACTTGCCACAGTCCGGTGATGCCCGGTTTGACGGACAGCAGTTCGGCCGCGTGCGGGCCATAATGCCGGTCCAGCTCGCTCCGCGTCAACGGCCGCGGGCCAACTAGCGACATCTGGCCGCGAGCCACGTGCCAGAGCTGCGGCAGTTCATCGATAGAGTGGCGCCGGCAAAAGGCGGCGAACCGGCTCGCAATGCGCGGGTCGGAGCTGTCCTTGCGATCCTCGGATGGCTCGGCGATGACATGATCGATCCAACTCCAGCCTTGGCGTGCTGAATCGCCTTCCTGCCACATGGTTCGCAGCTTCACCACCCAGAAAGGCCGACCGTAGCGCCCTACGCGAAGGTGTGCTACGAAGGGAGAACGCCCCGATAACAGCGTGATTACGGCGGCCGAACTGAGGATAGCCGGTGTGGACAACGCCAGCAGGGCGAATGCCGCCGCGCGCTCGGCTGCCTCAGGCATAACGAGGCTGGACGCGTTGCGCGTCTCCCCGGCTACCGAGACCTCGACGGGATCGAACTCTACCGAAGACAAAACCTACCTCGCAGCTCGCTAACCGCAGTATAAGCTGGGGATGCTGGTTTTCGACCTCGATCCACAATCTCTTTGCATTCTTTTTACAGCCGGGAGTTAGTTAGCATTCATATTCGCCCAGGCCGCGAACGCTAAGATGGTAAGTTGCCAGAGCGGCCAGCCACGGATACCGGCCAAATACTCGAGCGCGAACTCGAGTATTACGAAAATCTGTATAGAGGATTTGGGGCGGCCCATTTTGCGAAGCCGGCGGTAGTGGCTTTTCGCGAATACCTGGTGGGGCGGCTATTGCGGCGGACCGGCGCGCAACGGGATGCGCGCGTGCTTAGCATCGGCTGCGGGATCGGAGACACCGAGCTATTGCTGGCTCGGCACGTCGGGCACGTAACGGGCATCGATTTGTCGCCCACAGCCGTTAGACAGGCGAATCAAGCTGCCCGCTCGAAAGGAATCCGCAACGTACGATTCTTAGAAGGCAGCTGGCCCTCTGTTCCGGTGTTGGGCGAATCGTTCGATGCGATTCTGGCGATTTTCTTCCTGCATCATCTTCCGGACCCGGCGCTGGAGGCGCTGGCTCGCGATGTCGCGCCGTTGTTACGCGAGGGTGCAGCGTTCTATGCGCTCGAGCCGAGCCGGAGAAGGCTCTCCGGGTTTGTTGGAAAACTACTGGTTCCTGGTTTGATGAAGAAATACCAGACCGAGGACGAACGCCAGCTTCTGCCCGCCAGCACGGCCGCGTATTTCGAACGGGCCGGTTTGGAAGCGGCGACTTACTGGTTCGATTTCTGCTCGACGCCGCTGGCGGGGCTCTTTCCTTCCTGGGCTCCCGGCTACCGCGTGGCGCGCCGGTTGGACGCCGCGCTGACCGCGTGCCCCGGCCTGCGCGCGCTGAGCAGCAATTTCGAACTGATCGCTCAACGCCCGCGCAGGGCCGCGTCAACTTCAACGTGATTGTCGGCCAAGATGGAGCCGACGGCGCGTTGCAAGGCGGCGCGAGCTTTTAAATATGCGCTCCTCGCCACGACGACTGTGGAAGCGGCCTGAGCAAGCAACGTCTGATACTGGATGATGAAGAAGCTGGTGGACGCTCCGACCTCGAACTTGGCCTGTTCGACGTCCAGCGATTCCTGCTGCAACCGCTGGGTTTGGAGCGCGGCCTCGTAGGATGCGCGAGCGCGCCGCATCGCCACCAGCGCGTCTTCCACCTCAAGCTGCGCTTGTTTGCGGAACTGCTCCAGCCGGATGCGGGTCTGGCGGAGTTGAATCTCGTCGCGCGCGACGTCGGCTTGCGCCACGCGGTTGCGTAAAGGCAGGGTGATGTTGACGCCGGCGCCGTAGGTGGGATAGCGCCGGGCGAAGATTTGCTCTAGCGCGCTGCCGTACCCCCCAATGAAGGTTGGATCGAGTGCCGCGGCAAGCGGATTCGCTTGGCCCGCCAAGGCGCTATTTTGCACTACGCCGACCAGGTCTACTTCGGGCAGCAATTCGTTGCGCGAGCCTTCAAGGCTGATCTGCGAATTTTCGACTTGGACACCGGCTTGAAGCAAGTCCGGACGATTGGAAAGCGCTTGGGAAATCAGATCCTGGATGGGCGGCAATCCGTCTTGCGCGGGCACCTCAACGGTGCTGGTGGGAACGATGTGTGCATTGAGAATTTCCGGATCGTTCTCGGTGCGGCGCGTAACGACGTTCTTGACGATTGCTTCCTGCTCTTCCAGCAGACCGCGCGCGTTGATCAGATCCTGGCGAACGGAAAAAACTTGGGCGTTGGCACGCGTCAGCTCGACGGGCGCTTGTGTTCCTTCATCGACCTGCGCCTTCGTATCGGTGTACAGCTTCTCGGCGGAACCGAGCGTTCCTTCTTTCACGCGAACGTCTTCATAAAGCGCGACCAGGTCGGTGTAAAGGCGAACCGTCCCGTACACAGTTGCAATCAATTGCTGCTGGAAGAGAAGGTTCGCAATTTTTCCCTCGTTCTTCGCGATGCGTATGAAACGCCGATTGACGGCCAGGCCGAATCCGCGCAGCAGCGGTTGGGTAATCGTGAATCCAAGGCTGGATGCTGTGTAAGGGCTGTAGCTGCTTTGATATGAGTTCAACGTCTGGCGCAGGTTGTTAAAGGTGAAGTTGAGCTGAGTGCCGGGGCCGAAGCCTTGAACATAAGCGGCATTCGCCTGCGTAGTATTTGTAGTCAAGGCCTCCACGCCCAGGTTTCGATTCAATTCCGGCGTGGTCTGATGTGTCCAGTTCACCTGCGCGGCCAGGGTCGGGTCGAAGGACGGAATTGCTGGACCGGTGGAAAGCGGAATGCCCTGCACGGAAAGATTATCAACAGGGGTACCCAGCACGCCTAGCTCGGAAGGATTGGTGGGCACCGAGCCGACGGCGAAACTGGATGAAGCCGCGCTCGTAACCAAGGGGCTCGCGGGACCACCGACACCAACCGGAACTTCGGCCAGGTTGTACAACAAGCCGCGCAACAAGCCGCCACCTTTGGCGCGCAGCACTTCCGTCGTTGCGGAGGGAAGCGTGTAACGCTCGAACTCGACGTCCAGATTGTTCTCGATGGCCAGCGCGATCGCGTCGGGAAGAGACAAGTAGATGTTCCCGGCGCGAAGTAATTGATGCAGCCGCGGCGAATTGGTCATGTCCACCGGAGCGGGAGGATGCTCGACGTAACGATCTTTTATGCGCTGCCAGCTAAATAGGGATAAATCGGCGGCGTCCAGAATGCCAGGAGATTCTAGGAGCAATAGAGACACGAGTAGAATGCTGGTTTTTTTCATGGAACTCTCAAAAAAATTAAGATAATCTGCGGCGGCGGGGCGGCTTGGTCCGTCCATCCGTTAGGCGCTCCCGCTATTGGGAACGTGGACACCGAAATGCGCGCACCGCATTAGCGTTTGGAAGAGCGCTTGGAATTGACGGCGCCCGCCGCCACGGCCGGAATCGGCTTTACCATAACGCCTTCCTGCACCGTATCGTTCGGATTCACAATCGCGCGCTGGCCTTCGGTCAGGCCGGACAAAACCTCGATCCGATCGCCGAGATCGCGGCCCACCATAACGCGCTGGAAATGCACACTGTTGTTTGAATCCAGAGCGGCGACCATGGTGCCCTCGGGCCGCACGACCAAAGTGTCGGCCGATATCAGCAGAGGCGGATCCTTGCGCGGAAGGTTCAGGTCTACCTGAACGTACATGCCGGGGAGCAGCCTACCGTCGGAATTCGGGACTTGAACCTCAACCAGCAAAGTACGAGATGCCGGGTCCAGGGCATTGGCGGTGCGCGTGACGGTGCCGTGAAATTTGCGGTCCGGCAGTTCGGCGGTGTTCAGCATGGCGGTTTGACCCACATGCACGTCTGCGGCGTTGGCCTGGGGCACGTTCAAATAAGTGCGCAGCAGGTTGGTCTGCGCGATGCGGAAGAGCATGGTGTTGCCGGTGTTTACCAAAGCCCCTACATCGATATTGCGGAGTGTAATGACGCCCTCGAAGGGCGCGCGGACCTTGAGGTAATTGTGAAGATCCGATAGACGCGCGACGTTGGCCTGAGCGGCGGCGAGGCTGCCCTGAGCGGCGGCGACGGCCCGGTCAAGCGCGCGAACATTGGCGGCTTGGGCCTGGTATTGAGCCTGATACTGATCATTTTCCTGCTTAGAAACCGCACCGCGCTTTACCAGGTTATCCCAGCGCCCGGCCGTGACTTTGGCAAGCGCCTCGTTGGCGCGGCCCTGCTCCAGGGCGGCTTTGGCGCGCTCCAGATCGGCTTGCGACTGCTCGACGGCGGCCTGGGCCTGACGGACCTGCTGATCGAGATCGGGAGCTTCGATTTCGGCCAGCAATTGCCCGGCGGTCACCCGGTCGCCGATGTCGGCGTAACGTTTCAGGACGTAGCCTTCGGCACGGGCCAGGATGGGGGCTTCGGTGACGGCCTGAATGTTTCCCGGCAGCACCAGGCTGCCGCTGGCGGCGCCGCGCTCGGCGACGGCGAAACTGGCTTCGGGCAGGCTCTCTTTCTGGGCATCGGCTTCAGCTACCAACTGGAGCTGCCGGCGCTGGTGCGGAATATATCCCAATACGAAAGCCGCGCCGAACGCAACCGCCAATAAGAAAAGCAGGGCGAGAATCTTCTTGCCCGACGGACGGGCGGGGTGCGCTAGGGCGGAATGCGCGTCCTTGGCGCGCTTCTGCTCTTCCAACTCGCGCCTAAGCCGCTCGACTTCCGCTCGTAACTGTTCTTCCGTGCTCGTCTCCACCGGATTCGATTGCTCCTCTGTCACCTAGTACACCTGGATCTCGGATTCCATCCACTCGCGCTCTTCGTCCTCGATGCGCCGGTCGTAATCCACTGGCGGGCGTTTCCGCAAATACGTGTAGACGATGGGAACGATAAACAGCGTTGTGACGGTTGCGAGCAACAGTCCGCCGATAACGGCGCGGCCGAGCGGCGCGTTCTGTTCGCCGCCCTCGCCCATTCCGAGCGACATGGGCAGCATGCCCAGGATCATGGCAAAGGCGGTCATCAACACTGGGCGCAGCCGGGTAAAACCGGCTGACAGCGCTGCCGCTCTAACTCCTTTTCCTTCCATACGTTCGTCATTAGCGAAGGTGACCATTAGAATGCTGTTCGCGGTAGCCACACCGATGCACATAATCGCGCCCATGAGTGACGGAACGCTAAAACTGGTTTGGGTGGTGAACAACATCCAGAGGATGCCGGATAGAGCGCCGGGCAGAGCGCAAAGGATAATAAACGGATCCACCCAGGATTGGAAATTAACCGCCATCAACAGATATACCAAAATGACCGCGGCAATGAGCCCCAGGCCGAGCCGCTGAAACGAAGTCTGCATGGTGGCGGCCTGGCCGCGCAACGTGAGCGAACTGGATTTGGGAATCTGGGTCTGATTCATGATCTTCATCACTTTGGAAGTGACGCTTCCCAGGTCGGTGCGATCGACGTTGGCGTAAATGTCGAATGCGGGCTGGACATTGTAGTGGTTGACGATCTCGTCGGCCGAGCGGTGTTCTACCGTGGCTAGGTTTGAGAGCAGCTGTGTCTGATACGGCAGCGCGCCGGGGTTGCCGTACGCGCTGGAACTGCCGCTGGGGGCCGCGCCGGTGAACGAATTGCCGGCCATCGCGGAACCCGCCATTGAGTTGGCCGTATTGGTAACCAGAGCGCCGTTCACAGGAGCAATTGGGGTGCGCATGAGCGCGTCCACCGAGTCCAGCTTGTATTGCGGCGTCTGCACCAGGATCTGGTAATTGACGCCATTCTTCCAATTGAGCCACTGGTTCGGCGCGACCTGGCCGCTGCCGCTGAGCGAGATAAGCATGCTGTTGGCTACATCGCGCTGAGTGAGGCCGATCTGGCCGGCTTTCACGCGGTCGACATTGATGCGTAGTTCGGGCGCATCCACCACTTGATGGATGTGGACGTCGGCGGCGCCGGGAATTTGGGCGATGCGTTCGGCCAGTTGCTTGGCGATCTGGTAGTTGGGCGCCGCCTCGCGGCCGGTCACCTGGACGTCGATCGGTGCCGGCAAGCCAAAGTTGAGAATCTGGTTGGTAATGTTGGCCGCTTCGAAATAGAAGGTATCCTCTGGGAATTTTTCGTTCAGCCGTTTTCTGAGGCGATCGGTGTAGATCTCTGTGGAGGTATGCTCGGGGTTCAGCGAGATAAGGATATCTCCGTCGCTGGTTCCGATATTCGGATTATCGCCGAAGCCGATATTGAAGCCGCCGGGCGGCAGGCCAATGTTGTCCAGCACGGTATCCAGTTCGCTAGCCGGAATAACGCGGCGGATTTCGTTCTCAACATCTGCGAAGATCAGCTCGGTTTTTTCGATGCGGGTACCGGCCGGGGCGCGGGCATGCAGCCGGATCTGACCGGAATCGACGGTGGGGAAGAAATCGCTGCCGACGAAATAGATCAGGCCCATGGACGCGCCGACGAACAGCACGAACCCAGCCAGAACCGGCGCGCGATGATCGAGCGCCCAATCGAGCAAGCCGGCGTAGGCAGCGCGAAACCGCTCGAAAATGCGATTGAACGCGAAGTGAATTCGCCAGATCAGCGGGTGCACTTCGGCGGTGCCACCTTCGCCGTGCTCTCCGCGGCGGTACATGGCTACTTCCAGTTTTAGGAGGTAGTGCACCATTGTGGGTACGAGGGTCCGCGACAGCAAATACGACGCGAGCATGGCGAACACTACGGCCAGCGCCAGAGGCGTAAACAGATATTTCGCCGCACCCGTCAAAAGCAAAACCGGAACGAACACGATGCAGATGGACAGCGTGGAGACGAAAGCCGGAATCGCGATCTGCTGCGCGCCATCCAGCACGGCGCGGACCAGCGGCTTCTTCATGGAGAGATTCCGGTGGATATTTTCGATGGTGACGGTCGCGTCGTCCACCAGGATGCCGACGGCCAGCGCCAACCCGCCAAGCGTCATGACATTGATGGTGTGACCCATCAGGTTCAGCACGACGATGGACGCCAGGATTGAAAGGGGAATCGAGATGCAGACGATCAGCGTGCTGCGCCAGCTACCCAAAAACAACAGGATCATCAAGCCGGTTAGGACCGCGGCCATGATGGATTCGCGGAGCACGCCGGTAATAGAGGCGCGGACGAACAAGCTTTGATCGAACAGCTGACGCACGTGCAATTCCGGCGGCAAGCCTGCCAGGACTTTCGGCAAAAGGGCTTTCACCTGGTTCACGATATCTAGCGTGGAGGCCTGGCCATTGCGCATGATGGTGAGCAGCGCGCCGCGGGTCCCGTTGGTGCGCACGATGTTCTGTTGAACAGAAAAGCCGTCGTGCACCGTGGCGACATCCTTCAGATAAATCGTGGCGCCGTTTACGGTTTTTACCGGCAGGTCGTTCAACTCTCCAAGAACTTCCGGGCTGCTATTGAGCCGGACCTGATACTCGCGATCCGCGATTTTGACCGTGCCGGCGGGCAGAATTAGGCTTTGCAGATTGACCGCGGTGGAGACGTCCGTGGCCGAAACCTGTTTAGCGTACATCTGGGCCGGGTCGAGATCGACGACGATCTGGCGCTGCTTGCCTCCGTAGGGCGACGGCACCGATGCTCCTTGCACCGTCGCCAGGGGCGTGCGGATGAAATTCTGGCCCAGGTCCTGAATTTCTTGTTCGGCCAGGGTTTTGCTTTCGAGGCCCAACTGCAGCACGGGGACGCTGGAAGCGTCATATTTCAGTACGGAAGGCGGGAAGATGCCGGGCGGCATACCGCGCGTGATGCCCTGTGCCATGGCGGTAATTTGGGCCATGGCCATTTCGGCTTTCGCGCGCGGGTGGAAGTAGACGCGAATCACGGAAACGCCTGTGAACGACTGCGACTCGATGTGCTCGATGTCGTTGACGGTAGTGGTCATGGCGCGCTCGAATATCGTGACGATGCGCTTTTCCATCTCGTCGGGCGAAATGCCGTTGTAGGACCAGACCACGCTGATGACGGGGATATCGATGTAAGGGAAGATATCGATCGGCATGCTGACGATCGCCGCCACGCCCAGCAACAGGATGGCGAGCGACATCACCACGAACGTGTAAGGGCGCCGCAGCGCAAGGCGAACTATCCACATACGGAGGGGTCAAAAACGCACTAAGTTAAAGGATGACATCAGTTGGCCCGAAGGTTAGTAGCTCTTTAGGGCTATGGTTAAGATTACGCGCTCAAGCCTCTTCGCGCTGCCCCGGCGTGTTGCTTGGAACATCATCGACTACAGATGAATTATCCCACGCTGGATGGCTGCGGTAGCGGCTTGAGTCCGATCGTCGACCCCGAGCTTGTCCAGGATGTTCTTAACGTGATTCTTAACCGTGTGTTCGGCAATGCCCAAAGCATAGCCAATCTGCTTGTTGCTTTTACCTTTGACGATCAGCGTCAACACTTCCATCTCGCGGGCGCTCAGGTCGGCCGGCAGGGAACCGGCGGCCAGAACGGCACGTACGGCGGCCGTCAGGTAGGTTTCGCCGCTATGAACAGTGCGGATGGCGCGGATCAACTCATCGTGCAGGACATCTTTGGTGAGATAGGCACTCATGCCGGCCTGAAGTGCGCGGCGTATGTCCTCGTCGCCGCCATACGTGCTGAGCCCGATGATACGCGCGGCGGGAAATTCGGCCCGTATAGCCAAGGCAGCTTCGATGCCACTCAGGCCGGGCATGCGCATATCCATGAGGAGTACGTCCGGCCGGAATTTGCGGTACAGCTCGACAGCCTGCGTGCCATTGGCGGCTTCGGCCACCACGGACATGTCCGGCTGCATGCTGATGATCGTTTTCACGCCGAGGCGCGCGATCAGGTGATCTTCGGCGATCAGGATACGGACCGGATCGGGCTTGGGTGCAGTCACGTGAGCGGCACCGTCACTTCAACTTTAGTTCCCTGCCCGGGCTGGCTGGCCAGGCGTAGTTGACCGCCAAGACGCTCGGCGCGTTCGCGCATGCCGAGGAGCCCGAAATGGCCGCCGGTCTCCGAGAACGCCTCCGTCTGTTCGAACCCCTTGCCGTCGTCAGCCACAACCATGCTGAGCTGCTTGGGCTGGAGCGCCAAACGGATCCGTACTTCTTTGGCCCCGGCGTGCTTAATCGCATTGGTGACCGCCTCTTGGGCGATTCGAAGCAGATTCTGTTCCATCTCCTCCGGCAGCTTGCAGCCGTTACCGGAGACATCCACCTGCACGCACACCGGCGAGCCTGCCGTCCATTGACGAGCGGCCTCTGATAATGCGGCGGGGAGTTCCTGGCCTTCAAGCGCCGAGTCGCGGAGATCCATTACCGACCGCCGGGCTTCAGTGAGGCTATGGCGGGCCATTTTCCGGGCCAGATCCAGATGTTTGGCCGCTAATTCGGTATGGCTTTTCAGCGTCAAAGCGACGGCATCCAGCTGCGACGAGATTCCGACGAAGCCCTGCGCGAGCGTGTCGTGAATTTCGCGCGCCAGCCGCGCCCGCTCTTCTAACACGAGAGCAAAGCGCTGCCGGATCTGGCGAAGGCGCAGACGGAAAAGGCCCCAGATCGCCAGGGCAGCGGCAGCGGCGCACAAATAGCGAAACCAAGCGGTCTCGTAGAAATATGGGAGAAGTTGAAAGGCGAAAGCGGCCTCGCTGGTGGGGGCTCCGGGAACCGTCGCGCGGACTTTGAAGCGGTAGTGGCCATGCGGCAGGCTGTTGTAGTTCGTCACCCGGCGCGTGACACCGGTGGTCCAGTCCTGATCCAAGCCTTCGAGCTGGAACGAATAGCGAACTTTTTCGGGTGCGCTGAGATGAATCGCGGTATAGCGGAACTGCAGCCTCCCACTGCCGGGGGCGAGGTTTGCCGCGGCGTTCAGGGAAAGCAATCGCCCGTCGACTTGTAGGTCGAGCAAGTGGACCACTGGCGCAGCGGGCAGGGTGGTTTTTTCCGTAGGATCGAACACAGCAAGGCCGCGGCCGGTGGGAAACCAGAGCCGGCCGTCTTTACTCCGAATTCCGCCCGTACTGGTCGGGTAGCTCGGGGCGCACTGAGCGCTGCGCAGGCCATCGGATACGCCATAGTTGACCGTTGTTACGGAGCGGATCTTTGACGAAAAGAAATCGAGCAAGTCGCTTTTACGGACGCGGCAGATTCCTCGTGTAGTGCTGAGCCACAGCCAGCCCTGAAAATCGATTTCAACATGCGCGATGTTGTCGCTGAGCAGGCCATCTCGCGCGGTGGCGTATTGAAAGCGGTCATCGCGCACGGCATCGAGACCTCCGCCGAATGTGCCGATCCAAACAGTGCCATCGCTGTCCTCAGTTAATGACTGAATCTGGTTGCTCGAAAGGCCATCCGCCGTGGTAAACAGGCGCAGGTTGCCGTTGCGTAAGCGCCACAAACCCTTGCCGAAGGTTCCAGCCCACATAGTACCGTCGCGCGCCTCAAGAACGGTTACTACGGCGTCGTTCAGAAGCGGCCCACCGGGAATTAAGTTCTTGCCGGGATGTCCAGAATCCAATTCAGTCAAACCACTCGTGGAGGCTACCAGCAGTTTCCCGCTGGAGGTTTCCAAATAATCGAGGGCCAGCCGGCGGTTCAGCGCATCCCGAACCACCTGGCTAGTCAGGTGTCCGTCGTGCATTCGGCTGATTCCATCTCGCGTGGCGATCAGCAGGTCGCCGTTGTGATCTTCACGAATGGAGAAGATCTCGTTTCCGGGCAAACCGTCGCGCATGGTATAGGCCCGGCGTGGGTTTCCGAATTCGATTAGTCCCTGGTCATGAAAACCGATCCAGATCCTTCCGCGGCGGTCCTGATAGACGGCAGTGGGCTCGTCGCTCGGCAGGCCCTCGGGTACGCCGTAATTGGTGAATGTGCCATCGCGGAAGCGGTTCAGGCCGCTATTCATGCCCACCCAGAGATTACCCTCCGTGTCCTCATAGATGGAGCGCACCCAATCAGCTCCGCGGGAGCTGGCTAGGGGGCTGCTGACGAAGCGATCGCCTTCTAGCCGCGACAACCCACCGTTGGTACCCACCCAAAGATTTCCGTCTCGATCCTCCCAGATCGATCGGACGAGGATATCGGGAAGGCCGTCACTCGTCGTGTAGCGCTTGAACTGACCCGACGGAGTTCGTTTTAGTAAGCCGTTATTGGCTGCCCAAATATTTCCGTTGCGATCTTCAATAAGTGTCGTAACTACGCTGTCGCCGATCTGGGATTTCGTGATTACCGGAACGAAGCGGTTGCCTTCGCGCCGGGCGAGGCCGGAGTAGCCAGCGACGTACAGAGTGCCGTCGTGGCCCGTGTAAACCGCCCGCATCGATTCGATCGGCAGCCCGTCACCGGGCTGATAGGTGATGAATTTACCGTTTTGAAGGCGGCTCAAGTAGCTGCCGGCGACGACCCAGATGTCGCCGGAGCGGTCCTGTGTGATGGAATTGATAAAGGAATCGGGGAGGCCATCTTTTCTGGAAAAGCTGGTGAATTTGCCTTGGTAATAGCGTGTCAGGCCTGCCGTCGTGCCGATCCATAAGCTTCCGTCCGTGGCGGCAAACAGGGCGTTAATGCTGTCGCTGGGAAGTGCGCCGTTCTCTTTGTTGAAAACCGTAAAGTCGTAGCCATCGAACTGGGCCAGACCTTCATCGGTTCCAACCCAGAGATAACGATCTTTGGTTTGACTAATGGCGTGGATTGTATCCTGAGGCAGCCCGTGTTCTACGGTCCAGATGGTGTGGGTGTATTGGGTAAGTGTGCGATGCGGATTTAGAGCCGCGAGTTGGGCGGCGCCAATTATCGCGAGAGCGCACCCAAGAACCCACTTAGAACACACTCTTGAGTTTACGGAATTCTTGCGGTCGATGCGACTTCGGGGCTGGCACGGACGGCCGGAGCGCGCGCCGCGCGTAGTGCCGTCAATATGAGCACGGGTAATACGACGATCAACGCCAGCCAGCCAGCAATGGCCCAAGGCGCCAGCGCCGGGAAGCGGAAGCGAAGCTGGAAAGGAAAATAGTAAAGCGTGCGCCACTCGACCGGGATGCCTGCGAAGCGCTGCGGGTCTTCGCGGCCCGTCGAAATCTGGATGAGGTTGATAGCGCGGTTCCAGATGGCCCCGCCGGGATAGCCGCGCTCTCGTTGCATGACTTCCAGATTGGCCGCGATGATGGTCGAGCTTGCTTGAATGACAACTGAGGCGATCACGAAAGTCCAGAGCCCGCGGCGCAAGGATTGGGGTAGCGGACGCGGGCTGGCGAGCAGCAACGGAACTGCAAAAAGACAGAACAGCTGTACGGGCAGAAGGACGTAGCGGTCGCCCCACGCTACACCGCCCCCGAAAAAATAATATTTGGCATAAAACGTAAGATACATGCCCAGAAGAAGAACCAGGGCTCCGAGCAGGAGCCGGAGTTGCCGTTCGAGCGCACGCCAATTCCAAGCCACCAGCACGAGTGACAGCGCGAGCAGCGGATCGAACAAAAGAACGGATTTATCGGGCGAAAACAAGGCGCCGAGGAACCCTTTCCAAAAAGGATAGGAGAACAGAAATTTCTCGGGCGCCCCGGCGGGCCGGAACTGCCGCTCGACGATGCCGGTGTAGGTGCTGAAGATCTCGCCGAAGCGGTAGTACTGATACCAGCGGTCGAAGAGCAGCGCTGCGGCGATCGGGGCCGCAAAGCCGGCCAGGAATCGCTTCCGTTGCGACGTGCACGCCAGAGCATATATTCCTAAGACACCGGTCTCGAGGACCGAGGTCAGACGGGTAAGGAGGGCCAGGCTGCTCGCAAGGCCTGCCGCCGCGGCCCACTGAATTCCGGGGTCACCGACGTACCGGCGGACGGCGTACAGAGTTGCCAGCGCGAGCGCCAAAAGCAGAAGGTTCTCTTGAGCGCATTGCACGTACTGCAATACTGTAGTCGCAAAAAGCAAAGCGAGCGCGCCCGTCGCGCTCGTACCGGTAGAGAAACGGAGCGTTCGCAAAAGCTCATAAGCCAGGAGCAGCGCGCACGCTGTGAGAAACGACTGCATCAGAAATGCCAACGCGAGTTCCACGATCTGGGCTTGGCGTGATGCATCGAGATTGAATCGCTTGAGCACCGGGCCGATAACTGCGTTGGCGAAGATATCGAACGGCAGCATGACCAGGCTCTGACCGATTCCGTAGGGGGGATGCCGGACGCCATTACGGCCGACCACCCCAGCGCCGGGATCATCGGGGCGTACGGGCGGCTCTCCGCGCCAAATCCAGCGAGTGACCTGCAGCCTCCGCACGGTGTCCACCGTGCCCAAGTTGCCGGGATTGAGCAAGACGCACGTCCAAACGGAAAGCAGGACCAAATGGATTCGCACGCGCATGAGGATCTACTGCCGCACCTGTTCCTGGTTTCACGGCGGGCAAGCCTCATTATGGTACACCGGGCCGTGCGCGGCCAGATTGAAATCTGCGGCGCGCGCCGCGAGTTTCGCGCGAACTCTGAAATAATAAGGAACGTTGCCTGAGCATCGCAGCAGCGCGTCCAGTACGGAACGGATTGTTGTCCTAATTCCTTTGTTTAACGACTGGGACGCCGCCGATCTACTCTTGGATCGTCTGGACGCAGCTTTCGTGAAATCGCCGGCTTCGGTCGAGGCCCTGCTGGTCGACGACGGCTCGACCGAGGACACGCCATCCGGGTTCGCGCAACGGCGGTTCAACGCGTTACGAAGTATTGATGTGCTTCGCTTGCGCCGCAATCTTGGCCATCAGCGCGCGATCGCAGTGGGACTGGTCTACGTCTATGAGAACCGGCCGTGCGAGGCCGTGGTGCTTATGGATGGCGATGGAGAGGACCGGCCCGAAGACATCCAGCGGCTTTTGGAACGGTACCACGCCGGCGGACCGAGCGCTATCGTATTCGCGGCCCGCAGCAAGCGGCTGGAGCGGCTGCCGTTTCGCGTTTTGTATCACTTATATCGCGTAATCCATCGGCTGCTTACCGGAGATCCCGTTCGCGTCGGCAATTTCAGCGTGGTGCCTTTTGAATGTTTGCGACGGCTGGTAGTGGTTCCCGAGATTTGGAACCACTACGCGGCTGCGGTGATTCGGTCGCGCATTCAGTTTTCATCCATGCCCATTGCGCGGGGCGCGCGCATCGCGGGCGAGTCGAAAATGAACTTCATTGCGCTGCTGCTACACGGTCTGAGCGCATTCTTCGTGTACGGAGATATCGTGGGCGCGCGCCTGCTGATCGCAATCGCGCTGGCGCTCATTCTGGAAGTGATTCTCATTGCGATCGGCATCGGGGTGCGCGTGAGCGCCAGTCCCAGCGTCGTGAGCGTGGCCGCGTATTTGGCTGGGCTGCTCGGCATTATCCTCCTGCAGGCGATTCCCATCGCGCTGATCCTGGTGTTTAGCGTGATCGGCAGCCGGGTGAATGTTGGTTTTCTGCCGTTACGTGACTGCCCTTATTTTGTGAATCGGGTGACGCGAATCTTCCCCGCCGCGGCCGCAGCCGTTTTGTCTGTGTGAATCCGGCGGCTCCGTAATTTCCGTTACGAAGTCCGAGCCAGAAACGATAAGAATTTCAAAGTTCTGCACTGATTCGCATAGGTCTCACTATGCATTCCCCTGCAGGTGGTGTATACTCCTTCCCAAGTTCGTTAAGAACGTACTAAACGGGGCAGACCGCGCCGTCTGTTCTTCCATCCTGCTGAGGGTTCAAAATATGAGAAATGTAGCGCTTTTGGCCGTTTTAGCAATCGGGGTGAGTAGCATCACTTTCGCGTCCCCGGTAGGTAGTATTCAGGGATCGGTAAAGGACTCTACGGGTGCGCTCGTTCCCGGTGTAAGGATCACTCTTACCAACAATTCGACCAACGCCAAAATCAACACAACCACGAACGCGAACGGGGAGTTTCAGCTTCTGCAACTTGCGCCCGCGACATATTCCCTCGTCGCCGAAGCGCAAGGATTCAAAAGAGTAGATGTTCCTTCCGTTTTGGTGCAGGTAGATCAGATCACGCACCTGGATCTGGCGCTGGAAATAGGGAGCCTGAGCGAATCGGTGCAGGTCGAAGCGGTGGCACCGCTGCTGGAAAACGACAAGAGCACTTTGAGCAGCGTCGTCAACAGCCGCACTATTTCCGACATGCCGCTCAACGCGCGGCAGGTGCTGGACCTGGCGCTGGTAACTCCCGGGGTGGTGCCGACGGCGGCTGGAACGCAGGTGTTGAGTTTCAATGTCGCAGGGGCACGTTCGCAATCCAACATTTTCATGTGGGATGGCGTAAGCAACATGGACACGCAGGTGGATGGCGCGCTCAACGCGTTTCGTATCACCGATGCCGTGCAAGAATTTTCGGTTCAGACCAGTGTGGCATCTGCCGAATATGGCCGGGGCACCGGCGGCGAAGTGGACGTGGTGACCAAGAGCGGCACGAATGCATTTCACGGCAGCCTGTTTGAGTACTTGCGCAATTCGGATCTGGACGCGGCGGACTTCTTCACCAACCGCAACCGGGCGCCCAAGAATCCGTTGCATCGCAGTCAATACGGCGCCACGTTCGGCGGACCGATCAAGCGCAATAAAACATTCTTTTTTGTGTCCTACGAAGGATTCCGGCAGGTGGCGCCGACGGTAAGCACAACCGAGGTGCCTACTCTCACGGAGCGGGGGCAGGTGACGGATCCGATTTCAAAAGCGTTATTGCAGTTCTGGCCGCTTCCGAACACTTCGGTGCCGGGTACAGCGAACAATTTCATCGCAAATGTAGGCGCCACCGATTTCGACCATACGGGTTTGATTCGAATCGATCACCGCATCGGGGACAAGGACGTGCTAATAGGCCGGTTCGCCGATTTCCAGGGCACGTTTTTTACGCCTGGCGCGCTGCCGAATTTGAACGGGAAACGCGAATGTGCCCGTGAGCCGGAACGGTTCCTTGGTGGAGGATCACACCTTTAGTCCGACCGTGCTGAACGAGTTCCGGATCGGCTATTCGCGAAACCAGACTTTTATTACAGTGCAAGACAACGGATTCAACGCGGCCAGCATCTTCCAGATCAACGGCGTGCCTCTGCCAGGCGTAGTGGATAGCACCAAGAATCTTCAGGATTCCGGCTTGCCGACCATCAATATTAACGACGGCCATGTATCGTTGGGGAGCACCAACAACCTCCCGCAGGGGCGCATTACCAACACCACGGAACTATTCGACAATCTTTCCTGGGTCGCTCCGTTCGGCAAGAGCAAGCACAACATTAAGTTCGGTTACCACATTCGCCGTGAGCAGGCGCGGCGCTATCTGGACGGTTCATCGCGCGGCACTTTCAATTTTGTGAACTGGTCCGATTTCGCCGCCGGACTGGTGAATACTTCAACGTTCAAGAGTGGCAGCACATTAGCTTATTGGGACCGTTTCCCGTGGGATCTTTATTGGCAGGATCAATATAAGGCCAAAGATAACCTGACGATCAACATTGGCATCCGTTACGAATACCCGTCGGCGATCTACCAGACCCGTTTTGACGCCACCAATTTCATTCCCGGCGTCGGCCCTGTGCTGCTTGGCACGAACAAAGTGTTGACCATAGATCCGACCAAAGTGGGACCTGCGTCTCTGGTCCTTCAGCAAGCGCCCATCACGCTCAGCGACAGCGGTGTTCATACTGACAAAAACAATTTCGCGCCTGTCCTCGGCTTGGCCTACACGCCACGCTTCGCCAAGAGTCTATTTGGAAACGACGATACGGTGATCCGCGCGGGGTTCCGCATCGGTTATGACGATATCTTCAACAACATTCCGGCCAACATGGGACTGAACGTGCCGTACAGTCTGACAACTTCGCAATCGGCCGGCGTAACGCAGCCGGGCAAGTTCTCCTGGGGCACGGGCTTCAATCAGAATGTACCGCTGGTTAAATTTAATGCCGATGGCAGCCCTCATGTGGGCTTGATTTCGCTCAATGCCGAAGATCCTAACATTCGGAGCGCTTATTTGTATCAGTACAATCTGGGCGTCCAGAGGAAGATTGGTAACAATTTTTCGCTCGAGGTGGATTATCAAGGTAGCGCCGGGCACAAATTGGGTTTATTCATAGATCAGAACCAGCCCTACGTTACGGTCAACAATCCTCTAGTGCGAGGGAATCAGGCGCCGAATGTTCAGACTTTCCCCTATCCGCTGTTTGGTACGATTCCAACCGGGTACGACATTGGCAACTCGATATACAACGGCATGGTGACCATTGCCAAGTACCAAGGGAGGAACTATTTTCTCCAAGCATCCTACGTCTACGCCAAGTCGATCGACGACGCCTCGGCATTCTTCAGTTCAACCGGTTCTACCTCCCCTCCTGACGGCAGGCACTTGAATCTGGAGCGCGCTCCTTCAGACTTTGACACACGCTCACACGCGAGCATCCTCTACAGCATGGATATACCGGTCGGTCCCGGACATAGGATCTTTGGCTGGAACAATCAATTTAACCGGCAGCTATTCGGCGGATGGACCGTATCGGGTCTGGTGACGGCGCAAACTGGCCAGCCCTTTACCGTTTACAACAATGCGCAGGACTTTAGCGGGTTCAACCAATTCACAGATCGTCCGGATCTTGTGGGTGCGGGCCCAATGATTACGAACTACGGAAACCCTGATACCGCGTTCGACATTTCACTTTTCGGATGCTCCCGCCAAACCGGCAAGCTCGTCTGCCCACCTCCGCCGACGGGCCGCGTCGGCACTTCGGGACGCAATGAGTTTTATGGCCCCGGGCTGTTTAATTGGGACTTGGCGGCAGCGAAGAATTTCGCCATCACGGAAAACCGGATCCGGCTTCAGTTCCGTGGGGATTTCTTCAATTTGTACAACAACGTAAATTTCGCCAATCCGGTACACAACGAGAGTTCATCCACGTTCGGCCAGATCACGTCCACGCTGGGCACCGCGGTAGCTACCGCCGTAGGAACTACGGGTGGGGCTTACGGCGCCGCGCGGCAGATCCAGTTTTCTCTGCGGCTGTTGTTTTAGTTGCTTTGGATCGTATCGATGAGCGGGTTTGCTTTCTCGTATTCCCGCTCATTCTCTTATAAACTCGCGCGCGTGTGCTCGCCCTATAGGTTCTGACCAGCTCCACCGATCTTCAGGATACCGGGTCAAACTCCATGTTTCGGTCATCTCGAGCCATCTGTTTGATTGCGCTCACTTCCGCCGCCTGGGCTGGAGACATTACAGGCTACGCAATCATCACCAAGCGCCTGACCAAAAAGCGCGTGTCCCCGATCGTCTACAATTTGCGCGGTAGCGCGGCCGCGCCAGCTTCGAGCGACGACGGCGGGACTATAAGTGAATACGACCGGATGGCGGTGATCCTGGAAGGAGGCTCGTTCCCGGGCCAGCCGCCGGTAACGGCCGTTCTCGATCAGCGGAACACCCGGTTCGGCGCCGAACTGCTGGTTGTGCCGGTAGGATCTACAATCGAGTTTCCGAACTCCGATCCCATCTTCCATAACGTGTTTTCGCTTTCCAAGGCGCAGCCATTCGATCTGGGATTTTACGCGCGGGGCGAGAGCCGCTCCGTAAAATTCAGCCACGCCGGAATCGTTCAGGTGTACTGCCACATTCATGCCAACATGTACGCGGCCATTGTAGTGACGGACAGTCCTTGGTTCGCCAAACCCGCGGCCGACGGGAGCTTCTCCTGGCGGGGCGTGCCGGCTGGTCATTACCATCTGACTGCGTGGCACAAGATCGCGGGAATGCACGCTATCGACGTGACGGTTCCCGAGCAGGGGCAGGTTGATGTCGGCATCCGCGTTCCTGTGGACGTGGAGCCGCATCCTTGACGCGAACCACTTCGCTGACGACGCGAGCGTTTCTGTTCGCGTTTGTCCCGCTCTGCGTGGCGTTGTTGGGGAGTTTCTTCGCCTTCAATGCCCTGGTGGAGCAACGGCTGAAGCAGGGCCTGCGCGATTCGTTGCAGAAGTCCGAACAGCTACTGGCGCAAGCGAACGAGGATCATTCGCGGCGCATCAGTCAATTCGTTGCAGTACTCGCCAATTCTCCTGGTTTGAAAGCAGCGATCGGATTGACTCGTGAGCCGGCGCGCAGCCGGGAGGCCCAAGACGAGGTCCGAAACACCATTGAGGCGCAGCTTCGAGAAATCCGGGCGGTGGCCGGATTCGACTTGATGGCCATCAGCGACTGGAAGGGCCGCACTATTGCCGCGCTGGAGTTTAAGGACGGACCTGTTGGCGAGCAAAGGGAAATACCCGACATCCCAGAACAGCCGTCCCTCATTGAAACAGGCGGCGTGCTTTACGAGGTCAGCTCAACCCCGATCACCATCGATGACGATCAGCTAGGTGAGTTGAAGCTGGGGAGCCGCTTCGAGCTGAGCCGATATCACTTCGGAGGCGAAACTGCTTTGCTTCAGGATGGGCGGATTGTGCGATCGAGTCTTCCCGCCTCGATCTGGCCGTTCTTAGAGCCAGAACTTACGCGCGCCTGTACGGAAGCCGGCAAGGAATGCGAGATCCGCCACGCTGGAGAGACGTGGCTGGTGTCACCGCTGCATGAGCCCTGGCTTCGTGCACCATACCAGCTGATCGAGCTGCGCTCGCTGGATGCGGCAGTACGCGATTTCACCGCGGGCTGGATTCCCATCCTGGCGAAGATCAGCATCGGGGGCTTGTTCCTGGCGTTACTGTGCACGCTTGCGACGTCCCGATCTGTTTCCCGACCGCTGCGCGACTTAGTGGCACAGTTCCGGCAAGCCGAGGAGACCAACCAACTCCCGGAGCGCATCACTGCCGGGCAGGCGGTGGGAGAACTGCGACTGTTGACCGAGGCGTTCAACCGCGTGGCATCGGCCGAACGGCGCCACCGCGAAGAGCTGGAGAAAGCCAAGCTCGAGGCCGAATCGGCCAATCAAGCCAAGAGCGAATTCATGGCCAACATGAGCCATGAATTGCGCACGCCGATGAACGGTGTTATTGGCCTGACCGAACTGCTGCTGGAAACGCGCCTCGATGACGAACAAAAAGAGTATGCGACGACAGTGCGGGATTCTGCCGGCGCCCTGCTCGCCATTATCAACGACCTTCTGGATTTCTCGCGGATCGAGGCCGGCAAAATGAACATTCATCCGGTTCCGTTCGATCTGCGCCAAGCCGTTCGGGACGTGGTCGCGCTGCTTTCAGCCCAAGCTTCCAATAAGGGCATCGCGCTGGAATCGCATTTCGCCGCAGATCTTCCAGAGCGGATCATCGGAGATGATCTGCGCATCCGGCAAATCCTGACGAACCTCGTTGGAAATGCGATTAAGTTTACGGAGAAGGGCCGGGTTGAGGTGCAAATAGAGTGTCTGGAGCGAACCGCTACCACAGCGAGCCTTTCCATGGTCGTGGCGGACACAGGCATCGGTGTTCCGCCAGAAAAGCTGAGCGCAATTTTTGAGAAATTCACGCAGGCCGATGGATCCATGACGCGGCGCTACGGCGGTACTGGACTAGGCCTGACAATTGTCAAGCAACTGGTGGAAATGATGGGCGGGACAATCGGCGTCGAGAGCCGGGTGGGAATTGGGTCCAAATTCCGTATCTGGTTGAGCTTTGCGCTTGCGGCGGAGGAGGATCAAAACGTGGAATCGGCGAGCTGGGCGGAAGCAAGGCCATGTTGAAAATTCTTCGCAGCTTTGCCGTTTGCGCTCTACTGCTCGCGATAAGCAATGCCCAGGATTCCAACAGCGGTATCAGCCTGCCTGTCACGCTGAGCGGCGGCGCACTGTATACGCAGCGGCTGCAAGTTGCGGACCCGGCCGCGTCGCCGTTCGCCGCGGGTGTCCGGGCGGCGCTATACCCCAGCGTAAAGCTCGGCTCGCACTGGTTCGCCTACGGCGCTATCGACATTCGGCTTTCACCTTATCTGTACTATGATGCCTACCAGCCGGAGCACGAGTGGTACACGAACGTGATTCAGGCGTTCATCGGCTACTCAATTCGAACTGAAAAGGTTTCGTTTGTAGTCAAGGCAGGCCAGCTTGCTTCGGCGTTTGGCTCGTTTCCGCTTCGCTACGACGATGCTCAGAATCCGCTGCTGGACCAGCCGCTGAGCTATATCCAGACGTTGACCCTTCGGACGGATCAGCTTCCTTGCGGAGTGACCGACCTGCTCGCTCAACATTACGGCTCAATCCGAAACGGTTGCGGCGGGGCGCCGGGGCGGGTCGCAGGGCTGACGTCGGTGTCGCTATATGGGTTGCCTGGGCTCGAAATGGACTTTTCAGGGCACCGCCTGGACGCGAGGATTCAAATCACGAACAGTTCGCCCATCAATCCGCAGCCAGTCTCGCTGACGGGTGAGTACGCGCAGTGGACGGCAGGCGCGGGTTACAGCGTCCGGCAGGGGTTCCGGGTAGGGGTGTCCGCTTTCCGAGGGCCTTATCTCAGTCCGATTCTGGTCCCGCTGCTGCCAATGGGAGCAACGCTGCGCAGTTTTCCGGCCACGGGCATCGGCGCGGATGCTCAGTGGGCGCGTGGGCGCTTCAGCGCATCGGGCGAGTACCAACATTTTCAGTTCGACTCGCCCAACCTGACCCAAGCGCCGTCTCTCTCTTCAACCTACGGCGAATTGAAAACTGTAATCACGCCGCGTTTGTTCATATCCGGACGAGCGGGATGGATGAACCCCGGAGGGGCGGCGGATAGCCGCGGCGGGGCGACAGCACAGCTTGCGCCAAATATCGCCTCCTATGAACTCGGGGCAGGAAGTTGGATCAATCGCCACCAGTTGCTCAAGGGCAGCTACGAGTGGCTGAATATTCAAGGACGGCCAGGTACGCGCTTGAACGTGCTCGGCGTCCAGTTCGTGACGACCTTCCAGGCGTTGGACCAGCCTTTCCGCTAGAAGCACGCGCTACCGTTGGGCTGGAGCGGGCGTATCCGCCCCCGCCGATTTTAGGGCCGGTTCGGCGCTGACGTATTTCAAATCCGGCGCGACTCTTCCGACGCCATCGAACACGAAGAAGCGAACCGAGGGGTCGAGCCCGATCCGGCCGGAGACGATGCCGCGATCCTTCAGAATCTGGGCGAGGCGCTCGAAGGGGCTCTCGTCCTCTTGCCAAATTCGAATGTCGGTGCCGGGTTGAATCAATTCACGGGCCCGCATTTCTTCAAAGCCGGGGACTACGAAGGCAATCTCCCCACGTGAGGGGACCACCAGCGCGAACGTCCGTTCGCTTCGCCCCCGGCGGACTCCCGTCAGATAGGTCATCGCCGGACCGGGTTCGACGATTACGGCTTCAAGCCCGAACTCCTTCATTGCTTCCCGGAGCTTTTCGATCCGGGAGCGAAACGTGTCATCAACAGTACGGTTGGCCTGGGGCATGGATTATCCGAAAGGCTGATCGATGGCCGGACTTTGTTTGGTGAACAGGCGCGCGCCGTCTTCGGTGATGTACATGCAGTCCTCCAGGCGCACGCCGAATTCGCCGTAGATCGCGATGGTTGGCTCATCGCTGAAGCACATGCCGGGCTCGAGCGGCCGCTTGTTGCCATGCACCAGGTACGGCCATTCGTGGCCGTCCAGGCCGATGCCGTGCCCTGTGCGGTGCGGCAACCCAGGGACTTTGTATCCGGGTCCAAAACCGTAGTCGGTGATCACCTTGCGAGCGGCCGCATCCACGTCCTCGCAAGGCCGGCCGGGCTTGGCTGCCGCCAGCGCGGCATCCTGAGCTCGCCGTTCCAGTTCCCAGATCTCGCGTTGCCGCGCTGTAGCCTTGCCGAAGATAACGGTACGCGTGACGTCGGACTGATAGCCTTCCACACTGCAGCCGTCGTCGATCAACACCAGGTCGCCTTCGCGAAGCTTTTGCGGCTGGACGCTCCCGTGCGGGTAGGCGGTGTACTTGCCAAAGATCGCCATAGCGTTGCCGTCTACACCCAGCGCTTTGTATGCGGCGGCGATGTTGGCGCTCAGCTCATGCTGCGTCATGCCTTCGCGCAGAGACGCCAGGGCCGCGCGATAGCAGGCGATCGTGATGTCGTTGGCACGTTGCATGAGAGCCAGTTCGGCCGGGGATTTGATCATGCGGCAGCCCGCAGTGACCGGATCGGCGCTGGTGAATTCCAGCGCGGGAGCAAGCTTTCCTAAAGCATCGACCACTTCAAAGCGGACGCGTTCTTCGATACCCAGCCGGCCGGTAACTGCGCCCCGTTCCTTTAGGGCTTCAGCAACAGGTTTGTACTTCGTGTCGCCGGTTCCGAGTGGCAGCCATACCGGCTCGTCCCGGCGGGACATCAATAAGATTTGATCTCTGCGCTCCCCGCTGAAATAGTACGCGCTCGATCCGCGCTCCATCAGCACCGCGTTTAGGCGGTTCTCGCGCATATACCTGCGGGCTTTTTCAACGCGCGCTTCATACTCCTCGCGTTGGATGGGATGGATGCCGCCCGTCATGGGACGGAGTTTGTGGATAGCATCCGGGAGCGGGCTGGATTGTGGCGCGGCGGTACGGACCAGACTAGCGGCGCCGGAGACCAGGAAGACTCGACGGGTTGGATTGCCCACGCAATCCAATTATCATCTTTCGCCGTTCGGAGGATAGGCCGGACTAGTCGCCGGCGCCGTTCGTTGATTTAGCGTTGGTACGGTGCGACAAATCGACGTTTCCCTTGATAAACCCGCCATCTTCGATGACGATGCCTCCCGAGCGGATATCGCCCACGAATTTGGCCCCCTTACGGATGTAGACCTTGTCTATGGCTTCGACCTGTCCTTCAACGGAGCCCTGGACTTCAAGGGTGCGCGCCTTCACTCCAGCCCGGACGTTGCCGTTGCCGTCGATAGTGAGGCAGTGGCCCACAATTTCGATGGTGCCTTCAACTTCGCCTTCGATTCTAAGGTCTTCACGGCTTTGAATCTGGCCGCGAACGCTGACGCCTTTTCCGATGACCGCTTGGGGAGCAGAGTGTTCCATTCCAAACGATGGTGCCGCCATATAAGAGAGCTTCTCCTTGATTTTGCAGATTCCGTACTAGAACCGTTGCCTAAACCAAAGCCCGAAACTTGGTCCGATACAGTTCGACCAAGGGCCCTTCCTCGGCTCCGATCGCACGTGCGTACTGCCGCAGGTAGCTGATGTTGTAGATGCCCCCGGGCAGGCGATCGAATTCGCCTTTCTCCAACGCTTGCAACGTGGAGACCTTGATTTTGGTATTCCTGGAGATCTCTTCTAAAGAGATTCCCTTCGTGCTCCGAATGGATGCTAGGGACCAGTCTTCAATGGGCGACGTTGCCATACCGTCTCCTGCTAATAACTCTATCGGCAATACCCAGTACTTCCATTAGTCCTCTAGGGCCCTTTCCTGATTTCCATTCCAACGACCCAATGATAGAATCGCAGGCAATACCCAAAAAATCAGCCGGCGGAGGAGCGTAGAGAGCCGGTTTGCTGGGGAAAGGAATCTACATGAACTTCTCAACGGGACTCCGCGCGACTATGCCATGCGTGGCCCTGCTTGCTTTTGGCTCTGTGACTTTGATGCAGGCCGAGGACGACCAGAGCGACAATTCCGATCGACCGATCAAGATCGCAGCCGGAACCAGGCTGAATCACATGAGCGGCTCGGAAGCTGCCAAGGCCGTGAACGCCGCAAAAACATCAGGTGGCGGCGCGGCCAGGGTGTCGGGCGGTTCAACCACGTTCGGGCTGCCTGTCTATACGTACTCGGTTACGTCCTCCCGGAATGGCAGCCATTACTCGGGCCAGATCGTGGGAGCGAATCCGGCCGTCGGAACTCAGACGATCGTGCCGACGTACTTGATCCCCGTGAAGCTGGTCTTTAAGTACAGCAGCACGACCAGCTATGCTTTCGATCCGACGGGAGCCGACGTGGGGTGCCTGGGGCAGAATAACACCGCGCTCAGCCTCACTCAGGGCTCACCGATTTTTCAGAATTATCCGTTCAGCTTGACTGGCAGCGGCGACGATTCCACCCAATACGCGGATCACTTCAACCGCGCCAGTTTTTGGGCAAATGTGACGACCCCGAATCAAGGGAGATTTCATACGCTGCTCAGCCCAATGGTTGAACCGGTGCAGACCGTAACGCTTACGGCATCCAATAATTATTTTTCGAACGCGACGGTGTATACGGCCAGCGGCCAGTGTGGGAGCAACACGGGGAGTACGAACCTTCCGGGTTACTTAGGTGTGGTGAATATCAATACCTGGGATCCCATCGCGCAGTCGCTGATAAAGTCGTTGGGAATTGGCACCAACGCCCTTCCAGTATTCCTGTTCTACAATGCCGTGATGTCGCAGGGCCGCGCATCGAATCTGAACAACTGCTGCATCCTCGGTTATCACAATGCGGTCGGCTCGCCGGTTCAGACCTATGCCGTGGCCGAGTTCGAGGGCCGCGACCAATCTCTCTTCACGGGTGTGGCCGACGTATCCAGTCTGGCGCATGAGATCAACGAGTGGATGCAGGATCCGGGTGGCACCAATGCCACGCCAGCTTGGGGCGGCGTCGGACAGGTGTCGGGATGCCAGAACAATTATGAGGTAGGCGATCCGCTCAGTGGAACTCTGCTGCCGGTCGCGACGCTGAATGGCTTCAATTACCACCTGCAGGAACTGGCGTTCTTCTCCTGGTTCTACGGTGCGCCGTCCATCGCTGCCAACGGCGCGTACTCGGACGGCGGAACATTCAAGGGTGCGGCGAAGACCTGCCCGCCGGGCGGAACTAATTAAAGCCTGACACGCTAAAAGGAATCTGCTCGCGCAGCGGCCCGAATTCCTGGCGCCGCTGGCGAGCAATTTCTTTTTGAGAAGGATTTTACAGGCGGGGCTACTCGACTTCCTTGTTTCTCTTCTTGCGGTTACGCTTGCGCGCCAGTGCTTCTTTGGTGCGCTTTTTTTCGCCGGGCTTGAGATAGAAGGAGTGTCTCTTGATTTCTTTGATGATGTCCTCTTGCTGGACTTTTCTCTTAAACCGCCGCAGGGCGCTTTCTAACGTTTCGCCCTCCTGGACGTGGACTTCAGCCAATGTCGATCACCTCCTTCCAATGGGGATACCAGCCCTCTGAGCGTCGTTAAAGGAGCCAAAAGGGTGGGCCAACGGCTCCTACTATGATAGTGGGTTGCGCAAGACAGGACAACCCGGCGCGCCGCTGCTTTTCTTCTTGGTCCTATTCGCGGTCACGTTAGCGCTGCGGCTGTGCCACGTGCGGATCCTTTGGGCGGACGAAGATTATCACCTGGCCGCAGGAATCCAGGTACTCCACGGTAAGCTGCTTTATCGGGACCTTTGGTACGACAAGCCACCGCTGGCGGCTTGGATTTATGCTGGCCTGGGCGGGTTGGCGGGGTGGCCTTTGCGCACATTTGGGGCGCTTTATGTGCTGGTTATTTGCGCCGCCATGTATCGCTTCGCGCGCGACCTCTGGACCGCGCGGGAGGGTTTGCTCGCGGCGGCCCTGCTCTGTTTTTTTCTGAACTTCTACCACGCGTCCGCCGTGATCCCCATCGCGCCGGATCTGTTCATGATGTGGCCGCATATTGCGGCGGTGCATGCCGCATGGCGCGGTAAGGCGTTCCAAGCCGGTGTGTGGAGCGGGATCGCGTTCCTGTTCCATACCAAGGGGCTGTTTGTGCTCGCCATGTGCCTGTTGCTTGCCTGGCGAGGATTCGCCTTGCTGATAGCCGGTTTTGCGGTCCCCACCGGCATCGGCTTGGTTGCCCTGGCGTGGGGAGGCGGTCTGAACGGCTACGTCCGGCAGGTCTGGGAATGGGGCTTCGCATATGTCCGTATTCCGCCGCTTGAAAATCCCGCCTGGAACGCGCTCCGGCGGACGCTGGATTGGTTGGGTTTCCATGCCGTGCTTGCAATTGGCGCAATTTCGCTTGGGTGGCGGGAGCGAAAAAAAACGCAGTGGTGGTTGGCTGCCTGGTGCTTGGTCTCGTTGGCCGGCGTGTCGCTCGGGGGCCAGTTTGCGCCGCGCTATCTTTTACAGCTCCTCCCGCCGCTTGTTCTAGCCGCCTCACGCGGATTGCAGGCCCTCCTGGCTGATTCGGGCACACCCCGGTATCGGCTGGGTTGGGCCGCCGCCGTGATCGCGATTCTGATTCCTTTCATCCGTTTCGCGCCCCGTTATGCACTGCTGGCGGCCGATCTGGCGGGCGGCCGGACGCCGCGCTGGACCGACGCGGTTCTGGATGAAGACAGCCAGGCCGCTGCCGCGCGCGTCAATTACTTGAAGCACAATGGCGACACGCTCTTTGTCTGGGGCTACCGCCCGGGTGTCTTCGTCTATACGAGGCTGAGCACGGCGTCGCTGTTCTGGGACTCGCAGCCGCTGACCGGGGTGCCTGCCGATCGGCATCTGTTCGACTCGCGGCCTGTCCTGCCCGATTGGGCAGCACGCAATCGCATCGCGCTGGCGGCAACCCGGCCCACCTTCATTGTCGATGGCTTGAGCTTGTTGAACCCGCGGCTCGCGATCGCAAATTATCCCGAACTGCATGGCTGGTTGCAAGACTACAGCGTCATCGCGCGCACGGACCTGAGCATCGTGTATCGTTTGAACGAGGCGGTTCAGGCCCGAGAAAAGTGACGGCCGGCTCAGGCGCCCCTCCAAATGGGCGTGAACCAAATGCAGACCGCCGCGGCTAACCGCCGCCCAAGCTCCCTGTCAGTCGTGGATCGTTGTGCTAGGATTTCCCTAGCGAAATCCTATGCCAACCCTATATGTAGAAAACGTGCCCGATGACGTATACGACGCTTTGCGCGCGCAGGCCAAGGCGAACCGGCGATCGATTGCGGCCGAAACTATCTCTTTGCTGGAACACACCCTCCCGACGCGCACCGAGCTTCGGCGCAGGGTCGCTTTTTATAAGCAAATCCAAGGAATCCGCTCACAAACCAGGGGGGCTTTCAAAAGCAAGGGAGCTTCTAAAGGGCTGGCGACGGAGGAGTTGCTGCGCGAGGACCGCAACCGGTGACCGCTTTTGTGCTGGATGCGAGCATTGCGGTGAAGTGATTTCTTTCCGCTGAACCTTTGGGCGCCGAGGCTGAAGCTTTGTTGCATCGCTACGCAGAAGGACGTCTGGACTTCTTCGTGCCAGATCTCCTTTTCGCTGAGTTCGCCAACGTCTTCTGGAAAGCAGAGAGGTGCAGCCGTTGCGATAAGCGTCTAACGGACATTGCAATCCAGACTCTCGTTAAGCACGGGTTTCGGACTTTCCGCACATCCACCTTGCTCGACTCCGCAGTTGGAATCGCGCGCGCCTATGGGCGAACCGTTTACGATTCGGTATATATCGCGTTGGCGGTTGAAACGAAGACCCAAATGATTACAGCCGATCAGAAGCTGGCAAATGCCCTGGCAACCCATCTGCCGGTCGTTTGGCTTGGAGCCATTCACTCCAGAATGCAGTAGCAGTATAGAAATTGCTGCGTAGTGCCGAATGGGGTGCGATGAAGCTCTTCCCGGCTATCGAGCAGGCGAAAGTGGCGTCCGAACTGATCGTGCAATAGTGCGGCGTTGTAGCGCACCACATCCAGGCCACTGCATTTGCGCGGCCCCTCCGGCCCGAACGTGCCGATAATTACGTGTCCCCCGCGTCTGACCGCACGCAATACCTGACGGACATACGCTGTCCGCTGGTCTTCGCCGGTCAAGAAGTGAAAAACGGCGCGGTCGTGCCATATGTCATAGCAAGCCGGCGGGAGTTCGGCCTCAATTGCGTCTCCAACGATCCACCTGACCTGCGCGGCGCGCGGCCCCAGGCGCGCTTTCGTTGCATCGAGTGCCGTGGCGGAGATGTCTAGTAGCGTAATATTCTCGTAACCGGAAGCGAGTAGGTCGTCGACCAGGGTGGATTCGCCGGCACCGGCATCGATAATGGACGCCGACGTGCTTGGCGCAGCCTGACGGACCAGGTCCAACGAGGTATCCAGATGCGGCCGGTACCAGCTGAACGCATCGGGCGCTTTGCCCTGGTAAACCCTTTCCCAGTGCGCACGTGCATTCATAACATAATTTTACCGTCGTAGTACTGTATAAGGAATCCGATATTTGCGCGGGGTGTTAGCCTATTAATAGAGGCCGACAGAGTCCATGAAAACCGCTGACGCAGCGGCCATCCGCGGCGTCAATCTGACCAAGAAGTTCCAGTCCGGAGCCAGCGAGCTAGTTGTGTTTGCGGGCCTGAACTTCGAGGTGAGGCCCGGCGAAAGACTGGCGTTGATTGGGGAATCGGGCGCCGGCAAGAGCACGCTCATGTATCTGGTTGGTGGTCTGGACAGACCTTCCAGCGGTACGATATACTTCGGACACCAGGACATCTCAAATCTCTCGGAGGGGGAACTGGCGGAGTTTCGGAACCGGGAGATCGGCTTTGTGTGGCAGAATCATTCGCTGTTGCCTGAGTTTACGGCGCTCGAAAACGTGATGATGCCATTGCTGATTCGGGGCATCCATATAGAGGAAGCCGCACCGGAATCGCTAGCGAGGTTAGATGAAGTCGGGTTACGGAACCGTGCCTCACATCGGGCCGGGGAGTTATCGGGCGGTGAGCAACAGCGCGTTGCCCTGGCCCGGGCGCTGGCAGCTAAACCCCGTGTTCTGCTGGCCGATGAACCGACAGGCAACCTGGACTTCCGGACCGGCGAGATGATCATCTCTCTCATTGAGGATTTGCACCGCTCCCACCAGCTCACATCGATCTTTGTAACTCATAACCTCTCGTTCGCCTCGCGGTGCGATCGAATTTTGCAGTTGGATAAGGGGGTGCTCGCCCCCTGGACGGGTGATGGGATTCCACTCTGTCGGCCCGTCCAAGAACAGCCGATCATGTGGAAAGATAGCGGGAATTATGTTTGAACGTTATACCGAGAAGGCGCGCCGGGTTATTTTCTTTGCACGGTACGAAGCGAGTCAGTTTGGAAGCCCCTACATCGAGACCGAGCATCTGCTGCTGGGCCTCTTGCGGGAGGACAAAGCGCTGGCGAACCGTTTTTTACGTTCTCACGCCGCCATTGAGTCCATTCGCAAGCAGATTGAGGCGCACACGACTGTGCGCGAGAAAGTTTCGACGTCCGTTGACCTGCCGCTGAGCCACGAGTGCAAGCGCGTCCTGGCCTACGGGGCCGAAGAGGCCGAGCGGCTAAACCACAAACACATTGGGACCGAGCATCTGCTGCTGGGGCTGCTGCGGGAAGAGAAGTGCTTCGCGGCGGAGATTCTGCATGAGCGCGGCCTCCGGCTGTCGCAGGTGCGTGAGGAGATCCAGAGGTCGTCGTCCGAAAAGGTTGCCTCCAACCGGCCTAAAGAAAGCTCGCTGCTCGCCGAGTTCAGCCGGGATCTGACACAGGCGGCCATGGATGGCTCGCTCGATCCGCTCATCGGTCGCGACTACGAGTTGGAGCGCGTGGTGCAGATCCTCTGCCGGCGCACTAAGAACAATCCGGTCTTGATCGGCGAGCCCGGAGTGGGCAAGACCGCAATCGTGGAAGGCCTGGCCCAGCGCATCGCCGACGGCGACGTTCCATCGTTCCTCTCAGATAAGCGAATTCTGGCGCTGGACCTTTCCTTGATCGTTGCCGGAACCAAGTATCGCGGCCAGTTCGAGGAGCGGCTCAAGACCATCATGAAGGAGCTGATGGAAAATCAAAACGCCATCATCTTCATTGATGAGCTGCACACGCTGGTTGGCGCGGGCTCGGCCGAAGGATCGTTAGACGCAGCCAACATCTTAAAACCGGCTTTATCGCGCGGCGAAATCCAGTGCATCGGCGCAACGACGCCGGGCGAATACCGGAAGTCGATCGAGAAAGACCGGTCGCTCGAACGCCGCTTCCAGGCCGTTAAAGTTCCTCCGCCGACCGAATCCGACGCGATTAGAATTTTGTTCGGCATTAAGGAGCGCTACGAGAAATTTCATGCAGTGGCGTACACGGATGAAGCCATCGAGTCGGCCGTGCATACGTCCACACGATTCATTCCGGACCGCTTCCTGCCGGACAAGGCCATTGACTTGATCGATGAGGCGGGCGCGCGGGTAAAGCTGCGGCAAACGACACTTCCCGGCGAAGTGGCCGATATCCAGAAGCGCATCAAGTTCATCGTGCATCGCATGGAGAATGCGATCGCAAACCACGAGTTCGAGAAAGCGCGCTTCTATTCCGACGAAGAGCGCAAGGAACGAGAGAACCTGCGCCAGCTGCGCGAAAAATATAATCTTGATGATACCTCCACCGGCGTCGTAACCAAGGACGACATCGAAGATGTGGTGGCGCGCTGGACCGGCGTGCCGATGACGGCCATCAAGGAGGAAGAAGTTACCAAGCTCATCCGCATCGAGGAAGAGCTGCACAAACGCGTTATTAGCCAGGAAAAAGCTATCTCGGCATTGGCGCGAGCCATCCGCCGCTCCCGGGCGGGTCTCAAATCACCCAAGCGGCCGGCCGGATCGTTTCTGTTCTTGGGGCCGACCGGCGTCGGCAAGACCGAGGTTGCCCGCGCGTTGGCTGAGTTCCTGTTCGGCAGCGAAAAGTCTCTGATCCGCTTCGACATGTCCGAGTTCATGGAAAAACACTCGGTCTCGAAACTAATCGGCTCGCCTCCCGGATACGTCGGTTATGAAGAGGGTGGACAGCTCACCGAACGCGTGAAGCGCGCGCCCTACTCCATCATTCTTCTGGATGAAATCGAGAAGGCGCATCCAGACGTTTACAACATCCTGCTGCAGGTTTTTGAAGACGGCCAGTTGACCGATGGTTTAGGCAACACGGTGGATTTCAAGAACACCATTATCATCATGACCTCCAATCTGGGAGCGCGTTTCCTGGATAAGAAAACCCAAATCGGCTTCTCGGCACCCTCCACCACGGGAATTCCCCCCAAGGTGGAGGATCAGGTGATGGGCGAAGTGAAGAAGGCGTTCAACCCCGAGTTTTTGAACCGTCTGGACGAAGTGATCCTGTTCACCTCGCTCACCGACGAGGATCTGTTGAAGATCATTAACCTGCTGGTGGAGCAGATCAACACGAACCTTGTCTCGAAGCAGATCAAGATCCGCGTGAACGAAGACGCAGCACGCTATATCCTGGAGAAGACGCTGGTGGATCGCAGCTATGGTGCGCGCCCGCTGCGGCGCGCTCTTCAGAAATATATCGAGGATCCGCTTTCAGAAGCTCTAATCCAAGGCACCTTGCCCCGGCCGGCGGAGTTGGAAGTTTATCTCGGCGACACCGGGATCTTCTGCCGCCCCGTTGGCGCGGAATTACAGGAGCAGCCGGTGGGTGCTCCGGGCGAAGAGAAGCCGCCGGTAGCCGGAACCCCGCTGTTCATGTTCTAGTTGGCTGTTGTATTTGACGTCCTCATGCTGGTGGGTGCTAGCCCGCCAGCACGTAGGCGCGATTCGACATACAGCAGCTCGCCCTGAGCGCAACCGCTCTAGGTCCCCGCGCTCGCGCGGCGCATGCCGGAGACCTGAGCTCGTTTGGTACCTTGTCACCGTTACTTGCGAACACCAAGCGCCATCCCGCGCCTCCAATTAAACGGTACGCCTCTGTTCGTGAACACACCAATCCGCCTCATACTTCTGCTCGCGATCGCAGCCGTCCCAGCCTGCCTGTTAGCGCAGTCCGATCCCGCATCCACCGCCAGCGCTGCTGGCGCACCGCATGCGATCACCGGCAAAGAACGGCTACATTGGGCCATCCTCAACACGATCGGGCCGCGGAGCTTGGCGGCTGGTGTCGTCAGCGCCGGATGGGGCACCCTCTTCAATACACCTCGCGAGTACGGGACACATTGGGAGGGATTCGGGGATCGCTACGGAATGCGGCTGACGGGTATCGCCACCAGCAACACCATGGAAGCCGGTTTGGGCGCCATATGGGGTGAAGATCCGCGCTATCCACGCGCTGCCGGCGAGAGCTTCGGCAGCCGGGTCGGCCATGTCATCAAGATGGCCTTCCTTGCACAGAATAGGAACGGACAAACCATGCCGGCATTCGCCCGCTACGCGGCTATCGCGGGCAACAACTACTTGTCCAATACATGGCGCGCCGATAGTGAAGCGACGCTCAGCCGCGCCACGGTTCGGGTCGGACTTGGTTTCCTAGGACGTATCGCGGCCAATGCCTGGGATGAGTTCTGGCCCGATGTCGAGCAACGCGCTTTCCGGCGCTCCGATCGCGATTCCGCGGCTTCGGCCACCACTTACCACTAAGTCGATACTTCCGGACAAACGCTATCCTTGAGATAGTCGGATGACGAACCTGGAGTTTACGCCTCTCGTGTTTACGATCTCGGCGATAGCCGGGCTGTTAGGTGCGTTGACCGGGCTAGGCGGCGGCGTAGTGGTGACGCCCGCACTGACGCTTTTGCTGGGAGTCGATATCCGGTTTGCAATTGGCGCTTCCCTGGTCTCTGTCATCGCGACCTCGTCGGGCGCCGCCGCAGCGTACGTTCGCGAGGGTTATTCCAACATCCGGATCGGCATGTTTCTGGAACTCGCCACGACGATTGGCGCGCTACTAGGCGCCTACTTGGCTACTCGCACGCCCACCGGGATTCTTGGTATCGTTTTCGGAGCCGTTCTACTGCACTCCGCCTGGATGTCCACGCGGCCGCGCCCCCACGATAGCAGCGGGAAACCCGATCCGCTCGCAACGCGTTTTAAGCTGAACGGCAGTTATCCGGCAGACGGTGGGCATCAATCTTATAAAGTCACCCATGTCAAAACGGGCCTGGGCTTGATGTTCGGCGCAGGCACTCTTTCCGGCCTGCTCGGCATCGGCTCGGGCGCGCTGAAGGTGATCGCGATGGATCAGGCCATGCGCATTCCCTTCAAGGTGTCCACCACCACCAGCAACTTCATGATCGGCGTAACCGCGGCGGCCAGCGCTGGGATTTATCTGAGCCGCGGCTACATCGAACCGGTGCTCGCCATGCCTGTTATGTTGGGGGTGCTAACCGGATCGTTGATCGGCGCGCGCAAGCTGATCGGAGCGCGCGTCCGGGTATTGCGCTGGACCTTTGCCGCGGTCGTGGGCGTGATGGCGATTGAAATGATCGTCAACGGAGTGCAAAAACTCTAGTGACCGACCAGCGTTTGGAGAAAATCGTGAGCGTGCTACTAATCGCAGGCGTCTCACTCTCGGCTTTAATCGTCCTTTCCGGTGCTATCTGCTATTTGTGGCAGCATGGAAACGAAAGCCCCGATTATCATGAATTCCATGCTATAGAACGAAAATACCGCAGCATCCAAGGCGTGCTGGGGGCTGCGCGGCCTTCCGATTGCCGGGGTATTATTCAGCTTGGATTGCTGCTGCTGATTTGCACGCCCATCGCGCGCGTGGCATTCTCCATGGCGGGTTTCGCGCTGGAGCGGGACGGGACCTATGTGCTGCTCACGGCCATAGTCTTAGCTATTTTGTTGTACGGCCTCGCGGCACCGCATTAGCCGCGGCCCAAGCGTAAGGCGCGCGGCATTCAAAAAAGTTTTCCGATGGAGCGCTGCAGTTCCTTGAAGATCTGGTCCGGAGTCTTGGTAGCATCCAAAACGACGAAATTGTAGCGCTTGGCCATGCGGTCCAGCGCGCGGATCACGCGCGTCTGATATTTCACGAAGCTGTCATGCATGTCGGCGCCAAAGCGCATATCCATGCCACTCTCCCAGTAATCGAAGGCGCCGCGGCCCAGCACCACGCGTGTCAGCAGATCCTTCACGTCAGCACGCAAATAATAAATCGCGTGCGGCACCAGCGCAAAGCTGGCTACTCGCTCGATCCAGGCGCGATCCTCGCTGCGCGCGATCGCCCGTGCCATGAGGGAGAAGATATAGCGATCCGTCAGCACTACAAATCCGGCCCGCAGAGCGGGGATGATCTCGTTCTCCAGGCGATCGGCAAAATCAGTCGCGTAGAACAGGGTCATGGTCAGCGGCCCCAGCGTGTTGCCTTTTTTTGCGCGCGAGATGCCTTTGCCGGCCAGCGCTCCGCGCGCCAGGCCCGTATCGAGCACGGCGTGGCCTTGATGCTCGAGCCAGGTCCGCAGCCGCGCCACTTGAGTCGAGCGGCCCACCGAATCCGGACCTTCGATGACGATGAGTTTACCGAGCAGCGCCTGCTCGTCTACATTCACCAGCGGTTCGCTATAAGATTCCAACGGCTGCTTGCGCAGCATCGATGTCTCCTTGCGAGGCGCGCAAAACGCCGTTGCGCAGGCTCGCGCCCAGTTCCTCCATCACGATCCGCCGCATTTCCTGCTGCTGATCCTCGATGGAGCCGGTGGCGTCGATCACGTGGAACCCGACCTCTTGAATCATGGCTTCGTATTCTTCCAGGATGCGGCCCTGGAAAATCCGAAAGCTCTCTTCGATGTTGCGGCTCAGCTCGAGATCCATGCCTGCTTCGTAATATTTGATGGCGTTGCGGCCGCCCAAAATGCGCCCGATGGCCACTTCCAAGGGCACGCGAAAATAGAACGCCAGGTTGGGGCGCACGGAGAATTTGTACAAATTGCGCACCCACCGGCGGCTCACGCCGCGCACCACATCGCGCGCAAACGCCGTGTAAGCGTAGCGGTCCGCGCACACTACCGCGCCGGCTTTGAGCAGCGGGAGGATATAGCGCTCCAGGCGATCCGCGAAATCGGTGGCGTGAATCAAGCTGAACGTCACCGGGGTGAACATGCTCTTCTTTTTGGCGCGGCGGGTAGTCTCGCGCACGAGCGGCGAAGAGTTCCACTCGCTGAACGCGACCGCGATGCGCTGCGAGCGCAGCCACTGGCTCAACAGCGAAAGCTGCGTGGATTTTCCCGAGCCGTCGATTCCTTCAACCACAATCAGTTTGCCGCGGTGGCGGTTCGGGACCAGGAGAGGCATAGAAACGAAGGAAATGCCTATTATACCGCCCGGGCATGCTATCGTTTCTTTACAAAAGGGTTACAGGGGAGGGCGTGTCGGGAACATCTTGCCCGCTGATTTTCGTCGAGATCGCGGCCTTGCTTTCGCTAGTATTGGAAGTTATGCCGCGTTACGCAGCGGTGGACATCGGCAGCAACTCGGTTCGCATGCAGGTGGCGGAGATCACCCCGGGTGCGCCCAGCAAGATTCTCGCCGCGGATCGCCAGGTCACCCGGTTGGGCGCGAGCGTATTTCAGTCGGGACGGATCGCGCCAGAGGCGCTGGAGTACCTCACTCAAGTCCTTTCACGAATGGCGCAAACCTATCGCAAGCTGGAAGTTATCGCGGTGCGCGCGGTTGCCACCAGCGCGGTGCGTGACGCGAGCAATCAACACGAATTTCTGGAGCGCGCTTCGGCGGTGTTGGGGGCCCCGGTCGAGATCATTTCAGGACAAGAGGAAGCGCGCCTGATTCATCTGGGCGTTCAGAGCCGGTGGCCGCAGGGCGAAAAACGCGTGTTCATTGTGGATGTCGGCGGCGGCAGTGCCGAGCTGATACTCAGCGATCGCGGCGAGCTGGTGGAAGCGTTCTCGAAACCCCTGGGCGCGGTGCGGCTGACCGAAGCTTTCTTGAAAAACGATCCGCCAGCGGCGCTCGAACTGCACCGCATGTACGAATATATTGAGGAAAAACTGGCGACGCCACTGCGGCGCATTGGCGCCGGACCTTTCGATCGTTTGATCGCCACTTCCGCCACAGCGGCAGCCATTGTGTGCGCCGTTAACCGTGTCGCGCGGCCGCGCCGCGAGGAAGCCGACCGGCTGAAAGCGTCGCTGCAGCAAGTCCGCAAATTTGCTCGGGAGGTGAGCGCGGCCGATCTGGCGCATCGCGCGCGCATCCAGGGTATCGGGCCGCGGCGGGCCGAGATCATCATTGCCGGCGCTGCCGTATTTCGCCGCGCGCTCGAACTGTTTCATAACTCCTCGTTGCACTACTCGGCCGCCGGCGTGCGCGACGGCATCATCGCCGATCTGGCGACGCGAGGCGTGGGGCGCGAGCTAACTATGCTGAATCGCGACCAACGGCGCATTGTCGAGCAAATGGTGCGCCGGTACGGCTCGCCTATGCTGCATGCGCGCAAGGTGGCCGGTTTGGCGCACCAGCTGTTCGAGGCACTACAACCGCTGCATCGCTTGCCGCCGGCCCACGGCAAATTACTCGAGGCAGCCGGTTACCTGCACGACATCGGACACTTCGTCAGCGCCAGCAGCCATCACAAGCATTCGTATTATCTGGTCGCGCACTCGGATCTGCCAGGATTCACCGACCGGGAGCGGCAGATGATCGCCCTGCTTTGCCGCTATCATAGAAAGTCGATGCCCCTCCCCCGGCACTCGCTGTTCCAAGCTGTCGATCCGGATTCGCGCCGCGCCATAACGCTTTTGACGCCCTTGCTTCGAATCGCCGATAGCCTGGACCGCAGTCATGAGCAACGGGTATCGGACCTACAGGTGCAAATCCGGAATGGTTCTGTAACACTCGCGTTGCAATCCAACGCCGATACGGACCTGGAGATGTGGGCCGTCGAGCGCGTGGCGGACGCATTTCGCGAACATTACGAAACCATGCTGTCGGTTACACGGGTGAAATCATGACCGGCAAGGTGCTCAACGACTATATAGTCGAGCAGATGAATCATCTGCTTACAAGTCTCGCCTTTCAAGTGCACAGGGCAGCAAGGAAGCCCGGGCCCGACGAAATCCATGACCTGCGCGTCAGTATCCGCCGATTTACTCAAGGGCTGTTGATATTCGCGGATTTCTTTCCCAAATGGGAAGTGAAGAAGATCAGGCGCATGTTAAAGCGCATGATGCGGCTCACCTCGGAAATCCGCAATCGCGACATCACACTCGATTTTCTTGAGGACCTTAAGACAACCACTCACCGCCAGCGCCTGCAAAAAGAGCGGAGGCAGTACCAGCGCCAGTTTGAAGAAATGGTGCGCCGCTGGAGCGCGCGCGATTTCTCCGCTAAATGGCGCAACAGCTTGTCGCTTCGTACCGTATGAAATGGAAACCCTCAGAAACTGCCGCCTCGAACGCCTGCCGGGTGTTGCCGAAGCTGGCCGAACAATATTTTAAGAGCGGCCGAACTGCGGCCGATGGCAAGCGCTCCGCCAAGGCCCTCCACCAGTTCCGCGTCACAACGAAGAAATTTCGATATGCTTTGGAGCTGTTCCGGCCCGTTTATGGAAAGAGCTTGGAACGGCGGCTGAAGGCTTTACGCGACCTGCAGGACATCCTGGGCAAGATTAGCGATCATCAGACTATTCTCGACGTTCTTCCCAAAGACAAGCAACTCGGCGCGAAAGTGGAGCGCGCACTGAAGCGCAAATCCAAGGAGTTTCGCAAGGCCTGGGAAACCTTTGATGCTGACGGAGAGTTGAAGCAATGGAAATCCTTTCTCAATCGTACTCGCCGTCGCGCTTCGGTAAGGCAAAAACAAAAGCCACCGCCCTAGTTCGACTGGTCTGCTACTAACCTGATGCTAAAATGGGAGCGCGTGCTGGGAGGTCGTCTAATGGTAAGACTGCAGACTCTGGATCTGCGTATCGGGGTTCGAGTCCCTGCCTCCCAGCCAAACGGTCTGTTGCGCTCCTTTTGAGGCTTTCAGCAAGCCCCCCTGTCCACCTTGCAGCCTCCCTCGATAAACGCCATAATTCTAAAAGGGCTTGGCCCATTCCAGAGGAGTAAATCGACCGATGCGGAAATTGTGCCTTTCTGTCTTTTCCATTGTCTGTGGCTTATCGACCGTTTCCCTGCCGGCCCCCGCTCAATCGCCCTCGGATGTGTTCGACAAGGCTCCGCCTGCCATCGATGAGGCATTGCGGACTCGCGTGGAGGCGTTCTACCAGGCGCATGTGGACGGCAAGTTCCGGCAAGCCGACCAATACGTGGCCGAAGACTCCAAAGACTTCTTTTTCGCTGCCGAGAAAACCCGTTACCACGGCTTTAACATTTCGAAAATAACCTATTCGGATAATTTCACCAAGGCCACAGTGATGACGGCTTGCAAAACCGAGCTGGCGTTTCACGGGCAAAAAATGCCTGTCACCATGCCTGCTGTGACGCACTGGAAGGTCGAGAACGGCGAATGGTTCTGGTATCACGACGACAGCGGTCAAGTGGACAGCCCGTGGGGGAAGATGAAGGCAGGGCCGGAGAGCGAAAACCCGGTGGTGGCGATGATTCCGCGCGATCCCGCGGCCGCCGCGCGCAGCATTCTTTCCAAAATCACCGTGGATGCTTCAGAAGTGACCATCGACGAGACGCGATCAAATAAGCGCGAAATTCACTTGAAGAATGGTTCGCTCGGCCCGATCACGGTCTCGGCGGATCCGACGGGGATGCCCGGCCTCACGGTTGTCCCGGCCAAGTCTCAGGTAGGACCCGGAGAAGAGATTGCAATTGTCATCCAGTTCAATTTCGACGACCCGGCTATCAATTGCAAGGACTGCCTGGTGCATCCGGGAGTTCGTCCTCCCATTACCGTGAATCTGCACACGCAGCCGATCCAGCAAGATTTCCCGATCAAGATCACGTTTACGCAGACCCCTCAGAACTGAGAAGCCGAGACTGGCCTTTTTCGTGCCATTGGTTTTGACGGAGGCTAGTGGCCAGTGAATTTTCTGAATGTAGGAACCCGGCAAAGCAGTGAAGCCGCGGGTCCGTCTCCGTTGCGCGCCGCATCCCAGAGGATACCTAACCTATTGAAACCGAACGTCTCGACCCCCTCGTTCGGGAAAACGCTTCACGAGGTGCAAGCATCTCCCAGCCCCCCGCACACTTCGACGCCGGCGGACGCCCAGCGTCAGAATCTCGTCACCGGGGTGTCAAGTTCTCGCGCATCGCTTCCTAAAGGCGCAAGCCAAGTGGCTGTTTCGGGTGGTGCTGCTTCGGCCCCTCAGCCGGCCGGGAATGTGCCCGAATCGGCAGCGACCGGCCTATTCGAGCAGATCATTGCCAGCGAAAAACTGACGGCCGGCGCGTCAACCTCGCCCAAGGTCCAGCAAGGCCCCGCCCCAACGCCGCCGACACCCGCTGCTCCTCCAACGCTTTATGTACTGACCCAAACGCCGAGCACGGATCCGGGCGTGTATGCGACCGACAACTACTCCAAAGAGCTGAACTACTCGCTGAATGAGGCGCAGGCCAACGATGAAAATGTGCGCCGGTATCAAAATTACCTCAACGCATTCCAAAACTGGCAGCTAAATGGCAGCCAAGGCGACCCGCCGAAGGCGCCGGTCTATGAATCGGTGGATCGCAACGGCTTCGATCAATGGTGGGCCGAGCTACAGCAGAACATGAGCGCGCCCGATGTCAGCATGTTCTTGGTCAACGGTCCGAACTGCGGCAACGGATATTACGGAGCACCGGGAAGCGGACAGGTGGGCACGCTTTACAACGCTACTGGACCCGCGACAGCGGATCAAGTCCAAGCCGCTAACAATGCGACAAGCAACAGCACTACGCATTCCGTACACGTATAGCCTGCGGGCGCCGTTTCAAAACCGGGCGGTGTCTTTAGTGGCCGGCCTGCACCAGCCGCTGGAAAGCCCGCTCGGCTTCCGGATCCGGAGTGCGCTTATGGTCAAGGTAGAGCGACAGCATCCGGTATGCGCGGTCCCAATGGGCGCCTTCGGCCCAATACCGCCCCATGGTTCGAGCGCATAAAGGCAAACGCGGATCGTGCTGGATGTAGTCGGCGCACTCAGCATCCATGTGATCCAGAACGCGGCGCAATTTCGCCGGAATTTCCGCCGCATCCGGCTGGGTAGCGCGTCTGAAGACGATACTGTGCGTATCGTCGTAGTCTAGTTGCCAATCTGGGCTGTCAGCCAGCGCCAAAGCTAATGGGTACATCGCCCCTGTGACATACTCGAACGTGTTTGTGACGACCGATTGAATGTTGTACCGGCGCAGCAATTCGGCGCGTGGCCCGGTCACGTGTCCGACATCCGAACCGAGATTGTAGAGGATCTCGCGATAATCGCGGTTCGAGGCTTCGCTGAGCGCCCGCCCATCGATGAATACGCGCTGCTCAGGCCAGAGCCTCCAGATCAGATATCCTCCGTCCTCCCAGGTGTTGAACAGCGGCCCGGGAACGTGATTCTGAAGCAGGTAACCGGCTGCCGCGGCTGGAAATTTCCATTCCGCGGCCCGAAGCTGAAAGAAAGAACCCGAGGCAATGCCGAACGCAAGCGCGCAGCCGAGCGCGCCAGGGGCAAGCCAGGCCGTGAATCGCGGCATGCGAAGACGGAATGGAAAATAGCTGGCGATCAGCACCGGTGCAAGGAATCCGATGAGAGGTATATTGCGGAACGCTGCCAGCGAAGCGGCCGTAAAGGCGGCGAATAGCGCCCAATCCTGCCATCGGACGCGCCGCCAGGAATAGATCAGCACCGCCGCGGAAGAATAGAGCAGAATATCGAATGCGTAAGGCGGTCCCCAAAGATACGGGGGATGCCACTCGATGAGATTCGCGGTCATCGCACTCCGGCGGTAGCGCAGCAGCGTTGCGACGACTTCAAAGCCGTTCGGGTTTAGTCCACAGACAGCGATCGAAATGGCCGCCGATATCCACAACATCGGCCTGCGCGTCAGTCCCGATGCGGGGAGCAGGCTCGCCGCACAGTAGGCGGCAAGCACTACCCAGCCTAGAAAAAATCCCCCGTGGCAATTCGCCCAAAGTAAGGAGAGAGCCGGCAGTGCCCATAAAAACTGGCCAGAATCCAGCAGCACCAGAAACAAGCCCGTCATGAAGAAACTAAACAGCGCCGGACGGTCGGCGGTAAAGTTTATGGCCACCGAGGCAGTGGCCAGAGCCGCGCCCAATCCCAGATAGAAGTTCTTGGACCGGCGCGCGGCCAGCAGACCCGCGAACCCGCAGAAACCAGCAAGGAGGGCCGCACGCGCAAGGATGATTCCGGGGAATCCGGCAGCCCAAAATACGCAGTAAAGCAATGCTTGCGCCAGCCACTCGTGGGTCAGATTAAAATGCTGAACGCGCTCATCGCCCGGATTGGACGGCGGGTTGTACGCTGTGCTGAAAGAGAAAGGATCGGGAACGGGCAAAGAATGGTGCTGGATTATGTATTGGCCAGTCTTGAGATGCCACCAGAAATCGCTATCGGCGGCTTCGGTGCTAAACAAACCCACGAGCACCAGAGCTGCAATGGCCAGCGATGCACCACGGACCCAGTTTGGCTCAGGGGCCAGATTGGTTCGCGGTGCAGCCGGATCCGGCGCTGCGGTCTTGCTCCGTTTACGGCCGCGTGAAGGCTGCGAAGCGCCCGGGCGGCTCACAACTGAGTCCCGCGGGCGGAAGGCGGACCCGCGGTCCGCCTTCCAACCATTGAGTTGAACCCGTAGCTACTGGATCGGGATGACGGGACTATTCGCGAAATACGGGTTGCCCGCCGCATCATAGACGATGAATCCTACCGGCTGTTGCGGGCCGGGCGTAGTATCGGGCGGAACTTGAAGCGAGATCGCGTACACACCCACCAGACCAAGGACGGTTTGCGCGGAATTGTACGGAACGCCGCCGTTGTTGAACCCGACCGCGATGGTAGCAGCGATATTCTGGCCGGGAATCCCGGATTCATTCGTACCGGTGGGCGGAGTGGTTTGCCCCGCGCCCGTGACGAAGATGGTAATCACCTCTCCGCGGCGTGCGGGATTTGATGGTGATACGTAGCTGCCGTCAGGACGAACCGCGACAACCTCGTTCGCCAAACCGAACACGTTGGTGGTGAAAATACCCGGCGAGTACGGCTGAACTTGCACATTGAAGGTACCAGATCCGCCTCCGGGCGTATTGATCACGACCGTAGCGGAGGCCGAACCTGCAACTTCATAAGGCACCTGAACGGTGACCTGCTGAACCCCGTTCACGTTCGACACGGAGTAGATTGGCGCCGGCGTTCCGTTAAATGTCACGGAAATGCCGGCGAGCGACGTTGGCAGCGGCCCCACGATGCTCTTTGGAGTCACACCATCAACACCCAGGTTGAGTCGGATGCTCTGGATACCGGACTGGAATTGTGCCTCCGGGCCACGAATGCTGCTCGGCACAACAACTCCAGTGATGCCCGGGGTAAGACCAGTGCCCTGGATCGTCACGATTTCGCCCGGAGAAACCATGCCAGGCAGCGGACCTGAAACCTGCAGGCTGGCCGCATTGAGAAACACGATATTGCTCGGGCCGGGAGGGGAGACGGTCAGATTAAACGTCGCCGTAAAGCCGCTGGCGCTCGCGGTCACCACAACAGCGCCCGCACTACCACCCGCCGTGACCTTGGTGGATGCGTTACCGCTGGCGTCGGTAGTTGTGCTCTGTGTCGCGACCGTAGCGGAACCGCTGGTGACAGAGAATGAGACGGGCACGTTCGCGACGGGCTTGCCGGTGGAATCCGTGACGTTCACCACGAGCGGATTCGCGAAGGCGGCGTTCGCAATAGCTGTTTGGTTATTGCCGGAAACCAGCGTGAGCCCCGCAATTGGTGCAGTAATAGTCGCAGTAAACGTTGCAGTGAGCTGTGCGCCGCCGGAACCGGCAGTCACCTGCACTTGAGCGTTGCCCGGCGTATTGCCGAGCGTTGCTTGCGCAGACGCCTTGCCGTTCGTATCGGTAACGCTGGACTGCTGGCTCAACGTGATGGTGCCGTTGAGAACCTTCCAGCTTACGGGGGTTCCGGCAACGGGATGCCCGGCTGAATCGGTGACTTGAACTATGAACGGCTGAGCGAGCGCCTGGCCGGGCTTCCCAGTTTGGTTGTTTCCTTGGATGATGGCGATCTTTGAGGGGAGGCTGGCTTGGACGTTGATGTTGACGTCGTACTCACCTAAAAGATATCCAAGCTCCGCGGTGAGATGCGCGGTACCTGTGGTGCCCGAAAGCACGAGGTCGCAGGAAGCTAGGCCGGTGGCATCCGAGAGAGCGAATCCGCCGGCGCACTGAGCTGAAGGCGACGACGCTGGACTAGGCGGATTCACAATCCGCAAACTGACGTTCGGGATCGGCGAACCCTGGAAACTGGAAATTGTCGCCTGCACTGCGCCACTGATCGTCTGGCCGGCCGAACCCGAGATCGTCGTACCCGGTTGAGGAGTCAAGAGCCGCGCTGTTGGCGTAAGCAGCGCCGGGAACGTAGTGACATAAAACGTTACGGCGTTCCCGGTAGGAGGAGCGGCCGTGATGACCGCCTGGTTATAGCCGGTCTGACTCAGAGGAGGAACAACGCCTCCCGAGTAGTCTGCTTGCGCCATACCTTGGGAGTCGGTCGTGACGACAAGAACGCTCGTGGACTGCTGAGAGCACCCGATTGAGGCCGCTGCGCATTGTAGGCTGCCGGTATCCCCAAAGGACGTGTTGGTGAATGTGATCGGCTGGCCGACCACCGGCTTTCCGCTCGCATCGGTGTATTGGACAATCATCGTCCCGTTCTCTTGAGAGATTAAAGAGCCGCTGGGAACCAAATCGCCTTGTCCCGACACGATGGTGACTCCGCCGCTGCCGGTGCCGCCGCCTCCGCCACCACCGCCGCCCCCGCCGGAACTTGAGCCGAAATTGACCGTGAAGGTATAGCTGAGGCCATTGCCTACGTTCGCAGTCACCTGGACCGGGCCGGCGTTACCTGATCCTGTAATAGCAGTCTCCGCCATACCGTCGTCGTTGGTCAGCGCGCCATGGGATTGGAGTGTGGCGTTGGAGTCGGACGCGGTAAAAGTCACGCTTACCCCGACCACGGGTTTGCCCTGGGCGTCCACTGCTCGTACGACCAAGGGAGCGCTGGTCCCGCTAAGCGGGAGGTTCTGCTGGTCGCCATATGCGAGAACGGAAGTCGGAAATCCGGCGCCGACCGACGGAGTCACGACGGACAGCGCACCAGGCGTGCCGGAAAAAGATAGCTGGTTCGCCAGTTGGTTGCCAGCAATATCCCACACGTACAAAACGCCACTGCTAACGAAGAAAAGATATTTCGTGGTCGTGTGCGATCCGGCGGGTGACCCGGTCGTGTTTGCGATATCGCTGGTGGTGCCAACAAGCGATATCGCGCCGGTGTTTGCCCCTTGAAACACAGTCACGCTTTGCGTGTTCAGTTGGACCGTGTATAAAGTCTGAGACGCCGGGGAGAAGGCATACGCTTGATTGTTACTCACTACGAATACCTGGGTCACGGCGTTGGGTATGGAGGTGGTGGGGATAGATGCAGAGAGCGTTTTGCCTGCCGGAGTTATATCGAATATAAAGAGAGCGTAGCCGTTGGCGGCATTTTGATTTGCCGCGACGGCAAGCCGGCCGTCTGGGGTAAAGGAAGGTTTGCCCACCACTCCGTTCGAGGGGACGGAAATCGCATTGCGTACAGTAAGCGAGGTTGGATCTATTTCGAGGAGACCATTTAATGTGCCAACATACACCAGGCCGTTAGGGCCGACCGCAACTCCACTGGGGGTTCCGTTCACGGGCAAGGATAGCGTTTTGACCGACTGAAGTGTCGCAAGATCTACCGCGTTCAATGTATATCCTGAGCCGATATTGACGAGAGCGAACGCGCGACGGGAGTCGATGCTTGAGGCCACGTCGATCACTGTGCCACCCAACGTTATGCCCGACGGAGTGGCGAGTGAGTCATTGGCGACGTTGATCACCCACAGATTCCCTGCTGCAATCAACAACCGTTGCCCATCTGGGGTTCGGACCGCCGCAGCAGCCGGCGCACCTAGACTGTACAGCGATTGAATGTTCCCCAACTGGGACTTTGCACTAATTACGGTACCTGTGTTGGTGCTGGATATGAAATAGTATTCGGAACCATCGTTGTTCGAGAAAGCCTGATACGCGCTTGGGCTAACCGCATTAAAGGCCGACAGTTGGTAAAACGGATTGATGTTGAACGCTATAGCGCTCGCGTCTCCTCCATTTTGCCCCGGCAGCAGGAATAACGTCTGAGCGTTCATTCCTAATGAAAACAGGCCGAGCGCGGCGGGAATCAGCAAACGTACTTTGCGCATGATACCTCACTACAATTGAAGTTTTTTCGGAGACGCGGGGGAGCTTAAACCGTTAAGATAGCACAGCAGTTGTCTGGATGATAGATATTTCTGGGCCACAAACGCAAAAAGGGGGAGGCCGAAGCCTCCCCCTTATTTCAATTACAGCTACGGGCCAGGTTTAGTGGCCTTGGTTTTCGTTGATGATACCCGTGCGGGTGGCGCCGATGCCTAGCGTGCCGGCAGCGCTCCACTGCGGAGTATCAAGTTCGATCGCCAAGTAGCCTTCAGCCAGCTTCTGAGCGCCGAGATCGCTGATGAATGCGAACCCGTGGCAGAACTGGAAGTTGGCCACCGCAATGATGTAGCCGGTGAATCCGACTTCAGCCTGGATACCGTGGTCACCGCCACTGGATAGCGTGAACAGCAACTCGGTACCGGCATTAACCGTAGCACTCGTCGTTTGCGGAGTGATCGGAGCAGGCGCCGGCGTACCGGGCACGCTGCCGTAGAAGTTCAGCGTAACGTTGCCGTTTTGAGCAGCTACGCCGTATGTAGTGTCAAGCGAGGTGTTCGCGATCGCGATACCAGTATCGAAGCCGCTGATATTGGTCACGAACGGGAACAGCAAGTTGCAGGTGCAGAGGTTAATCTTGAACGCATTTATGGCGCTCGACTTGTTGCACCAGCGCGGAATCGGGTCGCTCGCGGACGCCGTATTGACCGTGCTCAGCGGAGCCATGGAGACCGTCACAGTGGACGTTCCAGGCGCCGGCAGGTTGTTGGGCGTATTCGAGATGAACGCCACGCCAACCGGAATAGTCGCGGTTTCGATCGCGGAGGGGTCGGCGTTTTCAACTTCATACACGGCAGTGAAGACATTGCTGCCGCTGCCGGTCAATTGAACGGCGTTGTAGAACGCGGGGGGTAGAGCCGTTGCGGGGGCCGTGGGTGCCGGGAATGGGTTCGACGCCAGGAAGCCATTGGCTCCTGGGACGAACGTGGCGGTGGCGCTCGGAGCGAGCGACGACACGTTTCCGTTCAAGTCAGAGGCTGTGCCGACCAATTGCAGCCAGCCGCCCGTCCAACCATTAGCAGGCCCGGGGTTAATGGCGCCGCCGTTTCCGGGGTTGGGGAGGCCGCCCGCGAGCGCCACAAACTGTGGCACCCAGAGGTTGACGCCGGTTCCAACGTTGTTGAACACCAGCAAGAAGCGATCACCCTGGCTAGCCGTTCCCAGCGCGCCAGGCGCGTTCCCAGTGGGCTCGAAGCCGCTCTCCGAGTTATAGTTCAGGCCCACGATGTTCTGGGCACTGCCGGGAGCGGTTTGATTGTTGGTGTCAGTGATAGTCGCGAAAGCGGCGGTTTGCCGTTTAAATGCAGCCGCGTAGCCTTCGGTCAACTTAACCGCGAATGTGGGTATACCTGCCTTAGGTGTGCTGCCGAAGTTGCCGCCGGGACCCCCGCCTCCGGAGTTCAGGTTCGTGCACTGGACAAAGGTGCTGGTCGTCGAGCTGACGATCAGGCCCTGCTGCACATACGCGAGAGTTTGCTGGCTCTGGCTAACAACCACGTTCTGGCCGCCATTGAACGACACGAAAGCATTGATCTGCGTCGGGACCAACCCACCGGAGAGACCAGCGGCGCACGCATTGGCGCGAATGTTGGTCATCCGGATGACGCGGGTGCCGGCCGTGCCGGGGGCGTCGATCGGCACACCGAGCCAGGTGACCTGGCCGGGGTTGGATGTCGCGTGCGCAACGAAGATGTTCGAGACCTGGGTATCCTGGGAGGACGCGGCCGGATTACTCGGATCGTAGGGACTCCCGCTGAACAGGAACGTTGCAGGATTGTACGTTCCCTTCATGACGTTGCAGCCAGAAGGGCTACTCGCGTTGCCCGGAATGGCACTCTGCACCGAGAAGCAAACCGTCTGGCCAGTTGGGGACCCAACCACTTGCTGGGCGGTGGTACCAAACAGCGGATGCGGTGTTCCGCCAAGTGCAGCCGTCGGGAACGGTTCATCGATGGTCAACAATGCATCGATATAACCGCCCGTCAGCAGCCGGCTTGTGATGTTCTGATTCAACGTCAGGGTGACGTTGTCCTGCGGGATAATCTGGCCGACCGGCGTCGGCGTGCCACCCGAACAGATGAGCACGAAGTCGCCTACCAGCGCAGTGATATTTTCTACCGACACGATGGTCGGGTTCGCGGGGCTGATATTACAAACAACCGAAGAGCCTCCGCCGGGGATTTGTGCGTTGGCGGTGAACGCGCCCAACATCAGCGCAAGAACCGCAAACGCAAATAACCATTTGCGAAAATCTGCCATTTCCTTCTCCTTGTGAAAAACTGAAATTGAATTGATGGAAGTTCTCTTTTTCAACCTGAGCCTCGAGTGTCTGCTCGTCATGAAGATTGCGAATCCTGTCCGAGAAATAGCGAAGCCGGAGCTTGACAGCCCCGTCCGCCTGCTCGAATCGTGTTCATCGTCTCCATTTAGCTCAAATTCTTCTTAAACTTCTCTTATCTCAGTGCTCGCGGGATTCATGCGCCAAAGATGAATGCCGCCAAACCGTTGGGACGCAGTCAAAATCATTCATATCATTCAAAGCGAGAGTAAGTCAAGGATAAAGTACTACGAGAACGCCCTGCTACCCCCGACACGCTGAATGCAGTCTAGCAGGCTATTAAACCATGTCAGGCCCAGAGAGGTCAATAATTTACAGCGAATGGCGTAGTACCAACACCGAATGGCTATTACTTGTGGTAAATGGTAGCGTTGGCGGCCTGAAGGTTCGTAAGTCGCTGATCAAACAAGGCGCCGCCTCTAGCGGTGGGAGCTTACTCGCGAATGTCCTTCCGAAGGGCCTTGAAACGCGACTTGATCTCGTCCGTGGCGTCGGCCATTTGGTTGGCGTCGTAGATTACGTGAGGTGTAAGGAATATTACCAATTCAGTCCGGGCCTGATCGTACTCACGAAACCCGAAAAGAGCGCCCAAAATCGGAATCCGGTGGAGGCCGGGAATGCCGCTCATCTTGACGGTATTGGACTCGCTGATGGCGCCCCCAATCGCGATCGTATCGCCATCCTGAACGGTGATTTGCGTCTGGATGGATTTATTTGAAAAGGAAGGCGATTGAATATTGCTGCTCGTAGTGGCCGTCGGGTCGCTGACCTGCTGATTCACCATCATAGTGACGATGCCGCTGGGCGTCACCCGCGCTGTGATCGCCAGCGTCACGCCGGTACTGACGTTCGAAATCGAATTGGCGAAAAGAGAATTGCCGCCGGATTGAATGCCAGTTACCGCTTGCGCGGCCAACGTTGGCACGGTAGTACCCACGTTGATTGCGGCGGGGATGCTGTCGGTCGCGATAACGGCGGGAGCGGAGAGCTGTTTAGCGCGATTCTCCGATTCCATAAGCGTGACCACGGCTTGTACCTCGCGGCTCTTCCCCACCAGAGCGGCGAGCGTAACGGTGCTTGTTCCGCTCGCAAAGTTCCCCAAAATTGTGTGAGGCACTTTTCCTGAGATCTGCTGGAGCGCCGCTTGGACGTCGCTGGAGAAGCTGTGCGAGAGATCCACGGAATAAATTTTCGCTTCGATCAGCACCTGGCGCGGCGGCACGTCCAGGTCTCTCAGCAAATTTTGAATATTTTCGTAGTCCTGCGAGTTGGCTTGGATCAAAAGCGTGTTGTTGAATGGATTTGCAATCACGCGGACCCGGCCAAAAACAGGCGCCGCGCCTGGAGCGGCGCCGAGGTATGTACCCGTCAGATCGGTGCCGGTTGCGGCTTGTGCAGCATTTGCGCCCGCTGCGATGGGGCTAACGACTCCAGGACCGGGCTGTTGCTGAGCGTATGGGTTTACTCCGGCCGTGGCGCCATACGCGCCCGCGCCGTACGGACTTGCGCCATATCCGCCATAAGAGCCCGGATATGCTCCCCCGCCATAAACACCGCCGCCGTATCCGCCCGGAACCATGCCGCCCATCGTCCCGCCTGCCATTCCGATCGGCACACCACCCATTCCGGCGCCCATGGCAGTTCCCATGTTGCTCATGCTGCTCATCGCCAGACACATCATCATGGAGTTTTGGCCGCCGGCAGTTCCGGAAAGCTGCCCGTACAATGCCTGAATGGAACAAGCGATCGAACTCGCGTCGCCGAAATGCACGCGATAGACGTAGTTGTTTACCGCGCCCGCTGTGACTTTTACCGGGGTATCGAGTTTTTCCAGCCATTTCTCCACTTCGGCAAACGCGCCTGGATTAGGCGCAACGGCAATGATGGTGTTGATGCGATCAATCGGAAGAAATTTGATTGGCGCGTTTTTTTCGGATAGCGAGATCGATTTTTCGATGTTTTCCAGTTCCCTGGCGATGTCGGTGGGCCGGCCGTTCTTTATTTCGAATACGTGCACGCGCTGATTGGCGAGTTGATCGCTATCGAACATCGCGACCAGTTCCATGGTCCGGCGCATGCTGCGGCGGCTGTCCAGGATCAACAAGAGATTGGCGGGCGCATAGGTTCCGAGGGTGGCGCCTTCGCCCACGAAGGGCTTCAGAACGTTCGCAAGCTCGTCGGCGGTGACGTACTTCAAAAAGATCAGATTGAACATGGTCTGATCGTCGTCAATGATGTCTGCCGGATCGGTTTTCGTCTCGGGCGGCAGCGGCAGGTGCGATACGTCAGCCAGGGGAACAATGCGATAGATGCTGCCTTGCTGCACCATGGCCGCGCCATTGATGCGTAATATGGTGTCCAAAAGAGAGCGCGTGTCGATGTCCTTCACTTCGCCATAGGTATTCAGGATCACGCCGCCGCGCACGCGCGGATCGAGAATGTAGTTGATCTTGAGCTGGCGGGCGAGGAGATCGATCACTTCCGCCAACGACACGTTGTTGAGCGAAAGTCCTCCGAAAACAGTCGGGGTGCTGGATTGGATCGCTGGCGCGGGGGCGGGCGGTTGTTGACCAGCAGGCGCCGGCTGTCCTGCCGCGGGCGGTTGTCCGGGCGCGGGCTGCGCGGGTGCGGCTGGCGGCGATTGCGGCGTACTTTGAGCCGGTGGGGCAACCGGCGGAAATTGCGGTATCTGGCCGAGTGCCGTCATGCACAGACCGAGCGGCAGTATAAGGCTGAGCAGCGTCCGTCGCACTAATGTTTCTCCGTCATTTGCACAGCAGGCGCGGCAGGTTTTGACGGTAATTCAGGATTAGAGCGGCGAGACGTTTCGAGCCAGGATTTCTCCTCTTCAGTCAGCTGATCTTTCTTACGGACCCAGGTGCTGACACCGAACGGTGTCGGTCGCTCAAAACGAACCGTCTGGCCCAGATCCGTCGCTTTGATGGCTGGAGTACGATCTGCTTGCGCGGGCGGCAGCGCCGCCGCCGGTTTATCTTCCCACTTGGAAAATCCGAAGGGCGTGCTGCGGATGAGCCATGTCTTTCCCTGCGCGTCCGTGTAGCGATACAGGTTCGGCTCGATCTGGACAGCGCCTTTGGGAAGCTGATGCGCGGAATCGGCTGTAGCATTGGATTTTTGGCTCTGCACGGCATTGCCGGAGCGGTCTTGGGCGCCCAAAACTGCAGCGGCGAACAGAATCATAGCGATCGTTTTCTTCATCTCTTCATTGCTCCCCTTTACTTAACTGATTCCCAACGGCAGACAGATCCGAACGGCGTGGTGCTGACTACTTTACGCATACCGTCGACCACCGTTCCGGCAGGCGCAGTGTCTCCGGCAACGCATCCTTTGACTCCGCTGCCTATATCGGTACCCGGACCTTCCGGACGGTTGGTCGACAACGAGTTAACGCTGGGGGCCGACGTGGTCAGGGTGGTTGGCCCGGAAGGAGGCGCCGCGGACGACGCGGGCGCTTCCGGGGTCAGCAGCGCGGTTTTGTCCAACAGCTCATCCAGCCGCTTTTTAAACTGTTTGCCGTCCCACTCGAAAACGACATATTGGTTATCCACGGAGACGATGGTCCATTCGCCGATCTTCTCGCCCGGGTGGTAGCCCCGCTGCGCTCCACCGGATTTGTCGCTTAAGACCACCGTAGGCGGAACTCCCTCCCATAACATGACGCCGCGAGCTACCGGAAAAGCCGGAATGGGTTTTTCTTCGATCGGCGGGGGAGGGTCGACGATCACATTGGAGTTGCGATCTTGCGAAAAGAGGTTTCTGTCCGCTATTGCGGCGTAGGAGCTGGCCAACAACGGCGATGGCTTCGCAAATGGCGTAAGGGCCTGAGCGGGTGTAGGCTTTATGGTTTTGCGGAGAATTGCCTGTTCGCGCGCTTTTGCGGATTGCCATTCGCGGCGGATCTCCACGCCGAGCAGCACCACGGCGATGAGCAACACAAGATTCAGCGCGACCAACTTCCGTGTCAAAACGAATTCAATCCTTCCTTTTTCGGCACGAGCTTGCGCGGCACCAGGCCTGAGACAGTAATGCGCATGGGCATGCTCTTCGTCTTGGGACTAGCGGTGCCGCCGCGAAAATCGTCAGTTGCGACTAACTCGGGCTGCTGGCTCAATCCCGCCACGAGGTTGATGAGCTCGTCGGTGCGGCAATCCAGCGAGACCGCGACAGAAACGATTCCATAGGCATCCCCGTACGGCTTGGGCTGAACGAACTCTGCCTGGCGGACTTCGAGAGGAGGCGTTTGCTGCGCGGCGACACGATGGATGATCTGCAGTAACTGCGCCTGAGCCTGATTTGCGGTATCGCCGGGTATTAAGCCCTTTTCGCGATCGGCCAACTCGGCGGCGGCTTGTTTGAGAACAGCTTCTTTGCCGTCCACGGTCGCGAGCGCGGTGCGTAGCGCGGTTAAGCGTCTTTCGGCACGCTCAGGAGTGTCCACGGCAGCAGCCACGCCCGCCGCGGGGCTAGGTGAGCGGGTCGCGATCCAGTACAGGAACGCGAGCACCAGAGCGATGGCCAAAAATCGGAGCGCGCGTTTGTCTCGATTGTTGACGGTCACGGCGTCGCTCCCTGGCGCTGGGAACGAATCCCGAATGCTTCGCCACCTCCGGCCTTGGCGGGCCCGGTGGTGAAGCTGGAACCGCGGAATTGGCGCGTTCCATCCAGTAGTTTTACTAAGCCGGCCGCCTGATCGGTGGATCCCAAGATATTCAGCGAGTCGCGCGTCATCTGGAACGAGTTGAGCCAGGTGGGCGGCGCAAGCGCGGTGGTCAGATCGTCGAGCGCGTCCAGGTCCTCTTTGGTGCGCATTCTGAAGTTGTCCAGCGTCTGAGTGCGATTGCGGGTAATAGCAATCTGGCGGTCCAGCTCGACCGCCTTGCGGGCCCGCGGCTCGATTTTCCGGATCTCGTCGTGCAGCAGCGCGAGATAATGCCGGTCTGCATATTTTGGATACGCCAGCGCCACGGTGGCGAACAGCACCACCAGGACCGAGAGCGCAAAAGTCGGAACCAGGCGCATGCGCGAACTCGTTTCGCGCATGTCAGGAGGCAGAAGATTCACCGAGAGGGCGGGCGATAACGAGGCGCCGGCCAGTGCCGTAGCGTAGGACAGAGCCGAGCCGGCCAAGTTGAACTCGGGCGGCGCAGCCTGCGGCTTCGGCAAAACGTCGTGCAATAAAACCGCCTCGGTTTCGGGCGGGAGCCGCAGTTCGGCGACGGCGAGCGTGCGCGCTCGCGCTTCCGATCCTTCCAGCCGCGCGGAGAACAGCGGCCATGACGAGCTCTCGCCGTATACCTCGATTTCTTCTTGCTGTGGCTCGAGAAGAAGAAAACCATCCGTAGGGGGGCGCGAAAGTAGACGAACGGCTGAATAAATCGCCGGCGCGGAGAAGGTGAACGAGCCGACTTTGATGCCGGCCTCGACGAACAGGCTGCGGTATCGCTCGAGTACGGAGCGCCGTGTGAACCCGATGAGGACTGACGCAGTTGTGCCGATGCGCGCCCAATCGAAAACAGCTTCTTCTTCCGAATAAGGATTCAACGAATCGATCTCGAAGCGAATCGCTGAGGCAAGATCTTTATCGGATACGCCGGGGAAGGCGATCTGCCGCACCATCACCTCATCGCGCGGCAGCAGCACGGTTGCAGCCAAATGCGATGCACCGAGCTTGGCGAGGAAACTGGAGTAAGCCGCGCCCCATTCCGCGGCGGGCTGGTCGCGAAACCCGGGGATGTTCAGTTCGCCCAAGACGCGGGCGCCGGAGGGGCGGGTGCGAACGACGGTAGCGGTCAGGCGATCGCCGGCAATCTGGACGCCGGCGGCGGTGCCGAAGGCTAGCCATCTGCCTAGATCGGGCAGCTTCATTGCGGCGCCACCACGTTGTCGTACCAGCGCATGATGTGATACGGCACGTCGAATTCGGGACCGAGGAATTTGACCATAGCCGACACGGTGCGGCGTAAATCAGAAACTTGGCCGTTGGGGAGCTTGAGGGCGGCGGTGGCGCGCAAAGTGACCACCGTACTGGGCGCGATCCCGAGCCTTGCTGACAGCGGGCCGGCTGCGCTCACCAGCCCAGCCAGATCGGCTTGTTTGATGGGACCCTGGCGGCGGCGGTTGACAATGGCGGCAATGACGTCGGGCGTGATTCCTATGGCGCGCATCACGGCCGGCTCGGCGGTATTGACGTCCAAAACTCCTTTGGAGCCGAAAACCGAAATGCAGTCGCGCAGGGCGGGATGCCGCATAAGCTGCCCGGAATCATCGCGCGTATAGCTTCCGTAAAACAAATCTGGAGTAACTCCTTGCACCAGCAGTAATTCTTCGATCTCATGAAAAGACGCGTGGCGGGCCTGAAAAGACGGAACCAACGACATGTAATGCTGGTCGAACTGGCTGAACGAGCCGCCCGGGGTAGGCGAGCGCCAGTCGATAATCCCGGCCGTGATGGCTTCCGCCTGCGGAGGCGCGGCACCGATGGCCAACAGCAAGTTACGGATTTCTTCGGCTCGCGTCAGGTTGACGTTTAGCTTGGCGGTTTCCGGGATCAGCTCGACCGTCGCGACGCCCGTGGGAAAATCGAGCCGCAGCACCGGCGTTGGATTCTCGAAGTAGCGGGGCGTTCCGTCGCCTTTACGGTAGATAGGACCCCATTGGATGTAAAGCAGCGCGCGGTCGACCGCGGCTTGCGCGAGGTAGCCGGCGCGCAGGGCATCCACGTCGGTGCTGGTGCGTTCGGTTTCTGCACGGACCGTCGTCGCGATAGTGAAGGCGATGGCCGAGAGAGCGGCGGAGAGCCAGAGCACGGCCAATAGCGCGGCGCCTTGGGAGCGAGGCCTTCGGACTCGGGTGGCCGCACTCTTTCTCCCGAGACTCGCGTGCACACGAGTGTGAACGCGGCACGCACGAGTGCCGGCACCACTGTCAGTACTCATAATTCTCCAGAGGCCGGCGGTTGACGCGGACCGGAATCGTCAGCGTGATGGGTTCCAGGCGGGCCGGATCGGGTTTTAAGGGAGCCATTTCGATGCGGATGGCGCTAGGCAGCACCGGCTTGGTCCATCGCACGATCCATTTGAAAAGCTCCGGCGGCGGTGCGCTGTCGCGAAAACTGAAGCGGCAAAACGCGAGCTTGTCGGCGAGCACGAATGAACCGGCGCCGATCTGGATGGGCACGAACAGCGGGCCTTGCGCGCCGGTAGCCGGATCGGGCCCGAAGCCGGCGCAGAATTGGCCGGCGCCGCGCGGACCCGTGTAGAGCCGCTCGTTTACCACCAGCCGCACGCCTTTGGAGTTTTCGCCGGGGATGACTTGGAATTCAAGGATCATCGGCAGCCCGCGCGAGCCTTGTTGCAGCGAATAGACCGAAGCGAATCGCATAGATTGCGTTTCGCCTTGGAAAAAGTTGATGGTTCGGCGCGGACCCTCGCCGGCCGGCTGGCAGTCGGCGGTCACCGGCATAATGCTCTCAACCTGTTGTTCCAGAATCCGCTGCACGCTGGTGACGCGGCGATTGCTCATCAAGCGTGAATCGGCCTTGTTCATCGCGCTCAAAGCAACGCGCAACGAGATAACGATGCCGACTGAGAGCACGCTGAGCAGCGTGATCGCGATCAGCAGTTCCATCAGGGTCACGCCGGATTCGGAGCTGCGGCGCGGCCGCGTGTAGTAGCGGATCATGGGCCGGCTCCTACCGCCGCCATGTCGTCCGGGGTGAGAGCCGAACGCCGGAAGCCTTCCAGAGTAAAGCTGCGGCGCTGGTTCTGATTCATCCACCAGATCTCCAACTGGATACGTTCGAGGAACGCGCCACCGGGACCTGAGTTGGGTGGAACTTCGAACGGTGTGACCCGAGCGCGCCAGCTAATTGGGAAGCCGCCGGTGACGCTTTCGTCCCAGGAGCCTTCGAATGGGACTAATTTGGGCAGTTTAGCCGCGATGAGGAGCTCGTCCATTTTCTGGCGGGCGAACAGGACTGCGCGGTCGTAGTCGGTAAGGCGCGCGGCATTACGGAGGGATGTGGAAATAGCCGCCATCAGGCCGGTGATGGCGACCGCCATGATCAGCGTTGCCACCAAGACTTCAAGTAAGGTAAAGCCGCGGCTCTTCACTGCTGCTCCGGGCGCTGAACTTGAGGCACTCCGGTGATAGGATCGACACGCACGATCCGTTCGACGTTCTTGCGGTTCATCAACTGGACCGCTAAGCCCGGCACCGTGCCGCCAGGGTACAGAATGAACGTGCGCGGCGCATCCGGATTTTCCTGAAGCTCGGGCAAAATATGCGTGATGGTTACACCGTCGGGCATGGTGAGCGTGCGGTGAAATTCGGTGTCGGTGGAACGCATTTCGAGGGCGTTGTCCGGCTTCGAGACGATGATTGCGACCATTTGCTGGCGGCGTTGAGCGCGATCCTGGGCCGAATTGAGAAAGCTCACGATGCTATTAGTGGCGGCGTTCAGGCGCAGCGAGTCGATGCCAGAGGTAATCGCGGGAAAACTGATCCCCACCATAAGAGAAATAAGCGCGACTACGACCAGCAGTTCGATGAGCGTGACGCCGGCGCGGCGATCTTTTTTCGAGACTTGAACTCTAGTTCTTCCAACTGACGATGTCGGCATTGTTCCCGTCCCCGCCAGGCGCGCCGTCCAGGCCGTAGCTCAAAATATCGGGATCGTCGCCGTGTTCGCCCGGATATTTATAGATGTACGGGTGCCCCCACGGATCGTTCTCGATGTCTTTCTGCAAGTACGGGCCCTGCCAGTTGCTTACGTCCTCAGGCTTAACGCGCAGCGCCTGCAAGCCCTGTTCGGTAGTCGGGTACACGCCGGTATCGAGCTTGTAGGAACCCAGGGCGGTCATGTAGGCATTGATCTGAGCGCGGGCCGCGGTGCGGCGGGCCCTATCGGCTTGCCCAATCATCTTGGGAAGCACCAGGGCGGCAAACAACGCGATGATCGTAACCACCACCATCATTTCAATCAGCGTGACGCCGGCTTGAAACCGGTTTCTTCTCTTCATGGCCTCACCTCAGGAAACTTCAAGATACGTTTTTCACATCGCAACATCGTTCATACCGACGATGGCGAGCAGCATGCTCAAAATCAAAGTACCGACGATCAATCCCATTACCAGAATGACTAACGGTTCAAACAGAGACGTGAAGCGGCGGATGGACGTGCGGGTTTCGGCGTCGTAGACGTCCGCCATTTTGTGGAACATGGTGTCCAAACGTCCGGTCTCTTCGCCGACGCTCAACAGGTGGGCGGCAAGCGGCGGAAATTGGCCGGCGCGGCGCAACGGCGCGGCGATTCCTTCGCCTCGCTTTACTCCCGTAGCTACCGCATCAAGCGAATTGGAGATACGGCGATTATTCAAGGTCGCACCCGCGATCCCGATTGACTGCACCAGCGGGACGCTGTTGGCCACGAGTGTACCCATAGCGCGCGCAAAACGCGCGGTTTCGGCCTTACGCAAGGCGTCTCCAAGCACCGGAATCCGCAGGCGCAAGCTGTCCCACCACAACCGGCCGGTTGCGGTCCGCACGTAGGAATACAGTGCGACTGCCGAAATAATCAGAATGCCGAGTCCGAGCGCGCCGTAGTTCTGCAGAAATTTACTGCCTTCCAGCAGGAATTTAGTCGGCAGCGGCATCTCGATTCGCGACTGTTCGAACACGGACGCGAAGCGCGGCACGACGAAATTCATGAGGACCAGAATCGAGCCCGTGCCGACCAGGACAAGGAGCGCGGGGTAGACCATGGAGGAAAGGATGTAGCCGCGCAGATCGTCGCGAGTACGCTCGAACTCGGCCAGGCGATCGAAGACCACGGCCAGAGATCCTCCGGCTTCGCCGGCGCGCACCATGTTGACATACAGTTCCGAAAAGTGCTCGGGATGCGTGGCCAGGCTGTCGGCGAGCGACTTGCCGCCCTTGAGAACACGGAGCACATCCTGCACCAGCAGGCGGAAGGATGGGCGGTCTGTTAGTTCCAGGGTGATTGAGAGCGCGCGATCGAGCGGCACGCCCGCGTTGAGCAAGGTTGAGAGTTCTTGGGTGAAGAACAGGACATCGCGCCGCTTGCCTCCGGAGAAGGACGGCAGCTTCAGCTCAAACGAAGTTTTTGGCTCCGTTCCGACATAGACGGGCGTGAGCCCCTGTTTGCGCAGTTCGTGTGCGACGAAGCGCTCCGTCTCGGCATGAATGGTGCCGGTGCGCAGACGCCCATCGGAAGCAACCGCCCTGAAATAAAAGCTGGTCATACGCAAACGTGGCGCACGCACTCGTGCGTGCCGCGCTCACACTCGTGTGAACGCGAGATTTTCGGGAATGAACGAACACTACTGGGTTGATGAACTCCCGCCGCCGATTGCCCCACAGCTATCCCGAAGGCCGCTGGCTGTTCATAACCTGGACGCTGCACGGGGTCGTGCCGTCCTGGAGATTTCCACCTGCCGCGAAAACAACTTCGCGCGAGGCCTTCGCCTGGGTGGATGCTTACCTCGACACCCGGCGCAGTGGTCCAATGTACCTGGCCGAGGAGCCGGTCGCAGAAATCGTCATCGATTCGCTGTACCGCGGCGCTGAGCTCGGCCACTACGAACTGGGCCCGTTTGTAGTCATGGCGAACCACGTTCACGCCCTGTTCTTGCCCGTGATATCGCCGGCTCAGTTCTTGAAATCTCTCAAAGGGTTCACCGCGAGGGAGGCGAATCGGTTCTTGAATCGCACAGGTCAGCCGTTTTGGCAGCGCGAGTCCTACGATCATTGGGTCAGAAGCGCCGAAGAATGGAACCGGATTGCTCGATACATTGAAAAAAATCCGTTGAAGGCGGACCTGGTCAGGACCATTGAGGACTATCCGTGGTCTAGTGCCCACCCCAGGTTCAGCGTTGACACGAGTGTGAACGCGGCACGCAGGAGTGCGTGCGCCACGAGTGCCTGTACCACCAGTGCCTGCGCGGCAGCAACCCTCGCTAAAATTCTTGCGTGACACGCATTACCTCGTCCGGCGTCGTCATACCCTCGGCCACTTTCAGCCAGCCGTCTTCGCGCAGATTACGCATTCCGTTGCGGCGCGCGGCGGCGGTGATGGAGATCGCATCGTCACCGCGCAAGATCAGCTTACGGATGTCGTCGTTTAGCTCCATCAGTTCGAAGATGCCGAGACGCCCCACATAGCCGGACCCGAAGCAGTTCTCGCATCCTGCGCCGCGATAGCAGCGCACGGTTTCCCCGTCCGGCGCGATGCGGGTGCCGTTCTGCTGCTTGCATTGCGGGCAAATCACGCGCACCAGCCGCTGCGCCAGCACCGCGACCACCGACGACGTAATCAGATAATTTTCGACCCCCATATCGATCAAGCGCGTGATGGCGCTGGGCGCGTCATTCGTGTGAAGAGTCGAATAGACGAAGTGGCCGGTTAGGGACGCGCGAATCGCCGTGTCGGCAGTTTCGCGGTCGCGAATTTCGCCCACCATAATCACATCCGGGTCCTGGCGTACGATGTGCCGCAGCCCGGAGGCGAAGGTTAGCCCGATTTGCGGATTGACATGGATCTGGTTAATCCCGTCCATCTGGTATTCGACGGGATCTTCGATGGTGATAATTTTTTTGTCGGCCTGATTGATGCGCTTCAGAGCCGAATAGAGAGTGGTGGACTTGCCGCTGCCGGTAGGGCCGGTAACCAGAAAAATCCCGTGCGGCAGCGACGTGTAATGCTCCATGCGGCCCAGCATGTGGCCGTCGAAACCGAGACGGCCGAGATCGTAAAAATCGCCCGCCGAGCGGTCCAGCAAGCGCATGACGACGCTTTCGCCGTAGAGCGTTGGCAGCGTTGAAACGCGCAAATCCACTTCGCGGCCCAGCGTTTTGATCTTAATGCGTCCATCCTGCGGCAGCCGCCGCTCGGCGATGTTCAGCTTGGCCATCAGCTTCACACGCGAGATCATGGCGGCTTTCATCTCGCGCGGCGGCGCCTCCTGCGCGTACAGCACGCCGTCGATGCGGTAGCGGACGCGGAAGTCTTTCTCGAACGGCTCGAAATGGATATCGCTGGCGCGCTTTTCCACCGCCTGCGCGATGATTGCATTCACCAGGCGTATGACGGGCGCTTCGCTCGCCATGTCGCGGAGATGTTCGAGGTCCTCGGACATCTCGGCGGCTTCGCCTTCCAAATCCTGCTCGGCGCGCGCCGAATCGCCGTAGTAGCGGTCGATCGCATCCAGAATTTCCTGTTCGGCCGCAAGCACACTGTTGACCTTGAGCCCCGTACAATTCTTGACGGCCGCTATGGTTTCGACGTCCAGCGGGTCGGCCATTGCGAGCGTGACAGTATGGTCTTCGCGGCTGAGCGGTAGACAACGGAATTGGCGCAAAAATCGCGGCGAGAGCGCTTCGGTCTCAGGAGAGACGGCCGGCGGCCCTTCGATGGTGACCAGCGGCACGTCCCACTGCTCGGCCAAGGCAGCCAACACGTCGCGCATGGCGATGAAACCCATGTCGACCAGCGTTTTTCCGATCTTGTCGCCGCGCTCTTTTTGCAGCTCGAGCGCGCGCTCCAGGTCTTCGGCGGTGATGAGCTTGCGCTCGATGAGGATCTCGCCGAGCCGCATGAATCAGTACTCGTCGCTCGAGATGGCCGCTTGGCCGCCACCCGTCTTGGCGGCCAGCAACACCTTCTTCGGCGCGTGCATTACGATCTGGTTCGGCAAGCCGTCGTGGTTTTCCCAGTTCCAGTAAAACAGAGACACACCCAGGGCAATCTGCTCGTCCGCTGGAACCGAATCGAGCGATGCCGCTGCATCCGCAAGTATCGACCGCATGGCGGATTTCAGCTGCTCCACGCGCTGGACCTTCTTATCGTGGGTGCGCTTGATCTCGTCCGGCCGGATGGCGGGGTGAAATGGGGTAATTCCGGCCGCGGGCGCGAGATTCAACTTGCTCATGAACACCACACCGTATCCGCTCACGTACGCGCTCTGCGGAACACCGACCACTTCGACGGGATCCTGCGGCCAGATTGCCGTAAATTTCACATCGAGTCCGTTCTCTACCTGCTCCAGCATGGCGCGCGTGACGCGCGGCTTATCCGCCATCGAGCCAGTGGATAGAGCACAAAGGAGCAATCCTGCCGCAACGATGGCTTTCATTGGCTGCTCCTGGCCGCATTATTGGAAGCGACCATGAACCTGGCGTTCTGGTCGCGATAATAGTCCGCCATTTGATGCGCGTTCGCGAGTTCGCTCCGGTATTGCGCGTCAAAGCGCTGCTCGGCGGTGGTCACTGCCTGGGCGATCCGCTGGTCCTGCCGCTGTTCGGCGGCTGCAACCGCCTGCGTAACCGCGGCGCCGATCCTGGCATTCACCTGCTGTTCGATGCGCTGCTCGATTTCCGCGGTATTGACCGCCGGGGCTGCGTGGCGCGCATAGGCGTGCACGAAAATCGCGGCTGCGAGCAGCGCGGCCGAGGCGAAACCCATAGCCGGGCCGGAACGCCAGATGGTCTGCCACCAGCGCGGCTCGAAAACTTTGTCGGAAACGAACGCGATGCGCTGCGGCGGCTCCTCGTCAGCCAGAGATGCCAGCGCGGTTCGCATCGAATCCAGGCGCTCCATTTCGTCACTGCAAGCCGGGCAAGCGTGCAGATGATTGTGTACGGACACGCGCTCCGCGGGTGGCAATTCCCCGAGCAAATAGGCCTTTAAATCGACAGATGAGCAGCTCATTCCGTCCCTCCCGTGTTGATTGGAGCCAAGGTTTGCTTCAGAAGATCCAGCGCCGTGTACAAGCGGGACTTGACGGTCGAGATCGGGCAATCCAGAATTTCGGCCATCTCTTCGAACTTGAATCCTTGATAAATCTTGAGCAAGACCGCCTCGCGCTGGTCTTCGGAAAGGCGCCCCAGCGCTCCCTGAACTGCCAGCGTCAGTTCCATGGGATACATGCGGGCACTGGCCTCTCCAGAGCGGGGCTCGACGGCGAGCTCTCCGTCCGGCCGGTTCTTGCGCAGCAGCGAATAGGCTTCGTTGTGGGCGATGCGAAATAGCCAAGCGGGAAACTTGGCCGGATCGTCCAGCTTGCGCAAGTTCTGATAAGCCTTCAAGAACACGTCCTGGCTCAGATCGAGGGCATCCTCGCGGTTGGCGACCAGCCGCAGCAGATAATTAAAGACACGCCGCTCCCAGCGCGACACGAGGACGTTGTAGGCGTCCACGCTTCCTCGCCGCGCTTTGGCGATCAGGTCGCGGTCCTCAACCTCCCGAAATATCAAATTTCGGCTCCTTTCAAAAGACGCCCTCGGAGGCAAAAAAGACGAACAGGCACTGTTTAGCCCATTCTCGCATCTGTTGGGAGCTCAAATGCCCGCCCGCCGCAGACTGGAAGCTACAATGGAACAAATCGCCGCTGAATTCTCGAACTCCCGTGGACAAACTGCACGCTCAACCTGCCTGGCACCGGCTTCGAAGCGAATTTTGCTCAACCTGCGATAGCGCTCCGGTTCTGACTGGCTTATCCGGCTTGGTCGAGCAGGTCGCGACGCAGGCCTTTCGGCAGACACTCGAGCCGGCCGGCAATGTCGCCATGCTCGCGGTGGGAGGCTTCGGGCGGCGCGAACTGTTCCCCTACTCCGATGTCGACGTCCTGATCCTGGTGGAAAAGGAAACACAGGGCGCCAGTCTGAAAGAACCGCTTTCTGAATTCATCCGTTTGATGTGGGACTCGGGGCTGCGGCTTAGCCATTCCGTGCGCACTATCGGCGAATGCGTCGAAGTTCACGAGCGGAATGTAGAGCTCAGCATCAGCCTGCTGGACCGGAGGCTGCTGGCCGGATCCCCCGAGCTTTACCGCAATCTGGAGGGCAAGTTTCCTGCGTTTTTCGAGCGCCAAGGCCGCCCTCTAACTCGCCACCTGTGCCAAATGAGCGGTGCGCGCCATTCGAAATTTCAGCGCACCTTTTATCACCTCGAGCCGGACATCAAAGAAACACCGGGCGGGCTGCGGGATCTGCATTTCATCGGCTGGCTCGGCAAGTTGAAAAACGCCGAGCTCGATGTGAGCGAACGGCTTGCATCGCCCGTGCGTTTTTTACACGCCCTACGCTGCTGGTTGCACTACCAAGCCGGGCGCGATCAGAACCTGCTGACCTTCGAAGCGCAGCACGAGCTGACCCAAGAGGGGTTTTTAAAATTCCACGAGCCGGCCAAGTTCATGCGCGAGTATTTTCGGAATGCGCGCATCATTTACAACGAAGCCCGGCGCGCGCTTGACCGGCACGAACGCCGCGAGAGCTCGCTGCTGAGCAATTTCCGCGACTGGCGCTCGCGGCTATCGAACGCCGATTTCACGGTCTCCAACGAGCGCGTGCTCCTGCGCGCCCCGGCGCATCTTGAGGGAGATCCGGAGCTCCTCTTCCGGCTTTTCGAGTTTGTCGCGCGGCACGGGCTGCCATTGGCTACCGAGACTGAGCGCCGCTTGGAAAATGCCCGTGAATCATTTGTCGGGATCGATGACGCAGGCAGGCCGGCTTGGCCACCGCTGAGGAGGATTCTATCGCTGCCGCACGCTGCATTGGCATTGCGAGCGATGCACGACACGGGGCTGCTACAGATTCTGTTCCCGGAATGGAACACGATCACTTCTCTGGTTGTTCCCGATTATTACCATCGCTACACCGTCGACGAGCACACGCTGGTGGCCATCGAGAAACTCGGCGAACTCGCAGGTACAGCCGAGCCTGCCAAGAGGCGCATCGCCGGGATTTTTTCGGAAATCGCCGACCCTGCGCTGCTTCGGTTCGCACTGCTGTTCCACGATGCGGGAAAGGGCGGGGAAGGCGATCACTCGCAGCGCTCGGTCGAACTGGCGAGAGCAGCCATGCGCCGGATCCAGGTGCCTGCCAGCGATCAGAGCGCGGTGGAGTTTCTGATCGAGCACCACTTGGATCTCTCCGCCGTCATGAATTCACGGGATCTGCACGATCCCGCCACGGCCCGAATGTTAGCCGACCGCATCGGGACGCTGGAACGTCTGAAATTGCTGGTCGTGCTCACATACGCCGATATTTCCGCCGTCAATCCCGCCGCTATGACTCCGTGGCGTCTCGAGCAGCTCTGGCAGGCTTACCTGGTTGCCCATCAAGAGCTCATGCGAGAACTGGAAACGGAGCGCATCCAGAGTGTCCCTGAGAGCGTGCCCGCAGGCTCGGATTTTATCCGCGGCTTTCCGGTCCGTTACCTGCGCACGCATACGGCGGATGAGATGCGGGCGCATGTCGAGCTCTACGAATGTAGCCGGGCGACAGGAATTGCCGTGCAGATAGAACGCTGGCGCGGCGTTTACCGGGCGACCGTCGTGGCCCGCGACATGCCAGGTCTGTTCGCTGCATTGGCGGGCGCGATCTCCAGCTTCGGCATGGATATTGTGAAGGCGGAAGCGTTTGCCAATGCAAAAGGCCACATCCTGGATACCTTCGTATTCGCCGATCCAAAACGGACACTGGAGCTGAATCCGCCAGAGAACGAGCGCCTGCAAATGACGCTGGAGGATGTCGCCGCGGGCAAGCTGAATGTTGCCAAGCTTCTGGATGGGCGCCCCGCGCCTTTGCGCCATAAACTGCGGGCCGTGACACCACGCGTGCACTTCGACTCGCAAGCTTGCGAGACGGCGACGCTGGTCGAGATCGTCGCTGAGGACCGTCCGCGCCTGCTATACGACCTTGCCTCGGCCCTCTCATCCGAGGGCTGCGATATCGACGTAGTGCTCATCGATACCGAAGGCCACCGCGCAATCGACGTATTCTATGTCGCTCGCGACGGCGCCAAGCTGACGCGCCCTGTTCAGGAGCTGCTCGAACAGAAACTGCTAGCCGTCTGCTAAGAGGGGCGCGCGAAAAACATCAACGAACCCGCCGGATCTGGTCAAAACATGTGCAGTGCCGCGTGGCTCTGTTTGTCATTACCCAGGTCCAGTACAGCCCCAGATATTGTTGAACTCCACCGTCGGCCCGACGGTAGGTGCTGCTGTCTTTAGGCCTGGGGATACACTACCCGACGGTATCTGTCTCAACGGCGGTACCGTCGGAAGGTCCGCTCGCAACTGTTTCTGCACCGGCTGGTTTTGAGGCGTGACTTACAGATGGCAATGAGCCAGGCCGCGTTTTTCCAGATACTGCTGATGGTATTCTTCCGCGCGCCAAAATTCCTGCGCCGGCTCAATCGCAGTCACAATCGGGCGTTGGTACGCGCCGGACGCAGCCAGTGCGTGCTTGGAAGCCTCCGCGGCTGTTTCTTGTTCGGGCGTGTGGTAGAAGATGACGGAGCGATACTGTGCTCCGACATCGGGTCCTTGCCGGTTCAGGGCGGTGGGATTATGATTTTCCCAGAAGACACGCAATAACTCGCTATAAGAGACGCGCGCCGGATCGAATTCTACTTGCACGACCTCGGCATGGCCGGTGCAGTCGGTACAAACGTCCTTGTAAGTGGGGCTCGGGAGTGTTCCGCCCATATAGCCGACCGCGGTGGACGCGACGCCATTAATCTGGCGGAACGCCGCCTCGACGCCCCAAAAACAACCCGCTCCAAATGTCGCCTTCTCCATCTCTACAGTCTAGCGTCCGGCATCCTTCACCGTCCGATGTCACCGTTACTTCGGGTCGGGAACTGGTTCGATTGGCGTCCAATGCACGGAGCATCAACCATGTGTGACTATTCGCTGCATTTGTTTCCGAGCCGGCTCGGCGTCGACGGTGAAGAACTTGTGGTTCACCGTTTCGGAGGAGCGTCACTCGGCTTAGCATCTCCGTCCGACCTGCCCACGCCTCAGAGCGCCACCACGAGTACTAACCGGCGCGGCCGTTGGGCCCAGATTAAGGCGTGGTTCCAACGACCTTTGTGGCAGGCAGAGAAGCGCGTCTGCGCGGTCTGCATCCCACCAGGATCCCGGCTCATTCTCCGCGACATTCCGAAAACCCTGCAGCGCGAACTAGCCGTTGGTGAAATCGAGCATGTGACCTTTACCCAAATCAGCGCCGAAGTGAACACCTATCGCGACGCGGTTCGTTTCAGCAATAACCGCCAGCTTCTACTGCAACGGCTGCGCGAAGGACAGCGGGTGACGGTGGTGTCCATGTCGCCTGCGAGCGAAGAGATCTTCGCCGAGAACGAAACGTCAGTGCTAAGGGCGTAGGTCGTAAGGAAGCGCGAGGGGAGCGGACTGGACCGGTCCGCTCCTAGCTCCCACCGACCGCCGGCCGGAAGTGCAGATCCACAGTGTAGCCAATGATGTCTACATGCACGACGTAGAGTGCATCGATTCGGATTGCGTTTTGCGAACGCGTTATCTGCACATCGTGGGCCGCCAACGGTAGTCCTAAAGATTGCGCTTCGCGGGTTATTTTCGCCTGTACCTCGTCCGGGGGAGCACTAGCCGTCGCGGGATCATCGGCAAGTTGGTTGAGATATCGCTGGAATCTCCAGTTGCTGGCGTAGGGCGGCAGTAGAACCAGCGCGACTCCCACTAACGCGAGCAACACGAGAATCCCGGCAGCCACTCGCAGCAGCCGCCGAGGCGGCGTCACTTCCTGCTTTCCTCGAGCGACTGGAGTTCCTTCCAAATGTCTTCGTCGTGAGGCTCCCAATCGGGACTGTTGGGACCGTTGATCTGCACTTCAGGCACCTTCAATGTTCCGTGACCGTAAAGGCAGATGTAGTCGATCCGTGGTTGGCCGAACAAAAGCATGTTGGGCCAGGAGCCGGCCGTGATTGGCATGCGGAGGCGGCGCAAACAAGTCCGGCATCGATAGCGCTGGTCCCAGATGATGAGATATAGCAATCCGGCGCCGGCCAGAAAGAATAACATGACGGCCGAGGTATAGCCCAGGTCAACGGCCAGCAGCCCCAGCGCGGACCCTCGGGGGTAGTTCCAGCGAATCGCCGACCAGAGCACCCACATCGGTACCGCTGCGGCAGCGAGTTTGGCGATCAAGAAACCCCAATACCTCACAACCATTGGACTCCTTCAATTCGCTCCGGGTTCCTGCTTTACTCTATCCTATCGCTTCGGCCTCAAGTTTTCAGTAGATTTCGCATCAGAAAAATAACGTTGGCCGGGCGCTCTGCCAGCCGCCTCATGAAATACGGATACCAAGCGTCGCCGTACGGCACATACAGCCGCAACTGATAACCGTCCGCGACTAATTGCCGCTGTAAGTCGCGGCGAATCCCGTACAGCATCTGAAATTCAAAACGATCAGGACCGAGTTCTTGTTCCTTTGCGATGGCGATCGCCTGCCGCACAATCTTTCCATCGTGGGAAGCGATCGCAGGATGCGTACCGTTTGCGAGCAGCGTCTTCATTAACACAACATAGTTGCGATCCACATCGCGCTTGCGCGGAAACGCAAGATCGGAGGGCTCCTTATACGCGCCCTTACACAAACGCACTGGGATTTGCTCCCGGCAGAGACGCTCTATGTCGCTGTGGCTGCGGTAAAGATAAGCCTGAATCACCGCCCGAACGTGTCCATAACGCGCGTGCAGATGCGAAACCAGGTTGAGAGTGCGGTCTACATAGGGACTCGCTTCCATGTCGACCTCTACCGCAGTTCCGATCTCAGCGGCGCGCGCCACGAGTCGCTCCATGTTCTGCTCACATTCCGGCTCGGAAAAGTCCAGTCCCAGTTGCGTGAGCTTCACAGAAACCGTGGCCTTCAAACCGAGTTCGGCAATACGGTCGAGCGCGCTGAGATAGTCGTCGCGCGAACGCTCTGCCTCCTCCAGCGAAGTGACGCTCTCTCCCAAATGGTCGAGACTGGCGAGATAGGCATCGCGGTTGAGCCGCTGGCAGACGGCGATTTCCCGGGCCAAAGTGTGGCCGGCGATGAACCGGGAAGTCAGCCGGTCGGCCGCCGGCGAAGTTTCCATCCAATGGCGAAGCCAGGACTGGCGTGAAAGGTACAGCAGCAAGCTGCGCAGCACGCTATCAACAGGGTATCAGCCGCCCGTAGCCCCGCGGCTCACGTCTACGCTAGACTGATTTTCGTCCGTGCCTGAGTTGGGCGGCGCCTCGCGATGAAATGGCTACTGATCGCGTTCCTGGTTGGGGCCGGGCTGGTAGGAGTGATGGCCGGGATCGGAGCGCTCCTGCCGCAGGATCATACCGTCACGCGAACCTCGCTTTTTCGGCAGCGGCCACAGGTGCTCTGGGACGCAATTGCTGGACCGCCCACCTGGCGCCCTGACGTGAAAAGCTATCAGACTCTGCCCTCACGGGATGGCCATCGGACCTGGAAAGAAATCGATTCTCACGGGAACGCTGTAACGTACGAAGCAATAGAAGAATTGCCGCCCGTTCGCCTCATCACGCGGATCGCAGATCCGAACCTGCCCTATGGCGGCTTATGGGTGCATGAGATCACCGTCATGCCTGGAGGATGCTTGCTTCAAATTACAGAAAAAGGCGAGATCTACAATCCGATCTACCGTTTTGTATCGCGTTTCTTGATCGGATACTCGAGTACGATTGACAATTTTCTTAAGTCATTGCACGCGAAGTTCAGCGAACCGCCAAATTGACGGCAGACACGTGGCTCCGAACTAAGCACCCTTGGGATAGCTGCCCAACACACGAAGAAAATCAGCGAGCTCGGTTAAGTGGCGGAGCGCATTTTCGACGCGAGGCTCGCTCTCGCACCCCAGCAGGTCGACGTAGAACAGATATTCCCAAGGCTTTCCGCGCAAAGGCCGGGATTCGATTTTCGTGAGACTAATGTCGCGGAGGGCGAAGGCGCTAAGCGCCCGAAACAGCGCCCCCGGAGTGTTCCCGGTCGTAAAGACCAGCGAGGTTTTCCAGTGCCGCGCCCGCCGCGCCGGGATGGGGCGGGCTTTGTCGCGATACAAGAGAAAAAATCGCGTGAAGTTATGACGGTCGTCTTCGATTGACCGCCGTAAGATGCGGGCCTTGTAAATTGATGCAGCAACACGGGATGCGATCGCGGCTTGGTCTCCGGAGGGTTCCGACATGATCATCTTAACCGCGCCGGCGGTGTCGTAAAAGGGAGTGCGCTCCATTTTGGGGTGCTGCGCGAAGAAGTGCAGGCACTGATTCAGCGCCACAGGATGCGAATATACCCTGCGGATGTTCTCGAACCGCACGCCGGGCGGAGCTATGAGGTTGTGCACGATACGGACGCTGGTTTCAGCGGCGATCCGCACGTCGAAATTTAGCAAGTGATCGTAGTTTTCATGGACTGAACCGGCCAGAGTATTCTCAATCGGAATGACCGCGGTATCGATCTTGCGCTTTTCTAGCGCGCGAAAGACCTGCTCGAACCTCTGAAAAGGAATGACTTGGCCATCGCTGCCTACCAACTGCCGCGATGCTTCCTGGCTGAACGCTCCTAATTCCCCCTGAATCCCCACCCGCAGTATCTTCATGATTATTTGGTTTCGCGGTCCGACCCGGCCTAGTGGCCATGATACATTGAGATTGAAGCGGAACGAAGCCCATCTTAGGGCAGCGCAGCCCTAGTGAATCACGAAAAAGCCGCATAACTTCAAAGCTTGTTCGGAAAACCGAACAAAACACGTTTTCCAGACTTGCTCTTTGCGGATTACGAATCGTATAATTCGAGCCTTGTCAGTAATTTCGTTTCACGGGGCCCCTCGAGTTCTCTCAGGTGACGTCGCCTCGCCGCCAGGCCGAGGAAAAACCGCGTAGAGATGGACGATCCTGGACAGAAGCTCCGGCGCGCGCGCGAACGGTTGAGTTTGCGGGTACGAGACGTCGAGGAAGCGAGCCAGAAGATCGCCGAAAAGTATGGCAACGACGAGTTTTCGATTCTGATTAATCGCGTTTCTGAGATCGAAAATCGCGGCCTAGTCCCCTCCATCTATAAGCTTTATTCACTTTGCGCCATCTACCGCCTTGATTTTCATGAAGTTCTGGAGTGGTATGGCATTTCGCTCGCCGCGCTCCCCGGGGATGCACTTTTCGCGGAAATACCACAGACCCATCCAGTGGGCTTTCGTCCCGGCAACCGCGGCGATGTGCTGCTGCCTCTGTCGCTGGATCCCGGCATCGATCTGCGGCGGACCACGTACTTGAGCCGCATGATTCAGCGCTGGGGCAAGCTGCCGCTATTCTTTCTCGAACCGCTTAAGCTCAAAGAGCATCGTTATGCCTTCATTGGGACGCAAGACACGTTCATGTACCCGCTGCTGCAGCCCGGCAGCCTGGTTATGATCGATGAAACCCAACGCCGCATCGCTAATTCCGGCTGGACCAACGAATTCGAGCGGCCGATTTATTTTTTTGAGCACCGCCAAGGGTACGCTTGCGCCTGGTGCAATTTGATGGAGGACCGGCTCATTCTGCAGCCGCATCCGGCGTCGGAATGCTGCCCACAGGTGTATCGATATCCGGAAGAAATTGACCTGATCGGCCAGGTGACCGGAGTCGCTATGCCTCTTGACTCGATCCGGCGCCGCCGGCCGCGGTCCTGAGCAGTTCCAGCAGCGTGGTCAGGTCGCTGATGTAGAGGCGTCTGTCTGGCCCGCGCACGGAACCGGGTATGAGATTTCGGTACGGCGCCAGGTTAACCCAGTTCTGTAATACCACCTCGCGGCGATCGGGCAGCCCTGACAAGTAAAGCTCCAGATCCGTTTTTTGTTGCTCCAAGTTAAACGTGAGCCATTCCGAAAAAATCTGGCCATGGCTTTTCTTTAGGGCCTTGTTGGCGTTGTCGTCGCCGAAAATCAGGGCCAGGCCATGGTGTTCGTACTTGCCGTTATTAGGATTTCTCAGCGAAGACACATAAACCAGCCGGCCAAAAACGGAGGGTATTTGCGAGAGGGTGTTGCGCCAGAGGTTCGACACCGCGCCCCGATCCAGCCCAGTGCGATCTTCCGAACCTTTCATCTGCCTAACAAATCATACCTTACGACACTCCGCGGAGGCATTCCATCAGCGTCGGCAAGTCACCCGACGGAAGCCGTAACTGCGTGTCAAATGATGAGCCGAATTTAAAAACGTTCTGATTCCCGAAATACTTCGCTCGTTTCGCTCAACGCGGCAATTCTGCCTTTAGTCTGGACGCGAGTCAACTGACTCACACCACGAACCCAAAGGAGATTGCCTGCACCATGTTAAAGAAAGCTCTAGTGATCCTTGCGGCGGCGTTCGCGCTCGCCAGCGTCGTTTCGGCCGATGGCCCCCTTCCCGATTGTCTTCTCGATGGCAGTTGCCGGGTAGCCCCGCTCACGCGGTAAGCGGTTGGACAGAGGGGAGACGGTGCTAAACTCTTGAATGACGTAGCGCACTCAAGCAATGGCAAGCCTCCCCTCCGAGCAATTCTCATTGCTCCTGCTGCAATCGGCGGCCTTAATTGCACTCTACGTCCGCTTTATCGTTACGGGATTACACCGCGTTTATCGCTGGTTTTTTGCCTACCTGCTGGTCGCATTTCCCCAAGGAGTATTTGCGGCGACAATGTCGACGCGCAGCACTGCCTACTTGTATTCGTGGATAGCGACAGAAACAGTGGTCCTGTGTTTCTACGCCTTCGTAGTACTCGAAACGTACTCCATCATACTTCGAGATCTGGCCGGTATTGCTGGCGTCGCTCGCCGGTATTTTAAGGTGGCGATTTGCTTCGCCGTGTTCGCTTCGCTACTATTACTCGGCGTCGAAAGGAAGCCGGCGACGCTTCCGCAATATTTTCTGGTCTGTGACCGGGCCGTAATGTCTAGTCTCCTCGTATTCGTACTGTGTTCCGTGCTCTTCCTGGCCTATTACCCGGTCCCTTTGAGCCGGAACGCTGTTTCTTATTCGGTCGGCTTTGCGGTTTACTTGCTTGTCAAGGCGGCCGCGCTTTTTCTGGCCAACATGAGATTTCGCCGCTGGGACCGTGAAATCAATATGGCGCTTGTTACCGGTCCGGCCATCTGTTTTGTTTTCTGGCTGCTAACATTGAGCCGTAAGGGCGAAAAAACACAGATTCTTTTGAGTCGCCAATCGAGCCCCGAAGAGGAAAAACGACTACTTTTGAAGATCAGATCGATTAATGAGAGCCTGTTGCGAACGGCGAAAAAATAGAGCTATATCGAATTCATTAAACAATCGGTACAAAAAGGTTTGCTTTTCCCTAAGGATTGGGTTACGCTTACTCCGTGATGGGGAGCACTGCGATCTTATGGGCAGTGGGGCTTAGCAGCGCGCTGCTGCTGACCGCCTTCACTATTCTGTTTCTCAGGCTGGCCTCTCGGTTCGACGCCAAAGCCCTCAGCCCGGCGTGGCTGGATGTTTTTTCACTGGACGATTATGGCCCCATGGAGCGGTTGCTGGACGCGAGCGACTTTCGTTTTCTGGCAGCGCAACCCGGTTGCGGCCCCGAACTCGCGCGGAAATTGCTGGCTCAACGGCGCAGGATTTTCACGGAATATCTGGGGCTGCTGATTCGAGACTATAACCGTCTGCATTTCCTGGCAAAACTAATGCTGGTTCACTCCGCTCAGGACCGGCCGGATCTGGGCCGGGAATTGTTATGGCAACAGATGCGGTTTTACTTTGCGGTTTCACTCGTGCGCTGTAAGCTCGCGTTATATCCGCTGGGTTGGACTGCCGTGGACGTCCCGAAACTGCTGCATGCGCTTCAACGCGTCCGAGATCAGATCGCACCCGCCGCTCTTCAGACCGGTGCAGCCGGCGCTGCAAGTTAGTCCGGAGTTCCGGCCCGCGCGCACAGCCGTCTCAGCACCTCTTTTGCCTGTTTCATCGAGGCAAACTCTTTCTCGGCTGCCTTGAATTCCCGAGTATGGACGCACCGGCGCGCGCCCCGGTGCTCTACCGGGAACCGCAAATGTAGCATCTCGTGGAATAAAACATATTCCACGACGAAGTGCGGAACGCTCACGCGGTCGAGGAACTTGCTCAAGATGATCGCGTTGTGCGACGGATCGTAATGGCCGAGCATGGTGCGCGAAGGATGGCGGCTCCAGCCCAGCAGCGGACGCGCCATCAGCCCGCCAAAATAGCGCGCATTCAAATCCTCGAAAATCTGGTCGAGGTTGTAACATACCCCCTGAGGTCCTGACACAAATTTGCGCCCGCGCGTTTGCTTGATTAATTGCAGACTGCGGCGCATTTCTTTGCGGTTCAAAAAACGGCGGTAACGTTCGGCGTGCATTTTTGGGACAGGCCGCCGTACCAGCTTAGCGATTAGGATATTCGCGAGCGCCTCTAAGATCGGCGCGGGCGTGCCTTCCAGGACATCGGCAATCCGCACTTCCAAACCCGTCTCATCCCAGCGAACAAAGCTGTTTGCATTGGCGAATTTGCAAAATTTCACCCGAACAGCCGGGACATGCGTGCGCGGCTTCCATTCCGAAAAAACACGCGCGAAAATTTGCTCCGGTGTTTCAAAGAAGAGCGAGCTTTGGAGCTGCAAATCACCAGCATACATGACAGCGCTTTTCGCCGGACCTGGAGATTCGCGGGCCTAGCGCTGAATGCGGGCCGATGCTCCTGCAGCGATCGCGCGGACTTGGGGCAGGCTGGCCATGGTTGTATCTCCGGGAAAAGTCGCCAGCAAGGCCCCGTGCGCCCAGCCAAGTTTAAGCGCCTGCTCGGGTGGCTCGCCGGCCAGCAGGCCGTAAAACAGGCCAGCGGCGAATCCGTCCCCGCCGCCGACACGATCGTACACATCGAGTTCGCAGACCGGAGCGACGTAATGCTGGCCATCGACCCAGGCCACAGCACTCCAGGTGTGGCGGTTCGCGGAGTGCACCTCGCGCAGCGTGGTCGCGGCCACTCTAATGCGAGGATATTTCTTCACCAAGCGCTGGATCATTGCAAGGAAACTGCTGGGATCGAGCGTCTGTTTGGTGCCGACCTCCGGGCCGGAAATTCCGAGCCCTTTCTGCAGGTCTTCTTCGTTGCCCACCAGCACGTCGACGTTCTCGACAATGCGTGGAAGCACGGCCGCGGCTGTATGGCCGCCGCCCGAAGCGCGCCAGAGCTTCTCGCGATAATTGAGGTCGAATGAAATTACAGCGCCGGCTGTCTTCGCGGCGCGCATTCCTTCCATTATGAGTTCGGCCGTAGTGGGGGAAAGCGCGGCGAAGATGCCGCCGCTGTGGAACCAGCGCAGGCCGCTGGCCAACATTTTTTCCCACTCGAAATCGCCTGGTTTGAGCTGCGCTCCGGCCTCGTTCGCCCGGTTGTAGAATACGACCGGCGGACGCACGCCAAATCCGCGGTCGCTATACACAGTGGCCATATTGGGTCCGGTGACACCGTTGTGCTCGAACCGCTTGTAAAAAGCCTGAACACCCATCGCGCGAACGCGTTCGGCAATCAAGTCGCCGATCGGGTAAGCGACCATGGCGCTTGCGATCGCGGTTTTCAGCCCAAAACAGTTCGCTAGATTCGCCACCACATTGAATTCGCCGCCGCTGACGTGAATCGCGCATTCCGCCGCTTTGGCGAACGGGACAACTCCGGGATCCATCCGGTAAACTAATGCCCCGAGTGAAAGTACGTCAAGGGCAGCGTTGGAGGAGAGATTCAGGCCGTATCGCATCGGTCACTGTCCAGGATCGCACGAAGCTATTGTTGCGTTTCGCTGTCTAGGATCAGGATCTCGACGCGCCGATTTTCTGCGCGCCCATCGGGCGTGTCGTTGGACGACTTCGGGCTGAAAGAACCATGGCTGGATACGGTGAGGCGCGACTCCGCGATGCCGTAGTCGTTCGTGAGCGCATTTAAGAGGCTGAGGCCGCGCGCGGCGGAGAGTTCCCAATTGTTCTTGAACCGGGCGTTGTGGATAGGAATGGAGTCCGCATGTCCCGCCAATTCAACTTTGTTGTCAAGGCCGCGGATCACATCGGCGATTTCGGAAATAAGAGGTTGGGCTGAGCGGTTGATACGGTCATCACCGGAGGCAAATAGAATCGCTTGGGGCAAGCTGATGATCAGGCCGCGGCTTTCCAGATGCAGATCCAATCCGGTTTTCTTGAGCCGTTCTTCAGCACGGAGCAGCGCTTGGTGGGCGGGTGTCACGGGCTCGGAAGGCGCAGCGGGTGTGCCAAGCTTGGCCGGCGCAGCCAACGCGGCGGGCACGGTCACATCTGAAGCCGGAGCTTGGCCGGCGGGAGTTACGTTGGACGCCGCAGGAGCTAATGTCGAACTCTGAGAAGTCGTGATCTCAGGGGTCGGTACAGTTTCAGCCTGAGCAAGCTTACTAACTGAGCGCGGCGCCTTGCTTTCTATTGCCCGGGCCTGCTGTTCGCCAATGGCTTGTGCGGCGATGGCTACGAACAGGATCAGCAATAGAGTGAGAATGTCCGTGTAGCTGATGAGCCAGCGCTCACGTCCGGCTCGCTCCGTCTGGAGATGCGCGGGTTTACGAACCATTCGATTGGCCGCTCTGCGAGGGCCGGCGAACGAAGGACCCCAGCCGCATCCGGATCACTGCCGGATGGACTGAATCCGCAATTGCCAGAACACTTTCCAGAATCATTTCCTGTTGCTCGAAATTGGCGGCCACTCGCGCGCGGATGCGGTGAGCTGCCGGCAGCAAGACGAGATTCGCCACCACCAATCCGTAGATCGTGGAGACAAATGCGGTGCCGATACCGGAGCCGATACCTTGCAGATTGGAAAAGTGCCGCAGCACATCGATCAACCCGACCACCGTCCCGATAATGCCGATGGTAGGAGCGAACCCGCCCGCCACCTCCAACGTTTTCGCATCCGCTTCTCCCTGGCGCTCGGCGACACGCAGTTCGGTTTCCAGGATGGATTGTAGTTCCTTGCGGTCCGTCAGATCGACGGCGAGCTGCAGGCCTTTTCGAAAGAATTCGTCCTGAATACGCGGAATCAGAGGCTCCAAGGCGATTATGCCGCGGCGCCTGGCGCGGGAACATTCGATAATTTGTTCGATCAACGCTTCGGGATCGCTTTCGGATGCCGCAAACAGGTCCTTAATCCGCCGTGCGCAATTCAGCAGCGAATGGCCCGGTGTAGTAATAAGAACGACACCCAGGGTTCCGCCCAAAACAATGACGGCTCCGGTGGGTTGCAGAAAATAAGTCAGCGAAACGCCGGTCGAGGCAATCCCGATGAGCGTCGCTACCACCGCAATGGCGATTCCGGCCAGAAATAGCCCATCCAGACGAGGACGCGTTCGCGCCGGGAACGCGCGGGTATTTACCGGTGTAGTAAGAGCAGCTTGCGGAGTGGCCACGAAACAATCTCCACGACAACCGATGCAGGTCGGATTCCAAATCGCAAGTAATTGACTCGGCGAGCGCGTACGCGTTTGGTGCGCTGAACCAGCATTGGCACATGACGAGAAATTGTCGCACCCGCTCAGATTGTCGACAGGTGTGCCACCGCAGGAAGCACAAGGCCGCGGCATTCTCCGAGCCCGATCCGCCGGAATCCAGGCGCTTGGCAGAAGCCGCGCAGAATAACTTCATCACCGTCTTCCAGAAAACGCCGCGTTTCGCCGGAAGGCAACTGGAGGGGCTCGGCGCCACGCGACGTTATCTCAAGCAGACAGCCGCGGTTTTGCTTCTCCGGCCCGGAAACGGTTCCGCTCCCGATCAAGTCGCCCGAACGCAACGGGCAACCGTTGGATGTGTGATGAGCGATCATCTGGGCCAGTGTCCAGTACATTGACGAAAAATCGCCACGGCTGATCCGGACCGGTTCCCCGAGGCGGGCGGTTCGCAGCCAAAGCTCGAGCGTAATGCGAAACGCGCCATCCGGGCCTGCAGGAGCGAGATGCGGCAGCGACGGCGGATCGGTTGGTCCGCGAGTCGGCCCCGGACAGCGGAATGGCTCCAGGGCATCCAAAGTCACCATCCAGGGCGAAATCGAGGTAGTGAAGTTTTTCGCAAGAAACGGGCCTAGCGGTTGCCCCTCCCAGGCTTGCAGGTCGCGCGCCGACCAATCGTTCAGAAGACAGATTCCGGCCAGGTGATCTTCAGCCCGGCTGATTGGAATGGGCTCGCCTAGACCGTTTCCCGGACCGAGGAAGGCACCCAGTTCCACTTCATAATCAAGTTGGCGGCAGGGCAAGTATTCCGGCGCGCGCCCCGGCTGCGGCGCTATCTGCCCCCAGGGGCGCCGGACAGCGGTGCCGCTCACCACAACCGACGAGGCGCGGCCGTGATAAGCCACGGGCAGCCACTTGTAGTTTGGGAGCAGAGGATTCTCGGGACGGAAAAGGCGGCCCACATTGGTTGCGTGATCGAGTGAAGCGTAGAAGTCCGTGTAATCGGGAATCGGGAACGGCAGCAGCAGTTCGGCGTCCGCGACCGGCAGGAGCCAACGCTCAGCGCTCGATGTGTAGTTCGTAAGGAATTCGCTCGCGCGATGGCGCAGGGAAGTGCGTTGGTGTCGCGCCATAGCGACAATCCGCTCGAGCGGCGGAAACCCGAGCGCTTCGCCCGCATCGAGAATCATTTCGCCGATTGCGATGCCGGTGCTGGCTTGGTCGTCACCCCGGCGGCGGAAAGTCGCATACGGAAGGTTCTGGATGGGGAAATCCGTATCCGGCGCATTGGCCGATTCGACCCAGCTCTGCAGCGCCGGATCGTGCGTCGCGTCGATCATGGCAGCCATCCCAATTGCTTCAGGTCGGCAATCGGTTCTTCAAACGAACAAGAACCGAAGCTATGGGCAAAGTCGCGGCGGGCCTCGATGATTTGAGCCGTGGCGAGTCTGATTCCGGAGCATCGCATCTCGCCGTCAACAAATTGGAAGGCTGCGGGATCTGTTTCGTTCAGGATTTTCACCAGTATTTGCCGCTCGATGCGCGGCGACGAAAACGCGGCCGCCGCGGCGGTGAACACGTTCGCAAAACCGTGCATAACCGCGCGCGGGCTATCGGCAGCGTACGTGAGCGGGCGGTGCGAGCGGATCGGATGATGCAATCCGGCTGTGGCTTTAAAAGGAATTCGGCGCGCGGCCGCTTGTGCGAGAAATTCCGCCACCGCCTCTGATGACGGAATCGCGTCGGGAACAATTCCACCAGTCCGGATCTTCGCGAACGTCTCTGTGATCTCACCGAGCGGCGCTTCGCTATAGGTCGGAAGCGAGAACTTTTGCGCGGTTTTGGTTTCCAGGGTTTCAATTTGGGCCGGCAACGGCCCTGGCTCGCTGTCCACCAGCAACGTGACGCGCCAATCCGGATCGAGTTGCGCGTCTTTCAGCCTGGCCGGCAATACGAGCCGATTGAGAATCCACCGCTCGGGCGAGCTCAGATACCGGGTGTAGTTGGCGGCAACTTCTGGCCAGTCCAGCGCGGCTGGCGGGAACAGGCCCGCGTAATCGATCAGGTGCGTGAACAGCGCGCGGAGCGAGTCGGGGACATCGCGGCCCATGTTGCCACCAGCCATAGCTTACATTAGGGAGGAGAGTAGGTGGTGGAAGCCGCACAGAGCCACAGCATCGCGGGCGCGCAGGAACACACCGGATCGGTCCTAAGCGTCCGACTTCGTTTTGCGCTGCTCGCAATCGCGGCGGCGATCCTTTTCCTGGGCGCGATCCGGCTAGGCGATCTGGCCGGCTATGACGACGCGATGTATTCGGTGGAAGCCAAAGGAATCGCCAACACCGGCGACTGGCTGACGCCCAAGACGCGCGGCTACGCTGCCCTGGAGCATCCCCCTTTGTTCGTGTGGACGCAAGCCGCCTTTTTCAAAGCGCTGGGCATCTCCGACCTGGTTGCGAAACTGCCGTCCGCACTATGCGCCCTGGCCGTCGTATTGCTGGTCTACTGGCTGGCGCGCCGGCTGCTTCGCGACACGCTCGCGGCGTCGGTCGCGATGTTTGTCATGCTTGCGACGCCCTACTTCATCAAGTACGCCGGGCGCGCTATGACAGACGTTCCGGTAACGTTTCTTTTCCTGTGCGCCGTATGCGCGTGGCTGCTCGCCGAGGAGCAACCGGCCTGGTATTTGGCCGCGGGCGCGTTCACCGCGATGGCGTTGATGGTTCGCGGACTAATCGGATTCGCATTGCCTCTCATGTTCGGCGCGCATCTGATCGCGATGCGGCGGCGTCCGGCTTGGCGTTTTTTGATTCCGGCCGGCATAATCGCGGTCGCGCCGTTAGCGGCCTGGTACGCGTATATGCTGCACCGGTATCGCGATACGTTCGTGGACCTCCATCAAGGCTGGTTGGAACGAGAGGTGTACGGTTCGCTCACGCCCGCATGGCGGCGGTACACGGGCGCGATCGAATACGCATGGATGCTGGCCAAGTCGTATTGGCCCTGGCTTCCGGCGATGCTTGCGGGGATAGTTGTGCTTATGCGAGAGCGCAAGCGGCAACTCCTCCTGCTGCTCTGCTGGGCGGGTGCGGTGTTCCTGTTGTGCGCAGTCGCGCGCAGCCGGGTGCTCCGCTATATGCTGCCGGCATATCCGGCGTTCGCAATTTTGTCCGCACTCGCCCTCTTGCGATGGATTCCGCGGCGTGTGGTCGAACGGGCCATGGCATGGATCGCTCCGTTGGCTGCGGTGGCCGCGATCGCAATCGTTCTACTGACGCGGCCGGTTTGGCACGCCAGCGAGATTCGCAAGCTGGCGGAAGCGCAAGGCGGGCTGATCCAACCGGGCGAGCCGGTAGGCTTCTACGACAAAGGCGATCCGCGCTACGACGAAACCAATCAGCTGGAATGGTATGGCGCCGCCGTGCCCGTGCTGCTGATGACTCCCACGGATCTGGCTCGATCTCTCACGGACGATTCGATCCATCTGTTCATCGTGGACCGGCCTACGTATAAGGCAGTGGTGACGCACCTGCCGCACGAAGTGGTCGGGGTGACGGATCATCTAGTCAGCTTCCGCCTCGAGCCGCATTAATCGCCGCCACAGTCACTTGGGTGCCCAGCAGCTTATTTCACCGACCAAGGTTTAAGACCGAGTTCGATGTGTAGCCTAAGACCAAGGACCCACACCGGACCGCGATCATGGTTGTACGCAAGATTGTTGTAGTGTTGCGCGTCCAGGGTCGCAAAGAAACCAGGAAACAGGCGCGCGCTGTAGTAGCTTTCCCACAAGTATTCCGGCGCGTAGTTCAGCCGGCCGTCGCCGATCAGAAAATCGTAGCCGCCGCGCGCCAGATAAACCGCATGCACGCCGGATGTGCCGCTGGCGGAGAAGGCGGTGGCGATGACGTCGTCCTTTCTATTCCAGATCGCGCCCTTGACCGAAACGCCCGTTTCCGCGATCCGGTCAATGGCGGTGAAGGCGAAATCCTGTGTCTTACCGTCGTTCCAGCCGAGCCGCAGGAAAGTACCAACGTTGCGGGAGATCTCCTGATCGGCATTCACTCCGAAACCGTATTTGAGAGTGCCAGGCTTGTGGACAGCGTTGATGTCCGGAGCGGTTCCGGTTTTTCCGCCTAAGTGGATCGCATCGGCGTAGCTGCCCGAGTCGGTATGATTCAAATACTCCAAAGTGCGGATGGCGCCTGTGTGACCCCGCAACGAATGGCGGTGCTCCTGCTCGAAAACATCTCCGCGATCGACAAGTAAGCGCCGGTCGAACCGCGGACCGTTAGCGGTTCGTGGCTCGGCCGCGCTCCCGTAACGCAGCGACCAATAGCGCGTATGGAACTCGTGCACCATTCCCCAGGTGTAGCCGCGCGTATCGGCCGGATAGTCCCAGGCGCCGTTGTACATGATTCCCCAGGCTTCGAACTGCGCACGCGGGTCATGGCTGTACGCATTGTTGTCGAAGAAGTCCGTCAAAGTGAAACGACCCACAGCGACGGTGTAGCGGACCATGGGCCGCTGCCCGGCGAGTTGATTCGCATCGCTTTCGAATGATTCCTTCTCTGGCCCAAGGCCGACATCGTAGGAAAGATACAAGCGCGCCAAGTACGGCTTGGGGGTGGGGCTTGCGACGCGGGGGATTTCTCCATTCGGCGGGTTGGCGAGTCCGTTCACCGAACTCAGTCCTCTGCCGCCCGCAATCTCCGGATTGAAATAAAGCTGCAGGTTATCGGCGAGGCGAGCGCCAAAAAATAAGGTCGTAGTGAGCGACACATCGGCCTCCCGCTCGTTCAGCAAACTGAACGGGCCTTGGTAAGGAGCGTTGAACGTGCCGTGCGTCTGGCCGATGGAGGTGGCCTGGTAGTAGAGATTCCAGCGTTCCTCAGGAGGGGGCGAATTGGCGGCACTTGTATCTTGCGCCCGCGCATCGGCTGCGAAAATGATCGCGATGGACAGCGCGATTTTCCGAATCATCCATACCTTTTCTCGATCAGTGTAACGAACTGGCGGGGCGGACGGCAGTCATCCATTCGTAATCGAGACGCCATGACTAGCGACCATGCCGAGATTCAATGCAAAGTGCCGTGAGCGAATGTCGTTGTCATCTGGAACAACGCGGCTTTTGATTGAACCTATGGGTAGGCGAGCCAACGCTTACGACGCTTCGAGCCGATCCACTAGCCAGTGTCGTACCCTCGAGCTATGACTAGCGCTTCGGCAACTCCCAGCCCTGATCCAGCACGCCAGCTTGTGCGGCACATTTTGGCAACACTGGCATATCGCGCGGCCAAGGTTCTGCGTGACGCGCCAGCGGATTTCGCCGGTTTCCACGCATCGGAGACGACGCGCACTCCGGCGCAGATCCTGGCTCACATGGGCGACCTGATGGATTGGGCGTTATCCATCGTTTCCGGCAAACAAGCCTGGCACGACTCGAAGCCGCTCGCCTGGCCGCAAGAAGTCAGCCGGTTTTTCGCCGCCGTAACGGCGCTGGATGCGTATCTTGCGTCAGAACAGCCACTGCACGGCGATCCCGGAAAGCTGTTCCAAGGGGGGCTAGCGGATGCGCTGACCCACACCGGCCAGCTTGCGATGCTGCGCCGGATGGCGGGATGCCCGGTGCGGGGCGAGAATTACTATTTGGCCCGGATCGAAGCCGGACGCGTTGGGCTGGACCAAGCCGCTCCGGCGCGGGAGTTCGACTGATCCTGGCGCGAAGGCCCGCCTGGCGGCCTCCGCGATATAATCCAAACGAATGGACATTTACGAGGAAGTCGTCCGCTTACGCCGCCTGGGCCAGAAATGCGCGCTGGCTACCATCGTCCAGGTCAATGGCTCGATTCCCAGCTACGAATCGGCTAAGCTGCTGGTTCGCGAAGACGGCTCCATGCTTGGAACCATCGGCGGCGGCTGCGTGGAGGCGGAGGTCTGGAACGCGGCGCGCGAAGTGATGCAGGAAGAGCGCCCGCGTCAAATGAATTTCAGCCTGGGGCAGGATGCCGCCTACGACAACGGACTGATCTGCGGAGGCCAATTGAGCGTGTTTGTCGAGCCTGTTGTGCCGCAGCCGCGCGCCTTCATCTTCGGCGCCGGGCACATTTCAAAAAGTATCTCCAAAGTGGCGACCCTGGCCGGATTCTCCAGCGTCATCGTGGACAATCGCGAGGCTTTTGCCAATCGCGACCGCTTCCCGGAAGCCGATGAAATCTTCGCCGAAGAGTACGAAGACGTCTTCCCCAAGCTCGCCATTCGCGACACCAGCTACCTGATCATCGTGACCCGCGGCCATCGCGACGACATGCGCGTGCTGCGCTGGGCGGTGGAAACCAATGCTAAATACATCGCGATGATCGGCAGCAAGCGCAAGGTGATCGGCGTGATCAAGCAACTCGAAACGGAAGGCATTCCGCGCGCGGCCTTCGAACGTATTTTTGCGCCCATGGGGCTCGAAATCGGCGCGATCACGCCCGAGGAGATTGCGATCTCGGTGGTCGCGGAGATGATCGCGCTCCGGCGCACGCCGGAGACCGGATGGCGCAGCGTAGCCAAATCGATCTTCGCCACCGAAGCCTCGCGCGCAGTCCTCAAGTGAGGCCCGGCGGTTCGATCGCCGGTCTGATCCTCGCCGGCGGCGCCTCGCGCCGCATGGGCCGTCCCAAAGCGCTGCTCCGCTACCAAAACGAGACCTTCCTGGACCGCATGATCCGGCTGTTCTCGCGGGTTTGCGACCCAGTGGTGGTTGTGCTCGGGCACAACGCCGAACAGATTCGCGAGCGCCTGGAGAATCCGGGCGCGGCCCGGTTCGCGGTGAACCCGGATCCGGAGCGAGGCATGCTGAGTTCACTGCAATGCGGCTTGGCGCTGCTGCCTGTGACCGCAGACGCCCTGATGTTTGCGCCTGTCGACCATCCCCATCTCCAGCCGTCCACGCTGGACTCACTGGCCTCTAAATTCCGGACGCAGCGCGCGCCCGTCACGGTTCCGGTCTATGCGGGCGAGCACGGACATCCGGTTTGCATTTCTAGAGCGCTTATAGACGAGCTGATAAGTCTCCCCCTGACAGCCAGGGCCAGCGATGTGATCCACCGGCATACCAGCGCTACGTGCTACTTCGACGTGGACGATCCAGCGGTTGTGACTGACATCGACGACCCGGCAGCCTATACCAGCTTGATCTCGGCGGAAGAATCGCGGCGCCGTCCATGAAAGCTCTGCGGCGATGGCTGGTTGTAGGCTTACTAGTGGTGCTGGTGGCCGGCGCGCTGGTACCTTTTTTGAGCGCGGATCGCTTGCGCCCCCGCATCCGGGCGGCCCTGGAAACCGCGCTTAATCGCCCGGTGGAAATCGGGAACGTTCACGTGACGATCTTCACCGGCCCGGGCGTCACAGTGGACCGCGTGGTGATCGCCGAGGATCCGGCCGTCGGCATCGAGCCTTTCGCCTACGTCGAGTCGATGCGCGCGCGTGTCCGTCTCGCCAGTCTGCTGGCCGGAAAACTCGCCTTCTCCAGCCTGCATCTGGACACCACGAATGTGAACCTAGTCAAACTGCCGTCCGGCCCCTGGAACGTGCAGCCCTGGCTCGACCGGCCTGCCGCCAGCGCAAATTCCACCCGGCGCCGGATGCCTGACATCTCGATCACAGGCGGGCGCCTGAATTTTAAGTTCGGCGACACGAAATCGGTTTTCTACATCAGCGATGCGGACGTGGATGTCTATCCGAACGAACGGGGCGACCTGGTGATCCGATTCTCGGGGATGCCGGCACGAACCGACCGCAGCAGCCAGACTTTCGGCGAAATTAGCGCGCGGGGCCTGTTGCACGCAGCCCCCGGAGGCGAGCAGCAGCTTACCATGGGCCTGCGCCTGCAACGTACCGCGATTTCTGAGATCGTGCGCCTCTTCGACGCCCACGATCTAGGCGTCCATGGCTTCACCACCAGCGAGGCTCAGCTGGCGGGACCGATCAACCACGTCGGGGTTACCGGCAGCCTCAACATCACCGACGTTCATCGCTGGGACTTGATGCCGCCGCACGGCGAAGGCTGGACGATGCATTACTGCGGCGTGCTGGATTTGGCCTCGCATGCCTTGGATCTTGAGACGTTCTCGAACGATCCGCAGCCGGTTTCGATCAAATTGGCCGTTGCGGATTATCTCGCGAACGCTCGCTGGACCGGCCGCATCCAGTTTCATGAGCTGCCCGCTGCTTCGCTGTTGGAAACGGCACTCCATATGGGAGCGCCGCTGCCGGCCGGAGTCCAGGTGGACGGCCAACTGAATGGAGCGATCGGTTATTCCAATTCCGGCGGTCTCGACGGCGAACTCGTGCTGGGCCCGGCTTCCATCAAGTTCCCACGAGCGGGAAAGGCTTCGCTCGATTCGGCGCGCCTTGCATTCAGCAACCGCAATGTCGCCCTCGATCCGGTGGACGTGGAATTGGACAACGGCCAATCGGCCACAATTACCGGCAAATACGCGTTCGACACCAGAGACACGAGCTTTCGCATAACCAGCCCACAACTGACCATCGCGGAAGTAGAAAACGGCACAGGCCAAGTGGTGGAAACGCCGCCCATTCCGCTGCTCGAAAAACTACGGCAAGGCACTTTGAAGGGTTGGGTCGCCTTCGATCGCAAGGACGACGCTCCGGGAGCGTGGTCCGGTCAATATGAGCTGCAAAACGCGGCACTCACCGTTGCGGGCCTGGCGTTGCCGGTGCGATTCGCGACGGCTTCGGTCGAGATGAAGGAGAATCGGATTCAGATCAGCCGGATGCGGGCGCGCGTTGGCACAGTGCGCATTGAGGGCGACTATCGTTACGATCCGGACGACGTCAAAACCCAGCACCTGCGTTTGCGGATCCCGGAATTGAAGCTCGCGGACCTGGAGCGGCTGATGCTCCCAACCCTGCGGAGGAATGAAAGTTTTCTGGCGCGCACGTTTGGCCGCAAGCCTCCCTTACCGAAGTGGCTAGAAACCCGTTCAGTCGACGCGTTCGTGCAGGTCGGAGCCCTGTTGAACGGCGAAACGAACTTGGGGCGGTTGCAAACTCATTTGACGTGGGCCGGTCCAAAGATCGCGCTGTCCGGCTCAGAGCTCCGGCTGGATCCGATGGGCGCAAGCGGAGACGTAACCGTCACTCTAACCAAAGCCTCGCCTATGTACGAGTTCACCGGCAGCATCGAGAATCTGCCGTATCGCGGCGGTTCACTGGACGTCGACGGGGATCTCGAAAGCACCGGCCTCGGTGACAGCCTGCTGCTGAATGCCGTGTCAGAGGGCACCTTCGAGGGCCGGCAGATCACGCTGGCACCCGACACGCAGGTGGACCGGATTTCGGGTGGGTACCGGATCGCGCCGTCCGCTGGTATCCCCCGGCTGGTGCTATCCAATCTCCAGGTTGCGCTGGGCCAGGATAGTCTGGTCGGCCAAGGCCTGAGCCAGCCGGATGGCCGCATTGTTTTGGAACTGATGAGCGGGCGCAGACCGGTCCGGCTAACGGGGATGCTGTTGCCCTTGCGGTCCGAGCATTAACTGGGCGCTCGAAAAACCTCTTAGAATTGCAGTGTTTGTGCGAATCGTCCGATACAATGGTAGTAGCCGGGCAAATGAGCGATCAGACGCACGCCCTTCTCGTCGAAACGCATAACAACTTGCGGGAACAGCTGACCGCGGCGCAGCGCCACTTCGAGCGCCTCGAGCAGTTGTTGGTGACTCGTGAAAACCGAGTAATAGCCGAACTGAATCGCGCTGCACGCCGCCTTCGCGCGGCCGGCGCTGTCGATTGGGGCAAAGTGCTGGTCGAGGTCTGCGCCCCATTTTGCGCGCGTGCCGCCTTGTTCCGTGTGCAGGAAAGTTCGTTGCACCTCGAGGCCGCGCGGGGCACTCCAGACCGCCTAGAAGACGTGCCGCTCCACGCGGCGCCCGCATTCCGCGCCGCCGTGGAATCAAAAGATCCGTTGCTGGCCCTCCGAACGCGCGGGGAAATGTCGGCGAGCATCGCCGATTGCTTCGGCGAGGAGGCCGGCGGACGCTTTCACTTGCTTCCGATATCGGCGGGCGAGCGCATCACCGCGGTATTATACGCCGATGGCCCAGGAAGCGTGCAAGCTGACGCTTTAGAGTTGCTCGCCACGCTGGCGGGCGCGGTGCTTGAAACCCGCCTCGGAAGGCCGGCCGAGGGCCTGGTTAAGATCAGCTTAGCGCTTGCTCCCACAGATCGCGGTCTGCACCTCAAAGCGCAGCGGTTTGCCCGGGTCCAGGTGGCCCAGATGCGCCTCTATCGAGATCAGGACGTGAAGACTGGCCGCGCAGAACGGAATCTATACGTTTCCTTGAAAACCCAGATCGACTCCGCGCGTGAAGCATTTCAGCGCGAATTCCTCGCCGGCTCCGAGGATATGGACGACTACCTGCACCAAGAGCTTGTAAACACGCTAGCGCGTGGCGACGTCGAACTTTTAGGACCCGATTACCCCGGACCGTTGCTATGAATAAGCCACAAATGCGCGCAGATGAACGTAAAACGTGGAAACCGATTTTGTCCGGGTCCATCCGCCTGTCTGCGCGGCTTGCATGCCTATCGCTCGTGCTTGCCGGCGTGTTGGGGGCGCAGACGCTCGAATCGCTGAGCGCCTCCTATCGCAAGACTCCGAATGCACGCACGAGAGCGGCCATGCTTCGTTACGCGGAAGGGCACAAAGCGGATAAAGACGGCGCGCTCGCTTTGTTGGCCCTCGGGGCGACTGAAGTGGATCAGCGGCAGTTCGGGGACGCCCTGAAGCACTTGCAAGCCGCCGAAAAGCGCCTGCCGCAGCTGGCAGACTATATCGATTATTTAACCGCCGTCTGCGACTCCGAGCTGCGCAGTTTTCAGGACGTCGAAAAGGCGCTTCAACCGGTATGGCAGTTCAGCCCGGCTTCGCCACTGGTAGGCAGAGCGGCGGCGCTCCAGGCCAACGCGGATCTGGAAAATGGACAGGCGCCGCAGGCCATTCCGGTCATCGAGCAGCACCGTTCCGATCTGGCTGGTTCCCAAGCGGAACTCCTCCTGGCGCGCGCATATGAAGGCAGCGGCAACCAGGGTGCAGCCGCCGAGCATTACCGCAACATTTACGTTTACTATCCGCTATCGAAAGAAGCCGCGGACGCGGCAGCAGCACTCACTCGCTATCCGGCTCTGCCGCCTACGCTGCTATTCGCACGCGGCGTCAAACTCTTGGACGCGGGAGATTATGAGCGGGCCGCGAAGGAGCTTGAGGCCGTGGAGCCGCTGCTCAGCAGCGCAGACTTGGACCTGGCGCGCGTTCGCATCGGGGTGGCGCACTACCTGGCGCGCGACAACAAGCCGGCCTATGCCCAGCTGACTTCCTTCGAAGCAAAGACCGCCGATGCCGAAGCCGAGCGGCTCTATTATTTGATGGAAACCGAGCGGCGGCTGGACCGCTTTGAAGAAATGAATGCGACCGTGGCGAAGCTTTCGGCGGATTACCCTCAATCGCGCTGGCGCCGCGACGCGCTGATTTCTGCCGGGAATTACTACAGCTACGGTCCACAAAAGCAGCCCGACTTGGCGGCAACATTCTTTCAGACCTGCGCCGATTCGTTCCCCAGCGATCCGCAATCGGCTACCTGCCACTGGAAAATCGCCTGGCCGCGTTATTTGAAAGATCAAGCCGGTGCGGAAACACTTTTGGAAGAGCACCTGAAACGCTACCCGGATTCTGACCACGCCAGCACCGCTCTTTATTTTCTGGGAAGGATCGCGGAACTGAAGTCGGATTGGAGCGCCGCGCGGGCTTACTACGAAGAAATCAGCAGCCGGTTTCCCAATTATTACTACGCGACCCTGGCGCGAGAGCGGCTGCAAAGCGCGCCGATCGTTTCCGCCACTCGATCGGCCGAGGCGGTACAGTTCCTTGCGGCCATTAAGTTGCCTTCGCCCCGTTCGGAGGATTTTCAGCCCAGCGCTCTGACGCGGCAGCGGATCGATCGTGCCCATCTGCTTGCCAGCGCCGGCCTGGATGATTTTGCCGAGGCCGAGCTGCGCTTCGGCGCAAAAGCCGACGGCCAGCCGCAGATCATGGCGTGGGAACTGGCCGATCTGGCAAACCAGCGGCAATCGCCGGATCAAGGCATTCGATACATTAAGCGGTACGCGCCGAACTATCTGTCGCTGTCGCTCGACACGGCTCCGGAGAAGTTTTGGAAGCTCGCGTTTCCTATGCCCTACCAGAAGCAGCTCGAAGCACTGTGCCGCCCGCTTTCGCTGGATCCTTACCTGGTGGCGGCGCTGATCCGGCAAGAGTCCGAATTTAACCCCAAAGCCGTGTCGCATTCCAACGCGCGGGGGCTTACCCAAGTGATGCCCGCGACGGGACGGCAGCTTAGCCGCCAACTTGGCATGCGGAGCTTCCGGACCAGCATGCTGTTCAATCCGGACACGAATTTGAAGCTTGGCACGTATTACCTCAAAGCACTATCCGATCAACTGGAAGGCAAATGGGAGGCGACGCTGGCGTCCTACAACGCCGGCAAATCTCGCGTCCTCTCCTGGCTGGCAGACTCAAACTTCCATGAGCCAGCGGAATTCGTGGAAAGCATTCCCTTCAACGAGACACGGGCCTACGTTCAAAGCGTCCTGCGCAATGCCGAAGTTTACCGCCGGTTATACGGTGCGAAAACCGTGGCCGCGAAGACGAATTAGCACAATGGGGCAGGCCCATCACAGATTTCATCCGCTTATCTGTGTCTATCTGGGCCAACCAGCTAAACGCTGATCACCGGGCACGGCGACTGTCTAATAATTGAATAAACGTTGGTCCGCAGACGGCCCAGCGTTCGGATGGCGTGGCCCCGGCCCACGATCACCAGATCTGCATTGTGGTGCGTGGCCACCTCTTTGACGACATGCGCCACGTCGCCCGCGCCAAGGCATAACTGTGCCTCAACCCCGGCGGAGTGCTGCATTTCGCCGATGGTTCTTCGCGCGTCTTCCTCCAGCACTCTCTGTAAGTCGGTATCGAAGTACCGCTCCGGGCCTGCTTCCGGCGCGGGGACGGCGTGGGCCAACCAAAGCTTCGCGTTAAAATCGCGCGCCAGGTGCGACGCAAAACGCATCGTGGCCAGACTCGAATCCGTTAGGTCCACCGCGCACACGATCCGCTCGAATAATCCGGAACTGGGCGGCGGCTGTTCAACGTGGACCGCGGTCCAAACCGGGCATAGCGCATCGTGCAGAACCTTAGCGGTCACAGATCCCAACAGCAAACTCCGAAATACTCCGTAGCCGTGCGTCGGCATCATAATCAGGTCCGTCGCATGGTCCTCGGCGTACTTGATGATGATTCGAGACGGGTCGCCCTCCTCCAGAACGCGGCCAACGCGCAATCCGGCAAACCGGCCCTTCAAGTACTGATCGAACTCGCCTTGGCGGGCATCGCGGATGGCTTGCGTGTCCACCAGCGACATATATCCATACCAGTCCGTAAAGTAGGCAGGCGGAATCTCGAGGATGTGGAGCAACGTCAGTTCGGCATTGAATTTCTTCGCGAGCGCCTCCACATACGGGGCTGTGGCAGTACAGTTATCGGACATGTCCACGGGAAAAAGGATTTTTTCGAAGGTTTCCATCGCGCACCGCCTCTCCACTTATTAAATTGCACGCGATGTGCCAGCAGGCGTTTTCAATGCGTTAGCTGGAATCTCCACTCAATCGCTGACGCCGTGGCGGTCCGAGTATGTAACGCACCGTTATCGGCTCTTATAGCGCAGCCGGCATCGGCTTATTTTGGGTGTTTTGGCGCATAGCGTGCCTGGCTTCGTTTAATCGATTTTCAGCACGGCCGCGCCCCGGATCGCATCGTTTTTCAGGAGATTCAGCGCCCGATTCGCCTGGTCCAGTGGAAACACCTCAATCTCGGTGTGAATCGGGATCTCGGCGGCTACCCGCAGAAAATCGTGCCCGTTCTGCCTGGTATTGTTCGCGACACTCCGGACGATGCGTTCGTAATAAAGCAGGTTGTAGTCGAGCGGCGGAATCGTGCTCATGTGGATTCCGCCCAGCGCCAGCGTGCCGCCCTTTTTTAGAGCCTTTAAAGCCGCAAGGACAATTTCGCCGGCAGGCGCGAAAATTATCGCACTGTCCAGTTTTGCCGGCGGCTCGGCGACGGTTCCGCCCGCCCACAGCGCGCCCAATTCCAGGGCGAGCTTCTGATGGCGCTCGTCTCGCGTGCACGCGTAGACTTCCGCTCCCCAATGCCGCGCCACCTGGATTGCCACATGGGCCGCTGCTCCAAACCCGTACAATCCCAGCCGTCCACCGCGCGCGATTCCGGACAATCGTAGAGAACGGAAGCCGATGATCCCGGCGCACAGCAGCGGCGCCGCCTTGAGGTCGTCAAAGCCCTCGGGAATCGGGTAAACGAAGCTCTCGTCGGCGAGCGCGTATTCGGCGTACCCGCCATCCACCGTGTAGCCCGTGAAGCTCGGGCTATTGCAAAGATTCTCTTTACCTGCGAGGCAATATTCGCAGGTTCCGTCGGTCGAGTGCAGCCAGGCGATTCCAACTCGCGTGCCGACCGCATAAGCCTTGGCATTCCCGCCGGCCGCCTCGATCACGCCGACCACCTGGTGTCCCGGAATCACGGGGGACTTGCGCGGTACAAGCTCGCCTTCGATCACGTGCAGATCCGTCCGGCAGATCCCGCACGCGCTCACGCGGACCAACACCTGTCCGGGCCCGGGTTCGGGCTTAGGCACGTCGGTGAACTCGAGCGGGTTACGCTCGATGCGGGCCGGAGATCGTAGTATGCACGCTTTCATGCGTCTTTGTAGGGCGGGATCACCCGCGGTTCACTCTCTCCACCAATAGCAGGTAAGTGGCCCAAGCGGCGGTGTTACAGGCGTAACAAGGCACCGGTCTGCTTACGGACAACTGGACGCCAAGCTTTCGCGACTCAGCATCGCCCTAGGGATGACTTGCTCGCGCGGTTTTGCCCGGCGCGACCCCGCCGGAGGAGCCTCCAGACGGAGCCCCAGGGTCCACGCTCCCACGTCGACGGCATTGACGCGTATAGTAACCTGATGTCGAATGGCAATACCGGGTGTTCGTTTCGCGCACAACATGGTCCGGAGCCGTACCTTGTTGGCTCAACTTGTGCGCCGCGATTTTCAGCAACGATTCGTTGGTTCTGCCGCCGGATGGCTGTGGGGCCTAATCCACCCGCTGGTCCTGCTGGTGAGTTGGACCTTCGTCTTTCAAATCTGCCTGCATCAGACTTTGCCGCCCAATGAGGTCACTCAGAATTACTCCTTGTTCCTGTTCTGCGGTTTTTTGCCGTGGATGCTATTTCAGGAGACAGTAACCCGTTCGGCTTCTTCCCTGCTGGAGAACGCAAACCTGATCACCAAGACGGTTTTCCCTTCCGAAATCGTCCCGATTTCCATCTTTCTGTCGTCGCTGGTAGGCCACTTGATGGTGCTCGCGCTGGTGATCGCCGTAGTAGGGCTGTATGTCGGCCACTTCAGCCTGTGGATGCTGTCGTTGCCCGTGTACATGCTGCTGGTGGGGCTGTTCGCGGTGGGTATCGGCTGGATCGTCGCGAGCCTCCAGGTTTATCTACGCGACACCGCGCAAGTGCTCTCGGTCCTGCTGACCTTTTGGTTCTGGCTGACGCCGATCTTCATCACCGAGCAACAGATCCCGGCGCGGATCCGGTTCATTGTGCGTTTCAATCCGCTGGCGTTCCTGGTGAACGCCTATCGCGAGCGCCTGTTGTCGTACCGCATCCCCAGTCTGCACGAATTCGCTGTGATTACCGCGTACGCAATAACGGCGTTCGTCATCGGAGGCCTGTTTTTCCGGCACCTGAAGCGCGGTTTTGCAGACGTGTTGTAAGAATGCACACGATCCGAGGCATCGTGAACCGGGTGTTGCCAGTGCCCAGCACCTGCTAGTCGTTAGAGAAGTGCTTCGCCGCTTGCCGAAACCAGCCCGGATCCGATCAGGCGCGCTCCAGGTACGTGCCCTCGGCGGTGCTGACGCGGACGCGTTCGCCTTCATTGATAAATGGAGGCACCTGGACCACCAATCCAGTCTCCAGCTTGGCGGGCTTGGTCACGTTGGAAACACTGGCGCCTTTGAGCCCGGGCTCGGTCTCCACCACCTTCATGTCCACCGTCGGCGGCAGCTCAACACTGATCGCCTTCCCTTCGTAGAACTCCACGTTTACTTTCAACTGCGGAATCAAGTATTCGACGCCGTCTCCGAGAATTTCGCGCGTTAAATGCATCTGTTCGAAATTCTCGGTGTTCATGAAGTAGTAGTATTCACCGTCGTCGTACAGGTACTCCATCTCATGTTCTTCCAGAGCGGCGCGTTCGACGCGATCTTCCGAAGAAAAGCGATGCTCGGTCATCGACCCGCTGCGCAAACTGCGCATTTTGGCCTGGACAAAGCCGCGAAGATTCCCGGGGGTGCGATGCTCGGTCTTGAAGATGGAATACAGTTCGTTGTTGAACTTGATGACCATGCCGGGACGTAGCTGTGTGGCTGAAATCATTTCTGTTTATGCCTTCCGTGGCTCCGGTAGGGCAAGGAGCCGTTTGGTGTGAAGCTCTATTTTAGCAAGGCTGCCGGCGGCCATGCCTTTCGTAGGTCCGACAGCTCACCCCACGCAAGTCTAACGTAGGACTCCGGTTTTGACGGCGCGCGCGTCCGCACTTGAAACTCCGCAGCCCTGCACCGCACGCGGGTGCAATCAGTTGGCCACCGGCACGACTCTGCTATGGTGGTCATGAAACGACGTCAGCCGTGAACCAATTCATGCAGCAAGCCATCCGGCTAGCGCTGGAAAATGTGCGCTCCGGCCGCGGAGGACCATTTGGAGCCCTGATTGTGAAAGACGGGGCTGTCCTGGCCACTGGGGTGAATCAAGTCGCCAGCGCGCTGGATCCCACCGCCCACGCCGAAATCGTGGCGATCCGCGCCGCGTGTCAGGCGCGCGCAAATTTCCAGCTCACCGAGTGCGACCTGTACACCACTTGCGAGCCTTGCCCAATGTGCATGGGAGCCATCTACTGGGCGCGCGTCAGCAAGGTGTACTATGCCAACACGCGCAGCGACGCCGCCGCCATCGGATTCGACGATTCATTCATCTACGATCAACTCGCGCTGCCGCTGGACGCGCGCAAGATCCCAATGGTGCAACTCATGCGAGAGCAGGCGCTGGCGGCCTTCAGTGACTGGGAACGAGCCGAAAGCAAGATACAGTATTAGTTCTCGTGCGCAACGGACTCAACAGGTGGGTTCCGGCCGGTTCGATGATGCTGGTTTCGGTCCTCAGCTACATCGACCGCAACACGCTCGCTCTGCTCGCGCCAACCATTCTCAAAGACACGCACATGTCGGTGGCCGCTTATGGCTGGGTGGTTTCGGCCTATTCGGTGCTGTTCACCATCGCGAACCCACTCTGGGGCAAGATCCTGGACACAATCGGATTGCGACGGGGAATGACGGCCGCGGTGTCGCTGTGGACGCTGGCATCCGCCTCACACGCCTGGGCGGCTGGATTCGGCGGCTTCGCAGCAGCACGCGCGGCGCTGGGGTTGGGCGAGGGCGCCGCGAGCCCCGGAGGCTTGCGGACCGTGGTCCAGACGCTGCCCGCAACCAGCCGGTCGCGCGGGATGGCCCTAACCTTCAGCGGCGGGTCGGCGGGCGCGATTCTCACTCCGTTTATCATGACGCCGGTCGCCATTGCGTGGGGCTGGCGCGCTGCGTTCTGGTTCACTGGATTGCTCGGCGCGGCGTGGGTGGTTGTGTGGCTGGCGCTCAGCCGGCGGCCGGACGTCCGCAAGGTGGAACCGCCCGCCGAAACGCGCAACGATCCCGGCAAACCTCGCCTCAACGACCGGCGCTTCTGGGCCTATCTGCTGTCTTATTCCTTGGGTGCGCTTCCGCTGGGATTCGTGGTTTACTCAGCCGCGATTTACTTGAGCCGCGTGCTTGGCCTTTCGCAGCGCGCTATCGGAGCCGTTTTGTGGGTACCTCCGCTCGGTTCCGAAATCGGCGTGTTCTTTTGGGGCTGGCTTGCCGACCGGCTGGCTCGCGGCCCCGGCGCCGATGCAGCCGCGAGGCTGCGTGTCGTGCGCCGTTTGTTACCCGCGGCCATGCTCCTTAGCCTTCCGCTCGCTGCCACCGGATTGACTCGTTCGCCTGCGCTGGTTATGGCGCATCTGTTCTTCGCGATGTTCGTGGCCGCTGGTTTCCAAATTCTGCCGCTGATTTACGGCACGGAAGTATTCTCGCGCGCCTACGCCGGATACCTGGGCGGCCTAGCGTCCGGATCTTACGGCGCGGGGCTGGCCGCCCTCATGCCGCTGTTCGGGCGTCTGTTCGATGTGCGCAGATACAACTTGGCCTTCGCGCTCGCGGCGCTCTGCCCGGTGCTCGGATACCTCTCCTGGAGGTTTTTGACCGCGCGGAACGCGCACTCGCACGCGTCGCGTTCGCATTGAAACGCGATAGAGACGCACGCTTCCGGCAGTTCATGCAAACATCCGGTCCGGCCGTATGCTGGTATAGCCGTGTATCGACGTGCCCTCAAGATCGCTATGGCCGCCGCCGTAGTTTATCTGGCGGTCGAGGCGATCTCGTTTGTTGGCTTGCTTCTGCTGGGACGTCGAGGGGTCGTTTACAACCCGCGGCCCGCCGCCCTGAACCAGGAACAAAAGGCCAGCCTCATTCGCTTTCTCTCGCCTGTGCGGACGACAACGCTTGCAATGGATCCTGTGATCGGCTGGACTCGGTTGGCGCTTCCTTCTCTGGCCGCCCCGGGGCAAGCTTCCGAGATCAATGCCGCCGGAATGCGCGATGACAAAGAATACGCGCCATTTCCTTCGGCCGGGATCGTCCGCATTGAAGCTTTTGGCGATTCGTTTACCTTCAGTTCCGACGTGACGTTGCAGCAAAGCTGGGCGCGGCGTCTCGCCGGGATGTCGCCGCGCCTGGAGGTCCTGAACTACGGGGTCGGCGCGTTCGGTCTCGATCAAGCCTACTTGCGGTATTTGGAGAAGGGAACGGCATTTCACCCGCATGTCGTTTTCATCGGGTATATGACGGAGAACTTCCAACGGGATGTTAACGTCTTCCGTCCCTTCTACAGCAGCGTGTACGGAGACTGGATCTTCTCGAAGCCGCGCTTTCAGCTTCACAACGGCGAGTTGGTGCTGTTGAAAAACCCGCTACCGAGCGTCCAGGAATATCGACGTTTGCTCCAGCATCCGGCTGAAGTGCTCCAGGACTTGGCCGGAATGACTATTACTATCACATGAGCTACGGCAGGGGGCCGCTGGATTTCTCCAGAACGGTGCGCATCACGAAGCTGGCGTGGTCACAAGTGAAATCGCGCGTGCTGTACCCGACTTTTCAAAACGACGGAATGTACAACGCCAACTCTGAGGCGTACCGCGTCACGGAAAAGATCTTCGATGTTTTCTATAGGAATGTGCTTGAGGATGGTGCGCTGCCGGTAGTTGTGATTTTCCCCGATACCGTTGACCAACCACGTAGCCGTCAACACAAGCCGCTCCGCTACACTCCGTTGCTGAATCATTTCAACTCGAACGGGTATCGCTACATCGATGTTCTGAACGCAATCCAGCCTCATGAGTCTCGCTACCGGATGGAAGATTTGTCGGCCCGGTTCGGTCATTACACACCGCTGGGAAACCAGATCGTCGCCGAATACATGCTCGAACAGTTGAAGCATCTCGATCTGCTGGACCCGAACGAGGTGAAGCAAAAGATCGCAGCCGAGCGGAAGCGGCTCGGGATCGGCGGGGAGCCGCCGGAACGATCGGATCGATGGCGGCGGGCCTCGACTATCTGACCGTGGGTACGTGCAGTGGGCGCTCTAAAACCAGCGGGACATGATCACTTTCTGCTCGGTGTAGAACATCACTGCGTCCTTGCCGTGCGCGTGCAGGTCGCCGAAGAACGAGTTTTTCCAGCCCGCGAACGGAAAGAATGCCATCGGCGCGGCGACACCTACGTTGATGCCGACCATTCCGACTTCGATTTGCGCCGAATACTCCCGCGCGGCCTTCCCGCTGGCGGTGAAGATCGAGGTGGCATTGCCGAACTTGGACTGATTCACCAGCGCGATTGCGTCGTCCAACGTCTGGACGCGAATCACGGACAACACCGGCCCGAAGATCTCTTCTTTGGCGATGGTCATCTCCGGCCGCACGTTGTCGAAGATCGTGGGGCGGAGATAAAATCCGTCGCCCGCCGCGCCCCGTCCGTCGCACACGGGCTTCGCGCCCTCGGCCAGGCCCTTTTCGATATAGCCTTCAACACGAGCCTTGTGTTCCCGGCTAACCAGCGGCCCCATATCGACGCCCGATCGCGCTCCATCGCCGATATTCATGGCGCTCACTTTCTTGGTTAAGAGCGCGAGCAGCGGCTCAGCGACTTCGCCCACCGGCACCAGCACGCTTCCGGCCAGGCATCGCTCGCCCGCCGCACCAAAGGCCGAGCCGATGATCGCGTCCACCGTTTTGTCCAGATCCGCATCCGGCATCACGACTAAATGATTCTTGGCGCCGCCCAGCGCTTGCACGCGCTTGCCCTCGGCGGCAGCGGTCTGATAAATGTACTTGGCCACCGGCGTCGACCCCACGAACGAGACCGCGCGCAGCAGGGGATGATGCAGCAGCGCATCCACGGCGACCTTATCGCCGTGTAGCAGGTTGAAGACACCCGCGGGAAGGCCCGCTTCGTGCAGCAGCGTGGCCGCCATAGTCGGCGTGATCGGAACTTTTTCCGACGGCTTCAGCACGAACGTGTTTCCCGCAGCAATGGCAAACGGCCACATCCACATGGGAACCATAGCGGGAAAATTAAAAGGGGTGATGCCCGCGCAAACGCCCAAGGGCTGCCGGATGGTATGGCTGTCGATACCAGCGGCTACATCGTTGAGCGAATCGCCCATCATCAGCGAAGGCATGCCGCAGGCTACCTCTACCATCTGGATAGAACGGCGGACCTCGGCGCGTGCATCTTCGATGGTCTTGCCGTTTTCCGACGTAAGCGCGGCGGCGAGGTCGTTGACATGCTTCTCGAGCAGCGCCTTATAGCGGTATAGGGGCTGGACGCGGTCCACGACGGGAACCTCGCGCCACTTCAAAAAGGCCGCGTGCGCGAGATCCACGGTGCGCTCGACGTCGGCGGCCGACGCATAGGCGACCTGCGCGATGTCAGCACCCGTGGCGGGATTCGTGACCGGCATCACGGGCCGGCCCTCCGCGTTGGTGAACTTTCCGTTCACGTAAAAAGAAACGGTTTGCAACGACGATTCAGTGCCAGTCATTTCCCTTCTCCTGCAAACGCGATGGCGCGCTCCGGCGCACGCTGCATCAGCGCGATATAAGCCGCGCCTGCTACCAAGAATCCCACAAACCACGCGTAATCGTACAACCAGCGCAGGGCGGGAACCGCCAAGCCCAGCAGTGCCACGACGATGCCTGCCATCAGCGCGCCGAGCGAGCGATAGTTGACGCCGCTTGAGTACTCGTATGCTCCGTTGCGCCGGTACAGATCGTCGACATTGAGCTCGCAGCGCCGGATTAGAAAGTAGTCGGCGATCATGACGCCTGCGATCGGGCCCAGCAGCGCCGAGTATCCCACCAGCCAACCGAAAATGTAAGCGCTGTAGTCGCCCAGCAGCTTCCAGGGCATCATCAAAACTCCGACCACGCCGGTGATGAACCCGCCCGTACGGAACGAAATCAACCTCGGGTTCAGGTTCGAGAAATCGTTCGAAGGCGAGACGACATTGGCGGCGACGTTGGTGTTGAGCGTCGCAATCAGCAGCGCGACCAAAGCAATCGAAGCAACCACAGGCTGATGGAAGCGCGCCAGCAGCGCCACCGGATCCCAGATCGCCTCGCCAAACAGCACCACCGAAGCCGACGTTACCGCGACTCCGATGAAGGAATATAGCGTCATCGCCGCCGGCAGGCCCAAGGCCTGGCCCAGCATCTGATCGCGCTGCGATTTCGCGTAGCGAGTGAAGTCGGGGATATTCAGCGCCACGGTGGCCCAAAATCCAACCATTCCAGTCAGCGATGGAATGAAGAAGCGCACGAATTCAGCGCTGGTCTTAAACTTGCTCGGAGCGCTCAGAACCGGCCCAAAGCCACCTGCTTGGCGAGTGATCCACCACAACAAGAGCAGTCCGATTCCCAGCATGAATGGCGCGCCCACGCCTTCCAAAAACTTGATGGTGTCGATCCCGCGATAAATGACGAAAATATTGAGCGCCCAAAATGCGAAAAAGCAAATCCAGGCGGCGCCTGCCAACCGGCTCGATGCCGGCCACAGAATCTGCAGCATGGAGAAGATCGCCTGCCCGCCAATCCAGGTCTGGATACCGAACCAGCCGCAGGCTACCAGCGCGCGCAGGACCGCCGGCACGTTGGCGCCCTTAACACCGAACGACGCACGCACGAAAACAGGAAAGGGAATCCCATAGCGCGTGCCGGCGTGTGCATTGAGCAGCATCGGAATCAGCACGATCAGATTGCCGAGCAGAATCGTAAAGATGGCCTGCAGCCAGCTCATACCACCGGCGATTAAGCCCGAGGCTAGCATGTAGGTCGGAATGCAAACGCTCATCGCGACCCATAGCGACGCGTAGTTGTAGAGGCCCCACGTGCGGCGCTCGCGCGGGATGGCGGCGAGGTCTTTGTTAAATAGCGATGGGTCGCGCCCGTCCACGTATCCAGCATAATGAAACGGACAGCAACAAAGCGTGCAGGTTAGGGCGCGCGCCAAGCTGCGTCGCGACGGTAACTCACAAGCCGTACGGATCACGATGCGCACGGCTGGACCTGCGGTGAGGTAGGAGCGGGCAGTGTTGGCACGTCGTACGCGGGTCGGCTCAGATCTAACGCAAGCGCGAGGTTGTTGACTTCGTAGGAGGCATCGCGCGCCGTGAGCGGCGGCAAGTTCCACCGCCACTCGATCAACTTGAGAATCGAGGTGTGGTCGTACAGCAGGTGGCTGACGCGCGGATTTGATTCCAGCCCGCGCGTGAAAGGCGACGCGATAATCGCGGGCACGCGAAATCCCAGCAGGGCCCTTCCGTTCTCGAGATCGGTGTCAACTCCGTTGGGCGCGATTACCCGGGGCGGCGCGACGTGGTCGAAAAAACCGCCCCATTCGTCGAAAGTAAGGACAAATACCGTGTTCGTCCGATGCGGCCCATCGAAAATCGCGTGATAGGTACGCGCGACAAATGCGTCGGACGCGCGGACATCGGAATGGGGCTGGAAATCGTTGCCATCGGTGCCGCTGGTCACCGTGAATAAGGGATCGACGAACGTAACGGCCGGCAGGTCGCCTGTTGCGGCGGCTGCCAGGAACTGATCATAACCATGGGCGATACCAACATACTTTGTGCCCCATAAGCCGAGGAACGAAAGATTGTTGTAGTAATACCGTGCACTCACACCCGCTGTCGCAAGGCTGTCCCAGATAGTCGGCAGGGTGCAAAGTGAAAGAGAATTGTCGAGTCGATCCGTTTGGCCGGTATGGAGAAAGATCCGGTTTGGATATGTAGGTCCTAGAATCGAGCAAAAATACTGGTCAAGCATCGTATAGTTCAACGCTAGCGCGGAGACGAACGGCAGATCGGAGGCCGCGTAGTAGCCCAGTGCGAAAGCGTCATTTGCCGTGTCCAACAGAAAGCCATCCATTTTTCCTGAGTTGTATTGGACGCGGCCACCGGCATAGGAGTGATCTGGATTCCGGTAAGCGCACCCGGTATAGTCAGGCGCAAGAGCGTAGGTGGTGTGCGTGACGCCGGAACGGTCGGGATAGGCCAGCCCGGCCTGCTTCCCAGTGCTGTTCGGCAGCCAGCCGAGCAGGTGGTCAAAGCTGCGGTTTTCCATCATGAGCACGACCACGTGATCGAACCCGGCGTTATCTGGCGCCGGCAGCGAGGGCCGGAACGGCCGGCGGCCAGGCGTGTCCGGGCCTTGTCCTCTTAATCCCGCGCCCAGGACACCACCCGTGCTCGCACGAAGAAATGCGCGGCGGCTGCTGGTCATGACTTATTAGTACTACCGTACCAATGCATTTACAGCCTCGGTCCTAACGTCTCCATAGTTCCATGGGGTATCAAAATCGGTACGGCCGAACCTTTGTGCGCTCTTCGGCTCCTGGCACAATCGGGGCGTCAGAGGAGGACCGCAACATGACGCGACTGTGGAACGCAGGCCTGAAACTCAAAATCTGGAACGATTCTCGCGGCCAGGACCTGCTGGAATACGCGCTTGCCGCCGGATTCATCGCCGTCGCCGCAGTGGCGGCTTCACCCGCGCTCGGCGGACCGATTTGGAGTGTGTTCGGAAAAGTGGCCGCCGAGCTTCAGCTCCTTGGCGGCGGATCGTCCGCGCCGAGCAACTAGCGCGCAGTCCGCATATTCTCGCGCAGCAGTTGTTCTACACGCGCGGTGAAGTCCTGCTTGGCCTCCCGGAACATATCCCCGCTCGCCGAACTGGGGAAGCCGGCATGCACGAACTTTACTAAGCCATCGCGGCCAATGAAAAACGTGGTGGGCCAGGAATCCCAATTCACCGCTTGAGCCAGCTTGTCCTTGGCCTCGTCCGGCTGGCCGCACAGCAAGACCGTGTACTCGATGCCGTAGCGCTTGACGAACGCGCGCAAGCGTTGGGGGTTCTTCAGTTGGTCGCCCTCCTCGAAGAATAGCCCGACGATCTCGAGACCCTGATCGTGGTATTTGCGGTACAGGTCAACCAGGAACGGCGCTTCGTCGTGGCAGTTGGGACACCAGCTTCCGCTGATCTCCACTAGAACTACTTTTCCGCGGAAGCGAGCATCGGTATTGCTGACGAGGTGTCCGTTCAGGTCAGGAAAACTAAACTGGAACGGCGCCGAGGGGTCTTTCACCCGAGTGTGCTTGAGTGGATCGTCGGGCTGCGGCAATCCTTTCGCCTCGGCTTGCTGCTCGCGAACAGCGGTCATCTTGTTCTTATGGTTTTCGACGATCTCGAGCGATCCATCCCCGGCCAGGCTGACCTCAAGCAGCAGCGGCCGAACCCCGGAGAAATGGCTCAGGACGAATTTTCCGTTCTTGTAGGTCCCGGTCAAAGCGCCGGTGTCGCCGTCAATGCGCAGGATCGTCGCCGATACGTTGGCGCCGTTCTGATGCACGATGAAATGCCAGGCTCCTTCGCCTTTGGTGCTCTTGGTGGGAATGATCCACTGGCCGCCGATTTTGGGCGCATTTGGGTCGGGGGACGCCGCGCTATAGCGCTTGGCGTGAAAAGGATAGGCCACGTCGCCGGTCCGGCGGGACTGGATGTAATTGCCTTCCAACATTCCGTCCTTGTAGGTAGCTTCCAGGCGCGAGGCGTAATAGTCCCAGCCCAACTTCAGCGATCCGTTCTCCAGGCTGCCGCTGGTCGAATTGAATCGCACATCGCCGTTGAAGAATGTGCCCTTGACTCCGGCACCCTCGCCGGACACATCAAAGCGAAACGGGATATCTACGCCGTTAATGTTTACGGTGGCATCCCAGCGCCCGGCCAAGGATTGCGCCATCGCCGCGGGGGCGAGCGCGAGAAAGGCAGTAAGGATCAATGTGCCATTCATACAGCGCAGCATACCACTTTGCGAGAGAGCCGGCGATTTGGCAATCGGCGTAAGAGACGCTTTGCAGTAGAATCGAACCAATCACCATGCGGCTAAAAATCGTGCAAGCCGGCGAGCCGGTACTGCGCCAGAAGGCGCGGGCGCTGGAGGCTGACGAGATCCACAACCCGGAATTGCAGCGCCTGATCGGCTGGATGCGCGATACAATGCGCGATGCGCCTGGGGTGGGGCTGGCAGCACCGCAAGTCGGCCTTCCCTTTCAACTGGCCGTCATCGAGGACCGCCCCGAATATTCACGGGACCTCGCCGCGCAGGTTTTGGCCGAGCGAGAGCGCCGGCCTGTCGAGTTTCACGCGCTCATTAATCCGTCTATCGTCCAACGGTCTGAAGAACAGGTAGAGTTTTTCGAGGGCTGCCTGAGTGTGGCGGGATTCAGCGCACTCGTGAAACGCTCTCGCGCCGTAACAGTCGAGTACCTTGACGAGCATGGCTCGTCCCGTCGCGTGGAGGCGCAAGGATGGTATGCGCGAATCCTGCAGCACGAGATCGATCACCTCAACGGGCACCTTTATATCGATCGCATGGAGCGTCGCTCGTTCACGAATCTGGAAAACTTAGGCCGCCATTGGAACAATCTGAACGTCGCGCAGGTCCGGGCAGCGCTGAGCATTACAGACTGAAGCTCCCGCCGAAGCGGATGAGCTGAATCGGCGACACTACAATGGAAGCAGGGGAAACATTGAATGCGCGCGGCGCGTGCGATTGCTGCCATCCTTGGCGCCACCTGCTCGGCGCAGGTGTCTTCCACAGTGTCGCTGAGCAACGGCGTACAGGTCCGAATTTTCGCGCAACCACCGCCCGATCCGGCGAGTGGGATGAGAACCGACCTGCGGCCGGCCACTGGCAGTAGCTTTTACCGCATCTATTGGGACCAGAATGGCCTGGCGGTGTTCGCTTATGAAGTGGGCGTGGAACGCACCTCCGAAGGCCGGCAGTTTCGGATCACGGCCCGTCCGGCAGGAGACGATTTTGCGGGCCGATTCCCCAATGCCGACGCGGGCAAACCGGTGCCTACGCTGAGCGAGCCGCGCCAATCGTCGCTGCTCAATCCCGGTGAACGATTCATGATCGATATTCCCACCGATCCCGGTCTCGCGCAGAATATCCAGGACGTGGTCCAGGTCCAAGTCAACCAGCGCGTCGCGCCGTCCGAGCGGGACTCTTCGGGGCCACTCCACTTCGCTGCTCTGCAAGTTCGTGCTGATGGCCGGCTGCTTTCATCCGCTGCGGGAGGCGCTGTCGTAGCGGGTCCTTACGTAATGTTCTACATTCCGGGACGGGGAGCTTATTTCTTTTCCACCGAACCGGTGAGCCGGCGGCCATTCCTGCAGATCGGTATCGTGGAAGGCAGCACGTTGCGGTTCACCTTGGAAAATGTGTCTTACGTGTGCCAGTCCGCAGAACCGATTCTGGCCAAAGCCGAACGCGGCCAGATTTGGGTTTATCACGATCCCGACTACCGGTCAGCCGGAAATTGGACCAAGAGCGACGCAAGCTCCGCCGCGACCAGTTCTTCACCGCCGCCTCGGATTCCCTAAATTGGTGTTACCTTAGGCGATCGAAGCCGCGCTCTCCAGGGGCTCGCGGCAGATGGTGAAAATCTCACGCGCCAATGCAAGCCAGCCGTCCAGGTCCGATGGTTTCTCTCGATAGAGGCGAACGCGCAGCATCCGCAATTCCTCTTCGTCCCGGGGACTCACAAAGCTGGAGAGCGCGATGACGCGGATGTGGAGCAGTTCTGGCGCCCTCTTCAAAGCTTGCAAGATTGATAATCCGTCGTGCTTGGGAAGATGCATATCCAAAACCATCACACAGGGCGCGGCCTCCTGGCTGAAGGTCCGCTGCGATTCGACGAATGCCATAGCCTGCGCGCCATCCTGCAAAACCTGAAGCTCATACGCTTCTCCCTGGTGGTCAAGGGCATGCCGAAGCAGGAGAACATCGGCCGTGTTGTCCTCGATAACAAGAATTTTGGCAGGAGCGCTTTCAGCTTCGTGCATAGTTCCTCAAACATCGCCGCCCGAATGTGAACGTGACGCAGTTGTAGGACGCGTTCTCGCCGGTAATTGTTACAAGTGGTTGCTAGCGTGTGCCGTGCTCGCCGGATTGCCGTTGCCGCTCGAAATACTCATCCAGGAAATCGAGAGCGGCTTTGTGCGGCACGGGCATTGGTTCGATCTTGTCACCGAATCCCATTGCCTGGTCATCCTTAGCTTTGTAGGCAGGCCACTTCGGGAGGCCCCTGCCGTTGGGATCCCCGGTGGTGGCCAGGTTCACCCAGTACGACGACATGGTGTCCGCAAGCTTGTGGTCGATATCGGTCCAGGGGCGCGGCTGCTCGTTCGGACCGACGGCGAATGGAGCCACGATCAAGTTGCCAAATACGTAGGGGATCTCGGACCCGTGATATGCGCCCTTTACGCGGCTTGGCCCCGGAGGAACACGGCTGAAGTAGTAGACGTAAACTTTGGACTTGCCGGTCTTGCTTTGCTCGCGAGCCCAGGTGCGCATCTCCCAACCGAAGATTTGGTCGCGCATGCTCTCGGCGGCGGCTTCCCAGGCTTCCTGATCGGAATTGAAGGGATACAACTTGAGGAACGAATCCGCATCTTTGCCGAACCGGCGCTCGGTTTGCTGCCGGAATGTGGCGGCCGTTGTGGTTGGCGGAGTAAACATCGTGCCCTCGTCGTTGTTGGAGCCGATGATGGTAGGCACATCGCTCTGCTTGCCTTTGGCGTAGATGGTGTAGACGTCGTCCGGCAGGAACCAGCCGTCGACATTGGCGGCAGTCTGGAACTGCGTCTTCATCAGATCTTCGGCAGATTTCCCGCGCAGTGCAGCCAAGGAAGCGGCTCCGGCGGCCTGCCCAAACTTCACGCCCGCCTGTTCCATATCAGTCAGCTTGCGCGCCGGGGCGAACTCGCCACCGCTTTCGCCGATGGCACGCTGGAAGAGCCCGCGCGCGAGCGGCGTCGCGGTCAGATAGTTGACGCTCCAGGATCCCGCTGATTCGCCGAAGATCGTCACGCGCTTCGGGTCGCCGCCAAAAGCAGCGATGTTCTTTTGTACCCATTCGAGCGCCGCGACCTGGTCCAGCAGGCCGTAGTTGCCCGAGGAGTTCGTATCCGACTCCTTGGTCAGTTCCGGATGCGCGAAGAATCCGAACACTCCCAGGCGATAGTTGGTCGTGACCAACACCACACCCTTCTTAGCCAGCGCTTCGCCGTCGTACAGCGATCCGGCGCCGCTTGTGAGCGCGCCACCGTGGATCCAGACCATCACCGGTCGCTTGTCTTTGGCAGAGTTGGCGGCCGTGTAGATGTTGAGGTACAGGCAATCTTCGCTCATGGGGCTGTCTGCGCCGTTCGCGGCCGCGCCCGGGCGCCGCTGCATACAGAGAGGCCCGAACTTATCCGCCGCGCGCACGCCGCTCCAATTCGCCGCAGGTTTTGGCGCACGCCAGCGCAGCTCGCCCACTGGCGGTGCCGCGAACGGAACGCCTTTATAAACTCTAACCGCCGGATCTGTGGCTGCAACCCCGGAGACCTGGCCGTTGCTAGTCTTTACCGGATCGGAAATTGCGGCGCAAAGCGGCAGCACGGCCGCGAAGAAAAGGCTCGCACGGAGAGTACGCATACAAGAAATGATACTCCGATCTGAGCTGCGCGATGTTCAGATCGTCGGAGCCGTGCCCGAATCACGGGCGCTGCATCCGCGCCGCCGGCTCGGTTTTCGGGCTTTCCAAAGACCTTTCCAGCGCGATTCTGACTAGCTGGCTCCGTGTCCGCACACCCGCCTTTTCAAATAGGTGCTGTAAGGTCGCCTTTACGGAGCTCAGCGAAACGCCGATTTGGTAGGCGATTTCTTTGTTGGTCAGGCCTTCCAGCACGCTGCGGAGCACTTGCTGCTCGCGTGGCGTCAGGTGGGTTTCGCGTACAACCACCGAACGGGCGCCGGAAGGCGACGATTCCGCCGCCGGTTTATCAGCGGTCCACGTCGCGCCTGCGGCTACGGTACGAATGGCTTCGAGCAGCTTAGCGGGCGAATTGTGCTTCAGGAAGATCCCCGAGATTCCCAGTTTCCACGCCAGCGATGAATCCAGACCGCTCATGCCGGCCGTCACCATCAGAATCTTGCCCTCGAAGCCGGCAGAACGCGCCGCGCGGATGAAGCGGTTTCCGGTGTCGTCTTCAAGCTCGAAATCCAAGAGAACGATATCCACAGCGGCTCGAGAGAGGACCTGCAGGGCTTCGGCGGGCGTGCCGCACTGCGCAACGGTTTCGAACTCACGCTCGGAGGCGAGCAGCCGGTTCAAACCCTCCCGGAAAAGGATGTGATCGTCAAGCAGTAACAGCCGGATGGGTTGCATGATCCACTGCGGGCCCTTCCTGCGCCTCGGCATCCTGCGCGGCAGTCAACTCCAGCACGAAAGAACAGCCTGGCGTGCCGGGATCGTGCCGGAGATCGCCATGGAACGACCGCATAAAGGCGCGGGACAGGTACAAACCAAGCCCGGTCTCTTCCGCCCCTTTTTGCAGGGGCTGAAAGAGCTTGCGCCCAGCCGGGATGCCCGGCCCACTGTCGGTGATCCGTACCAAAACTCCACCGGCCTCCGCCCAAGCAGAGATTTCGATGGCTTTTCGATCGGCGGACTCGAGCGCCCGCTGGCTATTCTTGGTGATGTTCAACAGCACCTGCATGAGACTGTGCCGGTCGGCTTGGACCAGCGGCAGATCGTCAGGGATATCCCATACCAATTGAATATCGGATTCTTCGCAGTACGGTTCCAGAACGATGCGCAAGTCCGTCAGCACTTCCCGCAAATCGAGCGTTGCGGGCTCGGCGCCGCTGGTGCTCTGCTTGAGTTCCAAGGACGCGATCTTAGCGAGCGTTTCCACCAGGGAACCCAACGCCTCGAAGTCCTGATTTCCGGCCAAAGCTCCGCTGCGGGCGAGATTTTCGTGCATCATACCGATGGCGCCGCAGACATTGCGGACTTCGTGCGACACCGCCGCCACCAGAATCCGCGAACCGGCCAGCAGTTGCTGCAAGCTCGATTCTTCCCGTTCCCGAAGCTCGTCCGAGGCATCGGTCAGCAGGGCCGCCAAACGCGGACCCGCGGCGGTGGTATACGTCGAAAAAAAGACGTCCGCGAGGAAAACCTCGCCGTTCTCCCGTTGGCCGCGAGTTTGCATTTCAGTCCGAAAAATTTTGGCGGTTTCATCCACGGAGGGGACCGCGCCCAGTGCTGGGATATAGTGCGCGATGCGCTTCCCCGGCAGCCCGCCGGCCGCAGCGCCAAGCAAACGGTGTGCAGCCGGATTGGCCAGCAGAATTTCGCCATTACCGGTCATTGTCAGGATGGCAGCCGGGCTGCTTTGAATAAGAAACTCCAACTGTTCTTCGGCGGACCGCCGCGCCGCCACCTCCTGCATTTCCCGCCGGTACCCGCGGGCCACATCGCGCGAAAGTAACCCGGTGGTCGCGACCGTAAGAAAAATCAAAATATCGCGCGGGACCTGCATGTCCATCGGAAAAGGATCCAGCCGGTCAGAAAGAAACGTGCAAAACAAAGCCGCCAATACCAGTTGCCACCAGTTCAGCACCGTGCCGAGCAGGACCAGCGGGAACAAATAGAGGAACCCCAAGGTGGCGTTGATTTCGACCTTCCAATCCGCCAGCGCAATCAGCGCAACCAGCGCGCTCGCGATGGCGAAGACAGTCCGGGGACTCCACTGCAAGATCCTACGGATCATAGACTTGCTTCTGATTGATTCTACCGTGCCGGAGACTTTCCGGCAGAAATGGCCGAAAGATACCTGCCGCGGCGCGTTATCAACTGCTTAGGCTGAGGGAAGGGTCGGAACACCGTTGATGACTACGGCGTGCAAAGCAGTATTCTGGACTACAGTCATCGTTTCGATCCCAATGTCGTCCTGGGCCGCGGTCACCGGAATCATTTCTGGGACCATCAAGGATCAAACCGGCGCCGTAATCCCTGGCGCGAAGCTGACTGCAACCAACGCTGCACAGGGTATCCAAACCAGGACCATAACCGATTCGAATGGCGTTTATACATTTCCGAGCCTGCCGGTCGGCGTGTATGACTTGCATGTCGATGCGCAAGGCTTTAAGCCGCAAGATCGAAAGGCACTCAGTGTGGACCTGGACGCCACGCTCCAGATCGACTTTACGCTGGAGGTCGCCGAGCGCGTCGAAGAAGTCACGGTCGAGGACAAGGAAGCTGTAGTTGAAACATCCAGCACGCAACTCGGCGAGGTAGTGACCTCAAAATCCATGACGGGTGTGGCCCTGAACGGGCGTAGCTATACGGATTTATTGGCTTTGCAGCCAGGCATCGTTCCAGCGACCACGCAACTGCCCGACTCGATCGTAATGGCCGGAGTCACGGTTGCCATTGCACCCTCGGGCACGTTGAACGCAGGGAATCAATCCATCAGCGGCCAGCGCGAAGACGCCAACGGGTTCATGGTAAACGGGGGCGACGTGAAGGAGTTGATGAACGGCGGCACGTCTGTGGTTCCGAACCTGGATTCCATTGCGGAATTCCGGATTCTGACCAACAACTTCGACGCGGAATACGGTAATTACAGCGGCGGCATCGTGAACGTGGTGACCAAATCGGGCACAAACCAGTTGCACGGCACGGGATTCGAGTTTCTGAGGAACACGGCGCTGGATGCGCGCAATTTCTTTTCGCCAGAGCGCAGCTTCTACCGGCAAAACCAGTTCGGTGGCACGATAGGCGGCCCGATTCGCAAAAATCAGCTATTCTTCTTTGGCGATTATCAAGGCACTCGGCAGAGCCAGGGCATCGATACGGGGCTCATCCCAGTCCCGACATTGGCCGACCGCGCCGGGAATCTTGCCGACCGGTCGAACTCGCTGACCGGAACTGTCAGCGGGCCGTATTTTGCCAATCTGCTATCGCAAAAGCTCGGTTATGGCGTGTCGGCCAACGAGCCTTATTACGTTCCGGGCTGCGTCTCCCCCGCGCAGTGCGTCTTTCCCAACGCTGTGATTCCCCAAAGCGCCTGGTCGGCGCCAGCGCAGCATCTGTTGCAATACATCCCTGCTCCAAACATTGGCACCGGCACGTTTTCGACGGCGACCGAAGGAAAAATTCTCCGCGATGACAAGGGCAGCTTCCGGATCGATAGCAATAGCGAGCGATGGGGGCTCATCTCCGGGTACTACTACTTCGACGACTATGCGCTGAACAATCCGTATCCGCGGGAGCAGGGCGGTGCGAGCGTTCCTGGATTCAATGGGCTAAATCTGGGGAGAAGCCAGCTTCTTACGCTGGCTCAGACGAAGACCATGGGCGCGACCCTGGTGAACGAGCTGCGTCTGAGCTATATGCGTACCGCCAATAATGTGGGCGAACCAGCCGGCGGAGTCGGACCCAGCCTTGCCTCGCAGGGTTTCGTAACGGGCGTGGGGACGCCGGGCATCGTACCGTTGGATCGGAAAATCGAAGGCATCGAAAATGTCGTGTTCAATGCATTCACGATGGGAACACCCATTACGAACCTGAGACAGGCCAACAATACCTACACGGTTTCAGATCATCTTTCGAAGGTCTGGGGCGCGCACACAGTCAAGCTGGGCGGGCAATTTAGCTATGAACAAGTAAATGTGAACCCGAACGCCACTTTCAACGGGTCGTTCCTGTTCACGGGATCCGAAACAGGTTCTGACTTCGCCGATTTTTTAGTTGGAGTAGCCAGCAACTACAATCAGGCGGATTCGCAAGCGTATTATGGCAGGCATAAGTACGCGGCCGCGTTCGTGCAAGACAATTGGCGCGCAACATCGTCGCTGACTTTGAATTACGGCCTGCGCTGGGAGCTGATGCAGTATTGGTCGGAGAAGTACAACCAGATTCCAACCTTTGTCTTAGGGCAGCAGTCGAAGGTTTACCCGACCGCGCCCCTCGGTTTGGTGTACCCGACGGATCCAGGCGTTCCGCCGACATTGGTTCCACAGCGCAGCCGTTTTGCGCCACGCGTTGGGCTAGCGTATTCGCCGCCGAGCTCTTCCGGCCTGCTTGGGAAAATCTTCGGTGGTGCAGGAAAGAGCAGCATTCGGGCCGGCTACGGTATTTTCTATTCCGTCATCGAAGGCAACACGATCGGCATCGATGAACCGCAGCCACCATACGGCCTCAGCTATACCAGCCCGGGCGAGGCGCTGTTCGCGACGCCATTCATTAATGCAGCAGACGGAACGCAACACGTGAACCCGTTTCCTCTTACGTTCCCTCCGCTCGATGCGAGCGTCAAACATCCGAATCCGAACATCGACTATGCGCCATTTCTGCCGCAGGCCGGCATGACGGCGCCGCCCCCCTCGAATACGTATCCATACAACGAGAATTACTTCCTATCGATCGATCGTCAACTGCTTGCCGACACCGTATTGACCCTGAGTTACGTCGGATCGCAGGCACATCATCTTCTGGTGGTGTATTCGGCCAATCCCAGCAATCCGGCGCTATGCCTGGCGCTGAGCAACCCTAGCGCGGTAGCTCCCGGGTCGCCGACCTGCGGTCCGTTTGGCGAAGACAACACGTTCCTTACGCCTGGGGGCCAAGTGATCCAGGGCACGCGCGGCCCGCTTGGACCTAATTTTCACAATGACGACTACGACGCCAGCATCGGAAATTCCAATTACAATGCGCTCGAGGTAAGTGTGAAACACAATAGCCCGAGCCTGGATTTGATGGCGTCCTACACGTTCAGTAAGTCAATTGACCAGGCATCCTCTTTATCCGACCCGATCAACCCGTTCAACTTCCGGCTAACTCGGGCATTGTCGGCCTGGGATTTGACGCACAATCTGGTGGTCACCTATCAATACCGGCTGCCGATCGACCATTTGTTCGGAGGCGCGCACGGCAGGCGTTGGGCAGAGGGCTGGGCGCTTTCAGGAATTACCCGTGCGAGCACCGGCTTTCCGGTGACTCTGCACTCCGATGGCGACAATTCGCTGATGGGCAGCATCCCGAACGGAGTAAACAACCACAGCCTGGATCTGCCTGACTACAATGGCGCGCCGCTGAACCTGAACGGCAATCCGCGCAACGGGAGGCCGTACTTCAATGTGTCCGCGTTCAGCGTGAATGCGCTGGGGACGCCGGGAAATGCGTCACGCCGGTCGTTTCATGGGCCGGGGTCTCTGAATTTCGATATGGCGCTGCTCAAGACCACGCGGCTGTGGGAGTCCAAAACGCTTCAGTTCCGGCTGGAGGCGTTCAACGTCTTCAATCACGCTCAGTTCTTCGGCCCGGCTGCCGTGGACGGCGGTATCGATACCGCCCTGTTCGGGCAGGTAGTGAACGCCGCGCCGCCGCGCCTGGTGCAGATCGCGGTCAAGTTTCTGTTTTGAGCGCGTGCCCTCCTCATCGGACACAATCAAAAATGGAGAATCCATGCAAACTTCACGGCTCCTAGTAGTACTCACCGCGATGTTATCGTGCATCGCCGCGGGGCAGACCCTTTCCAGTACGGCAGTGACCAGCCCGGCGGGGCCGGGCAGCGTCCAGCCTAATTGGTCTGTGACGCCAGACGGAGCGGCCGTGCTGTCCTGGACCGAACCCGCTAAGGACGGCACATCGGCATTGCGGTATGCCGTGAGACGTGGCGCCGCGTGGTCGGCATCGGTCACCATCGCCGCGCATCGTCACTTCTTCCGCCATCCGGCCGAGGTGCCCGAGGTGGTGCAGACCGCTGACGGCCATTGGCTGGCTCACTGGGTGGAGAACCAGGAATCGAGCGAGGCCGAGTTTGTATACGTCTCTTCCTCGACTGATGGAATGCACTGGACAGCACCAGCGCAGGCGCACCGCGATCACAGCCCGGTCCAGCACGGATTGGCTTCGATGATCGAAAACCCCGGCGGAGGAGCATCGATCTTCTGGCTGGAGGCGCTGAAGGGCGAGGACGGGCCGGTATACCTAATGCGCAGCGTCGTGGATGCATCCGGCAAGGAAGTGAACGAAGAGCGGTTGGATGACGACGTTTGTGCGTGTTGCCCAACCGCGGCGGCAAAAACGTCCAAGGGCCTGATCGTCGCCTACCGCGACCACACACCGAAGGACATTCGCGACATCGCGGTCCTGCGGCTCGAAAACGGGAAATGGTCGCCGTCGAAGATCGTTTACAACGACAACTGGCACATCGATGCTTGCCCGATTAATGCGGCGGCAGTCGCCGCGCGCGGGGATCGCGTGGCGGTCGCGTGGTTTACCGGCGCTCAGGACTCGCCCAAGGTAAAGATCGCTTTTTCTTCCGACGCCGGCGCGACCTTCGGTAAACCGGCCGTCTTCAGCACGGGGCACGCGTTCGGGTATACGTCTGTCATTCTCGACGACGCTGGAACCGCGCTGGTCTCTTGGCTGGAGCAAGGCCCCAGCGGCGCTCGGGTTCTGGTTCGTTCGGTTAATGCGGCGGGAATGGCCGGGCCCGTGCTCGAAATCGCCAAGGGCGAGAAAATGGTGCTAGGATATCCGAAGCTGGCGCGCGCCGGCAGGGAGACTCTAGTCGCTTGGGGTAGCCCGTCGAAAATTCAGATTGCCAGCATACGCTAGCTCGATGCCGGTTCGCGCTACCACACTTTACCCGTTCGTTCCGTCCGGGCCGAATTTTTCGCGCGCCCTCGAGTTCTTTGCCGCGCTTGGATTCCAGAAGCAATGGCAGCAGGACGGACTGGCGGCTCTCCGCTTCGGGGGCGCGTTTTTCCTGCTTCAGGATATCGATGTTCCCGAGTGGCAAAGCAATCAGATGATCACGTTTGAGGTGGATAACCTGGACGCGTACTGGTCGGAGTTGGATGCGCTGAACCTGCCAGCCTCATTCCCGGACGTGAAGCTGCAGCCGCCGACGCAGCTTCCATGGGGCCGCGAGATTCATATCATCGATCCGGGAGGCGTCTGCTGGCATGTCCGCCAGGCGGCAGCCTGAAGGCCTCAACATAGCTTGCAATTCTGAATACAGCTTGCACACGCACGCACACTACCTGCGCGCCGCGGAGTTATTGCTTAGCCGATTCCGGCGTGTTGAAGTTGGAATCCGGGATCGCTGCGTTGATCTGAATGTTGTTCAACTGAATCGCGTCGCGGCCAGCCATCCAGGCGAAAGTCAGGCTGAATGGGAACTTTATGCCACCCACGTCGCGATAGTCGGAGAAATCCATTTGAGTCGGCACGCGGCCGATGGGGTTAGGCCATAACGCTTCATGCGCGGGAGCAAGCCAGTCTCCTGATCGAAATACAAGGTGACTACGCTAGCTCGATGCCTCCCACCACCGCAGTGAAGTGCCGCGAGCCTTCGAGGGAACGGAGCTTGGCCCAGTGCGATGAGTCCAGTCGCACGACGATTTTATTTGCTTCGCCCGTATGTTTGGCCGGGATGCAGAATGGGTGCTTTCCCCGGCTGATTGCTGGGATTATCCCAGTACGCGATCATGCGACCGCAGGACAAAATGCTAACCCAGATGACAAGCGAAAGCGTCGCGGCGAGTTTCGCCGACGCCGGCGGCCCGCCCGGTGAATCCAGCCGTTTAGGATTCGTGTAGACACTTTTACGAAACAGCATTGCGTGCACAAAGACGCAAACCAGCAGCGCCATCTTGGCCAGAAAGTAGGGGTTGTCGTAATAATCGTGGAATTTGGCGCCGCCCAGATGAATCCCAAGCAGCAGCATAACCATGAGCCCAACGTTTTTCCAGGGACGCGTTTTCGCAACTACTACTGACGCCGGAATGCTTTTCATCGCGACGTTCAAAAGCCGCAGATCGGTGAGCAGAATCAGTCCGCCGAAGACCGCGATCATCGCGAGATGGCTGGAAAGAATGACTGGATACAATAGCCCCGATTCGCGGACCGCTGTGAAATAGAGGAGATTCTGGATCGCGGTGCTAATTTGGTCCGCCGACATAGTGCAACTCCTCAGTGAAGGCATAGAAAATGCCCGCAAAGACCACCGAGATCCACAGCGCCAGCGAGACGACACCGGTTACCACTCCGGCACCGCCGGGGGAATTCGACATCGCGACTTTCCGGTGAATCGTGTAGTTGAAAATAATAGCTGCCAGGAGCGCTATGAGCTTATAGCGGAACGAATAGTTGTAGTAGTAGCTGAGCGGATCGGTGGTGAAGATGATCATGCCCGTGGAGATCACGCAAACCAGGCCGATCAGGGTCCAAATCCCCGTTGCCCTCAGCAATTCCGCCGGAGACCGCTCTTTAAAGAGAAGCCCGAGCAGGCGGAAATCCACCACCGCGATGGTGCCGATGGACATGGCGAACATCGCAATGTGGATGCATTCCATTAGAGGAAATGACCACTCGTTATTGTTGAGCGGATTCTGTGTTATGTCGTAAGGGATCAGCACAAGCCGTGCATTCTAGCGTCCAGCCAAATTGCCGCGATGCTACCGTGCTCCGTACCCGCTCTCTAAGGGCTACTTCATCTCCCATTCGCCCTTGGCGTTCTTCACCCGATGCGCCGCGTGGCATCCCTGGCAGGTGCCACCGATCGTCTTAAGGTCGGCTGAAGCCTTCTCCCAGTTACCGGCATTCGCCTCCGTCCCAAGATCCTTCGAGGCGTCGTGCGCGGTCTTGGCGAAATTGATGCCATCGGCTGCCTTGTGACCCTCGAAATGCGCCTTCACGTGGTCGAAGAGTTCCGCCAACTTGTCACCGGCCGCGGCAGTCTCGGCCGCTTTCTTGGCAGCGACGCTTTTCTGGGCGGTTGCAAAGTTTGCGTTGGTCTGCTTCATCCAACCCTCGAATTCCTCGTCTTCGTGCGCAAAAACAGCCACCGCGAAGAACAAAGCGCCACAAACAATTACCGTTGCCTTCATGAATGAACCTCCATTTCCTTTGCACCAAGAATATCCTGAGCCTCATGGGTTGCTGAGACCATGGCGCCCACAATTATAGAACCAGTCTGATCCTTGGGTGTTCCTGTTACAGCACCCAACACCGTCTGAGCAAATGATCACCGCGCCATGTTGCGCGTCCATACCTTCGAGAAACTCGGGCCAGCCCTCAGAATAATTTGGCGGTGCCACGAGGGACCAGGTATCTTTCGGCCATTTCCGGGCCCCCAGCGATAATACATCGCCGGGTAGCGCCGGAGCGCTGGTCTACTGCTTAGCCGATTCCGGCGTGTTGAACTTGGAATCCGGGATCGTTGCGTTGATCTGGATGTTGTTCAACTGAATCGCGTCGCGGCCATCCAGCCAGGCGAAAGTCAGGCTGAATGGGAACTTTATGCCGCCCACATCGCGATAGTCGGAGAAATCCATTTGAGTCGGCACGCGGCCGATGGGAGTTAGACCATAGCGCTTCATGCGCAGCAGCAAGCCAGTCTCCTGATCGAAATACAAGGTGACCAGAGTATTGCCGGGACCATTGCCCTGAAGCACGTTCACCAGGCGATCTTGGCCGATGCCTACGTTCTTCTCCTGGTCGGTTTGGCTGGCGGGGCCGGGAAGATCGCTGATCGTGGCCGGCAAGCTGACGCGCGGATTCTGGATGACCTGCTTGATCTGGCCCGGAAAGGACATCTCCGCGTCCAGCTTGGCGCCCTGGAATTCGGTCCCGGTCAGCTCATACTCGCCCAGCAACGTGAGCGGCGATTTTATCCAAGCCGTGCGGCCGTTGGTGGTGCGGATGCTGTCCGGCCGCCCGGTTTCTTTCTTGAACTCGATCAGCGTGGTGCGCAGATCGGGCGCCTTGGCGTACAGATGGACAGTAGCTCCGCCGCCGAAGCCGCCGAAGCCGACGCTAGTTCCCGTACCGATCCAGCTCTTTAGCGTCGCCAACTTCTCCGCGCCCCCCAAAGCCTGAATATATTTGTCCAGAATCTGGCTGGCTGTCGGCTGCCCAGGTTCTTGCCGGAGCACATCGTCCATGTCCATGGGGCCGGGCCCGTAGACGGCTTCGAGCGTGGGCGTGGTGGATGGACGGTCGCGGCCATGATGGCAGGTCCAGCAGGTGACGTTCTGCCGGTTGTTGAAATTATCGCGATTGATGGCTTTCACCATGGTGACCATCTTGCGTGCGGTTACTTTTTTCGGGTTGTCGTCGGCGGCCCAGTCCACTTTATCCGTGCCAGCATTGTTGTGGCATTCCGAGCAGTCGAAGCCGACGGCAGCCGACATGATGCCCATGGTGCCCAAGAAGTCGTCGACAGTAATTCCTTTGAGTACCTGGATATTCTTGAAGACCTCTTCCGCCATCTTGGGCTTGGCCTGAGGCGCAGACTGAGGGGTGGCTGTGCCTGCCAGCCACAACACGGACATACCAGCCACCGCGGGCACCAGCCGCGTCAACCGAAAATTCATACGGGATCCTTCTTTCTACTGGGTGGAGAGTGGACTTAAACACTTATTGTAATCACTTGTGCTTGGGTTTGGCTGCGGACGCGGCAGAGCCAGCTTCAAGCGTTTTCAGGTCGATGGCGTTTCCCATGGCTTCATAGCCGGCGTCGTTCGGATGCAAATGATCGCCCGAGTCGAAACGTGGAAGCATCTTGGTGGGGTTCTGAGGATCGCGGACCACCGCGTCGAAATCAATCACTCCGTCATACACCTTGCTGGTCCTCATCCACTTGTTGAACGACTCGCGCTTTAATTCGCCCTCGGGCGTGAAATAGGCCGCACCCTCAAAAGGGGTGAGCGTTGCGCCAAAAATCTTCAGACCGTGTGCGTGGGCGCGCGCGACAATCTGTTCATGCGCGGCGATTAGATCATCCGCGGAGGGCCCAGGCGGTTGGCGGGCCATACCGATATCGTTGATCCCTTCGAGTACGATTACGTGCGTCGCGCCGGTTTGGGCGATCACGTCACGGTCAAAACGAGCCAGGGCATTGATGCCGAATGGAATCACCGCCTCGCTCAGCAGGCGGTTTCCCGCAATGGCCGCGTTCAGAACAGCGCCAAGGTTGCCCGGCTTCGCGAGCAGCCGTTTGGCCAATTGATCGGGCCAGCGGCTATTGGTGTTGGGGGTGGAGCGCGTTCCGTCGGTGATGGAGTCGCCAAAAGCGACCAGCGCTCCGACCTGCGGCGGGGCCGTGACCTCTACGCGCTCCAAAAAGAACCAGGATGGCGTAGTGGACACAACGGGGAACTCCGCGGCGCCCGCAAAGTTCCCGGTCCGCGAAATGTAGTTGGTTTGATTCGCGCCGAAATGGCTGGTCAAATTGGCGCGGCTCAGGTCGTCCGGCAGGAAAAGATCGATTACGAAGTCCGACATGGGCGCGATGGTCAGGTTTACCGGATCGCTGAACATCTCGGCGCCAACCGGAATCGTAACCGAAGCGCGTCCCCCAAAAGTAAGCGGCCGGCTTGAGCCCGCAACTAGGTTAGACTCTTTTTGACGAATCGCCACCTCCGCAGCGCCGACCGAGAGCGGCGCCGTGCCGAAAACGTTGCTCAGGACGACTCTGGCGCGCGTTCCCCCGAGGCTTACGTGTACAATCTGGCGCAGCGTTTGATTCGCGATGGTGACGGCAGCTTGCTGCGGCTGTTGGGGTTGGCCGGGCGCGGGTGCCGGAGCGGGCGGTCTCACCACGTCCGCCGTGCTCCAAGTGCCCACCCAGTGTTCGATGCCGGCCGGCTGCGTCCAGCCGATTTGCGCACCCAGCGTAACCACGAGGGCCGCAAGCGGCGCGCAACACGAAAGCCGCTGTTGTGGTGTCATTCTGTTGGCGCTCCAGAATCGTTCGTACGTCGACACAAAATCAATGCGCGCACGGTGACAAAGTCAACGCGTGCGCGCACAATCACAGCCGCGGGCGCGCGTTCAAGACGCCAGCGCGGGCTTCAAAGCTTTGCCTCCGCCGTTACCGGTGGAACCAGCTAACTATTTCTCGTCTTTCTTCTCTTCGTATGGCGCGCCGGTTCCCTGCGAACCGAGGAAGAGCTTTTGGCCGTTCGGAAGCGTAATGTCGCGTCCGTTGGCTCGCAGCGAACCGTCCTTGGATTGATATCCATCGACGACGACCTTGGTGCCGACAGCGATGGTGTTCTTGTTAAAACCGCGCCGCAGCAGAACGTTCGGGCTGCCCGCTTCAAACATCCAATTGCTCACGGTTCCATCGGGATTCGTTACATCCACGTGGATCCACGAGTGCGGGTTGATCAACTCGACCTTTGTGACGGTCCCTTCAAAATGGACAGGCCGCTTGGCGTCGAACTCCGCCGCGAACGCATGATGCGCCCAGGCGGGAATACCTGCCGCCAACAAACCAACAACACCGGCTACAACAACAGCGAACTTTGCTCTCATCTGACAATTCTCCTTACGGACTTGCTTAAATAACTCCAAATATAAACTTTACCTGTTTTTCGTGCCCGTTGCATCGGCCCGACGCATCGGACCAACTTTCGGGAAAGCGCGCGGTATCACCGACCGTTAGCTGCTTCACAAACTGCGCCCCAGGCTGCCGGCGTAAATCACGGCGAACGGTCCAGCGGGGGTAGACATTACGCGTCCGGCTTTCCAGCTGCGCGTTGGCGTTGCCTTGAGCCAGCAGCGGCGCCGCGGTGAAAACCTCGCCATTGGCCAGAAAAGCGAACACCTCTCGATTCACGGCTACTTCTTCCAAAACGCTACTTTTTGCGGTACTTCCCGTACATCAGCTCTTCAACGAACTCGACGCACTTGAACTCAAGCAGCTGCGCGTTCTTTTCGGCATGCTTATACAGCGGCATACTGATCTTCCAGGGACGGGAGAAAACCTTCGGATCCTCAACGGTGGCTTCGTAGTTCAAAATATTAGGGGCAACCGGCGTATAGCGTTCCACGACATGCAACTGATCGCTGTGGTAGTCACCGGCCCTATCGAACCACGTGCGCTCGTCCAAGCCGGTCACATCCACCACCAGTGTCTCACCCTCCCAATGTCCATATGACTGACCCATCCAGGTGTCAACCGGCGCCGGGCCGGGGTCTTTCAGATAAATGTTGCGAAACGCGCTGTCGTACTCATAGGCGATCGCCAAGTACTTTTCACTTTGAAAGATCTGGAAGGGATACGGCATATAAGTGGCGCGCGGCACACCCGGCAGGTAACACCTCACCTCAGGATCGAGTTCCAGCCAATGCTGCTGGTTGGCTTTCTTTTTTTCCAATGCCTGCGGAAGATAGGGGATGGTACCGCCATCGACCACACTGAGACCACCGGGTTCGGCGAGCAAGGTGCCGGCTTCCACGATTGGGCTCTCCTTGGCAGCGTGTGCTTCCAGATCCCAATTGGCGGTGTTGATCGCCTGCCAAATTCCATTCAGGTCGGGATGCCCGTCAGGACCGCGCGGCGCCCGATAGGCTTGCCCTTGTCCAAACGCCGGCGCCACGGCCAGCAACAGAACGGCGATTGAGCCGAACGCGATCAAACGATTCCGCATGCGAAGGATTCCCTCCCCGCGCTACTTGGTACGTTTACGAAATATGATGTTCCTAACGTCCTCTAGCCCGGTGCTGCCGATTTTGGCACGATGCGCGTGTTAACGTCAAGCGAATTAGCGCAAGTGGCCGGGACGGAGTTACAAGTGGGACTTACAAGGGTTCTTCGCGGACGCGGAAGCGTGGTAGACTGCGGTGGATCGGCCAACTTTGCTTGCGGATCGATCGGGAGGCACATGCGCGTAATCGGATTCCTTCTCTTGGCTATGGCGGGCGTGGCTGTGGCACAAGCCCCCGATTACAAGCCCGTGGGATCCATGAGCGAACTCATGATCCGGATCATCTATCCTGCGTCCGACGCGCTGTTCTACATCGAGCGGGATCCGCCCAAAACCGACGTCCAATGGAACAATATGCGGTCGCAAGCCTTGATGCTGGCCGAATCCGGAAACCTGATGATTATGCCGAATCGCGCGCGCGATCAGGGCGATTGGATCAAGGAATCCAAAGTAATGATCGATCTGGCGGCCGAGGCATACCGGGCCGCACTGGCGAAAAATATCGATGGCATCGTGGCGGTAAACGACAAACTGGCGGATTCCTGCATCGTCTGCCACCAGCAGTACCGCGCGAATTATCCCAAAAGACCGGTTCAGAGCCAGCAAAAATAGGGGCTAGGCCTCCCAAAGCGGCTGAAGATTGGCTGCCTGAGCGCGGCCCTGAATCATTCCTGCCCGCGCGGCGGCAGGCCGACGGCGGTAGTCCATCAAGTTAAGCCCGAACGCCTCCTGACTGGCGGCATCGGGCAGAATCAGCGCGACGCGCCCACCGGATGAGCGTACCGTATCAAGTTCCTCTTCCAGCCGGCGACGGAAGATATCGCCTATCGGAGAAGCAGCGGCCGCGGCTACGGTCAGCGCCAACACGAAGACAATATCGTGGCCTTTCGCGAGATCGGCGTTTGTAGCGGACCGCATTCCACCATCCATGTACCTGCGGCCGCGCAGGGTAACTGGAGGAAAAATGCCGGGCACGCTGCAACTTGAGGCCACGGCCCGGCCGAGGCTCACGCCCGAGTCTTTGTTCCAGACCACGAAGGTTCCGTCCAGGGTATCGACGGCTGTGCAAGCGAAGCGATCCGGCCAGGAAGCTTCCGGATGGTCCCGAATCGCGTGCCCGAAGGTCGCGATAAACGCGTCTTCGCTCATGGTCTGCGCTTGCAGCGCCCAAGCTCCCAATTCCGCACGCGCCGGCTCCGCCGGACCGGTGCTCGCAACCGCCTTGGCCATCTTCTGGATCAGCACAGACAGATCGGGCGGACTCGAGCCTAGCAATTGGCTGGGCGAGGCGGGCTGCTGACTGGTGCGTTCGTCCAGAAACGGCGCTGCCAGATCGCCGGGCGAACGTCCCATGGCCAATTGCGAACCGACGACGGATCCGGCCGAAGTACCCAATATAAAGTCGGCGCCCGAGAGGTCCAGGCCCGCTTCCGCTAGCCCGGCGAGCATGCCCGATTCCCAGGCAATCCCGACCGGCCCGCCACCACCTAAGACCAACGCTTTTCTGGGCATGGCTGGATCAGTGCGTATTAAGTCCCTCGGTCAGCTCGATGCGCGTGCCAGCCGGATCGAGAATGAACGCAATCTTCATTCCTCCAAGCTGAGGCATTTCGCGATACGCCAGATCGAATGGCACGCCCTGAGCCTGCAAGTTCTTGCAGAAAGCTTCCAAGCCTGTAATCTCGAATCCAATGTGGTCGAGCGAGCGGCCCTTCGTAGGGGCAGGCGCGGCATCGGATTTGCGGAAATCCACTTCGCCTCCGGGCAGCATGGCCGATTCGTAATCACCGCGTTTTCCCGCTTTAGCTCCGAACGTTCTCACATACCAGGCTCGCAGACTGTCTGTATCGGCGGTGACCACATGGATGTGATGGAAAGCGATGGGCGTGTTCAGCGAAGCATCTTCGGTGAACTCTACCCGCACTTTTTCGGGAAATTCCGCGATAAATTGTTTCTGCGTGGGCCGGTCGACCGGAAAGGCGGTCACGCCGGCAGCCATGAGCTTGGCTTTGGTGCCGGCGTAGCTCTTTACGAGGAATCCGAAGTGGTTCACCGTGGACCCGTCAGACCCATCTGTGGGAGCAGTCCGTGCCTTCTGCACCACGATGAAGACGCCCGGAAATTTGAGCATTTCCAGCGAACCGGCATGCGTGACCTCGCCGCCCAGAACACCGACCCAGAGCTTGTTTTGGGCATCGGGATCGGCCACCACCAGATGCATATGGCCGACCGAAACGCCGCTGTCATTGGGTGCGGCTGTCTGAGCAAATAGGGGAGCGGCGGAAGCCGCAAGCAGCCAAAACCAGCGCATGCGACCTAGGCTATCACGGGGGCGCCGACGGAGAGCAAACGGACATTGTTGAGGCGTTCTAGCGCAGCGCGCCCATCGTGTATTGCAGGAAAGCGTTCTGGTTCTGATAGTCGTACTTGGCGCTTAGATTTTCGATTTCGGCCTGCGTTAGATTCAACTGAGCCTGCGTCAGTTCCACGATGGACGACAAGCCCAGATTGAAACGGCCCTGCGCGAGATCGAGCGCTAACGCTGCCTGACGGAGAAACTGGGCAGTAACATCGATGCGCTGAAACGCGGTGTAAGCGCCGGACCATGCGACGCGAACGTCGCGCGCGATGCGCTCCTGTTCATCGCGGAGCCGCTGATCGGCTTCCAGCGCACGCTGGCGTGCGGCTTCGCGCCGCGCCGAGAAGAGATGTCCGTTAAAAATCGGGATGGCGACGTTTGCCGCGATACCCTCGTAACCGGTTGGAATGGGCGAAGCGGGCGGCGAATTGATGTACGGAATCGCACCACCTACCGCGACCGCGCTCACGGTGGGGCGCGACAGGTCCTTTTCGGCTTCATAGAAGCGGTAAGACGCCTCGCGGCCGGCGCGCAGGCTGGCTAACTCCGGCCGGTCATTGATGGCCTGTGTCACGAGGGAATCCGGTGTTGCCGGCGGTCCGGGCGGCAGCGGTTCGTCCACGAGTTGATAATTCCCGGGCTGGTCCGACCCCAGAGCGCGGCCTAACTCGGCCATGGCCTGCTGCACGCCCTGTTGCGCGTTGATGAGGAGCAGCTTGGCCTCGGAAACACTCACATCGGCGAAGCTCACGTCGAGCTGCGATTTGAGCTGATTGCGGGCCAGCTCCGTCACCTGGTCGGCTAAGGTCTGACGGGCGGCCACGGTCTGTTGTGCGACCCTGACCAGGGATTGGGAATGAAGCACGTCGTAATATGCACGGTTGACCGCCATCAGGACGTCGAAGCGCGTCGCGTTCAGTGTCTCGGTTGTGGCTTGGGCGTTATAGCGCGCGCTCGCGACCAGATTGGGCGTGCGGCCCGAGTCGGTAATCAATTGGCTCAGGATCACACCTTGGCCGGCACGGTTGAACAGGCGAGACGCCGATAACTCGCCCGCGCCGATGCGCGACAAGTCGTTACCTTGCGATCCGGTCAGTTCGCCGTTGATGGTTGGGTAGTAAGCCGCGCGGTTGACGATGATCTGCTGATTCGCGTAGGCCACCTCTTCCTGCGCGGCTTGAATTTGGGGATGGTTCTGGACGGCGAGCGCCTCAGCTTCGGCCAAGGTCAAACGCGGGGGCGCCTGCGCCCTCGCGTTCAATGAACCCAAAACTCCAAAAACTGCCGCGATTGTAAGCTTAGTGAACTTCTGCAATCTGTTGCCCTTTCTTGCGATAGACCAGAAGATAAGCGGCTGGCACGATGAAGACCGTCAAAATCACCGATGACGTCAACCCACCGATGATGGCCCGCGCTAAGGGGGCATATTGCTCGCTTCCGGTTCCCATCTTCAAGGCCATCGGCGCCATTCCGATGATGGTTGCCAGAGATGTCATCAAAATCGGGCGCAGCCGGACGCGGCAGGAGGTGATCACCGCGTCCTCAACGGATCGGCCCTGCTCTTCCAGCCGGTGCGCGAACTCCACGATCAAAATGCTATTCGAAGCAGCGATGCCAACCAACATAAGAACGCCCATCAAGGACATGACGTTGAGCGTAGTATGCGTGAGTGGCAGTATCGCCAACACTCCGATGAACCCCATCGGGACAGCTAACAAGATGAGGAAAGGGTCCTTGAAGGAGCGGAACTGCGCCACCAAGATCAGGTAGAGCAGCACCGCCGCGAGCGAAAGACCGATGGCAAAGCTGCGGAACGAAGCTCGCATGCCCTGTACCATCCCTCGCAAATTCACGCGCACATTGGAGGGGATGTTGGAAGAAGCAATGGTTTTATCGATTGCGTCGGCGACCTTGCCCAGATCCTCGCCCGACGGCGTAACGTAAACGTCCGCCACACGCTGGATTTGATAATGGTCAACCTCGGTCGGCGATTGTACGTTCTCCAGGTCCACCACCGAATCGAGCGTGGTCGGCTGCTTCAGATTCGGTGCGCGGAGCGGGATGCTCTTCAGATCGATATCGTTGTGAATAGCCGACTGGCCGTGTTCGTAATATTGAACCGTAAGGAAGTAGTCATTGCCGGTTTGATGGTCCACCCAATAGTTGGGCGCGATCATCGTATTGGAGTTCAGCGCGGTGATCACGTTCGCGACGACATCTTTGAGATTCAGCCCCAATTCCGCCGCATGGACTCTGTTGACGTTCAGCCGCAGCGCGGGATAGTTCATGTCTTGCGGGATATAGACCTCGCCCACGCCGTTCAGGTTTCGGAATCGCCCGGCGAGGCTCTGCGCGATATCGTAGCTCCGCTCCAGGTTCCGGCTGGATACCTGAACGTCAATGGGGGCCGGCATTCCTGTGTTCAGGATGGCGTCCACCATGGAGCCGCTGGTCACAAACGTTCGCAACTCCGGATATTGGGTCGCGATTGCCCGTTGGACCTTATCCATGTAATCGAAACTGCTGGTCTCGTGATCGTCCTTTAAGGAGACCTGCACCGTTGCGGTGTATGGTCCGGCATTAGTCGTGTACAACGCGGAGAGATCCGGGACGACGCCGATGTTGGACACGACCATCTGGAAATCCTTCGGCGGTACGATGCTGCGAATCAGGTTCTCCACGCGGGCGACATATTGGTCGGTGACTTCAATGCGTGTGCCGGTTGGCACTTTCAAATTGATCGTGAATTGGCCGGCATCGGTGCGGGGAAAGAAAGCCAGACCCAGTTTGGGATACAGACCCAGGCTGGCGACGAACGCAAGCATCAGAAGGCCGACCGTGAACGCCGGCCACCGCAGGCAGGCATGCACCAGATATTCGTAGCCATCCAGCATGCGGCCGAAACCGCGGTTGAACCAGGCGTTGAACCGCGCACCCAAAGACGGCTTGGGTTGCGCGGCCGCTGTATCGTGCGATTCGCCGCCATGATGAAGCCGATGCAGGTAGCGCGAGCAAAACAGCGGGATCACTGTCATGGCCACGAAGTAAGAAGCAAACAAGGAGATGACAACAGCCAGCGCGAGAGCGCTGAACAGAAATTTACTGACGCCGAAAAGAAAGGTGACGGGGAAGAACACGACCACCGTCGTAAGGGTCGCCGCGAGGACGGCCAGCGTCACTTCCGATCCGCCGTCTTCGGCCGCCTTCTCCGGGGATGCGCCTTGTTCCAGGTGGCGGTAGATGTTTTCGAGCGAGATCACCGAGTTGTCGATGATGCGCGAGAATGCCAACGCTAGGCCGCCCAGAATCATCGTATTGACGGTACTGCCAAAGAAATACAGCACGACGAAGGTGGTCATCGCGGATAGCGGAATGGAAAGGAAAACCGCCACCGTCGCGCGGAAACTGCCCAGGAACAGCAGGATCATCATGCTGGTCAGCACCAGGCCGATCAAGCCTTCGTGTAACAGCGTATTGATGGCCTCTTTGACGAACGCGGACTGATCGAACACCACCGTCGTCATGAGGTCTTTCGGAATGTCGAGCAGCTTCGGAAGCATGTCGCGGATTCCGTTCACCACCTGAATGGTGTTGGTGTCGCCGCCTTGCTTCATGATCGGCAGATAGGCCGACCGCTGGCCGTCGACGCGCACGATGTTGTACTGAATTTGGCTGGAGTCCTTGGCTTCACCGACATCGGACACCGATACCCAGCTCTGGCCGACGGTTTTTATGGGAACGTCATCAAGCTCTTTGACCTGCCGTACGAGACTATTCGAATACACGTAGTAATCGTACGGACCCATTTTCACGTCGCCGGCGGGCAGGATGAGGTTGTTCTTGTTAACCGCGTCCACAACGTCCATCAAGCTGAGTTGGCGGGACATCAGCTTGTACGGGTTGACGTAGATCATGACCTGACGGTACTTGCCGCCGAACGGCGGCGGGATCTCAGCGCCGGGAACGACTGCAATCTGATTACGAATGGTGAACTGTCCGATGTCGTGGAGTTGGGTTTCGTTCAGTCCCTGGCCCTTCAGCGTAACCAGGCAAACCGGCAGGCTGGAAGCATCGAATTTCATGACGATCGGCGGCAGGGTGCCCGGCGGCAATCGTTTAAGATCGGCCAACGCAAGGTTCGAGAGCTGGGTCACGTCGGCATCGGCGTCGGTTCCCGGCTGGAAGAAGGCTTTGATGATGCTGACGCCCTGGAGCGACCGGGACTCCATGTGGTCCATGCCGCTGGCTTGCGTGAAGAACCGTTCGAGTGGATTGGTGATATCGGTCTCGATGTCCTCCGGAGGCATGCCGGAGTAGAACGTCGCGACCACGACTTCGGGCAGATTGATCGTGGGAAACAGGTCGACCGGCATGCGCGCCAGGCTCGTGATCCCAATAATCACCAGCACCAGACAGACAACGATGATGAAATACGGATTTCGGATCGAAAAACGAGACACGCTGGATTCTCCGGATTGCCTACTTGGTCTGATCCTGTTCGGAATAGTCGACCGGCTGCACGGGAACCGGTCGAACCTCCTCGCCCGCCTTGAGCCCGCTATGATCGCTGACCACGACTAGATCCCCATCCTGCACGCCAGAGATAACTTCCGCGGCGGCGGGCGTCTGAATACCCAGCGTCACCTGCCGCAGCTCGAGCTTGCCCGACGGGTTAACAACGAACACATTGGTTTTGTCGCCGGAGCGGTCGATCGCCTCTAGCGGCACTGCCAGGGCTTCGTTTTTGTTCTCCAAGGTAATCTTCGCCTCAGCGTATAAGCCGGGAATGAGGACATGGTTCGGATTCGGAACGTCAACTTCGGTGTGCATCGTGCGAGTGTCTTCCTTGACGTCCACCGAGAAGCGCGTTACCTTGCCGGGAAAGGTCCGGTTAAGCGAGGGGACGGACACTTGCACGGGATCGCCGACGCGGATGTAGCGCACATACGATTCCGGCACAGGTATCACCAACCGGAACAGGTCGTCCTGCGATAACCGTACCAACGGCATTGCCTGTGTGCTGGAACTCGTGCCTGCTTGCACCAGGGTTCCAAGATTGGCGTATCGCTGCGTGACGACTCCGCTGAAGGGAGCCGTGATTTTTGAATAATCGAACAGCACTTGATCGTGCTGGCGCTTAGTTTGAGCCAACGTCAGTTGGCTTTGCGCCGCCTCGAGGCTGGATTTCGAGGCTTCGATCTGAGCTTCCGCCGCTAGGTCCTTGCCCTGGGCATCGTCCACTTCCTGTTGCGCCACTAATCCGGGCTTGGATTTCGCCACGCCGTTCAGACGATCGAATTGCAGATGCAGTACTTTGTGCTGCGCTTCTACCCGGCTCAGTTCGTGCTGCGCATGGGTTACCTGGTCGGATGCATTCTTGATCGTGGCGTCGTCCTGCTGCAACTGCAGTTCGAGTTCGGGGATTTCCAAGACAGCCAGCACGTCACCCGCCTTCACGCGGCTGCCGTAGTCCACACTGAGCTTTCGTACATAGCCGGACTCTTTCGCGTAAACCTCGATTTCCTGGAAGGGCACCAGCTCGGAAGAGAGCGTAAGCGTGCGCCCCAGCGATTTTCGGCTGACCTTGGCGACGCCGACCGAATCCGATTGTGGTGCGGCGCTTACCGTATTGGCGCTGGCGGCGCGCTCCGTTTTACCGCAGGACGCCAAACACCAAGCACCAGCCGCAATGATTCCGGCTATACAGACTATTGAAAACTTTTTGTTCACAAACAATCCTTGGACACGCGTGCCAATCGATCGGCAAGACCTTGGAGCGAGAACTCCTGCGAGCGGCAAAACGCAATCAATTCCTTCTCTTGCTCTTTAAGTGCCACCGCTTGTCCGGCGACCTCGCCGGCTATTTCCAAAGGGATGGTCTGCACACCGTGGCGGTCACCATGCATCAGATCCCCGGGAGAGATTTTCAAGCCACCGATTTCGACCGGATCGCCAAATTCCACCAGGTGGGCATAGGCATGGGATACTGCAACGCTCCCGGAAAACATATGGAAGCCGAGAGCTCGAACAGCAGACAGATCGCGGACCGAACCGTTGGTGACGTAGCCGATGCACCCCAAAGCCATACCGATGGTGGCGTGGATCTCGCCCACGAACGCTCCAAACCCAGGTACGTGGTCGATGTCTTGCAGAACCAATACTCTCGGCCTGGGTAATGTGACCACATAATTCCAGAAGTCCATACGGTCGTAATAGCAGCACCCCGACATAGGCGGGCTGGAACTACGGATTCGGCCCGTTACCGCGTATCCAACCATGGGACCGAATTTCGGGAAACGGCAGCGCACTGCTCCCGCCACAAATCCCTCGTTGCGCAACCTGACATTGAAGCTCTCGATCGCGTTTGAGACGGTGCAAGTATCCAGTGCCCGGAGCTTTTCCAGGTCTACGCTAGGTTCCGTCAGCTTAGTAATCATGGAAAGGGCTAACAGCCGGTAGGTACAGACAAGTATTCTAGTCTCGGTCTGATCCTACTTTACGAGTTCCAACCCGTTTACCCCAATACCAAGCAGTTGGTATTTCGATGCCGAAGATCGGGTACATCTTTCTTTCGACGGCTCAATCGGTTACGCTGGGAATTAGAGCACCTTTGGACACCCAGAGCACTACCACCGGGCGCCGCGGTCATGAGCGCCTGCTGCTCAGCAGCCGGGCGGCTCTAGCTGTTGGTTTTGGAAGCTTGCTCATTATCATGGCTCTAGCGGGCATGGACGCCCTGCGCGTTCTGCATAACTTCCGAACCCGCGAGGCTCAAATTCGAACCCACTTCCTTTTGGAAAACCATGCTCTGAACGATATCCGGTCGCAAGTGTATCTGGCGGGGACGTACGTTCGTGATTACCTGCTCGATCCGGAAACCGCGCGCGCCGAAGGCTATCGCGCCAGTCTGCGTGACGTACACCAGCGGATGGATGCCGATCTGCAGTCGTATGCCAACCAGATCAATCCCGACGAAGCACAGCAGTATGCCGGTCTGAAGGCGGAACTGCTCGAGTACTGGGATGTTTTTGCTCCAGTCTTTCAATGGACGGCTGCGGAACGGCGCCAAGAAGGCTACGCTTTCCTGCGGGACGAACTCTTCCCCCGGCGCCAGCACACTCTGGCCATGGCAGACCGGATCGCAGCCATTAACGAACAGCAGTTGAACGCTGCCAACGATCAAGTGGTCGGCCTTTTGGCGGACTTCGAGACTCGCGTCGGCATCACGCTGGTGGCTGCGCTAGCTCTGGGCCTGGGAATGGCTGCGTTCAGCATGCGCCGCATATTGAATCTGGAGGAACAGGCCCACGCTCAATATGTAGAAGTCGCCGCGGCGCGCGGCCAACTCAAGGACCTGTCGGCACGCTTGGTTCAGGCTCAAGAAACAGAGCGCCGGGCACTGTCCCGGGAGCTGCACGATGAGGTCGGCCAGTCGCTTTCGGCGGTTTTAATCGAGTTGCGGAATCTTTCTTCGGTGTTGGGCGATCGCGCCGATGAGCAGGCCCGCGGGCAAGTGGAGATGATCAAGAGCCTGGTGGAGAGCACCGTGCGAGTGGTTCGGAATATGGCTCTGTTGTTGCGGCCTTCGATGCTGGACGACCTAGGCTTGATCCCGGCCTTGCGATGGCAAGCGCGCGAGGTATCCAAACGCACATCCATGGACGTCAGCGTGGCAGCGGAGACCTCCTCGGACGATTATCCCGATGCCTACAAAACCTGCGTTTACCGCGTGGTGCAGGAGGCGCTGAACAACTGTTCGCGCCATTCCGAAGCCAAGACGGTGCGAGTGCGGGTCCAGGAAGGACCTTCTCGTCTGACGCTATCGGTCCAGGATGATGGAAAAGGATTCGATTTCAAGGAAAACAAGGGCATGGGGCTGCTCGGAATCCAGGAACGGGTTGAGAGTTTGGGCGGCATCTGCCAGGTCCATTCCGTTCCGGGCGGAGGAACCCTGCTGAAAGTGGAACTGCCCTTCAAGAACATCGCGACAAATGGCACCAGTGAATCAAATGGAGAGCGTACCGCGCGAGAGGAAAATCCGTATCCTGTTGGCTGATGACCACACTGTGGTCCGCCGGGGGTTACGGCTACTGCTGGAACGGCAGCCGGAGTTCAGCGTTGTCGCGGAGGCTTCTGACGGCAAGCAGGCCGTCGAGGCATCCGAGGCGAGCAAGCCCGATGTTGTCGTGGTGGATATCGCCATGCCTCACCTGAACGGCATTGAGGCGGCCCAGCGAATTCTTTCGGTGTCACCGAACAGTTCCATTGTCGTATTGAGCATGCATGCCGATGAAAGCTACGTGCTACGCGCCTTGAAGGCGGGCGCGAAGGGGTACCTGCTTAAGGACTCCGCCGAGGGTGACCTCATCGAGGCCATCAAAGCCGTGACGCGCGGCAAGACCTTCTTCAGCTCCGAAATCACGAAAATGCTGGCGGAAGACTATGTACGCGAGATCCGCGCGCGTGGAATGGACGACAGCTATGAGCTGCTGACTCCCCGTGAACGTGAGATTCTTCAGCTCCTGGCTGAAGGAAAATCCAACAAGGATATCGCGACCATATTGAACCTCAGCCTCTATACGGTGGAGACCCATCGTCGCAATCTCCAAGACAAACTGAATCTGCATAGCTTCGCGGAGTTGATCCTATACGCTGTCCGAAAGGGCGTAATTTCTTAAGCGTTGCCGGGGCGCGCCGCAACGTAGCGCGGGGCGGTCTGGTATGGTGTGGACGTGATCACTACGTTCGCGGCTCTCTTTGCGGCCGCGACTTCCCTGTCGCCGGGACCCGGAATTTCCGAAGGTCTGGCCAACGAGCGGGCGGAGACCGTTCGGGCCATACACTACGACCTGTTGTTCCGAGTACCCGAGCAAAAGCGGCGGCCTATTGACGGAACCGAAACTGTCCGGTTCTCGCTGCGGGCGCCGCACCGGGTGGTTCTGGATTTTCAGGCGCCGCGCGATCGCGTCTCGAAATTTGAGGTCAACGGCCGCGCCGTCGAAACCGTCACCGTGGACGGCCACCTGATCGTCCCCGCGGGCACAACCAAAGCGGGTGAAAATTCGATTCGGATCCAGTTCGTTGCCGGCGACGAATCGCTGAACCGGAACGACGATTTTCTTTACACGCTCTTCGTTCCCGCCCGCGCGCATCTGGCGTTCCCGTGCTTCGACCAACCGAATCTGAAAGCGCGCTACCAACTCGCGTTGGAAATTCCATCCGGGTGGCAGGCCGTTTCCAACGGCGCGGAGTTGGATCCTCGGACCCTTGCTGGCGAACTGACAACGCCGTCTGCACCGGACCACCGCCTGGTGCGTTTCGTGGAAACCCGCCCACTGCCGACCTATCTGTTCGCTTTCGCCGCCGGAAAATTTCAGATCGAAACCGGCGTGCGCGACGGGCGGACGTTCCGCATGTTTCATCGCGAGAACGATGCGGCCAAAGTCGCCCGTAACCGCGAAGCCATATTCGACCTGCACGCGCGCGCATTGAAGTGGCTGGAGGATTATACCGGCATCCCGTACCCATGGGGCAAGTTCGATTTCGTCCTGATTCCCTCGTTTCAGTTCGGTGGCATGGAACACGCGGGCGCGGTCTTCTACAACGCGTCCAGCCTGCTGCTGGACGAATCGGCCACGCAAAACCAACTGCTCGGCCGCGCGAGTGTCATCTCGCACGAAACCTCGCACATGTGGTTCGGGGACCTTGTGACCATGCGCTGGTTTAATGACGTGTGGATGAAGGAAGTGATGGCCAATTTCATGGCCGCGAAGATTGTGAACCCGTCATTTCCACAGGTGAATCACGCCTTGCGATTCCTGATGGAATACTACCCGCCCGCTTACGACGTCGATCGTACGGCGGGCACAAACCCGATCCGGCAGCAACTCGCAAATTTGAACGAAGCTGGAACGTTGTACGGAAACATTATTTACGACAAAGCTCCGATCGCAATGCGCCAACTGGAATTGATTACCGGCGAGGAAGGCTTCCGCGATGGCTTGCGCGACTACTTGCACCAGTACTCGTTTGGGAACGCCACCTGGCTGGATCTCGTGCGTATCCTGGACGCGCGCGGGCAACGCATTTCCATTGCCGGCTGGAGCCATTCCTGGATCGAAGCGCGTGGCCGACCGGAGATTCGAATGACACTCCGCTCTGAACCCAACACCCGAATATCGGATCTGATGCTCTCGCAAAGCGACCCGTGGAAGCGCGGACTCGTTTGGCCGCAGCGGATCCAGTTGGCGCTCGGGTATTCCGATCATGTGCAAAAAATTGACGTCGCAATCAACGCGCGGGAAACGGACGTTTTACACGCTCGCGGATTGCCGCAGCCCCAATATGTGATTCCGAACGGTAGCGGCTTGGGATACGGTTTGTTCGTCCTGGACGACGCGACGCGCCGATATTTAATCGATCACATCGAGAATATTCCAGACGCGCTGACCGCGGCAGCGCCTGGGTCGATATCTGGGAAAACCTGCTGGAAGGGCGTGTGAGCCCGTCAGAGTTTCTGGCCATAGCCGAGCGCGCTCTACCGGTTGAAACCGATGAACAGAATGTCCAGCGCGTGCTGGGGTATGTTTCACGCGCGTTCTGGCAGTTTCTCGCCCAAAACGACCGGCTCGCTCGCGCCCCAGCGTTAGAGGCGATGCTCCGGCAAGGCATCGGAAACGCCTACTACTCCAGCGAGAAGTCTGCCTGGTTTAATACATTTCGAGATGTCGCGCTTACGCCGGACGGTTTGGCATGGTTAGAACGGGTTTGGCGCCGCGAGGAAAGAATCCCCGGTCTAACGTTCTCCGAGACGGATGAGATCAATATGGCGTTGGAGTTGGCTGTGCGAGGCGTGCCAGACTGGAAGGCAATTCTGTCGGACGAGCTCGATCGCATACAGAATGCGGACCGCAAGGCGCGTTTCGAGTTCGTGATGCCCGCTCTATCCGCCGATCCGGCCGTCCGCGAACAAGCTTTTCTGAGGTTGCGCGACGTCGAGAATCGCAGGCATGAGCCGTGGGCGCTTGAATCGCTCCGATATCTCAACCACCCGCTGCGTCAGGAGCAATCGCGGAAATTCATCCGCCCCAGCCTCGAACTCCTGCCCGAAATCCAGCGTACGGGAGATATCTTTTTTCCTGCCCGCTGGACCGAGACTGTGCTCGGCTATCAGCGATCGCCGGAAGCCGCGGCAATGGTTCGCGATTACCTGGTGAAAACGCCTGCCCTTACCGAACGACTGCGATGGGATGTGCTGGCAGCCGCCGACAATCTGTTTCGGGCCAGCCGGCAGCCAACTGTGAAATAGGCTCGTCGAGGCACGGGCGATCTGTGCATCCAGACACTGTGACAGAATGACATTCAGAGAGGCAACCATGCCAAGCAAATACTTTACTGTCCTGCTGATCGCCACGCTCGGGCTGTGGGCGCAACCTCCGCAACCGGCTGCGCCGCACGAGATGTCGCATGGCGACCATATGGAGCATCGGTTCGACAATCCAGAGCAGTTGGCCAAGAGCTTTGACGATCCCGCGCGCGAGGCGTGGCAAATGCCGGACAAAGTGATCCAGGCGCTGCACCTCGAGCCCGGGCAGAGCGTCGCCGACATCGGAGCTGGAACCGGTTACTTCACGGTCCGGCTGGCAAAATCGGCTGTTGCGCCCAAAGTCTATGCCGTGGATATCGAACCGTCCATGGTGAAGTACATCCAGGAGCGCGCGGCAAAAGAGGTACTGAGGAATGTAGTCGCGGTGCAAGCGTCCGCGGACAGCGCGAACCTGCCGGCACCAGTCGACCTGGTCCTGATCGTCGACACGTATCACCACATTGGTAATCGAGAGGATTACTTCCGAAGACTCGGGAAGTCGCTACGGCCTGGCGGCCGGGTTGCGATTATCGACTTTAGGAAGGACTCGCCAGAGGGACCGCCAGCCGAGTTTCGCTTTGCGCCGGAAAAGGTGGAGGGTGAAATGAAAGCTGCCGGTTACATCCTGGCTGAACGTCTCGATTTCCTGCCGCGGCAGCAATTCCTGATATTTAAAATGGCGGGCGGGAATTCCCGCTAGTGCGAACAATTCCCGCTCCGCTAAGTCCGTGTGTGAGCTACACGCTACTTATTAGAATGGACGAAAGCCGTAATTGTCGTCTTGTTGATCTGAAGTTGGTCACCCGGTTTCATTACCTCATGGTTCCGCACTTTAGCTAGGTGAATCGGCGGCGACTGAGTGTGCAGCGCCGACCGCGTGTACCAAGCCATGTGGGTTTCTTTCCGGAGCGTATAATTATCTTGATCCGTAGTCGTGGTCGCATCACGACGGCCATGAGCAAATAGGAAACCACTCGTTAATAACAAGCCTATAGCGATTTTCTTCATTTTTTTGGCTCCTTCCGCAGCTTTTCAAGGCAATTGTCGGTCCGATCGTCTAATGCTTTGCTCCACCGAGAGATGCGGTTCCGAGTAGAGAACTGTGAGAAAAAATGCTATCGAAAGTTTACCGGCGACCCTCGTCACCGTGACAAAGCCGTCCGATCCAGCGGGTGCCGTTATGCTGCGGCCGACGATCAGTGAACAAAGCTGTCACAGTTACGGCCGGGCTGCCGTTGCCGGGTTGATGGAAACGCCATGCAGTGTAGCGCTGGTGCTCTCGATACGCGAACCGCCAGAAACCGGAGCCGATACGTACCCGACGACTTCGTCCTTGCGCACTTCAGTTACGACGACTTCGTACGGCAAAGCCGCACCACGTAAGTACAACTGGACCGGCTCATTCGCCGCGCGATTCTTCTCTGCAGCAATTTTGTCATCCGCATAGAGGTCCATACTGTAGCGGTTCCGCTTAGGGTCGGTGCTGCGGACCGCGATCTGGATGGTTCCGGCAATCCGGGTCGGAACTTTAGTTTTCAGCAAATGAAAATCGAAGCGTTGGCGGCTGTCGGGCTGACGGAGTGCCGCAAACTCCCTGCTGTTCCTGCTAACACTCGCTGTCACGGCGCCGAGGTCGCCGGCGATACGCCGAAGGTCTGCCCGGTTTTTCTCGGCCTCACTAGCGATGCGCTCGACACTCGCACTGGTGGTCTCCAGTTTTGCGCTTGTATTCCGGAGCTTCGCACTGGCGGTTTGGAGGTTCGCGGTCGTTTCGGCTTTCAAAGCAGCCAGTTGAGCCAGCAGCTCGCGATTTTTCGCCTCTAGCTCCTGATTCTTTGTCTGAAGCTGCCTAGTTACTTCGCCGTTATCGCGCCGCCATTCAGATCGATATTTAATCAGTTCCGATGCAAGCGAATCCTGAATGTTCTTGACGTTCTGGAAGCGCTGCTGCGTGACGTCGAAAGCACCCGACGTGGCGTCGCTGAGCCGGGTAATCTGCGTCTGTAAATTGTGTTGCATCAGTTCGACGTCGCGGCTCCGGTGCTCGCCTCTGACGAACTCATAGACGTCGCCCGCGAGCGCGGCAATCAAACCGGCGAACAACAATACAATTGCGATGCTATGAAGCCGGAGCCGCCGCGCGCTGCTATACAAACTGCTGAACTGGTTCCCGGACATACCGCCTCCTGTGGTCCGTTCAAAACGGAGTGCTGCAGGTAGATTCGAGACACGGCACCGCTGTTTCGCCAGCCGAGTACTAGTATTATTTTTGGTGGACCTGGTGAGATTCGAACTCACGACCTCTTCCATGCCATGGAAGCGCGCTCCCAACTGCGCCACAGGCCCACGTGGAAGGTTCTGTTCACACTATATCACGCCCGCTTTCGTTACCATGGTCGAGATGGACCGCATTCAAGCATGGGAAATCTTGTGCGAATTTACCAAATCCGACAGCCTACGCCGGCACGCTCTCGCCGTCGAGGCCTGCGTCACGGCTTACGCGAAGAAGTTCGGCGATGACGAGCAGAAGTGGTCTATCACCGCATTGCTGCACGATTTTGACTGGGAGATCCATCCGCAGCTTCCCGACCACCCCACCAAAGGCGAACCCATTCTTGCCGAACGGGGTGTCGATCCCGAGATCCGGCGCGCCATCCTCTCGCATGCCGATTTCGCCGGTGTCTCGCGTGAGTCGCTGCTCGAAAAAACCCTGTTTGCGTGCGACGAGCTGGCCGGCTTCCTGACCGCATGTTCGTACGTAAAGCCCAATCGCAGCATCCACGAGGTGGACGTCCAGTCCGTGCGAAGAAAGCTGAAAGATAAAGCCTTCGCGCGCTCCGTCAATCGCGATGACATCATCAACGGGGCCGCCGCTCTTGGCGTGGATCTCGATCAGCACATCGCGTTTTGTATCGAAGCAATGCAGCAGCGCGCCTCCCAGCTAGGTCTGGCCGGCACACAGCCTACGGCAACGGCAGGCAGCTAATTCGTTGCACGAGCCTGTGCGATGCGGGATGTTAGAATCACGCGTGGGAGCTAGTCTTGGCCGGTGCTGGGCCTGGTCTTCAAAACCAGCGTGCGGTACTTAGTGTCGCAGGTGGGTTCGACTCCCACTAGCTTCCGCCATTTTCAGTCCAGCGCGGCGCGTTAGTACCTGAGCGACTTGAGGTAAGCCAAAACGGCTTCAGCATCTGCCCGGGTCATGTGGGGCCGCAGCATGGGGGGCCGCGGAGGCTGGCCGGTACGCGCGATTCCGGTGGTCATCAAGCGGATGAAATCTTCGTCCGTTCCAGGAGGCCCGCCCGCCAAGCGCGGCGTCACAAGTGCCCAGTTAGCAACAGGATACGTGGGCCGGATCTGCAGCGGGCCTCCCCTCAGCCAGTTGCTCCGCTCGCCTTCATCGTTTTGATTCCCGGGAGTATGGCAGCGCGCGCACTGAACCATGTCTTCCACAATGTATCTGCCTCGCTCCACCGGGCCGGACTCCGCTCCGCTGCGCTGCTTTGCCGGCTGGGTGGTGGCGGGCTGCGAAAGCCCGATCGCAAAAAGACAGAAGAGGCCAAGCGAGACACGAGAGAGATTCGTCATAGTGAGGATTGTAGCAACTCTGCGTCACCGCGAACTCAACCACGTTCCGCACCATGACGCTGAATCAAACTCCGCAGTATGGGCCTGAAGTAACGGAACTTAACGCGCGAGTTGAAAACCCCGAAGGCCGGTACTGGACCTGCCTACCTACGTTTTTTTTCGCTGACTACCAGTGAGTTGGTATTTCGAAATTGCCCCCGCCTGCTTAGACTGTAATTAACTTCTAATCCCCAACAAACACCCCGGGCGCTCCCACTTACCCGTAACCCCGACGGGGGCGCCCACCCTCTTTTTCCTCTGACAGCGTGAACTGTGCGGTCGTTCACAGCCCACAGGCGCGCAGCAACCTCCCCGTAAAGCGTATTTCGAACTAGCCCGGAGCAATACCAAGTCGGACTCATGTTGAATACCGACATTACGGTATTCCGCCGTCGTGCTGCCTCCGCTACCCTCGTCTTCAAAGAGTAAATGTCTCTGGTCCAGGTCTTGCGATGTGGGACGCCATCACTTCGATCGTCAACACCGTTTCACGATTCCTTAGCAAAAACACCAAACGGCCCGACGGTTCGAAGAGGCACCCAGAATCGATAGCCAGCGCCTCACCCGTTACGATTCTCGCGGTCCTTGGCGCCGTATCCGACCGCCAGCTATTGAATGAAGTATCGCGCCGGGCGGAATGGCGTGTGTCGTTCGCGTCAACAGTGGCCGAAGCGCGCGAGTCATTCAAGCGCGTGAAGCCTCAGGTAATTGTGCTCGACCGGGACATGGATGGCACTGACTGGCGAAGCGCCGTGTCATTGCTCTCAGCAGCTTCCGGCGGCGCCTGTGTACTGCTGATCTCGAGGGTCATTGATGATTACCTGTGGAATGAGGTGGTCACCAATGGAGGCTATGATATTTTGCGCAAGCCGCTCAGTGAGAACGATGTCGTACGCAATGTGAAGTTAGCGTGGTCATACTGGAGCGGCACGCGGCAGCCGGCGGGGATTAAAAAGTAGCTGATTGCCGTGGTGCATGGGCCTGACGAGCGCGCGAGCATTCGCGTTATCATTTTAGTTTGCTCGAACCACCTCTTACCGGGCTGCGCGTGCTGGATTTCTCGCACGCGCTTGCCGGTCCTTATTGCAGCTTGTTGCTGGCCCATTACGGCGCCACGGTGTACAAAGTCGAATCGCCAGATTCCGGCGATATCGGCCGCGGATGGGGTCCCCCCTTCGTCGGCGACACCGCCGCTTTCTTTCTGGGACTAAACTGCGGGAAGCGTAGCGTCTCGATTGATCTAAAAAACCCTAGAGGCGTCGATCTGTGCCTCCAATTAATGGAAAAGGTCGACGTAGTGTTGGAGAATTTCCGGCCCGGCACGCTGGCCCGCCATGGCCTCGGCTACGAACAGGCGCACGCTCGTAATCCTAAGCTAATTTACTGTTCCATTTCGGGCTATGGCCAAGATGGACCCGCCCGCGATTATCCTGCGATGGATCTTATCCTGCAGGCGTCCAGCGGCCTGATCAGCATTACCGGCGCGATGGATGGCGAGCAGGTCCGGTGCGGCCACTCGGTGGCTGACGTTACGGCGGGAATGTTCGCGCTGACGGGCATCCTCATGGCTCTGCAATCCCGCAATCAGACCGGAATGGGCCAATTTGTCGACGTCTCCATGTTCGACGGCATGATTTCAGCCATGGCCTCGGTGTTCGCCAACTATCTCGGATCTGGCGTCGTTCCGCGGACGTGGGGCACGGCTTTCTCCACGATCGTCCCGTACCGCACCTTTCCGACCAAGGACCGCGAGCTTGCGATTGCCGTTGCGAGCGACAAATTATGGAAGATCTTCTGTCAGGCCATGGGCCATCCCGAGCTGATCGATCATCCGCACTATCGCAGCAATGCGCTGCGCGTTAAGAATCGGGCCGTGCTCGAGCCCATGCTTGCCGATGCCTTCCGGCAGGATACGGCGGAAAACTGGTTCGAAAAGCTGAACGCTGCGGGCGTCCCGTGCTCGCCCGTGCGCACAATCGACGAAGTGGTGAACGACCGGCAGTCCGCGGCACGCGGAATGTTCCCTCAACTCGCCAATGTTGCCAAATCATTAGTCACCGGGCTGCCGGTTAAGTTCTCGGCAACACCGGGCCAAGTGCGGACTGGGCCGCCTGAACTTGGCCAGCACAGCCGCGAGATTTTAAGCGAGCTGCTGAATCTCGGAGCCGCCAAGCTCGACGAACTGGAATCGGCCGGAGTGATCCGGCCCCTTATGCGGGAGACTAGCGCGTCCTGACTTCGGACGTATCGCTGCGCTGCTGCTTAGCGAAGAAATCGAGCATGGGAGCGAAGCTCGGCTCAGCCACGCTCACATGGCTTCCGCCCGGCACTTCGACGTATGTAATGTTGGCGCCGGCCTTTTTGCCGGCTTCCACCATGCGCCGCGACTGGTTGACATTGACGGTCCGGTCATCGTCGCCGTGTACCACATACTCGGGAATGTTCTTGATCTTCGCCATCCCGTTCACGTCACCTCCACCGGAGATGGGGCCCAGCGCCGCGAATAGCTCGGGATGATCGATGGCGACGCTCCACGTCCCATATCCGCCCATAGAGTGGCCCATCAGATACACGCGTTTTGAATCGATCCGGTAGTCCCGCTCTACTTCCTTCATCGCATCCAGAACGTCCTGCTCCGCCGCACCGCGATACATAGAAGCCGAATCGCGGCCTTTCGGGCACACCACGACGAAACCGACGCGCTCCGCTTCGCGCTTCAGCGTTTCTTTATAACCGTCGAACATGCTGTTTTCATCACCGCCCATCCCATGCAGCGCCACCAGCAGCGGGGCGGGCTTTGACCCATCGTAAGACGTGGGTACGAAAATCCGATAGGGCTGGAGTGTGTTGTCAACGGCGGACCGGTACGCCTTGCGGAAGTCACCGTGTTTGCCTGCGAACGGATCGCGTCCGTGGTCAATTGCGTCCACGATTTGTGTGGCGTTGGCAAACTCTTCATGGAAGTCATAGCGCGAAGGATTGATTTCGCCCCGATCGGCTCGTTCGTACAAGGCCAGCGCGTACTGGGCGGTAGCGATTGCTGGCGAGCTTTGCTTTGCATCGGCCAGCTTCTTCTTCAGGCGCTCTGCATCCGCGGCCAATGCTTCGATATGCACCGGCACGGTCTTGACGAAGGCGCTGCGGGCCGCATCCGGTAGCGCTTCACCGTTTGAGCTTAAACGCACCTCTAAATTGAAGTCGCCGGCCTTATCGGGCAATGTAAAAGCTGCCGTAAACGGAAGCGCATTCGCGTCCAGGTGGAGGTCCGAGGCTAAACTCACCTCGTCGCCCGCGCCCTTCTTGAGGGGAACCAACACCGCGGACCCGTCCATTTTGAGGCCTTGCTCGCGATCGTCCCGGTACAGCGGAGTAAGCGTCAACTTCACCGTCTGGCCGGGTTGCACCATGGCGTGATCCAGCCGCCCCTGCAGCGATACAGCCAGCTCATAGGCAGGCGTCCAAGGAATGTTCCGCATAACGGCCGCGCCTTCGTTGTAATCGCGTAATGCGTCGCCGAACTGCCCAGCCTGCGAGGCGCGCTGAGCCTCTTGACCGAGCCGGTCCGCTTCTCTGCGTTGCGCGTCGGATAACGGCAGGCTCGCTTTTTGCGTGTTATATCCGACCGAGGCGCGAAGCACCGACCCGGCATCTTGGGCGTTTGAAACCAGAACAGCGGCGAGCGTTAGGGGTAGTGGCAACCAAATCGAGAGGCGTGGCATAGGTTGATTGTATCAGTACGAGTGCAGCGCCCACAGGCGGGTATTTTCGGTGGGATTCTCCGGCAATTTTTATAAACACGGGGAATTTTTCCAATGACTGGAAGTCCAAATCGTGCGGCTGGGTTAGTGACCCTAGTAATAGAACCTACCTTCACTGTTACGGTGCAACCCACGCCGAAATCGCCCAGAAGCGTACGAGTCATATAACCGAAGTCTGCGCAGTAAATACGGCTATTCAATCCGGACCGCGCAGCGGCAACAACCTACCTTAAGAGCGTGAAGGATGATTAGAACTGCAGCCATGCTCGTGTTTTCGCTTTTCAGTGTTCCCGGTTACGCGGCCCAACAGGAAACAGCAACCACTGCCACTTCCCCCAATCCGCAAGACGCCGTTACATACGGGGCGCCCACAAGCAACCTGGAGGCGGCGTCGGCAGACCTCCGTCAGCGAGCAAACCAGCTATGGGGCAGCGGACATATGACCCAAGCAGCGAAAGATTACCTGGAGATTGTTCGCCGAGACCAGCAAGCCGGGACAAATGCCCATCTGCCGGCCGACTTATATGCCGCAGCGTCCCTTTCAATCGAAGTCAACAAATTAGAAGATGCAAAGGATTACTACGAGCGCTCTCTTGAGATATTGAAGAATCGCCCGCTCGCCGCAGCGGAAGTGCGCGTGGCGCTCGGCGGTCTGTTAGCACTTATAGGCTCGTTCTCTCCGGCGGAAACTCAATTCAAAACCGCGATCGCCGATCTTAGCCGCTACGCAGGCCCGAACGACCTCCGGCTGGCCAAAGCATGGAACGATTTGGGCTGGGTGTACACAGCTTGGGGCAAAATGGATGAAGCGGAAATCGCGTTACACAAGGCGCAGGCGATTGTGGACAAAACGCTTTCGCCGGACAGCCTGGAACGCATTCACTTCCTCGATTACCAAGCTGAGTTCCTCGGCCAGACCGGCAGATATGCCGAAGCGGAGCGGCTGTGGCGCCACGCGGTTGAAATTGCAGAAAAATCTGTCGGCGCCAACAGCCCCCAATTTGATACGCTCTTTCTCCATCTGGGCCAAATGTATTGCTGGATCGGTGAATACAAATCCGCAGAGCAGAGCCTCGAGCACTTTCTCTCTATTGAGTCCAAGGTGGTTCCATCGGGATCGATCGCCCAGGCCGTCGCGTTAGGCGAACTCGCCAACAGCTATACGCATTTGCGCGAATATCCGCAGGCGGAGTCGAATTTCATGAAGTCGCTGAGCATGATGGAAAGCATTCCGGATAAGGTGCCCCTGGCTAGCGCGTTGATCAGTAGCTATCTCGGTGACTATTACATGACGCAGCGGGAATGGTCTCAAGCCGCCGACCAGTATCGGCGGGCTCTGGACGCACGCCAGAAACTCGTCCCCAACAGCGCGTTGGTGGCCGGCTCGATGGCGTCTCTCTCGGACGCATTCGAGAAGCTCAAGCGTAAAAACGAAGCCAACAAATACAAGAAAGAAGCGCAGGCCATTCTGGCCACCCAGCACAATCCGCTTTACAGTGGCGAGACCGTCGACCTAAAGTCTTTTCGTCGGAACTAGCCACGGCCGCGCGCCGTAACCAGCGCTTGTGTGCCGTCCGGAATGTCGTAATAGTGCACATCATCGAAGCGTGCTGAAAGCCGGCTCACGACATATGCCTGGGAGTGCCATGTAGTCTGATACCAGTCCGGCACGATGCCTTGGAGCTTTCGCGATCGGCGATGGAGCAAGCCTGCCGACTTGAGCTCAGCGATACCTTCCAGGTCCGAAGCGTCAAGACAGCGCTCTCCGTGCACCGAGATCAGGAGCAGGCCCCCGGGCACCAAGATTCGGCTGAGTTCTTCCAGCCAGCGATCCTGGGCGCCTTCGTCCAGGTGCGTGAAAACCGAGAGGCAATAGATCGCATCGAAGTGGCGATCCGGATACGGAAGAGGAGGGTCCGGCCGGTTTCGGGCGAAACGGGCGCGAGGCAGGTGTTTCGTGCACCAATCGATGGCGTCGGCATCCACATCGACGCCGTGAAATTCCACCGCCGTAAAATCGCGGACCAACCAGCGCAGAGTGCGTCCGCAGCCGCAGCCGAAATCGAGAACGCGCCGGCATTGGGAGAGTTCCACTCCTGCCGACCTGGAATAGTCTGCCATAAGCTGCGCGCACCCGTATCCAATTCTCAGGAACTCGTCGCGCGCCAAATTTTCGCTAACGCGATAACGCAGCAACGCGGGCGGCAAAACCTCTCCTGAGCCGTCTTGGCGCGCAATTTTATCCGCATACCAGCACCGCGCGCGAAGCCAGAGGCGAAACCAACCGTAGTAGAAGGATCGGGCAGCCGGCAGAAATGCCGTCGGGATCGGCAAGCGGGATTGAAAACCACTAGCGGCCAATATCTCTAAACTACACGGCGGCGTGGCCGCCTGCATTTGGTAAACTTGGTTCGCACCGCAACGGGCGTGCACTCCAGCGGCCGCCACATCCCTTCTATGCTTTTGGTAACCATCGGCGCGTGGTTTGCCCTCGCCGGTATCGTCGTTGCGCTTCTCGGCAGTAAGCGGATACCGGCAGTGGTAGTCCCGACGAGACGAATGACGCGCGCCGATGTACTTCCGATCTTGGTCTTGGCGCTCATGACAGCAGCCTGCTACGGCTGGCTGGCGCGATCGTATTTTCTAGCGGACGATTTCATTTTGCTGCGGCAAGCGCATGGACCCTTGAACTGGCGCGCGGTGTTCACAACTCCTGGCGGCGATGGCTTCTTTCGGCCGCTCGGCTATATATCGTACTTAGTCAGTGCGAAATGGGCCGGCTCAGATCCGGGGGCCTGGCATTCGATCGGCTTTGTGCTGCACGCCGCTAACGCTTGCCTTTTGTACTTGGTCGCCGCAGCGCTCGGCTACTCACGGTTCCTCGCATGGGTGGCCGCGGCCCTTTTCGTTGTTCATGGCTCGCACCCGGAGGCGGCTCTCTGGGTAGCCGGACGCTTCGACCTGTTGTCGACTTTTTTCGTTTTGTTCGCTCTCCTCGCTCTTCTGCGTTCGCGAGCGCCGGGCTTGACAGGCCGAATCTGGCTCGCCGTTGCGCTGGCGGCGATGATCGCCGGTCTGCTCACCAAGGAGTCTGCGTATTCATTCGTCCTAGTGGCCGCGCTGCTGCTCGTCTGCATCGGCGAGCACCGGAACGGCAAAGCAGCGTGGTCAATTATCTGGTTCGGAGCGGTTACGGCTGCGTTGTTTGGATACCGCTGGTACCTTCTGGCAGGCATCGGCGGTTACGGTCCAATCAGCGTGATTTCTTCCCTGAAGGCGCTGTTCTTCCGGATGTGGGGAGTTCTCTTCTTCCCAATCAACTGGACGCTCCCCTCCAGTTTTTGGCTCCTCGCGCTCGCAATCGTTTACTGCGCCGCGTTGGCAAGGCTTTTCCGGGCTCGCCCTGTCCTGGGCGCGCTTGCATTCGCTCTCGGTTTCGTAATTCTGACCGCAGCACCTGCGGTTTCGCAGTTGCTTATCGGCGCTGATCTCGAAAAATCCCGTGTGCTTTATCTGCCATCGGCGGGCTTTTGCCTGCTGATCGCCGCTCAGGCCGCGCCGCTAGCTACGCGGTCGCAGATCCTGATTGCAGCGGGCCTCCTCGCATTTCACGCTACCGCGCTCGTACACAATCTTCGAGGCTGGGAGAAGGCATCGGCAACCGTACAGGCAACCTGTGCTGTGGCCTCCAAATGCGCTACGGCCGGCGGCGCTTTCCCGCAAGTAAGCGGGCTGCCTAGAACGTTAAATGGTGTCTATACGTTCGCCAACGGATTCCCACAGTGTGTCGCGATGCAAACCCCCTCGATCAGCCTCACAACCACGGGCACTCACGTCTGCAGGTTCGTCTGGGACCCGAGCACAGCGTCCTTGAGATCTGTACAATAAACAGCATTGCCTTCGCGCCAGCGCGAGGCCGTTTGTTTGGGGAGGAAGACATGGAAATCGATCGGGACAAACTTAACAATTTTGTTGGCCAGGTACTCGGCGAACTCGGTGCTGCAATGAACGCGGCGTTGGTATTGATCGGCGAGAAGCTGGGCTTATACAAGGCGATGGCGGGCGCGGGACCCATTACGCCCGGCGAACTGGCCCGTAAAACGAACACTGACGAGCGATACGTACGGGAGTGGCTTTCGGCGCAGGCTGCCGGCGGCTACGTCACTTACGATTCCGCAACCCAGAGTTTTACTCTGCCGAACGAGCAGGCCTTTGCTCTGGCAGTGGAAGACAGCCCCGCGTATCTCCCGGGTGCTTTTCATATCGTCAGCGCCATTATGAAGGACGAACCGAAATTGGTGGAGGCCTTTCGTACGGGTGACGGCGTCGGATGGGACGAGCACGATACGTGTCTTTTTGAAGGCACGGAGAAATTCTTCCGGCCCAATTATGCCGCCAACCTGGTGAGTTCCTGGATACCGGCCCTGAATGGTATCGACTCGAAACTCAAGAAAGGCGCGCGCGTAGCCGACGTGGGCTGCGGGCACGGCGCTTCCACCATCCTGATGGCGCAGGCTTATCCGCAATCCCAATTCGTGGGCTTCGACTATCACGGACCGTCAGTAGGCTGGGCGCGGCGAGCCGCAGCCCGCGCGGGCGTGAAGAACGCTAGCTTCGAAGTCGCCACCGCCAAAGACTTCCATGGCGCTAAGTACGATCTGGTTGCGTTTTTCGACTGCTTGCACGATATGGGGGATCCTCAAGGCGCCGCGCGGCACGTGCTCGATATGCTGAATCCCGATGGTGCATGGATGATCGTCGAGCCTTTCGCGCACGATCATCTGGAGAAAAACTTGAACCCGGTAGGCCGCGTCTACTACGCGGCATCTACGATGATCTGCACACCTGCATCACGCGCACAGGAGGTCGGGATGTGTCTGGGCGCGCAGGCCGGTGAAGCTCGGATGCGGGAAGTCGTGACCGGAGCGGGATTCAGTCAGTTTCGCCGCGCAGCGGAAACACCGTTCAATCTGGTTTACGAAGCCAAGCCCTAACTCGCTCGCGTGACCGTAAGAACTACCACATTCTGCCGCGAGGCATCCAGTCGCGGGAGATGTAATCCACGAAGAACTGGCCCAGCAACAGGATCATCCAGAAAAACCCACCGGCTGCGAATAGCTTGGTCAAGGCGCTCTCCGCCTTCAGGTTCATGAAGAAGAAGATCACCAGCGACATCTTGAAGAACGCGATCAGCAGCGCGATCACGATGTTCCACTGGCCGAGGTCGATCTGGGCAATGTAGTAAGTGGCGAACGTCATGAACGTCAAGATCGCCCAGATGGTTACGTAAGTTCGAACGCTAGGGACTGAATGCATATTAAATGAGCTTTCTGGCGTTTCCAATCAGATAGAGCAGCGGGAACAAGAAAATCCAGACAATGTCGACGAAGTGCCAATACAACCCGCTGATTTCCACGGGTGTAAAGTAATCCTTGCTAAACACCCCGCGACGGGCCATCAGAAGGATTGTGGTCATGATGCCCACGCCCACCAGCATGTGCAAGGCATGGAATCCGGTCATGAAGAAGTAGAAGCAGAACAAGATTTGTGCCTGCTTCGCGAATTGAGCTTGATTGGGATGCTCGGCGTCGTTGCTGTAGTCCCAGTGATGCCATTCTTGCTGGAACAGGGGAACTTTATTGTCTACCCAGTGCTCGTGGTACTCGAATCCTTTGATGACCAGGAACGCGATTCCAAAGACCATGGTCAAGACCAGAAATATCTGAAGGGCTTTCTGGCTCCCCAAGCGCGCCGACCGCACGGCCAGAGCCATGGTCAAGCTGCTGACGATCAACACGGCGGTGTTGGCCGCGCCAAACGCTGGGTTCATGTGCAGACTGGTGCTGGCAAACGCGCCCGGATACAAGGAACGATAAACTGTGTAAGCCCCGAACATCCCGCCGAAGAACATGATTTCCGTCAGCAGGAACACCCACATTCCCAGCGTGGCCGCATCGAACTGCTGATGCATGTCGTCGAAATGGTGGCGGAGATAGGGCGAGTGTTCCGCGTGTTCGGCGACAGCGCCGTGCGGTTCCGTCATTATTTCAGGCCCCCTTCATGAACATTTTCGTGCGGGCTACCATAGGCGTACGCGTCTTCGGTCACAATCGGAGTCTGCTCAAAATTGAACGTGGGCGGCGGCGACGTGGTCTCCCACTCCAGCCCTTTCGCGCCCCACGGGTTATTGCCGGCTTTCGGGCCGTACTTCAGAGACCAAAGGAAGTAAATCAGGGGAATGATATAGCCGACCGCGAGCACCGACGCTCCCGCGGTGGACATCACGTTCAGTACTTGAAACTCGGGCGCATATGCATGATATCGGCGCGGCTGCCCGAGATAACCTGTGATGAACTGCGGGAAGAATGTGAGGTTGAATCCGACGAAGACCAGCAGCGCGGCGAATCGGCCCCAGCCTTCCGGATATAGGCGCCCCGTCATCTTAGGCCACCAGAAGTGCATTCCGCCCATGTACGCCAGCACCATGCCGCCCACCATGACATAGTGGAAATGCGCCACGACGAAGTAGGTATCCGTCACGTGCACGTCCACACCCAGGGTAGCAAGGAACAAGCCGGTCAACCCGCCGATGGTAAATAACCCAATAAAGCCGAACGCGTAAAGCATCGGCGTTTCGTAGCTGATCGAACCGCGAAACATCGTGGCGGTCCAGTTGAAAACCTTGATCGCCGAAGGAACCGCGACCAGCATCGTCAACAGCGAGAAATACAGGCTGGCATACATCGACATGCCAGTGACGAACATGTGATGGCCCCAAACCAGGAAACCGATAATCGCAATGCCGAGGCTCGAGGCGGCCACGAACGGATAGCCGAAAACGCTCTTGCGTGAGAAGCAGGTGACCAGTTCGCTGATTACACCCATGCCCGGCAGAATCATGATGTAGACAGCCGGGTGCGAGTAGAACCAAAACATGTGCTGGAACAGGATCGGGTCGCCGCCGATAGCCGGATCGAAAATTCCGATGTGGAACGCGCGCTCGAGACCCACCAAGGCGAGAGTAATAGCAACTACTGGGGTGCCCAACACCTGAATCAGAGACGTGGCGTAATTGGCCCACACGAACAGCGGCAGGCGGCCCCAAGTCATGCCCGGAGCACGCATCTTGTGGACGGTCACGATGAAATTCAGACCGGTGAGGATGGACGAGAAACCAGCGATGAAAACGCCCACCGCGGCGGTGATCACGAACGTATTGGAATAAGTGCTGCTGAAGGGCGTATAAAAGGTCCAGCCGGTATCCACGCCGCCTAGAACAATCGCCGCCAGCGCGAACGCGGCGCCGGCGATGTAGATGTACCAGCTCAGCAGGTTAATGCGCGGGAAGGCCAAATCCTTGGCCCCGATTTGCATCGGCAAGAAGAAGTTGCCTAGCGTGGCCGGAATGGACGGTATCAGGAAGAAGAACACCATGACGATGCCGTGCATGGTGAAGAACTTGTTGTAGGTATCGGAATTGACCAGGTCGCCTTCCGGCGTCAGCAGCTCCAGCCGGATCAGCGAAGCAAAGATCCCGCCGATGAAGAACATGACGGTGATCGAAATGATGTACAGGACGGCGATGCGCTTGTGGTCCTTGGTTAAGAGCCACGATTTCCATCCGTACTCGTTATTTAAATAGTTCGGGGCTTCAACGACCCGCGGTTGTTCTAAAGCTGTACTCATTGTCTTCCACCCGGATTTTGGGTCCCCTGCGCCGCGCCGGCTGGCGGTGGCCCGCCGGCAGTTGGAGCACCCTGCGGCGCCAGAGATTTGATGTAAACGATCACCTGCAGCAACTGTTCTTCGCTAATCTGGCCCTGGAAGGTCGGCATCACATCCGCACGATAGCCTGCCACCACCTTGGCATTCGGGTTCAGAATCGATTCGCGAATGTAGGAGTCGTCCGCCAGCACCGTCCGCCCGTCCGCCAACTGCACGTGAGAGCCGTAGACGCCGCGCAGGTTCGGGCAACGGCCTTGCTGATCGAGCTGATGGCACGTCGAGCACCCGAACTGATCGAATACCCTTTGGCCCTGATCCGCCATGGATCCTTCCGTGCCGCCGCCGGCCACCCAATTCTCGTAATCGGTGTCGTTCATGACATTTACCCAACCGATCATTCCGGAATGCTCGGTCCCGCAATATTCAGCGCAGAAAATGTGATACCGGCCAGGCTTGGTGGCCGTAAACCACATGGTGTCGTAACGTCCCGGCACGACGTCGTGCTTGATCCGGAACGCCGGGATGAAGAAGCTATGGATGACGTCTTCCGATGCCAGCGTCAACTTCACCGGCCGGTTCAGTGGAACGTGCAGCTCGTTAATTTCGCGCTGTCCTTGCGGGTACTGAATCTTCCACATCCACTGTTTGCCGACCACGTAAACGTCCATCGCGTTGGAGGGCGGGGTAGCATTGGCGAAAAAGATCTGAGCGCCCCACCAGAAAAAGCTCAACATCACTATGAACGGGATGATGGACCAGGTGATTTCCAGCACCAAGGATCCATGGATCGGCCGGGGCACTTCGTCGTTCGAACGCCGCCGGTACTTGACCGCGAAAAAGAACACCGCCGCGAAGATTAGGGCAGTCATCACGACGCTCACGACGGTCAGATAAACATACAGGTAGTCAACCTGGCGCGCCATCGAAGAAGCGGCTTCCGGAAATAGCGGTACCTGTAGTAAACAGAAGGGTACCTGCATCAAACTGGCCTCCCGTTGTGCGAATGATTCGCCTGCCGCTCACGGCGCAGGAAAAAGAAGATCATCCCTCCCAGAGCCAGCACGCTCGCGGACGCGAGCGCGCGGGTCACGTTGGCGATCACCAGACCATACTTGCCGGTGGAGGGATCGTAGTGGAAACAGAACAGCAACACTTGATCGGCAAAGGTCCCGATCCGGTTCTGCGACGCTTCGACCAGACCCAGCCGCAAGTCCTTGGGCTTGTATTCGATGCCGTAGAAATACTTCGAGATCTTGCCTTCCGGCGTCAGCACCAGGATGCCGCTGGCGTGCGCATACTGTTTCGTGATCGGGTCGTACTTGTAATGGAAACCAGCCGTGTCGGCGAGGGTCTTGATGTGGTCTTCGTCGCCGGTAAGGAAATGCCACCCCTGGGCGGCGCCTTTGCGCTGGTACTTCTCTATATAATTCGCCTTTTTCGAGGCCGCCAGCTGCCAGGTCTCGTGCGGGTTGAAACTCACCGTGACGACATCGAAATCCTGGCCCAGATTCAGCGCGATTTGCTCCATGCTGTGCGTCAATCCGTTCAGCACCATGTCGCACAACATCGGGCACTCGTAATAGACCAGCGCCAACACTACGGGCTTCTGGTGGAAATATTCGCCGAGCCGGACGGTGCGCCCCGTATCGTCGCGAAACGTCAATTCCAACGGCACCTGAGCGTTCAAATTCTGATCGATTCCCACGCCCTTCACCATGGCGGGTAGGCCAAATTGCTGTCCCGCGCAGACGCCCGAAAAAACGGACGCCAGCACAGAAACGGCCAGGATACTTCTCTTACTGGGCATTGTTACTTCCTTGCGATTTCCTCTGCGCCTCCGGCTGCGTGGCCACAGGCGGCTTGCGGCCCGCCAGAATATCATCCAAATAGTTGTGCGTGGGCAGGCCCTTCTGAGCCAGCATGTCAATGGCGCGATCGATGGGGACCCGAACCGTTCCTTTGCTCTGATCGATGATCGCGTACGAGCTCAGCATGTGGTCTTCGCGCGCGCGGAACGATTGCAGATCTTCCGGGGCATTCACCTGCAATCTCGGCTCGGGCGGGACTTGCTGGACGCTTCGCTTGGCGGCTTCGTCGGGATGATACGTGCTCTTGAAGAACTGGAAAATTCCGATTACGAGCAGCGACACCAGAAACGCGCCGATGATGAGCGCGCTCAGCGAGGCGAACACAAAAGGCACGCTGACCTCTTTAGTCTCGTGTCCTTCTTGATTGTGATTTTCGCTCGAGTTTTCCATGGTTAGTGTCCGTGCGCGCCCAACCGCGAGTAGGTGTTGCGAGGATCGTTCGGCACCAGCAGGGGACGCGCTTTAAGGTTACGAAGGAAAAATGCCAGCCAGATGCCGCCCAGACCGATCAATATCACCGCGTCGGTCCAGTAGACTTCCAGTCCGCGCTGCCGGAAAGCGGGGACCACGATCCAGAATACATCCACAACGCGAATAATGATCATCCAGATCGCCACCGCGCGCAGCAAATTCGGGTTGCGCTTGATGAACCGCATTAGCAACAGGAAGAACGGCACGCAGAAGTGGAAGATCGAAATTGCCCAGGCTACATACCCCCACCCGCCGCTAAACCGCCGCACGTACCAGGGGATTTCATCCGGAAGATTTTCCGACCAGATGATGATGAGCTGAGAAAACGACAAGTACGCCCAAAGCATCGTGAACGCCAGCATCAGGTTGCCTAGGTCGTGGTAGTGCGCGGTCTTGAGGAACCCGGCAAAGGGCTCCCGGTCCCGAAGCAGGATGAGCAGCGCGATCACGAAAGCGAAGGTCAATAGAAACTCGCCGACGGTGAACATCCAGGGGTAGACAGTGGAGTACCAATCGGGTTCCAGCGACATGATCCAGTCGATGAAGGCGTAGGTGGTAGACAAAGTGAAAATCAGAAGAGCGGGAGCGCTGGCGGTCTTGATTTTCTTGAAGAGGGCCGGATCGCCGGTACGTTCGTGCTCGTTGGACATTCGCAATATGCGAAAACCGAAGAACAACCAGATCGCGAAGTATATGATTGTCCTCCCGATAAAGAACGGGACGCTCATATACTGCGCTTTATGACCGACCGCGAAATCGTGCGCCCGGACGTCCGGATGGGTCCAGGAATACAGCGAATTCATCGCGAAGAAGACGGGGATGACAAACAACGCGATCAACGGCAGCGTCTGCAGGCCTGCCTCGATCATGCGGCGAATGGCGACGCCCCAGTTGCCCCCCACCACGTTATGCAGCAAGAAAATGCCGAGACTGCCTAGCGCCAATCCGCCCCAGAAGATGAACGCGAACAAATAGGATTGCCAGAAATGCGTCGCGTTTTGGACGAGCCCGATAACGCTCGCGGCCAGCGCGACTACGCCGATTACCAGCGCATTTCGCTGTGCGCGGTCGAATTGCGGACGATAAGTCTCGGTCGGCGTCATTGACGTTCTCCTGCATTGGCTCGCGCCGGTTGCGGCGCCGAGGGCGGGGGCGTGGCATCTCCCACTTGACCCGAATCCCGCGGCGGCGCTTCCACCGGCAAATTCTGGCGCTGATCGGCCGGAACGTCGCTTAGCTTGGCCGACTCGCTCAGCTGCAGGGCGCGGATATAGGCGATAATCCTCCAACGGTCGTCCGGCGTCACGCGCGAGGCATAACTAGCCATTGAACCGAACCCATTGCTGATCACGTCGAAATAATGCCCGACCGGCGCGTTCATCAATCTTTCGCTGTAATAAGAAGGCGGCTGCCGGAACCCGCGCTGGACTACCATTCCGCTGCCATCGCCGAGACGCCCGTGGCAGGGCGTGCAGTAAATGTTAAAGCGAGCCTGGCCGCGCTCGATATCCTCTTTGGCAATTGGGATCGGGAACTCATCGATATCTTGCCCTGCGATTTTCCCGGTATAACGGGCTTCGTCGAGGCGGAGCTGCCCCCGGGCGACGGTGCCCTCTACTTCCGGACGGGCAGAGCGATGATCTCCGAAGAATACGCTTGCCGCCAGGGGTTTATAGCGAGGTTCGTTATGCATGTCGTCGCGGCATGCCGTCAAACCCAGCAACAGCAGCGAACTCCCCGTGATGACAATCCTATTTCTCAACTTCAGCCACCTCTTCGGGATTCATTTGCTCGAGGAACGCCCAGGTTTGCGCACGGTCGAACTTGGGGTCGTCCGCCTCAATACACAAAAAGAACCGGTCAATCGAAGCGCGCTCGGCAAACGATTGCACGTTGAACACCGGATGGTATGGCATCGGCAGCCGGTTCATCGCCAGCATTCCTACCACGGCGCTTAAGCCCGCCAGTAATACAGTGCATTCAAATGTGATCGGAATGTACATTGGCCAGCTCACGAATGGCCGGCCACCCACGTTGTGTGGATAAGCGACCGTCGCGATCCACCACAACAACCCAAATCCGCCCACGCAACCTGTCAGGCCGCCCAGCAGGACCACCAGCGAAACCCAGTGGCGCGTGAAGCCGATTGCTTCCGCCAAGCCCTCGATGGGCATGGGCGAATACGCGTCCATCTTTCGATAACCGGCGCGGTAGGCCTTGTGCGCCGCATCGATTAACTGCTCCGGCTCCTCAAATCGGGCCATCAGCCCATGCAAGCCGTGTCTGTCCCAAAATGTGTCGCTCATAACAGCTCGCTAATCTCCGTGCGCCGGACTGGGCGACATATCGTCGTCCACAACGTGTGGCGCCAGATGGTGTAGTACTTCGCGCACCTCGAAAATCGATATGGACGGCAGCACGCGAACGAACAGCGTCATTAAGAGCAGGAAGAATCCCAACGTTCCGCCAAACACCGCCCAATCCCACATGGTCGGGTAATACATGCCCCAGGCCGACGGCACGAAATCCCGGCTCAGACTGGTGATGACGATAATGAACCGCTCCAGCCACATCCCGATATTCACGACGATCGCAACGATGAACAGCCGCGGAACGTTCTGCCGCACACGTTTGGACCACAGCGACTGCGGGATCGCAATGTTGCACAGGATCAACATCCAGAAGAAGAATGCGTACGGCCCGGTGGCGCGGTTAAAGTACATGAACATTTCGTGCGGGTTGCCGCTATACCAGGACATGAACGCTTCCATCATGTAGCCGTAGGCCACGATCAAGCCTGTTCCCAGCATGAGCTTGGCGCATGCATCCAGATGGCGCATCGTAATCAGGTCTTCCAAGTTGAACCATTTGCGGGTGGGGATGGCCAGCGTCAGCACCATCGCGAAGCCGGAGTAGATGGCGCCGGCGACGAAGTAGGGAGGAAAGATTGTGGTGTGCCAGCCAGGCAGAAGGCTAATGGCGAAGTCGAAACTGACCACGGTGTGTACGGAGAGAACCAGCGGCGTCGCCAAGCCACCCAGCAGCAGGTACGCCATCTGATAGCGCGACCAATGGCGCGCCGATCCGCGCCACCCCATGGCCAACATGCCGAAGGTCAGCGCCTGCCATTTCTTTTTGGCGCGATCGCGCATACTCGCCAGGTCAGGAATCAGCCCGATGAACCAGAACACCAACGAAATCGTTAAGTAGGTACTGACCGCGAACACGTCCCACAGCAGTGGACTGCGCGGCTGCGGCCAAAGCCACATCGAATTCGGATAAGGAAGCAGCCAGTATGCCAGCCAGGGCCGGCCGGTGTGCAGTACAGGAAACATGCCGGCCTGCGCCACGGCAAACAGCGTCATGGCTTCCGAAAAGCGATTGATCGAAGTGCGCCAGTCCTGCCTGAGCAGCAGCAGAATCGCAGAGATCAGCGTTCCTGCATGGCCGATACCGATCCACCAAACGAAATTGACAATCGCGAATCCCCAGGCGACGGGGATCATGATTCCCCAAACGCCGACGCCCTTGTACAGAAGCCAGAACCCGCCCGCCAAGAGGCCTTGCATTCCGATGAACGCGATCAGCAGCGTCACCCACCACTGAAGCGGCGTTTTTTGGATGGGCTTCAGGACAACGCCCGCGATCTTGTCGGTGACCGTGGCGTAATTGAAGCCCGGCGCGATAATTCTATCCGGACCGGGGTCGATCGCTTTTTTTTCTAATTCTTCGATCTTCACGGGGCTATCCTCTCTCCAGCTCCGGATTGGGATTCCGCAGACGACCCAGATAAGTAGTGCGGGGCCGGGTATTCAGGTCCTCAAGCAAGCTGTAATTGCGCGCCTGCGCTTTTAACTGCGCCACGCGGCTCTTGGGATCGTTGATATCTCCAAAAACGATTGCCTTGGTCGGGCAGGCCTGCGCGCAGGCGGGCGTTATTTCGCCATCCGCTATCCGGCGGTTTTCTTTTTCCGATTGAATCTTCACTGCGCTGATGCGCTGGATGCAGTACGTGCATTTTTCCATCACACCGCGGCTGCGGACGGTTACATTCGGATTTCTCAACCCATAGAGACTCTGTGTGTTCCAATCCGAATACAGCAGGAAGTTGAAGCGCCGGACTTTGTACGGACAATTGTTCGAGCAGTAGCGGGTGCCAACGCAGCGGTTATAAATCATCTGATTCAGGCCGTCGCCGCTATGCACCGTCGCTGCCACAGGACAAACCAGTTCGCATGGTGCGTTCTCGCACTGCATGCAGGGCACCGGCTGATAATACAGCTCGGGATTATCCCAATTGCCTTTGAAATAGCGGTCCACGCGCACCCAATGCATGTGGCGCCCGCGCGTGACCTCCAGCTTTCCGACCACTGCGATGTTGTTCTCCGCCTGACAAGCAATGACGCACGAGCTGCAGCCGACGCAGGCGTTCAGGTCGATGGTCATGCCCCACTTGTAGCCCTGGTACCGGTAGTCCGGATACAACGTGAGATAGGTCGGGATCGGCTTGTCTTCTTCGCTTTCTTCGACGAACTGCGGGTTTTTCTTGTATTCTTCGAGGTTGGTCGCGCGAACCGGCGCGGTGCCCTCCATTGTCTGGGTGTGCTGCGTGGTAGCGAACACGTGCCCGCCGCCGACCTTCCGCATCTCCAGGCCAGAGCCGAAATCGGGCTCGCTCGAGGTACGCAGCAGGTACGCGTTGAATCCGACTTCGTTGCCCACCTGCCCCGCCTGAGTGCGGCCGAAACCGAGATGCACCGTGACGGAGTCGCCCGCGTGTCCGGGCATGATCCACACCGGACCGGTAACGGTGCGCCCCTGATATTTCAGTTCGACTATGTCCTCGGTATTCAGCTTCGCCTGTTGCGCGAGCGCGGGACTGATCCAAACCGCGTTGTCCCACGTCATCTTGTTCTGCGGCTTCGGTAACTCCTGCAGCCAGCCATTGTTCGAGAACGACCCGTCCCAAATCGCTGGGTCCGGCCGGAACATGATCTCCAGGCCCGAGCTGCTCTTGGCGGGTGTGGCCGGAGGCGTTTTCGCGGCAACGTTGATGGCCGGAAGCGCCGTATCGGCGACTACGCCATCGTGCAGCGATTTCTGCCAGAAGATGTCGAAATTCTGCGCCTTGTTTTGCGACTGCCAATAGTTCCGCACTATATCGTACGGCAGGTTTCCCGGTTGCCCGGCAAGAGTGGAAACAACTTCGTGCGCTGTCTTTCCGCCGTAGAGCGGCGCGATCAGCGGCTGTACGAAACTTACGGTTCCATCGAACCCGCGCACGTCGCTCCAGGATTCCAGATAGTGGGCCGCAGGCACATACCAGTTGCACTGCGTCGATGTTTCATCCGGGAACAAGCCCACGTACGCGCGGAAATTCACTTTCTGCAAGGCTGCGGTGAAGTCCAGATCCACGGGCGCGTTGTACACCGGATTTCCATCCAGGATGACGAGCGAATCCACTTTGCCCGCGTTCATATCGGCCACCAGCTCGCGCAGCGAATCGATCTGGTCGGCCGGATTCCCCTCGATCGGATCCGTATAGGTTACGGACTTGCCAACGTTGCCTAGCGCCGCGTTCATGGCGTGCGCCAGGGCATGCACTGCCGCGGGTTGATGATCGCCGGCGATAATCACGCAAGCACCCTTGTTCGCATTCAGGTCCTTGGCGATCGCAGCCGCTTCCTTGAGCTTCCCGGTGGATGCCGCTCCGCTAACGCCCAGAGCAGCCGCCAAATCCCAAGCGGCCGCTTCAATCTCGCTGGCGCGCAAAACGAACCGGTGATCCGCCATGCTTCCAGTGGGCGACGGCGCAGGCTCGATCACATATAAACGGTTCTGCGTGGTCTGCGCCGCAGGCAGCCCTTGTGCCTGCACTTGCGGTGGCAAATGCACAGGGCCGGTGTTTTCCGGAGAGTACTGAGCCGACTGATTGGGGCGCGCGGGGATCGCACCGTCTTGGTAGCCTTCCTGCCAGTCTTCCTTTGGTTGTGGCGTATGCGTGATGTTGGTCATCACGCGACGTTTGTCGGCGAACTGGCGGGCGTAAAGCAGATTGCCAGGGCCGCACGCCAGGAAATCCGCGTCCAGCGAAACGATTACGTTGGCTTGATCCAAGTGGTAGATCGTGTTGACTGGCTTGCCAAACGCCAACACCGCGCCGCGGTACGCATTGTGGCGGCCGCAAGGCTCGAAGGAATGCCACTTTGCCGAGGGCATCTCCTTGAGAATGCCTTGAATCTGCGCCGTCAGCGTCGGTGAGGTAACTATCTTCGTGAGGATCCGCAGCCCGTCGCCGTTCTTGATCAACGCTTTCTCGCGCGCCACGCCCAGCGCCGCTTGAAAGGACACCCAGCTGCTGATCTGCCCCTTGTTCGTGACCGCCTGGCCGCGATCGGGGTCGTACATAGTCAGGATCGAGGCCTGTTGGAAATAATCGGATGCGCCCAGGCTGCCCGGATGATCCGGATTCCCATCCACCTTCGTCGGCCGGCCCAGGTGGCTCGTAACCAGAAGCCCGGTGCCAACTCCGCCCATCTCCATCGCGGTGGCGTAATACAGCGGCACGCCCGGCACGAAGTCCTCCGGCTGTCTTACGTAGGGGACGATGGCTTCCCGCGGCTGCTTGGTGCACGCGGTGATGCCGGCAAACGCCAGCGATGCACCCATCAGCTTCAAAAAATTACGCCGGTTGGCGGGATGCAGCCACTCCGGAGAGCGGCCGGCGAATTCGTCATCGACGAACGCCCGGAACTCCTCCGTGTCGGCCAGTTCTTCGAGGCTCTTCCAGTAGAGTGGACCTTGGGCTGATTGCAGCCGAGCCCGAATCTTGTTCAGATCAAGAGCGGGTTTTTCGTTCATCGGTGGCACGTATAACAGTCAGTCAAACTTTGAACGTGATAGTCCGCCACCAGCTTACGGCCCAGTTCTTCCTGGTTCGCCGGCGCCTCGTAGGCCATATTGAAGACTTGATCGCGCGGCCGGATGTATTTCTCCGGGTTGCGGTGGCAGTTGATGCACCAGTTCATGTAAAGCGTATTTTCCTTGTACATCAGCGGCATCGTATCGACGCGGCCGTGGCAGGTCGCGCAGCCGATGCCTTTGTAAATGTGAATGCTGTGGTTGAAGTAAACGAAATCCGGCAGATCGTGAATGCGAGTCCACTCCAGCGACTCGCCGCTGCGGAAACTGGCACGCACCGGCTCCAGCATCTCCGCGTTGGACCAAATCTGCGAGTGGCAAGTCATACAGATCTCGGTGGCTGGCAGTCCGGCGTAGGATGAGGTCTCCACGGACGTGTGGCAGTACCGGCAATCGATGCCGTCGTCGCCGACGTGGTGCTTATGACTAAACGGCACCGGCTGCTCTTTCACCACCTTGACGTCGGTGATGTAGGAGCCGCGGTCCATCGAGTACGCGAAGGCAAGCAATAAGCCTGCTCCGAGCACGACGGCAATGATACTAATGTTTGAGATTGAGTTGGAACTGCGGTGGAAAAGCTGTGCCATCCAGGTTAGTCCTGTATGAACGTTCTATCGTAAAACAATTCCGATGCGATTGCAAAAAATATTCTCTGGCAGGTTTTTATGTTAATTAACTAACAGAAGCTCCGCACGGACCGCGGCAGGAATGTGCGCATGGAGACCGTGCCGCGATCTACCGTCGCACCGCGGAAAATGGGAGGGAAGCGCAAACGTTCACGTTGCGTCTACGTTGTCGGCAGAGAGGATTGTGCTTCCTGCAGCAGGCCCTAACACGGTCGTACGCGAAGGACACACCCTGGTTTCGCGAACAACCAGGGTGGGGTAAATTTTCTTAGCCTGAGGATGGAACGGCCCGCAGGCGGGCCGGTGAGCGAAGGCCGTCTACGCGGCGAAACGCTTGCCTACGGCGCGGCGTGCGCGCAACAAGCGAATGCGAACCGCAGTCTCGGTCCACCCATGCGCCCGCGCGATTTCCTGGACCTTGTAGCCTTCCAGGTAGTGCCGTTGCAATACTAATCGCTCGTTCTTCTTGCAGGTTTGCAGAATGCGGCGCACGTCGATAGCTGCCAGATTGATCCTCGGGGGAGTCGGCAATTCCGGTAGCGTCTGCAGGAACGGTTCGCGACGCATATAGCTGCGGTGGAGGTTCAGCGCAATGCTGTTCATCCACGTCAAAATCATTTTTGAGTCTCTCAGTTGACCGAGGCGTTCCCAGCCCTTCACCCACGCCGCTTGTGCGGTCTCCTGGGCGGAATCGTATGTCAGGCCTCGCGATACCAGAAACCGGACCGTAAGACTATAACCTCTCTGATATGCGTTCCCGTACTCTTCCGATGTCATTTCGTCTCCTTGCTTGGGTATTGCGGCAACGAATGGCCGCTGCAACGCGCTTTCGACGAGGCAGTTTTTGTGCCAGGGATTTTGCGGGTAAGACGAAGGTTCTAAGTACTGCTTAATCTTGTACTAAGGAACTCGCTGCGCGGCACGGAGACTGTAATTGGACGCCTGTGCAGCGGCAAGAATTTCTGGTAGGGGAAAATATTTCCGGTTCACAGGTACCAGAACTCGCGCTCGGCTCTGGCTCGGGATTGCTAGAATTGGGCACGGAGCGAAATGCTACGTCCCGCAACACAACTGGGCGCTGAGGCAACCCACGAGGTTACAAACCAGCCGTCTCCCCTCGCCGATTACAACCTGTTTACAACCGATCGGGTTCTGACGGAAGGACTTGAGCGTGAGGGTGCCGCTCGGTTCCGGCCGCGGCTGGAAGAATTTGGAGCGCGAGCCGGTTCCGAAGATGCAATTCAGTGGGGTTTCCAGGCTAACGAAAATCCCCCAGTACTCCGAACCCATGATCGCTTCGGCCACCGCGTCGACGAGGTGGACTTCCATCCAGCTTGGCACGAGTGGATGCGTCTCTCCATCGAAAATCACCTGGCTAGCCTGCCGTGGGCTGAGCCGCGGCCCGGCGCGCACGTTGCCCGATCCTCGTTGATGTTCCTGGCCGCTCAGATCGAGGCTGGCCACACTTGCCCTGTTTCGATGACTTCATCTGCGGTTCCGGTCCTTCGCGAACAGCCGGAATTGGCTCGAGAATGGGTCCCCCGCGTTCTCGCGGCACGCTATGACCCGCGTTTTCGCCCTGCGCCCCAGAAATCCGGCGTGCTGATCGGAATGGCCATGACCGAGAAACAAGGCGGCTCGGACGTTCGCGCCAATACCACCTCGGCGGAACCCACCGGCGCGGGCGAGTATATCATCACCGGCCACAAGTGGTTTTGCTCGGCCCCCATGTCGGACGCGTTCCTGGTGCTGGCGCAGGCTCCGGGCGGCTTGACATGTTTTCTGCTTCCGCATTGGACACCGGACGGGCAGCGCAACGAGTTTCATATCCAGCGGCTCAAATCCAAGCTTGGCAATCGTTCTAACGCGTCCGGCGAAGTGGAGTTCACCGGCGCGTGGGCACAGCGCATTGGGGAGGAAGGCCGCGGCGTTGCCACGATCATTGAAATGGTCCAGCACACGCGATTGGATTGCATAATGGGGACCGCCGCCTTGATGCGCCAGGGCGTGGTCCAAGCCATTCATCATGCGCGGCACCGCAGCGCGTTCTCCCGTCTGCTCGCCGATCAGCCATTAATGCAAAATGTGCTGGCCGACCTGGCCGTCGAATCGGAAGCCGCTACCATGCTCATGCTTCGGCTTGCGCGGGCCTTCGATTGCCGGCAATCTGATCCCAAAGAACACGGCCTCGCTCGTTTGGCCACCGCCATCGGCAAATACTGGATTTCAAAACGCGGCCCGTCGCACCTGGCCGAAGCCCTGGAATGCCTGGGAGGCAATGGCTATGTCGAAGAAAGCGTGCTGCCACGGTTGTATCGCGAAGCGCCTGTCAACTCCGTCTGGGAAGGGTCTGGCAACGTGATCTGTCTCGATATCCTGCGCGCTATGCGCAAGGAACCGGAAACAGCGATCAGTCTGTTGGACGAAATCAAAGGAGCCCGGGGCGCCTGCCGGCGCTTCGATGCCTGGACGGACCGCGTCGAAACGGATCTGAAGGAGGCTGCGACCGAGGTGGAAGCGCGGCGTTTGGCCGAGCGCCTGGCGCTGGCCCTCCAAGCCTCGCTGCTGATCCGCCACAGCATACCGGCCGTTGCGGCGCATTCTGCGACTCGCGCCTGGCCGAAAGTGCCGGACATGCTTTCGGCACGCTCCCGCCGCAAACCGATATTCGCAGTATTTTGGCGCGAGCGTTTTGAATTGCGCCGCTTCAGCCCGAACACCTCCGCCGGCCCAAGCCGGATTGAGCGAGAGGCGTCCCGATGACCTTATGATGGTGTTATGCGGTGTAGGCTTTACGTCACCGTTCTAGTTTTATCGATCGCGGCATTTGCTCAGATATCACTAGATCCCGACACTGGCAAACAGAAGCAGATCCTCGCGGACGCCACAGAGTACGCGCTCAATCACGAGCAACTGCTGCCCAATTTCATTTGCACGCAGACAACCCAGCGCTTTGTCGATTTCACGGGCAAGAGCGGTTACCGGTCCGTTGATCTCATTGTAGAGCGCCTTACCTATTTCGATCACAAGGAAGACTACAAGGTTTTCATGGTGAACGGCGAAGCGTCCAATTTGTCGCATCACGATTTAGGCGGCGCGATTTCGTCCGGCGAGTTCGGATCGGTAATGAAAGGAATCTTCTGGCCAGACGCGAACACCCAGTTCAATTGGGAGCGGTTCTACAAACTGCGAGGCCGGCGCATGAACGTGTACTCTTATCGCGTGGAGGCATCGAAGTCCGACTACCACATCGTCGTACCCGTGAAGAAGCTCGATCTGGTGACCGCCTATCACGGCCTGGTGTTCATCGATGACGAAAAGCACTATGTTCACCGGATCACCTTGCACGCGGACGGAATCCCAGCGGATTTCCCGGTGCAAGAAGTCGGCTTGGTTTTAGATTACGACTACACCCGGATCGGCGATTCGGAATATCTGTTACCGCTGGAGTTTGAATTGCGCTCGCGCGAGGGCGTGCGCCTGATCAAAAACGACGTGACCTACGACGGTTATCGAAAGTTCGGCTCTGACAGCACCATCACGTTCGACTCCCCAGCCGCAGGCTCGCGGCCAAGCCAGTAGCGGTCCGCCGCGGAAGCGGCCGCTAATCAAATGAATGCCATCGTCTTGATGCCGGAAACGTCAAATCTTTTCCGGCAGCGCATGTTTTTGCACATCACTTTGTCGTCCAGCAACACCATGTAGCTGGCCGCCTTGGCAAATTTGGCTCGATCCCGCTCATCGGCCTGGCGAGGCAAACGATCCACCTTCGTCCGCACCAGCCAGCGTAGGTCGTACGTGTCCGCAGTCCGGCAAAACGGGCAATTCAGGCTTACCGGCTTAGTGGTTTGGGATTCCTTGTAGAACGCACGCTCGTCCATTGTGATTACCTGGGCCTTAGACCGCCGCCAGAGCTTCCGCCTTGGCGAAGCTCGCATCCAGCAGGCGCGCGAACTCATCCACGTCGGCTTTGCCGATGTTGAGCGGCGGCGAGATCCGTAACACGTTACCATACGATCCGCCCCTGCCCACCAGGATTCGGTTTTCACGCGTCGCTTCCATGATAGCCAGCGTTTGTGCCACGGCCGGCTTCTTCGTTTCGCGGTCCTCCACCAACTCGACCGCTTGCAGCAGACCCATTCCGCGCACGTCGCCGATCAACGCGTGCTTGCCTTTCAGCGCATTCAGTTTGTCCCGCAGATACGCACCCACTTCCGCCGCATTAATCGACAGCTTCTGTTCCTCGATGAACTCCAGCACAGCGTTGGCTGCGGTAGCGGAAATCGGATTCCCTCCAAATGTCGAAATCGTGGCGCCCTTCAAGGCGTCGGCGATCTCCGGACGGGCAATCGTAACCCCGATCGGCGCTCCATTGGCCAATCCTTTCGCGCTGGTGATCATATCCGGCTGCACGCCCCACTGCTCGATCCCGAACCATTTGCCGCCCGTGCGTCCCCAGCCGGTTTGGACCTCGTCGCTGATGAAGACGCCGCCATATCTTTTCACAATATCGGCGACAATCGGGAAATACTCTTTGGGCGGCGTAACAAATCCGGCAACGCCCTGAATCGGTTCCGCAATGAAGCCGGCTATGCGCCCCGAAGTGGTCGTGCGAATGACTTCTTCCACGTCGTGCGCGCATTTGACGCCGCAGGACGGGTAAGTGAGTCCATAAGGGCAGCGATAGCAATAAGCGTTCACGGCGTGCACGATGCCTGCTTGTGTTACCGGCCCCAGGCGCCAGTTGGATTGCGCGGTCAAGGCCATCGCCATGGACGAGCGCCCGTGATACGCATAGCGCAATGCGACGATCTCGGTCGAGCCCGTGTAACAGCGGGCCGCCAGGATGGCCGTTTCGTTCGCTTCAGTCCCGCTATTAGTGAAGAACGATTTGGTAAGCTTCCGGCCCGGCGTGATCCCGGCCAGTTTTTTCGCCAGGGCGGCCTGCGGCTCGGTGGCGAACACGGTAGAGACGTGCTGCAGGCGGTCAATCTGCGTGTGCAATTTTCGATTCACGTGCTCGTTACAGTGGCCAACGCTGACCGTCACGATGCCGCCGAAAAAATCCAGGTATTGATTGCCATCCGCATCCCAGACGTACTGATCTTTAGCGCGCGCGATAACAAGCGGCTCTTTGTAGTAGTGGAAAACGGATGGAAACAGGTGCTCGCGGCTCGCGAGAATGATCTCTTCTTTGGTCATGTCTGATTCTAACCCCAGTCGCGCGGAACGCGTGCGCAGCGGCGCCCCTCCGCGGCTGATCCAAGCCCTGGTGAATGCCGGCTGCAGGTTTTCCTATGTCCGCCGCAGATTACCGGCTTCGTCGGATCGATAAATCTGCAAGCCTACACTTGAGGCATCACAATACTCCAACCGTCCACAATAGAAACGCGTAATCGAAGGCGACTTCTTTGATGCCTTCGTAGCGTCCGGATGGGCCAAAGTGGCCGCTGCCCATATTCGTTTTTAAGAGCAGCACGTTGTTGTCCTTCTTCATCGCACGGAGCTTGGCGACCCATTTCGCTGGCTCCCAATAAGAAACGCGAGGATCGTTCAGGCCCGCAGTAACCAACAGAGCAGGATATTCGCGACGGCCGACGTTTTCGTAAGGCGAGTAAGACTTGATGTAGTTGTAATACTCTTCGTGCTCGGGGTTGCCCCATTCTTCGTATTCCGTGACCGTCAGCGGCAGCGTGGGATCGAGGCCGGTGTTCAGGTTATCGACATACGGCACCTTGGCGACAGCGGCCCGAAACAGGTCGGGGCGCATGTTCAGCACAGCGCCGACCAAGAGCCCGCCGGCACTGCCGCCCATAATCGCGAGGTGACTGGCCGAAGTGTAGCGGTTCTGGATCAGGTGCTCGGCGCATGCGATGAAATCGGTGAACGTATTTTTCTTGGCGAGCAGCTTGCCTTGATCGTGCCATTCCTCGCCGAGTTCGGCGCCGCCGCGCGGGTGCGCAATGGCGAAGGCGAAGCCGCGATCAAGCAGGCTGAGGCGGTCGGAAGAAAATCCAGGGTCGATGCTATGCCCGTAGGAACCGTAGGCGTAGAGCAGCAGGGGGCCGTGCCCGTTTTTCTCGAAACCGTGCCGGTACACCAGAGAAATAGGGACCTCGACCCCGTCCTGGGCTTTGGCGAAGATGCGTTCGGATTGATATTGCGACGCATCATAGCCGCCCTTGACCACGTATTGCTTCTTAAGTTCGCGGTCGCGCGTTTCCAGGTTGTAGTCGAACACCGACGCGGGAGTCACCAGCGATGTGTAGACGAAGCGCAGCGTCTTGGTGCGATATTCCGGATTACCGGTGGCGCCGACGGTGTAGACCGGCTCGGGGAAATCGATGTAGTGCGAAAATGCACCGTTTCCGTCGCGGACGCAGATCTTTTCCAGGCCGCGCTCGCGCTCGTAGACAATCAGGTAATCTTCAAACGAGTCGATACCTTCGATAGTGACGTTCGGCCGCGCGGGAATCACTTCCTCCCAGTTCTCGCGGGACGGGTTTGCGGCCGGAGTGCGCATCAGGCGGAAATTCTTTGCGCCCTGGTTGGTTCGAATATAGAAAAATTCGCCGTGATGCGAGGCGTCGTACTCCACTTCGTGCTGCCGCGGGAGCATGACGCGAAAAGAGCCGGCGGGATCGTTAGCGTCCAGATACCGCACTTCGGAGGTGAGCGCGCTTCCAAGGTGTAGTACCAGAAAGCGGCGGCTGCGGGTTTTCCCGATGGCGAGCGAGAAGCGCGCGTCCTGCTCCTCGTACACCAGGTCGTCCGAAGACGCGCCGAGCTGGTGGCGGAAAACCCGATACGGCCGATGCGCCGCATCCAACATGGTATAGAAGAACGTGCGGTTGTCGTTTGCCCATTCCAACGAATAGTAGGTGTTCACCACACGGTCCGGCAGCAGTTCGCCCGTGGCGAGATCCTTGACGAAGATCGTGTGCGCCTCGTCGCCGCCCACGTCGGTGGAGTAGGCCAGCAGCCGATGATCGGGGCTGACGCTAAAGTTACCGATGCGGAAATATTTTTGCCCTTGAGCCAACTCGTTGCCGTCCAGCAAAACCACTTCGGCCGCATCCAGACTGCCATGCTTGCGGCAATAAATCGCGTAGGCTTTGCCCTCCTCGGTGCGCGTGTAATAGAAGTAATCGTCCCGCTTGACCGGGACGGACAGGTCGGTCTCCTGAATGCGTCCGAGAATTTCTTTGTATAGCGTTTCCTGAAGCGGCTTGAGCGGCGCCATAACCTGCTCGGTGTAGTGGTTCTCCGCCTCGAGATACTGGATTACTTCCGGGTTATCTTTCTCGCGCAACCAAAAATAGTTGTCGACGCGCCGGTCACCGTGAGCGGTGATCTCTTTAGCCACGATTTTGGCGACGGGGGGCTGAGGAGTCATGGGGCGGAGGTAGTTACTGGCTCTCTTCTCT
>Ga0209062_1000299_pt1 | contig 176483 bp, 164 predicted proteins | sample Coa_R2_2_FD_187158 | JGI IMG/M metagenome (GOLD analysis project Ga0209062, IMG submission 187158) | Surface soil microbial communities from Centralia Pennsylvania, which are recovering from an underground coalmine fire - Coalmine... | ecosystem: Environmental > Terrestrial > Soil >...
GGATTGCGCCTTTCGGCGCTCTGCCTCCCTTCCGTATCTGTCGAGGCGGATTCTTTCGCACTGGCGTTTGGACTGGCGTGTTCGTGGCGGCAAAAAGCTTGCCCGCACAAACGCGGCGCGAGGACGGTGCTTTATTCATCACGGCGAAACCTAAGGAGACTCCCATGCCGACATGGCGTAACAAACCGGCCAACCGCGGCCATCTCAACAAGCGCTACACGCCGGAGCAGCAGCAGGCGCGCAGCGACGCGGCGCGCGATGCGGTGCGCCGGCTCTATTGCGACATCCTCGAACTGTGGAAGACCTGTGCCACCGGGCGCTGCCGCCGCCATCGCCGCTGCGCGGGCGATTCGCGCGCCTGCATGCGACGGGTCTGGAGCGATATTCCGCGGCACCGACAGAGAAAGATCTGGGCGCAGGTCATTGCCGGCGGCGCGAGCAAGATTCCGCCGGCCAACCACGCCGAATACCAGATGCGCCACACGCCGCCCGATACCATCGCGCGGCTGTAATATCGATCCTCCCCCGAGCGCTCTATTTTCGTCATTGCCGGGCATGGCCGGCCGAAGAACGGCGTCGCTTCGTTCGCTTATGACCCGGCAATCCGTGCGGGGCCGCCAATTGATCCGTCTGGTTTACCCTGTCGCACTTCGGCAGGGACCACCCGGTCAAGTCCGTTGATGACGCGTGTGGGATGACGCCTTGCGCCCGGCACGCTAAGGATGAGCGATGATCGCAACCTTCACCTACCGTTCCGAAGCGGCGCGCATCGTGTTTGGCGCGGGCGCGGCAGGCGCGCTGCGCGATGAGGCCGACCGCCACAAGATGACGCGGCTCCTCGTGTTGTGCTCGAAGACGCGCGCGGACTTCGCCAGGCGTGTGGTCGCGCCGATCGATGAGCGTATTGTCGGCTTTTGCGACGCCGGCGGGCAGAACATGCCGCGCGAGGCGTTCGAACAAATCCTCGCCGCGATCAACACGCAGAATGCCGACGGCTTTGTCGTGGTCGGCGGCGGCTCGCCGATCGGACTTGCCAAGGCCGCGGCGGCGACAACCAGGCTCCCCTACATCGCCGTCGTCACCACTTATTCCGGCTCGGAAATGGCGGCGCGCTGGTACATCGGCGTCGCCGAGAACCGCGTTGCCGGCGACGGCCCAGAAGCGCTGCCCGCAACCGCGATCTACGATCCGCAGCTGACGCTCGATCTGCCCCCGCGCGTCTCGGCGGCAAGCGGTATGAATGCCATGGCGCATGCGGTCGAGAGTCTCTACGGCATCGATACCAATCCCGTGGTGCAGACGCTGGCCGAGGAGGCGATCAGGCTCCTTGGCCGGAGCCTGCCGAAGATCGTCGAGGATCCGCGCGACCTTGCCGCGCGCAGTGACGCGCTCTACGGCGCCTGGCTCGCCGCGCATTTCCGCGCCGCCGTCGGGCTCGAACACGCGCTCGCGCAGCGTCTGCGGCAATGGTTCAATCTCGAACACGCGCAGGCGCATGCGATCGCCACGCCCTATGCGATCGGCTTCAATGCCGGCGCCGCGCCCGACGCCATGGCGCGCATCACGCGCGCGCTCGGTGTCCCTGACGCGGCGCGCGGGCTCTACGATCTCCTGATCCGGCTCGGCCTGCCGACCGGGTTCAAACAACTCGGCATGAAGGAGACCGACATCGACAAGGCGGTCGAAGTGGTGTCGGCGGCGAAGATCACCCATCCGCGCCCGGTGACGAAGGCGGACCTCGCGAACGTGATCGGCCAGGCCTTTGCCGGCGCCCCGCCGCGGTTTTGAGATGAGATTCATGCGTCATTGCGAGCGAAGCGAAGCAATCCAGAAGTGTGCCGCAAGCTCGGCGCGCGTGGCTCTCGATTACTTCGTCGCTTTGCTCCTCGCAATGACGGCACCGGTTCATGCGGAGCCGCGCCGATGAGCGCCGCCACCGCCGGCTCAGGACTGAAATGGGTGGGGCGCGCGCTGCGGCGGCTCGAAGATCCTGCCCTCGTGCAAGGGCGCGGCCGGTTTTCCGCCGATCTCCCCGCCGCATTCTATGTGCGCTTTGTGCGCAGCCCCGTCGCATCCGGCCGCATCAAGAATATCCACGCGCCCGACGGTGCGAATCTCATCCGCGCCGCCGACCTCAACGCCCGGCCGATCCGGCCGATGCTGCACAAATTCAATTATCAGCCGATCGCGCAGCCAATTTTGGCCGAGAGCGTCCTGCGCTTTGTCGGCGAGCCGATCGCCGCCGTCTATGCCGGGAGCGCCGCGCAAGCCGAAGACATCGCCGAGGCGGTCGAGGTCGAGATCGAGGAGACGCAAGCCGTGATGGACGCGCGCGAGGCGCTGTCGCTCGATGCGCCGCGCGTGCATGCAACAAACGTCATCGTTGACGGCACCGTCACGACTCAGAATTTCGAAGCCGCGCTCGCCGGCGCGGCGCGCCGCGTGCGCGTGTCCGCCCGCTCGCACCGGCAGAACGCCACCCCGCTTGAAGCGCGCGTCGCGCATGCCGCCTTCGATTCGGCGAGCGGTCGCGTCACGCTCACCTGCGCCACGCAGATGCCGCATCTGATGCGTACGGCGATTGCCGACGTGCTGGACATGCCTGAATCCGCGCTGCGCGTGATCGCGCCCGATGTCGGCGGCGGCTTTGGGCAGAAGATGTCGCTGCCGGGCGAATATGTCGTGCTGGTGTGGCTTGCGCAAAGGCTGCGCACCGGCGTCGCCTGGCACGAGGATCGCCGCGAGAATCTGATCGCAGCCTTTCACAGCCGCGATCAGTATGTCGAGCTCGACGGCGCCTTTGACGCGAACGGCAAGCTCGTCGCGCTATCCGCGGATGTCGTCGCCAATATCGGCGCCTATTCGTGCTACCCGACCACCTGCGGCGTCGAGCCGCTGATGGCCATGGCCGAACTGCCCGGCCCATACGATTTCGCGGCCTATTCCTGCCGCGCCCGCGGCGTCGCAACGCATACCTGCACCATGGCGCCCTATCGCGGCGTGTCGCGCCCGGTGATCACCTTCGCCGTCGAGCGCCTGATGGACAAGGCCGCGGCGGAATTCGGCATCGATCCGGTCGAGATCCGCCGGCGCAATCTCATCCAGAGATTCCCGGCGACCTCGGCGACCGGGCTTGTCTTCGACGAGGGCAGTTATATCGCGACGCTGGAACAGGCCGCCGCGCTTATCGATCTGCCGGCGTTTCGCGCGCGGCAGATCAAGGCGCGCGCCGAAACGCGTTTTTTGGGAATAGGCTTTGCGACGTTTTCGGAGCGCACCGGCTATGGCAGCCCGGCTTTCGCCGCGCGCGGCATGGAGGTGACACCCGGCTGGGAGACGGTCGAGATCGTCATGGATCCGTCCGGCCTCGTCGAGGCGCGCATCGGCGCGAGCCCGCACGGGCAAGGGCTGCCGACCACGCTTGCGCAAATCGTCGCCGACGCCCTGGGCGTGGCGCCGGCAAACGTGCGCGTGGTGCACGGCGATACCGACCGCACGCCCTATGGCTGGGGCACCTTTGCCAGCCGCTCGCTGGTGATTGCCGGCGGCGCGACGCTGATGGCGGCGCAGAAGATCCGCAAAAAACTGCTCGCCATCGCCAGTCACGTTCTGGAAGCGGCGCCCGAGGACATCGTGCTGCACGACGGCAGCGCCAAGGTTTTGGGCACCGATCGGGCGGTTACCATCGCGGAGCTCGCGCGCGCCGCCTATCACCAGACCCATCGCTTCAAGGGCGAGATCACGCCGGGCCTGAGCGAGAGCGCGTTCTACGATCCGCCGGGCACGTTCTCGAACGCCTGCCATGTCGCCGTTGTCGAGGTCGATATCGAGACCGGCGGGGTGCGGCTGGAAAAATTCCTGGCGGTAGAGGACGCCGGCCGCATCATCAATCCGCTGATCGCCGACGGCCAGGTGCATGGCGGCATCGCGCAGGGCATCGGCAACGCGCTGTTCGAAGAGATCGTCTATGACGCCCTCGGCAATATCGCGACCGCGACCCTTGCCGATTACACGCCGCCCACCGCGCATGAGATCCCGGCGATCGACCTGCATCACATCGAGACGCCGGCCGCCTCTTCCGTGACGGGCGCCAAGGGCCTGGGCGAAGGCGGCGCCATCGGCGCGCCGGCCGCGGTCATTAATGCAGTGAACGATGCGCTCGCGCCGTTCGGCGTCGCGATCGACGAAATGCCGGCCACACCGCAGCGGATCCGGGCGGCGCTGCGGAAGGCGGGAGTCGGTGTGTATCAGAAACGCTCATGAACAAGCCCCGCTCGTCCCCGCGCAAGCGGGAATCCAGGAGACGCTGCCGGAACGGCATCAGCGAGCCGCCGGCCTCCCGCTTGCGCCGGAACGAGCGGACGAAGCAGTCACTAGGGCCGCTCCCTCGCCGCCGCAATAGCCAAATACAGATAGGTGCCAAGCAGCATCGCTTCGATCAGAACGATGAAAACGCTGCCGCCATAGACAGCGGGGAAGAACAATTCGACCGCGGCCATCGAGATCACGGAAGTCAGCCACACGACAGCACCCCAGGCGGCGGCGAGCCAAAGGCCGACCGCGGCGACGAGATCGAGCACGGCAAAGAACACGGTCGCGGTCTGCCAGGCGATGGTGTGCGTCTCGAAGCCCTCATCGTGGCGCGCGCCGATGCCGAGCACTTGGGACCAGTGATAGATGCCCTTGATCATGGAGACTGCGGCCATGATGCGCAGGAATAGGACCAGATATTCGGTCCAAGTGCCCGCCGCGCTGCCGCGGCTGACCCGCACCGGTTCCAGCATGTCGCTTGGCCGCGTCGGGCGCAGCTGCGGCGTGTCGCTCACCGTGATCCGGGCGGGCGTTGCCGGTGTGACTGGAGTGGTGACCGGTTTGTCCATCGCTCAGCAAAGGATAAGGTCGGGAGAGCGCATGCCCGGGCAGAGCGATAACGGGGCGGCCAAAGGCCGTCAACGCTGCGCCGGCCGTGCGTTTTCCGCCGGTTAAGACTGTCGGGAGCGTCGGTGGCGGCTTGGCGGCGGAAGGAGTAGAAGGAGTAAAAGGGCACATGCAATATCGGCACTTGCGCCAATTGGAGCCGGGTCATGGTCATTAAATTCGGCCGGCCGCTGGAACCAAGTCGACAGGACGCCCGCCTGAAGCCGGTCGAAACGGCAGTGCCGGCCGAGCGACTTGATCTCGCCATCCGGCCGCGGCGCAACCGTCGCACCGAATGGTCGCGCCGCATGGTGCGCGAACATGTACTCACCGCCGACGATCTGATCTGGCCGCTGTTTGTGGTCGATGGAAACAAGGTGCGCCTGCCGGTCGATTCGATGCCGGACGTGCAACGGCTTTCAATCGACGAAGCCGTGCGCGCCGCGGAGCGTGCCGCCAGGCTCGACATCCCGTGCCTGGCGCTGTTTCCCTATACCGATCCGGCGAAGCGCGACGAAGACGGCTCCGAGGCGCTCAACCCGGACAATCTGGTCTGCCGGGCGATCCGCGCCATCAAGAAAGAGGTGCCGCAGATCGGCGTGCTGTGCGACGTCGCGCTCGATCCTTACACCAGCCACGGCCATGACGGGCTCCTGCGCGACGGTGTCATTCTTAACGACGAGACCGTGGCCGTTCTGGTGAAACAGGCGTTGGTCGAAGCGGAGGCCGGCTGCGACATCATTGCGCCATCCGACATGATGGATGGCCGGGTCGGCGCGATACGCGCGGGCCTCGACAAAGCGGGCTTTGGCGACGTCCAGATTATGGCCTATGCCGCCAAATATGCCTCGGCCTTCTACGGCCCGTTCCGCGACGCCGTCGGCACGAACGCCACGTTGATCGGCGACAAGCGCACCTATCAGATGGATCCGGGCAATTCGGATGAGGCTTTGCGCGAGGTCGAGCTCGATATCGCCGAGGGCGCCGACATGATCATGGTCAAGCCCGGCCTGCCCTATCTGGACATCCTGCACCGGGTCAAAACCGCCTTTGGCATGCCAACCTTTGCCTACCAAGTCTCCGGCGAATATGCGATGATCATGGCTGCCGCGGGGAACGGCTGGCTGGACGGGGACAAGGCCATGACCGAAAGCCTGATCGCGTTCAAGCGCGCCGGTGCCGACGGCGTGTTGACCTATTTTGCGCCAAGGATCGCGGAGAAACTGAAGCAGGGCGGACTGGCTTGAGCCGCATGACCCCGGACGCTGCAACCGTTTCGGGACAGAGCATGCGCCGACAGCACCGACCGCCCCCGCCCGGACTGGGGAAACGAGGCGGCTGTGATGCGTGAATACGACGATCACATTCGGCTTTACACGCCGATCTTGCAGCGGATCATCATCCTGGTGGCGGTGATCATCGCTGTGCCGGTCGTTTTGTGGACGATCACCGCGTTCGTCCGCGCCTATGTCGCCCCGCCGCAGCTGCCGACATTCAAGCCGATTGCGACGGTCCAGCCGCCAAGCGGCACCGCCGCGCCGGCCCAGATGCCGGTGCAGCAGGTGCCGGCGCAGCCGCCGGTCCAGGTTGCCGCCCAGACCACCGGCACGGCAAGCGATGTCCGCACGCCGCTTCTTGAAATCAAGAAGCGGCCGGCCGATCCGGCGGGCGCCGGGCCGACGCCACCGCCGCAAGCCGCAATGGCGCCGGGCGCGCCTGCTGCGGACCCTGCGCCCTCAGCTGCGCCTGCCGTTGCCGCGCCGTCGATCCCTGCGCCCCAAACCGCCGCGCCGGGGGGTGCCGCGGCCGCGAGCCTGGCGCCATCCAATTCGGCGCCGGCCGCTCCCTACTCGGCTGCGTCGCTTGACGCGTCGCCAGCCTCCCTGCCGGCTGCGGTGCGATCACCGTCGCCGGCTTTAGCGGCTTGGCCCAATTCGGCTGCAAGCGCGTCGGCAAGCGGCGGATCAGACGCTTTCGCTTCGCGCGAAGCCTCCGCCGCCGGGCCCGATAGCGGTGACGCTATTGTGCCTCCGGGGGTGGCGCTCATCGGCCGCATCCCGCTGCCCCGCCGCAGGCCAAATGTGAGGCCGAATATGGCGCTTGCCGCCGTCGCATCGGGCGCTGCGCCGGGCAACATCCCGCTGCCGCGGGCACGTCCAGCCTCGGCGCCCGAGCCTGCCCCTGTGAGCGAGCCGCCGCCGGCCTACGACCTGTCCGTGTTCCACTAAAGCGCGCATCAAAGCGCCCCTGGCGCGGCGCTCATTCCAGCGCCGCACCGCTTTCCATGCGAACCGGCTGATAGCCGTCCGCCAGCAGCGCGCGAAAGATCGCTTCCGCATGCGCGCTGTCGCGGGTCTCCATGGTGACGTCGAGCTTGGCCCCTTTGGCCGGCACGTCGAGAAACAGCCGATGATGGTCGACGCCCAGAATATTGGCGCCAAGCTCGCCCAGCCGGCTTGCGATCTGGCCCAAAATGCCGGGGCGATCGGGAATCGTCAGCCGGAATGAGACGATGCGATTCTCGCGCTCCAGTTCGCGCACCATGACCGAAGCGAGCATGCGCGGATCGATATTGCCGCCGCACAGGATCAGGCCGACTTTGCGGCCGGCAAAGCGTTTGGGCTCCGCCAGCATGGCGGCGAGGCCTGCCGCTCCCGCGCCTTCAGCCATGGTCTTCTGCAAGGTCAGGAACGCGTTGACGGCGCGCTCGATCTGCGCCTCCTCGACCAAAATGATATCGCTGGCCAACTCGCGCACGATCGGCAGCGTCATGCCGCCGGCTTTGCTTACCGCGATGCCTTCCGCGAGGGTGGCGCCGCCGCAAGGCCGCTTTTCGCCATGGATCGCATTCCACATCGACGGATAGAGCGCGCATTCCACGCCGATGATCTCGATCGATGGTTTGATGGCGCGGGCGGCAATGGCATTGCCGGCAATCAAGCCGCCGCCGCCGATTGGAACCACGAGCATTTCGAGCTCCGGTACGGCTTCGAGCATTTCGAGCGCGATCGTGCCCTGGCCGGCGATGATCTGCGGATCGTCGTAAGGATGAACCCAGACCAGATTGTGCGCGGCGGCGATCGCCTCGGCGCGCGTTTGCGCCTCGGTCACGGTTTCGCCGTGGAGCACGACTTTGGCGCCGAGCGCCTCGGTCGCTTTCACCTTCACGAAGGGCGTCGTCAGCGGCATGACAATGGTGGCGGCAATCGACAGCCGACGCGCGTGATAAGCGACCGCCTGCGCATGATTGCCGGCCGACATGGCGATGACGCCGCGCCGACGCTCGTCGGCGCTCAAGGCGGCAAGCTTGACGCAGGCGCCGCGTTCCTTGAACGAATTGGTGACCTGCAAATTCTCGTATTTGACATAAACTTCGGCGCCGGTGAGCGCGGCAAGATGCGGCGCCGCCAGGAGCGGCGTGCGCAGCACGTGATCGGCAATCGCGATCTGGGCAGCCTTGATATCGGCCAGCGTGATCTTCACAGCGTAATTCTCCGGAACCGGTTAGGCCCCTTGTAGACTATCGCCCGCCTTGCTTTGGCGGTTTCTTTTCGCCATCTGCGGCGGCATTATATAGCTCGGTCGAATAGAGCCAGGTTGACCATGACAGACGCTGGATCCTCTGGAACGGCCCCGGGATCTGGTCCCGGACGGATCGGCATCGACTTCGATGTCAAGCCGCACGCCTATGACCCGGTGGCCAACCCGGAACTGTTCGAGGGGGTGCTCGCCCGCCGTGTCGTCGCCTTTGTCATCGATGTCGTCCTTATAGCCATACCGCTGATTGTGGTCTGGATGTTCATTTTCGTGTTCGGGATTGTCACGCTCGGCCTGGGCTGGGCGCTGTACGGGCTGATGTCGCCGCTCTCGGTCATCTGGGCGCTGTTCTATTACGGCCTGACGCTCGGCAGCCCGGCTTCGGCAACCATGGGCATGCGCGCGATGGAGATCGAGATGCGCACCTGGTACGGCGCTCCCGCCTATTTCGTGCTCGGCGCGGTGCACGCGGTGGTTTACTGGATCAGCGTCAGCGTGTTGTCGCCGCTGATCCTCGTGGTCGGCTTCTTCAATCCGCGCGGGCGGCTGTTGCACGATTTCCTGGTCGGTACCGTGCTCATTAATAATGCGAGCCGCGCCGCTTTGCTGCGGGCCCGCTTTGCCCACTGAGGCGCATGACAGTCGCCGCCGAATTTGGCCTTTGACCTTGGCGGGCTCTCGCGCGATCCTTGGGCACCGCCGGAGTCGGCCTCGGGCCGCAAGCGAAATGCCGTAACGTCTGTCATAGCCATCCGTGACGCAACATTCGCGCGATACACCGCAATTCTATCTCACGGCACCTTCGCCGTGCCCTTACCTCGCCGGCAAGGAGGAGCGGAAGGTCTTTACGCATCTGGTCGGCGAGCGCGCGCCCGAGCTCAACAATATCCTCACCCAGGGCGGCTTCCGCCGCAGCCAATCGATCGCCTATCGCCCGGCCTGCGAGGGCTGCCGCGCCTGCGTTTCGGTCCGTGTGATCGCCAAGGACTTTCGCCCGACGGCGAGCATGCGCCGGATCCTGCGCCGCAATGCCGACATTGCCAGCGAGATGCGGATCGCGGTGCCGACATCGGAGCAATATTCAATCTTCCGTGCCTACCTGGATTCGCGCCACCGCGACGGCGGCATGGCCGATATGACCGTGCTCGATTACGCGATGATGGTCGAGGACAGTCACATCGAGACGCGCATCATCGAGTACCGGCGCCGCGCCAGCGAGAATGCCGTCTCGCATCGCGGCAGCGGCGAGTTGCTCGCCATCGCGCTCACCGACGTGCTTGGCGATGGGCTGTCCATGGTCTATTCGTTCTTCGAGCCGGACGAATCGTCACGTTCGCTCGGCACATTCATGGTGCTTGATCATATCGGCCGCGCGCAGCGCATGGGACTTTCTTACGTCTATCTCGGATATTGGGTGCGTGGCTCACGCAAGATGGATTACAAGAGCCGCTTCCGGCCGCAGGAGCGGCTGATGCCGGACGGCTGGACCCGCGTCGATTAAAAGCATGCGAGAACAAATCATGCCAAAGCTCGTTGGCGCGGCAGCTTTTGCTGCCCTGATGTTGGCCGGTCTCATTGGCGGTGTAGCCGCTGCGTTGGCGCAGTCGTCGGCGCCGGGCACGGCCGACACGCCGAAGGGCAAAGCGCTGGTCGACAGCGACGGCATGACGCTCTACACGTTCGACCGCGACAGCAAAGGCAAATCGAACTGCAACGGTCAATGTGCCAATCTCTGGCTGCCGCTGATCGCCACTGTCGACGCCTCGCCCTCCGGCGCGTTTTCACTGATCACGCGCGACGACGGCCGCAAGCAATGGGCCTACAAGGACAAGCCGCTCTATACCTGGAGCAAGGACACCAAGCCCGGCGACACCACCGGCGACGGCGTCAACAGCGTGTGGCACATCGCGGTGCCGTGAGTGCGTCAGCCCGGCAACTCGGCCAGCGTCTTGAGCGCATAGAACTGCACCGGCTCCTTGCGGCCCTTGACCGGCGCCTCGTGCAGCTCGTGATCGGCAAGATCAACGCCGGCCGCTTCGGCCGCCTGGCGCGATAAGATCACCACGCAGCCGTATTCCTTGCTCAGGCTTTCCAGCCGCGCGCAGGTGTTCACCGTGTCGCCGATCGCGGTGATGATGCGCGAGCGCGGCGGGCCCATTGCGCCGACAATAGCCTCGCTATAGTGAATGCCGATGCCGATGCGCAGCGGCTCGCGTAGATCGGCGCGCAGCTGCTTGTTCAGGGCGTCGAGGCGCGTCAGCATGGCGCGCGCGCCGCGCAGCGCCTCCGCCGCGCCGGTCTTCGGATCGTCGGCATGCAGGCCGTAGAGCGCCATCAGGCCGTCGCCGGTGAACTGCGAATAGTGGCCATTGGTCTCGGTAAGCGCCTTGGTCATTTCGCCGAAAAACTGATTAAGAATGAACAGCACGTCATAGGGCAGCCGCGCTTCGCCCAATGTGGTCGAGCCGCGCATATCGACAAAGACGACCGTGATCAGCCGCTCGCTGCCTTCGAGTCCGCCGCGCACCGCGCCGTCGGCTGCGCTGGCATCGGCGGCAAGCAGCGGCATGACCGCTATATCGGCGTTGGGCCGGATCTGGCACGCAAGGCGCGTGCCGCGAGCAGCGCCGATGCGCGCCAGCGCCTTGGCCTCGAGCGCCGAGGGCGGCGGCAGCGTGTCGAGCCCCTCGGTGACCATGATGCGGCAGGTGGTGCAACGCGCCCGGCCGCCACAGACCGAAGCATGCGCGATGCCATTGGCGCGCAGCGTCTCCAATACGGTCGCGCCCGGCAGGATCGGGACGCTTCGGCCATTGGCGTGCGACAGCACCGGCGGCCGCTGCGCCCGATAATACCAGGCGCGGATGCCGCGCCCGGCGAACGGCACCAGCGGCAGCAGGATGGTGATCGCCCAGCCGATCTCCACCATTCGACCGGCCTCGGCCTGCGTCTCGTCGGTGACATTGGCATCCGCCAACGAGGAGGAGACGAAGTCCGGATCTTTGGCGGCTTGGCGTAAGACTTCGTTGCCGCCGGTCACATAGCCGGCGAGCGCCAGCGCCGGAAGCAATAATGCGTAACTGAAAAACAAAGGCTGGTATCGGCCGTACCATGCCTTGGTGCGCAGCCAGTAATGGATGCCGATGCATGCATGCGCCCATATCGCAACGACTAGAAGCATCTGCACCGCGCCGAGCCATGGAAAGACCAGCCACTGCGCGATGAAAACCGTGTTGTAATACGTGGTCACGTCGAGCAAATGCTCGGCAACGCGCGTGGAGACGGCATGCGACGTCAGCAATACGGGAATGCTCAGGCCCAGCGCGAGCTGGGCCAACTCCCATCGCGACAAGCGCAGGGAGCGGCGCACATAGATCGACCACAGCGCGTTACCGTAGTGGATCAGGAATGCCGCAAACAAGACGGTCGTGCCGCTTAGGCCCTGCCATGGATACATCAGGAGCTTGCGTGCGGCCTCGGCCCATTCGAGTGAAATCAGCAAGAAGCAATGCGACGTCAGATGGCAGATCACAAAGCTCAGCATGGTGAGCGCGCTGGAAAGCCGCAGCCACGTCCGCCATTGCGATCGCGTATCTAGCAAACTGCCGGTATGCGTGCTCATTCGGCCGCCGCGCTTTGGTAGACCAACCCTGCCACTCTCACACATGCGGTGATCGACCGCCGACGGGAAAATTCCCGCCGCCAGCCGACGCTGACACCTTACCCCTTCGCTTAGCGATTATACCGGTCTTCCGGCCGGATGCCGCAGCGCGGCAGCCGGCAAGCCCCCGACCGGCGGCGAGCAGCCTGCGCACTGTTTCCGGGGACCAGCAGTTTTGGCACGTCGTGCGCCGGTACGCCGCTCACTCGTGGATTCGCTGTGTTGCTTATCGCAATGGCGGCAAGTCCTAATCCTCCTGCGCCTCTTTGCCGTTTCCGACACGGGTCGCGCCCGCATCGAATTTGTTGCTCTTCGGAAAGCCCTTTGGCGCAAGCCGGCCGGCATCGGCGCGGCTGCCGCGCCAGTCGGACAGCTCCTTGAGCGAGAGTGTGAAGACGCGGCCGGCGGAATCGGTCCAGGTCAGGCCCTTTTCCACCTCGAATGTCTTGATATCCGATAGGCCGCCGTCCTTGTAGCGCTGCAGGCGCACGCCTCGGCCACGATTCATTTCCGGCACCTGATCTCGGGCGAAGATCACCATCTTGCGGTTCTCGCCGATGCTGGCGATGAATTCGCCTTCGAGCGGCGTCACGGCCCGCGCTTCATCCGGCGGCCTGACGTTGAGCACCTGCTTGCCCTTGCGCGTGTTGGCGAGGCACTCGTCTTCCGGCACGATGAAGCCGTTGCCCAGTTTGCTCGCGACGAGAAGCTTGCGGCCGCCCTGATAGCGGAACACGCTGACGATGTCGGCCTCCTGTTCAAGTTCGATGAACAATCGAACCGGCTCGCCATGGCCGCGGCCGCCCGGAAGCTTTGAAGCGTCGATCGTGTAGAAACGGCCATTGGTGGCGAAGAGGAGAAGCTTCGACGTGGTCTCGGCGAAGAAAGCAAGCTTCAGCCCGTCGTCGGCCTTGAAAGCCAAGCCGGACAGGTCGGCAACCTGGCCGCGCAGCGCACGAATCCAGCCTTTCTCGGAGACCACGACGGTGATCGGCTCGCGCTCGACCAGCGCCTGTTCGATCGCCGCCTCGTCATGCGCCGGCGCCTGTGCAAAGCCGGTGCGGCGCTTGCCGAGCGGTGTTTTCGGCCCGTACTTCTCGCGCACCTCGCGCACCTGCTCGGCGATTTTCCGCCACTGCTGTTTCTCGGAGCGCAACAGGTCCTCAAGCGATTTCTTCTCGATGCGCAGGTCCTTGTCCTCTTGGCGGATCTCCATCTCTTCCAGTCGGCGCAAATTGCGCAGCCGCATATTGAGGATGGCATCCGCCTGGACGTCGGACAGTTTGAACGTCTTCATCAGCACCGGCTTCGGCTCATCTTCCTTGCGGATGATCTTGATGACCTTGTCGAGATTGAGATAGGCGACGAGATAGCCGCCGAGCACTTCGAGCCGATGCTCGATCTGCGCCAGGCGATGGCGCGAGCGGCGCAGCAGCACCTCGCGACGATGTGCGAGCCATTCGGTCAGCGCCTCGGCGAGCCCGACGACTTTCGGAATGCGTCCGCGCACCAGCACATTCATGTTCAGGGGCACGCGGGTCTCGAGCTCGGTGAGCTTGAACAGGCTCTCCATCAGGAGAGCAGGATCGACCGAGCGCGAGCGCGGCTCGAGCACGATGCGCACGTCCTCGGCGGATTCATCGCGCATATCGGCAAGCAGCGGCAGCTTCTTTTCCGCCATCAACTCGGCGATGCGCTCGACCAGCCGCATCTTCTGCACCTGCCAGGGAATCTCTGTGACCACGATCTGGTAGGTGCCGCGTCCGGTTTCTTCGGTCTTCCAGCGCGCGCGCAGGCGGAACGAGCCGCGGCCGCTTGCATAGGCTTCGGCAATGGCTTCGGGCGGCTCGACGATCACACCGCCGGTCGGAAAATCCGGCCCGGGCACGTATTTCAACAGCGTCTTGGTGCGCGCATTCGGCTGCTCGATCAGATAAAGCGCAGCGTCGCACAACTCCGCCACATTGTGTGGCGGGATGGAGGTCGCCATGCCGACGGCGATGCCTTGCGCGCCGTTAGCCAGAAGGTTCGGAAAGGCCGCCGGCAGCACCACCGGCTCCTGCGAGAGGCCGTCGTAATTGGGCCGGAAGTCGACGGCATCTTCGTCGATGCCTTCGAGCAGGAGCGCGGCGACATCGGTCAGGCGCGCTTCCGTATAGCGGTAAGCCGCGGCATTATCGCCGTCGATATTGCCAAAATTGCCCTGACCGTCGACCAGCGGATAGCGCGAGGAGAAATCCTGCGCGAGACGGACCAGCGCGTCATAGATCGCCTGGTCGCCGTGCGGGTGAAAGTTGCCCATGACGTCGCCGACGATCTTGGCGGATTTCTTGAATGCGGCACCGGGATCGAGCCGAAGCAGCCGCATGCCGTAGAGGATGCGCCGGTGCACCGGTTTGAGCCCGTCGCGCGCATCGGGCAGCGCGCGGTGCATGATGGTCGACAGCGCATAGGCGAGATAGCGCTCTTCGAGCGCTTCGCGCAGTGCGATCTCCTGCACGCCGCTCGGATCGAGGGGTGCGACTTTCTTGTTCATGGTCTCATCAAGCCAGCTTCTGATCGCGCCGTCGGGAACCGGCCGCGACACGCGTGGATACGAAGTTTGGAATCAGCCGCAATACTAGCAAAATAGGCGCCGCAATGCGGCATTCCCAGATCGGAAAAATTCGCGTGCTCCGTCGGCGCGGCACGGCGGCCGCAGCGTCGACGCACGTTGCGCCGCGTCAATGAACCGCGGATGAACAAAGACGGCCGCATGATGAAACATTCTTAATCTCGCGCGTTGAACAAACGCGCTAAAATGCAGTGTGCATTGACGCACATTTGCCTCGGTTCGCGCCGGAAACTACGGAGGACTAGCATGCGTAAGACCATGCTTGCGGCCGCCGCGGTCGCGGCGCTGCTTTCGATCGGCGCATCGGCCGATGGAGCTGCTGCAATGACGACGGCAACGCCGACCCAGCTTGGCGTGGCCACCGCCAATGACGGTCTCGTCCAGAAGGCCGCGATTGTCTGCGGCTACTGGGGCTGCCGACATGTCTGGTGGGGACCGCCTCGCTACTATGGTTATTACGGCCCGGGGCCCTATTGGGGCTGGCATCGCCCGTGGTGGGGCTGGCACCGACATTGGTGGTGGCACCACTGGTAAGCGCGACGCTGACCGGAGCATGATCCGCAAGTGATCATGCTCCTTACAAAGCCGCAGCGCCGCGGCCGCGGCGCGTCGCGCGGGCGCGCCCCAGATCATGCGCGTTCGACCCATTACTGAGATGCGCGCGAGACCGCGGCGACGAAATGCGCGCGCGCCTCCGGCAGGGCCAGGCCGCGCGGCGCGAAGGCGTGGCGATCGAGGAAGAACCCGGTCAGCGCGAAAGCGTCGGCGAGATCGCGTGGCGATTGCGGTTCTGTCTCGCCGTGCAGAAACGCCGGTAACCGCAACAACCGGTCGCGATAGGGTTCGCCGGCCTCGCGCGAGACGGCGCGACCCGATCGCGGCGACACATAGATCAGGTCCGAGGTGGCACCGGTTGCCGCGCACGACGTCAGATCGAGGCCGAAGCCGAGTTCGGCCAACAGGTCGAGCTCGAAACGGGCGATCATGGTCGCGGCGAGGTGCGGCTCATTGAGATGGTCGAGAATCGCTTCGAGCGCCTCATAGATCGCCGCATGCGGCTCGCGCTCGGCCAGGAGACGGCATAGCGCGGCAAGATGCGTCACCCCGTGCACCGCATGCGCCGCGCCAAGGAAGTCCGCCGCGCGCAGATTCAGCTCTTCGACGGTGTAGTTGCCCAGATGCTCGTCGAGCCGGGCCCGCCAGGTCGCGCGCAAGGCATTGCCCGGCTGCAGGACGCCGCGTTGGCGCGCGCTGGTGCCGCCGCGCACCAGGCCCAAATGCCGGCCGTGATCATGCGTCATCAATTCGAGAATCACGCTGCTCTCGCCGTGGCGCTTGACGCCGAGCACGATGCCGTCGTCGGTCCATTCCATCTGACGTATATATTTTGGCTCGTATATTTTGGCTCGATGGGACCCGTTGGCGAGTGGCGAACAGGGGACTATTCTATTCGCTATTCGCCAACGATCACTCCCTCGGAAATTCCAAGCCCATTTCGCGATAGCGTTCCGGATCGTCGCCCCAGCCTTCGCGCACCTTGACGTGAAGGAAGAGATGCACCGGCTGCTCGATCGCCGCGGCAATATCGGCGCGGGCCGCCGCGCCAATCGCTTTGATGGTCTGACCGGCCTTGCCGAGCACGATTTTGCGCTGGCTCTCGCGCTCGACATAGATCGTCTGCTCGATGCGCACCGAACCGTCCCTGAGTTCCTTCCAGATCTCGGTTTCGACCGTCGACTGATAGGGCACTTCCTGGTGCAGCCGCAGATACAGTTTTTCCCGCGTGATCTCCGCGGCGAGCTGACGCAGCGGCGCGTCGGAGATCTGATCCTCGGGATAGAGCCAGGGTCCGGCCGGCACATGCGCGGCAAACCACGCCTTGAGGTCGCCGACGCCGTCGCCGGTGAGCGCCGAAATCATGAAGGTCGCGGCAAAGTCTGTGCGCCCGTTGAGCTTTTGTGCGAGCGTCAGCAGCAGCGGCTTGTCGACGAGGTCGATTTTGTTAAGCACGAGCACTTTCGCCGGCCGGACGTCGCCCAGCGTGCGCAGCGTCGTCTCGTCCTGGTCCGAAACCCCTCTTCGCGCATCGATCAGAAGCGCCACGATATCGGCGTCCGCGGTCGAGCCCCAGGCCGTTTGCACCATGGCGCGATCGAGCCGGCGCCGCGGCGCGAAGATGCCCGGGGTGTCGACAAAAATGAGCTGCGCCGGGCCATGCACCGCGATGCCGCGAATGAGTGTGCGCGTGGTCTGCACTTTGGGCGTGACAATCGAGACTTTGGTGCCGACCAGCGCATTGATCAGCGTCGACTTGCCGGCATTTGGCGCACCGATCAGCGCGACAAAGCCGCAGTGTGTTTCGCCTTTCGGACGCTCAGCCATTGCGCCGCGCGGGCTCGACGCCTTCTCGCGCCAGCATGGCGGCGGCTGCGGCCTGTTCCGCTGCGCGCTTGGACCGTCCCATGCCCTCCGCGGGTGCAAACGCGGGAAGCTGCACGGCGACGCGGAATTCCGGATTGTGATCCGGACCGGAGCGTGCCACTTCGCGATAGGCCGGCGTCGGCAGGCCGCGCGCCTGCGCCCATTCCTGCAACACGGTCTTCGGATCGCGCAGCGGCTGGGCGGTCGCGCTCAAGCGCGCCTCCCAGAGCCGCTGGACCAGAGCTTCCGCCGCCTTATAGCCGCCGTCGAGATAGACCGCGCCGATCAAGGCTTCGCAGACGTCGGCAAGAATGGCGAGGCGGCTTCGCGCGCCCGCATTGGATTCCGACGCGCCGACCCGAATGGCGGCGCCGAGATCGATCGCGCGCGCGATTTCGGCGCAGGTCTCCTTGCGCACGAGATCGGCGAGCCGGCGCGACAGCTCGCCTTCATCTGCCTTGGGAAAGGTCCGAAACAGCATGTCGGAAATGACCAGGCCAAGGACGTGGTCGCCGAGAAATTCCAGGCGCTGATAGCTGCCGGTGCGATGCGCGCCCCTGAGCGCCGAGATGTGCGTCAGCGCGCTTTCGAGCAGGGCCGGATCGCTGAAGCGGTAACCGACGCGCTTCTCCAGCTCGCTCGCCTTGCGCTGGCGGCGGCGCGCCGATCTTGTCTCCGCCACCTGCTTCTTCTGGGCTTCAAGCGCCGGCTTGGAGGCAAGCTCCCCAGACGGCGCGTCCGCGGGCGCCGCACCTGATTTGGCTTTCTTGCGGCGGCCGCTCATCTCACCAGCGTGAACAACCGCTCCCAGCGCACAGCCCAGGGCCAGCGCCAAATTTCCCAAGCATGGGCGTCGCCTCGAATCGAGAAGAAAATGATCTGCGCCTTGCCGATCAGATTCTCGAACGGCACATAGCCGACCTCACTAAGCACGCGGCTGTCCGTCGAGTTGTCACGGTTGTCGCCCATCATGAAATAATGCCCGGGCGGCACGGTATAGACCGGCGTATTGTCGTAGAATCCATTATCGGTAAGGTCGAGCGTATTGTAGCTTACCCCGTTGGGCAGCGTCTCCCGATATTGCTTGACGCGCTGAACGACGCCGTCGTCGTCGGTGACATAGTCCTCGACGCGCTGGCGCGCCACCGGCTTGCCGTTGATATTCAAGACGCCGTCGATCATCTGGATCTTGTCGCCAGGCAGCCCGATCACGCGCTTGATATAGTCGATCGAATCGTCCTTCGGCAGGCGGAAAACGACGACATCACCGCGCTGCGGCTCGCGACTCAAAAACCGGCCGGAAAAAAATGGCGGCGAGAATGGAAAGGAATAGTGAGTGTAGCCGTAGGAATATTTCGAAACGAACAGATAGTCCCCGACCAAGAGCGTCGGAATCATCGAGCCCGACGGGATATTGAACGGCTGAAACAGAAAGGTCCGAATGACGAGCGCGATGACAAGTGCGTGAAACACCACGCGCAGGGTTTCGGCAAACCCGCCTTCCTTGCGCTTCTCTCCTGTCTGCACGCTCATCGGCCCATTATCTCGCATTGCAACGCGCCCGCCAGCGACCTTGTAGCCTTTGGCTTCCCTACAGGCAATTGCACGCGGGAATTCGCCGCGTCATGCAAGCGATCAGTTTTCTCCAACGATCCCATGTGCTTACGCAGGCGCTCGCGCTTGCCTGCGGGGGCGGTCGGGGACATTTCACCGAAACTTTGTCCGGGCAAGCTGTCGGCCTGCGGTAAGATCGGTTGCCGAGGGCTAGCCCTTGCCGCCGCCGGTCGCGACCGCGGAAATGACAACGAAGGCATGCGCCATTGGGCCCTCATCGGTGATCGTCAGGTCGATACGGGCCTCGTAGCCTTTGGGTGTAATGGCTTCCAGGCGGCGCTTGGCGCCGCCGGTGAGTTCCAGGGTCGGCCGCCCGGACGGCAGATTGACCACGCCCATGTCGCGCCACCAAACCCCGGCGCGCAGCCCGGTGCCGAGCGCCTTGGCGCAGGCCTCCTTGGCGGCGAAACGCTTCGCATAAGTTTCCACCCGATTGCGCCGCTTCTCGGCCTTGGCGCGCTCGATCGGGGTGAAAATGCGCTCGATGAAGCGATCGCCGTGCCGCTCAAGCACTTTGGCAATGCGGCGCGCATCGGCGATGTCGGATCCAATGCCGAGAATCATGCGCTTGTTCCAATGCGGTTGCGGCCGCGATCCATGGCGGCGCGCATCAATCGCACCGCCGGCGCCAGCCCGGCGAAGATTGCCTCGCCCATGAGAAAATGACCGATATTGAGTTCGACGACCGGTTCGAGACTCGCAATCTTCTCGGCGGTGGCAAAATCCAGCCCATGCCCGGCGTGGACTTCCAGACCGGCGCTTTGAGCGAGCACGGCGCCACGGACGATGCGCTCGAACTCAGCCGTAGCAGAAGCCTGCTCGCCGCTGGCGAGCGCATCGCACCAGGTGCCGGTGTGAATCTCGATAACCGGTGCGCCAATCGCGGCCGCCGCCTCGATCTGGGCCGGCTCCGCGGCAATGAACAGCGAAACGCGAATGCCGGCCGCCGCCAATTCGCTCACGGCGGCCCGCAATGTTTCGCGCTGGCCCGCCGCATCGAGGCCGCCTTCGGTCGTACGCTCCTGCCGCCGTTCCGGCACAATACAGGCGGCGTGTGGCTTTAGCTTGCAGGCGATGGCGACCATTTCCGCGGTCGCCGCCATTTCCAGGTTCAGCGGCTTTAAGATGTTGTCTTTGAGGCGGGCGACATCGTCATCGACGATGTGCCTGCGGTCCTCGCGCAAATGCGCGGTGATGCCGTCGGCGCCGGCCGCGATTGCGATCTCGGCGGCTTTCACCGGATCGGGATGCCGACCGCCGCGCGCATTCCGCACGGTCGCGACGTGATCGACGTTGACGCCAAGGCGGATCGCGGAAGCCGGCATCTTACCCGTTCACGCGTTCGGCATTGGCCACCACCTTCTTTGCGCGCAGCTGCGAAATGATCGAGGTGAGGTGTTTGAGGTCATAGACTTCGAGATCGATGGTCAGCTCGGTAAAGTCCGGCGATTGCCGCGTCATTCGGATATTGTCGATATTGCCGTCATGTTCGGCGATGACCTGCGTGATCTGCGCCAGCGTCCCGGGCTCATTGAGCGATTGCACGGCGAGCCGCGCCGGAAAACGCTGCGGCGCCTTGTCGTCGACGTCCCAGCGCACGTCGAGCCAGCGCTCCGGCTCGTCCTCGAATTGCTTGAGCGCTTCGGACTGGATCGGATAGATCGTGATCCCCTCTCCCGGCGTCATGATGCCGACAATGCGGTCGCCCGGCACCGCGCCGCCCTGCGGCGCAAAGCGCACCGGCAGGTCGGAATTGATGCCCCGGATCGGAATCGCCGAACCGTTTTCGCCCTCGTCCGGCACCTTGAACTTGAGCGCCTTGCCGAATTTGAGCCCGAACCAGCCGCTTTCCGCCTTGGGCGCGACCGGCGCCACGCGCTCGTCCTTATAGTCGGGATACATCGCGCGCGCGACATCGGAGGCTTTCATTTCCCCGCGCCCGACCGCCGCCATGACGTCTTCGATCGAGGTCCGCGCCAGCCGCGGCAGCGCGCCCTGCAGCTTTTCGTCGGAATAATCGATCTTGGCGCGCTGACAGAGCTTCTCCACGATGCGCCGGCCGAGTCCCGCATATTGATGCCGCACCGCCTCGCGCGTGGCGCGGCGGATCGCATCGCGGGCCTTGCCGGTAACTACGATCGACTCCCAGGCCGCCGGCGGCGCGGTTTGCGCCTTCGAGGTCAGAATCTGCACCTCGTCGCCGTTCTGCAGCGGCGAGGACAGCGGGCCGATCTTGCCATTGATCTTGCAGCCGATCGCCATATTGCCGATGTCGGTATGCACCGCATAGGCGAAATCGATCGGGGTGGCGCCGCGCGGCAAAGCGATCAGCTTGCCCTTGGGAGTAAAGCAGAACACCTGATCATGGAACAGTTCCAGCTTGGTGTGCTCCAGGAACTCTTCGGGGTTGGAGCCTTCGGCCAGGAGCTCGATGGTGCGGCGCAGCCAGGCATAGGCGCTCGACTCGCGCGACAGCATTTCGGTCGGCGAGCCGAGCTCGTCCTTATAGAGCGCATGCGCGGCGATGCCGTATTCGGCGATCTGGTGCATTTCGCGGGTGCGGATTTGCAGCTCGACCCGCTGCTTGCCCGGGCCGATCACAGTGGTGTGGATCGATCGGTAATCGTTTTGCTTCGGCGTCGAGATGTAGTCCTTGAATCGCCCTGGGACCACCGGCCAGCTGGTGTGCACAATGCCCAGCGCCTGATAGCACTCGCCGATATTGCTAACGACGACCCGGAAACCGAGAATGTCGGACAGCTGTTCAAAGCCGACGGCTTTGCGCTCCATCTTGCGCCAGATCGAATAGGCGCGCTTGCGCCGGCCGCTGACTTCGGCGGCGATACCGCGGTCGGCGAGCTTTCTGGCCAGCTGCTGCTCGATCTCGGTGATCCAGCCCTTCGATCGCGCTGCCAGCGTCTCGAGCCGCTCCGTCAACACCTTGTAGGCGTCAGGATTGAGCTCGCGAAACGCCAGATCTTCGAGCTCCTCGCGCATCTCCTGCATACCCATGCGGCCGGCCAGCGGCGCATAGATTTCGAGCGTCTCGTCGGCGGTGCGCCGGCGCGAGGACGGCGGCTGGTATTCCAGCGTGCGCATATTGTGCAGGCGGTCGGCGAGCTTGATCAGCAGCACGCGCACATCGTCGGCGATCGCCAAGAGGAGCTTGCGCAGATTTTCGGCCTGCTTGGCCTCCTTCGAAACCAGATCAAGCCGCTTCAATTTGGTAAGACCTTCGACCAGAAGCCCGATCTCATGGCCGAAAAGGCGATCGATCTCGGCGCGGGTGGCGTCGGTATCCTCGATCGTGTCGTGCAGCAGCGCGGCGGCGATCGTGGCATCATCGAGCTTCAAGCCCGCCAGAATCGCGGCGACCTCAAGCGGATGCGAGATATAGGGGTCGCCGGAGGCGCGCTTCTGCTCGCCATGCGCACGCATGGCATAAACATAGGCGCGGTTCAGCAGGTCCTCATTGGCGGCTGGATTGTACTTCTTGACTTCGTCGATCAGGTCATAGTGCCGGGTGCGCGGCTTACGCGACCTCGTCGGCGGGGCTTCACCGTCCGCCGGTACCAGGCTGGGTGCAGTCTGATTTGAGGCACGCGCCGACAATCCCCGAGCGCGGGGCTGATTCTGCATCCGCGGCAGATCGATCGGCGAGCGCGCCATGATGCTCCTGTGGCCCGGCCGTTCCGGATTCGCGCCGGACTCGGCCGATCTTGCCCACAAAGATATCATGGAGCGGCGCCGACGCTACAAGATGCGTGCCCTCCGGCACGCACCCCGCCGCTGCGCGCCGGCTCGGAGCCGACGTCGCCGGTTTGGTTAAAATGCCCGCAAGGAAGTAGCGAGGACTTATTCTTCCTCGTCGCCGGTGTCAGGCTCTGGCTGGCTCTCGGGCGGGGTCAGGCCCTCCAGGCCCTTGAGCAGCTCTTCCTCCGTCATGCGGTCGGTCGTGACGTCGGTGTCGTCGGCGTCGACCCCGGTGCCGGGCGCGCCGATGAGCGGCACGGTCTCGGGCTCGGGCTCGTCGACCTCGACGTATTTCTGCAGCGAATGGACCAGCTCTTCCTTGAGGTCTTCGGGGGAAATCGCCTGTTCGGCGATTTCCCGCAGCGCCACCACCGGGTTCTTATCGTTGTCCCGCTCGACGGCGATCTGGGACCCGGACGAAATCATCCGCGCGCGATGGGCGGCGAGCAGGACGAGATCGAAACGGTTCTCGACCTTGTCGATGCAATCTTCAACGGTGACACGGGCCATTTAACGGGTTTCCTGTAGCTTGAGCTTTGAGACGGGGTCCTCTGCGGAGACCGCATTCGGCCAGCCGGCAATGGCGAGGTTCCCGCTGTCAGACAATATCCTTATTAATGGCGCTTAAGTATCGTTCACAGCCGCAATGCGCAAGTCCGATTTTCTCTTGTGGTTTTTAGGGGTGGCGCGCTCGGCCCACCGCAGACCGGGCGCCAAGCCGCGCACACAACCGGGCCCCGAACTGCAGGAGCCGACTTTTAACTTGGCGGCCGCCCGCAGCTCTGTTACCCAAATCATCAGGAACCTGCTGGCAGAGTTCCGAATCATACTTTGCAGAAACGCCGCGACGGCGTGCCGCAAGCGCATTTTGCCAACAACGCTTGTGACGGCACAAAGGAGCGGTACTGGTTCGCGGCGATGACGTCGCGAACATTTCGGTTGACGAGAACATTTACACTGCGCCGGTATCGTTCAATTGCAGTCGATCCGGTTTGATCACGAGAGCGAACATTCATCGCGAGTAAAGACCATGTCGGCACAAATCGAGAAGATCGCTTTGTTCATTGATGGCGCCAATCTCTACGCCACCGCGAAATCGCTCGGTTTCGACATCGATTACAAACGGCTCTTACGCGAGTTCCAGTCGCGCGGTTATTTGGTGCGCGCGTTCTACTACACCGCGGTCATCGAGGATCAGGAATATTCGTCGATCCGGCCGCTGATCGATTGGCTCGACTACAACGGCTACACCGTCGTCACCAAGGCGACCAAGGAATTCGTAGATCAGGCCGGACGCCGCAAGGTCAAAGGCAACATGGATATCGAGCTGGCGGTCGATGCCATGGAGATCGCGCCCTATATCGATCAGATGGTGCTGTTCTCCGGCGACGGCGATTTCACGCGGCTTGTCGAAGCGATGCAGCGGCGCGGCGTTCGCGTTATCGTGGTGTCAACCATCTCAACCCAGCCGGCGATGGTCGCCGATGAATTACGCCGGCAGGCCGACCAATTCGTCGACATTCTCGAACTGCAGTCGAAGATCGGCCGCGACCCGAATGAGCGGCCGATGCGCGAACCGCGCGAGATGCGCGAGCCGCGCGATGCCGCGGCGCGCCACACGCCGCAATTCCTGCAGCGCAGCCCGACTTCGCAGCGCGTCGAAGTCGAGGACGAATTCGAAGACGAATAGCCATCATGACTCGCGGCAGCGGAATGCCCGGGCGCGATTGCCCGCGCTGCGCGCGGCTGGTTGAATTTCGCGAAGAGTGGCGCGCGCGCGAGCCGGGCTGGTTTAACGCGCCGGTCGATTCGTTTGGTACCGCCGACGCGCGCCTGCTGGTGGTCGGGCTCGCCCCCGGACTGCGCGGCGCCAACCGCACCGGCCGGCCCTTTACCGGCGACTATGCCGGCGACCTGCTCTATGCGACGCTCAAAGAATTCGGCTTTGCCCGCGGCGAGTACGGCGCCAGCGCCGACGACGGATTCGAGCTCATCGACTGCCGCATCACCAATGCGGTGCGTTGCGTGCCGCCCGAGAACAAGCCGACGCCGCTCGAGATCACCACCTGCCGCGATTTTCTTACCGCGACGCTCAATGAAATGAGACGACTTCGCGTGATGCTTGCCCTTGGCCGTATCGCACACGAGACCCTGGTGCTGGCCAGCGGCGCGCGCCGAGCCGCCTTCCCGTTCGCGCACGGGCGGACGCATGCGATCGGCCCGCTCATATTGTTCGACAGCTACCACTGTTCGCGCTACAACACCAATACGGGTGTGCTCACGCCGGACATGTTCCGCAACGTCGTCAAGCGCGTGCGCGAGAAGCTCGACGGTGAGCGCGATTGCGCATAGCGCAAAATTGCGCCTTCGCGGGCGCCGCTGCCGGCCGCGCTAGTGAGGCCGACGCAGCCAGGCAATGACCTCCGCCGCATTCTTGTCCGGCGGGAATACCGGATAGAACACCTTCGTGATCGTGCCGTCATCAATGACCAGCGCCATGCGCTTGAACAGCGTCATGCCGGACGTCGCAAATGTCGGCAGGTTCATGGCGCGACCGAGCTCAAGATGAGCATCGGAGAGGATCGCAAACGGCAGGCGCAGCCGCTCGGCGGCCTCGCGCTGATAGCCGGTATCCTGCGTGGAGAGGCCATAGAGCTGCGCGACGCCGAGCGCTTTCAGCTCGGCGAAATGATCGCGAAAGCCGCAGGACTGCGGCGTGCAGCCGCGCGCGCCGGGGATCATGTCCCAGCCTTCCGGCGGGTCGACACCGGGCACGCCGGTGCGTGGATAGACATAGACCACGGTGCGGCCCCTGAGCCGCGACAGATTCACCGCCGGGCCGCTGGTCGCCGGCAGCGCAAGGTCGGCAACTTTCATCCCGGTGAGATGGCGCGCGCCGCCATCGTCCTGCGGCACCGGAATGTCGGGCGGCAGATATGTCGGATCATGGGTGCCTGGAGCTTCCGCCATTCATTTGCTCCGCGAATCATACGACATGAATTCCATCAGCGAGCCGTCAGGATCGCGGAAATACACGCTTGTGCCCGCACCCCTGGCGCCGAACCGCTGCATTGGGCCGCTCTCGATGCGAATACCGCAGTGTTTAAGGTGAGCAATGGCATCGGCGATCGGCCCCATCCATTCAAAGCAGAGATCGCTGTTGCCGGGCGCGACCGGCAGGCGCGCGACTTCGGCCGGCTTCACGCCAGGCCCATGCACGTTGAGCTGCTTGTCGCCGAAGCGATAGGCAAAGCCGGTCGGTCGCTCGATCAGTTCGGCACCGAGAACTTGCGTGTAGAAAGCGTTCGAGCGGCCCCAGTCGCTGACATGGATGACGCAATGATCGAGTTTGGTGGGCAGCATCGACTAACCCTTCTGCCGCAGAAGCCGGCCCCGCTCGCGCTCCCAAGAGCGCTTCTTCTCGGTCTCGCGCTTATCGTAGAGCTTCTTGCCGCGCGCCAGCGCGAGCTCGACCTTGGCGCGGCCGCGCTCGTTGAAATAGAGCTTCAGCGGCACAAGCGTCATGCCCTCACGCTCGACGGCGCCGATGAGCTTGTTGATCTGGCGCTTGTGCAGTAGCAATTTACGCGCCCGCTTCGGCGCGTGATTGAAGCGATTGGCCTGCAGATATTCCGGAATGTTGGAATTGATCAGCCAGATTTCGCCGTCGCGGGCGTCCGCATAGGATTCCGCTATGGTCGCCTTGCCCTGACGCAGCGACTTGACCTCGGTGCCGGTCAGCGCCAGTCCCGCTTCGAAAGTCTCGTCAATGAAATAGTTGAAGCGCGCCTTGCGATTATCGGCAACGACGCGAAGCTTTCTTTCCGCCTTGGCTGCCATTGACATCTGCCCGCATCACCGCGCTCAGCCCTTCTTCAGCGCGTCGCGTATCTCGGTCAGCAGTTGTACTTCCGGCGACGGCCCCGCGGGCTTCGGCGGCGCTTCCGGCGCCTTCAGCTTGTTGATGCCTTTGATGCAAAGGAACAGGACCCAGGCAATGATCAGAAAGTTCAGAACGATGGTGAGAAAATTGCCCCAAGCCAGCACCGCGCCCTGCTTTCTTGCGTCCGCCAGCGCCGACGCTGTCACTTTCGACGACAACGGCAGGAAATAATTGGAGAAATCGAGTCCGCCGGTCACCGCGCCGATGATCGGCATGATGACGTCATTGACCAGCGAATTGACGATGGCGCCGAAGGCGGCGCCGATGATCACGCCGACCGCGAGATCAACGACGTTGCCCCGCATTGCGAATTTCTTGAACTCTTCGAGCATGAGCCCTTTCTCTCGCCTCGTTCGGCCGCCGTCTGGGCGCTGCCGCGCAAGCCGAGGCGGCTCGCCCCCGCTGCGGCAAAATGCGCCGTCGAAACGTCAGTTGATCAGACCGGCATGAACCATGGCGTCGCGGACGGCGGCTTGCGCCCTTTCGCTCGCCGGCACCATCGGCAGTCGCACGATATTGGCGCATTTGCCGAGCAGCGACAGCGCATATTTGACCGGCGCCGGCGAGGTCTCGACGAAGAGATTGATGTGCAGCGGCGCGAGCTTGTCCTGCAGCTTCAGAGCGGCGGCGAAGTCGCCGCGCAGACAGGCGGCCTGGAACTCCGCGCACAGGCGCGGCGCCACATTGGAGGTGACCGAGATGCAGCCATGGCCGCCATGCGCCATGAAGCCGAGCGCGGTGATGTCCTCGCCGGACATCTGATTGAAATCCTCGCCCATCGCGGCGCGCTGCTGCGTCACCCGCGTCATGTTCGCGGTCGCGTCCTTGACGCCGGCGATATTTCTGAGCTCGTAGAGCCGCTTCATGGTATCGACCGACATGTCGATCACCGAGCGGGGCGGAATGTTGTAGATCAGGATCGGTATGGCGATCGCGTCGTTGATCGCCTTGAAGTGCTGATAGAGCCCTTCCTGGGTCGGCTTGTTGTAATAGGGTGTGACCACAAGCACGGCGTCGGCGCCCGCCTTTTCGGCGTGCTGGGCGAGATCGATCGCCTCCCTGGTCGAATTGGAGCCTGCGCCGGCGACCACTGGCACCCGGCCGCGCGCCTGCTCGACGCACCATTCGACCACCTGCTTGTGCTCGTCATGGGAGAGCGTCGGGCTCTCGCCGGTAGTGCCGACCGGCACCAGGCCGTTGGTGCCCTCGGCGATCTGCCACTCGACCAGATCGCGGAACGCTTTCTCATCGACCGAGCCGTTCTTGAATGGTGTGACCAGCGCGGTGAACGAGCCCCGAAAGCGTGTCTTGGCGGCCATGATACGATCCCCGGCAACGGTCCTCTTGCAGCGCGACATGCGGCGACGGACCGGCCAATGACCATAAATATCGTCTTGCAGCGGCGCTTGAAAGCCCTTCGGCGGGGAATGATGGCCGAGGGTAGACAGGCAGCCCGTTTTCGCTGAATTTCTCGCATCCGGTTGGGGGTCGCGCGGCCCGGCCGTTCCGCTCGGCGCCGGCTGAGCACATCGGGGCACGCAGGGGACTTTCCGTGGCGGTCGTAACGCAATTCTTTCCCGACTTTGCATCAGCCCTGGCTGCATGCGGGCCGGGCTACAACGACGGCGACATCGCCGACGTCATCGCCTACAAGGCCTCGCTTCCGCTGGACCATCGTCAACTCGCGCCGGAACAGGCGATCAATTCGATTCTCGCCGTCGCGATCGCCGCCGCCGAGACCGCCGATCGGCCCTTACATGTTCTCGATTTCGGCGGCGGGTGCGGCTTTCATTATTTCAGGGTCGCTCCCTCCGTAAGGGTTCCTTTGCGGTGGGCCATTGTCGAAACGGCAACGATGGCGGAGCGTGCGAGCAAAGTCGCGCATGGCCGCTTCGATGTTTTCACCAGCATCGATGCGGCCGCGGCGGCCCTTGGCCGCATCGATCTCGTCCACGCATCGAGTGCCATTCAATACGTGCCCGATCCGCCGGCTACCTTAAAATCACTCGTGGGGTTGCGGCCAAAGCTTTTTCTGCTCGCGCGTTTTCCGGTTTGGGGATTGGCGCAGACTGTCGGGCTCCAGACTTCGCCTTTGTCAGCTAACGGGATTGGCCCGATGCCTCCGCAGATTGCCGACCGGCCAATCACCTATCCGGTCACCTTCGTGAATTTTGACACGATGATGCGGATCTTCGCCGACTATGAGATTGCACTGGCAATGCCCTCGCCGAGCGGCACGTATCAGGTGCGAGGGCAGCGTGTGCAGGGAATCAGCTTGATCTTTCGGGCCAAGGCAAACGCGTCCGAAAGCTGCCGATAGCGGCGGCTAGCCCGCCGTGACGAGTTTCGACGGATAACGAATATCGCTCCTTGCCGTCGCCAAGGCCGGAAAGCGGTCTGCCAGCCGCCGACGCTCCTCCTGCAGCCGGCGTTCGTACGGCGCGATGACATGCTCGATCAACACCGCCCTGCTGCGTCCGCCTCCGGCAAGGACGGGCGCGCGAACGGAGCCATCCGGCAATAACTGGGTCGAGGCGAAATGATAAAAGATCAGCGGGTCATCGTCGATCATCACCACGCCGTTCCGCGGCCGGATGACGTAGCTGCTCACGTTCCAGATCGCGAGATTGAATCCTTTATGCTCGATGATCTTTAGCGACGGATACCGGTCCGGCCAGGCATCCAGATATTTTTGATCGCCAAAGCGACCGTCTTCCACTCTGTCAAAGCACCATTCGGTACATTCGGCCTTGTAGGTGTTGAGGCAGGTGAGCCCCTCGGCGCAGCGCCGATAGGTGATCCAAGCCACATTGAAGCGCCCATAGACCAGGTGATTGCGATACTGATAGGAAAATCTGTGGGGCGTGATCGCGACCGACGCGTCACCAAAGCCATCGATCACCGGTTGCGGCGATGTGTAAAAGTAAAGGTCGCCATCGATGTAGGTGATCCGATCGGCACGCGTATGTTCAAACAGATAATGCGGCAGAAAGGGAGACAAGGTGAAATAGTATTCGATCAGCGTGCGCTCCTGCTTGAGCGCACCGAGCTCGGGATAGCTCTCCTCCAAAGTGGCGAGCGGGATGACCTTCACATTGGGAAGCGAGAGGTCTTGCAGGATTTCTCCGCAAAGCTCGGAGAGCGCGAGCACGTAGATGGGCGACCTTGCATCGAACCGCCGCAGCGACTCGATCATCAGCACGGCGCGACTAAGGTAATTGTGATCAAAGTAGGTGCAGTAAATGTCGTTCATCGCGATCCGCTGATCGACCCGTCATCCGGCCCGCGCGGCGGCGCGCCGCGTCAGCGGACCAAAGACCTGTTCCGCATATTGTCGCGCCGCAGGGCTCAAGACTTTCTCGGACGAGCCGCCGTGCATGCGGCCGACAAAGCGGTAGCCCTGGGCGTAACCCTTGGCCAGGGAAGGCCGATAAAATACGCCGGAGGTCCCGCCGTCGATCTCCTCCGCCTCCAACCGGCGCATGTTTTCAGGCCTGCCGGCTTCGACGGCCGCAGCGAGGCGATCATCGCCGGCTGCTCGACCGAGAAAGTTCAATATGCGCCGCAGCTCGTCAAAGGGACGCGCTTTCAGATGCTCGTAGCGCACAACGAGAACAGGCAGTTCGGTCTGGTCCAACCAAGATGCGACATTGGCGTTCCAGCTGCCCGCCCAGGGATAGATCAGTCCCCCGGTCGCGAGCCAGTGTTGGGAGAACCGCTGAAACATTGCCTCGCGAGCGGCCGGAGAAGCATCAAGCAGCCCGTCCTCGCCGGTCAAATGCTTGAAGTCCCAGACCGACATCATGACGTCGATCGGATCACGCAAAAGATAGACCGCGCGCGCGGCCCGTTCCCGCAATGGTATCCGCGGATTGAACGGAAAATGCACTTTCACGTAGCGCGGGGTTGCGCTTGCCGGCGGGACCCGCGCCAGGCTCTCATGGAGGTCAAAAATATAATCGCTGTCGATCAGCCGAATATTTTGCGGGCAGTCGAACAGGATGTGAAACAGCATGAAGTTCAGGTAGGTGATTCCCGACTTCGGAAATGCCGCAATGTAGGTGATGTCTTTCATGTGCCCGCACGGAAAATGCCGTTCCTCACGCAAGGCGCTGTTATCACAGATAAACGCTCGGTCACAATGGCCGTGAAAGGCACTCACGGTACGCCCGATCGGGCTTCCGTGCGGGAGCCGGCCTCGGAGGGGGCAACCGGCCGGTTCATTCATCGGCCGGCATCCATTGAGCGACTGGACCACAAGAATCATTGCTTGCCGCGCGCCGCCATCGATACTAGTCGTGGTGCATAGGTCACAGCGCTGCGTCAAAACATGATGTGAACCATGGCCGTTGAAAACCTATTCTCTGAAATGTGCGCGGCCTCTCTGGTCTCCGATATCGGTCCCGCGGTCCCAGAGCCCGTCTTCGTCAAATACCGGGCGAACCGGGAATTGCACACGCGCAACATGGAAGAGCTGCTGGCTTACATCCGCAATTTCCTGGTGACGGCTGGACTTGCGGCCAACATCACAACAGACGACCTAAACGCGTATTATCAGGCGATGGCGCGCAATCGCGCCTTCGGTATTCCGGGGACAACTCCCGGCAATGGCACGATCTGGCTGTTCCTGTTGGCGAGAGTGCTAAAACCTTCGCTCATTGTGGAAAGCGGCGTTTATGGCGGCTCGTCGCTCTTCACCCTGCGCGCGGCCGCTCCGCAGGCAAGAATGATTGCCTATGACATAACCTTCAAAAATCTCATTGAGCGACTGCCGGGCGTCGATTACCGCGAACGCGATTGGGGCGGCGACGTGCTGCGCGCCGAAAGCTCGTCCGACCTGTGCTTTTTTGATGATCACACGAACAATTGCCGGCGTGTTCGCCAGAGTTTTGAGCGCGGCTTTCGGCATGTCGTCGTTGATGATTCTCCGGATCTCGGCGAAATTCATGATTTCCGCCTGCCCGGAGTGCCCAGCATTTCCATGATCGAGAACGGAAAATGGGCCGACGGCGACACGGTGGAGTGGAATTGGCAGGGCCGGCGCTTGCGCTACACGTTTCGGATTGCCGACACGTTCGGGGCCAAGGATTTGATCGAGGCCGCATACCGGTTGCCGAGCCTTAAACGCTGGACGGGGTTGGAGGATGCCTTCCACTATTACCTGCGGCTGAAACCGTCCGGCGAAGCGGGCACGTTCCCGCGCGATCGCACGGCGTGAGGCGCGTGGCACTGTGCCCGCCGGCCGCGCTTTTGCCGTAAAGCTGTAAATTGTCGCCTCGCGATTGCGCGGTTAGGATTTTCTCAATCTAACCGGCCGAAGAGCTAAGCGGGGCAGGCTCGACGGCGGGAGGAAACGTGCTGGCAGTTCGGCTGATCATCCTGTTTGCCGCCTTCGGCATCATTGTCGGCGATGCCCGTGCCGGCACATCGTCCGCGGCGTCGTTCGCGGCGGCAGTGCCTTTGCCGCCGACGCGTCCGGGCGGCAAGGTCAAGCCGACCGCAACGCCTGCAAAAGTCACCTCGCAAAAGCAAAAGAACGCCGCGCACAAGGCCGCCACACCCGCCAAAGCGCCAGCGGCGACCGGCGCCACGCCCTTGGTCCCGGTTCTGGCCGCCCCCGGCACCGTCCCGCTGCACCTGCAGCCGCCGGCCGTTGCGCAGCGGCCGTTCCTGCCGCTTGCCATCGCCACAACCGCGGCGACGTCGCAGATGGACCTCGCCGCCGTCAAGCAGGCGATCGAGCTTGCCGCCAAGAACCGCACCGAAGAGGCGACCAATATCGAAGGCACGATTTCCGACCCGCTGGCGCGCAAGCTGGTCGAATGGGTGATCCTGCGCAGCGACAGCGGCAGCACCGATTTTTCACGCTATGCCGCCTTCGTCGCCGCCAATCCGAGCTGGCCCGGCCTCGCCCTGCTGCGGCGGCGCGCGGAAGGCGTGTTGTGGGAGGAGAAAGTCGACCCGCAATCGGTCATCGGCTTCTTCCGCGCCGAGCCGCCGCACACCGCCAAAGGGCATTTTGCGCTCGCGCGCGCCTTGCTCGCGCAGGGCGACAGCGCCGGCGCCGCCGCCACCTTGCGCGAGGCCTGGCGGCACGACGGCTTCTCGGCGGACCTCGAAGCGCAGGCGCGCGCAGGCTTTGCCGGGCTGATCACGGCGGACGACGATGCGGCGCGGATGGATGCGCGGCTCTACGCCGAGGACGACGAGGGGGCGCTGCGGGCCGCGCAGCATCTCAACGCGGCCGCGCTGGCCGTGGCGAAAGCGCGCGCCGCCGTCTTCAACCAGGCGGCCAATGCCAAGGCTCTGCTTGAAGCGGTGCCGGAGGCGGCGCGGCATGATCCGGGCTACATGTTCAGCCGCATCCAGTGGCTGCGCCGCGAGAACAGGATCGCCGAAGCGGCGCAATGGCTCAAGGCGGCGCCGCGCGATCCGGCGGTGCTCGGCGACGTCGATCAGTGGTGGGTGGAACGGCGGCTGATCGCGCGCAAGCTTCTCGATCTCGGTGATGCAAGACTGGCCTATGAGGTGGCGAACGGCGCCGCCCCGCCCAACAGCGACAATTTCCGCGCCGAGCAGCATTTCACCGCAGGCTGGATCGCGCTGCGCTTCCTGCACGAGCCGGGCATCGCAATGGCGCATTTTGCCCGCGTCGCCGACGGCTCCTCCAATCCGATCACCTTGGCGCGTTCCTATTATTGGCAGGCGCGCGCGGCGGAAGCGCTCGGCCGCCAGCAGGACGCGCGCGCGCTCTATGAGGCGGCCGCGCGTTATCCGACCGCCTATTACGGTCAGCTCGCGCGCGCCAAGCTCGGCCTGGAAGAAGTCTCGCTGCGCGCGCTGCCGGAGCCTCCGGCGGAGCATCGCATGCTCGAAATGGCGCGCGTGTTCGAGATTCTCTATGCCATCGACAATCGCGACATCGTCGCAGCGATGGCCGCCGATCTCGGCGAGAAGGCAACGGATATCGCGGCGCTGGCGACGCTGGCCGACATCGCGGCGCGCCACAATGATGCGCGGGCGACGCTGCTGATCGGCAAGGCCGCGCTGGGACGCGGCTTTCCGTTCGAGCGCTATGCATTTCCCAACTTCGGCATCCCGAATTATGAGCCGATCGGGCCGCGCGTGGAACCGTGCGTCGTCTATTCCATCGTGCGGCAGGAAAGCGCGTTCAATCCGCGGGTGGTGTCGAGCGCCAATGCGATCGGCCTGATGCAGGTCACGCCGGCCGCCGGTCGCGATACCGCCAAGCGCTTCGGCGTCACTTTCGATCAGCGGCGCCTGATGGACGACGTCGCCTATAACGCCCAGCTCGGCACCGCCGAGCTGGGCAATGACATTGCGGCCTATCGCGGCTCCTACATTCTGGCCTTTGCCTCCTACAATGCCGGTCCGCGCCGCGCCAAGGAGTGGATCGCCCAATATGGCGATCCGCGCGATCCGCGCATCGACCCGGTCGACTGGATCGAGCGCATCCCGATCTCGGAGACGCGCAACTATGTCGAGCGCGTGATCGAGAACATGCAGGTCTATCGCGCGCTCATTGAGAACAATCCGCGGCTCTTGATCGAGGCCGATCTGCGGCGCGGCGGGTAGCCGGCGAGGTTTCAGATTCATAGACCTCGTTCCCCGGACGCGGTGCAGCGCGCAGCGAAGCGCAGCGGTGCACCGCTGATCCGGGGTCTGCGCAAGCTCGGCTCCTGAAACATTCGAGCCTGGGACGATCCCGGGTCGGCAGCGCACCACTGCGTGCTGCGCTGCGCCCGGGAAGCAAACACTCTGACGTTCCCCGGACGCGGTGCAGCGCGCAGCGGTGCACCGCAGAGCCGGGGTCTGCGCAAGCTCGGCTCCTGAAACATTCGAGCCTGGGACGATCCCGGGTCGGCAGCGCACCACTGCGTGCTGCGCTGCGCCCGGGAAACGCTGATGGAGGCTGCCCTGCGCCCGGGAAGCAAACACTCTGACGTTCCCCGGACGCGGTGCAGCGCGCAGCGAAGCGCAGCGGTGCACCGCTGATCCGGGGTCTGCGCAAGCTCGGCTCCTGAAACATTCGAGCCTGGGACGATCCCGGGTCGGCAGCGCACCACAGCGTGCTGCGCTGCGCCCGGGAAACGCTGATGGAGGCTGCCCTGCGCCCGGGAAGCAAACACTCTGACGTTCCCCGGACGCGGTGCAGCGCGCAGCGGTGCACCGCAGAGCCGGGGTCTGCGCAAGCTCGGCTCCTGAAACATTCGAGCCTGGGACGATCCCGGGTCGGCAGCGCACCACTGCGTGCTGCGCTGCGCCCGGGAAACGCTGATGGAGGCTGCCCTGCGCCCGGGAAGCAAACACTCTGACGTTCCCCGGACGCGGTGCAGCGCGCAGCGGTGCACCGCAGAGCCGGGGCCTGCGCAAGCTCGGCTCCTGAAACATTCGAGCCTGGGACGATCCCGGGTCGGCAGCGCACCACAGCGTGCTGCGCTGCGCCCGGGAAACGCTGATACTAAGCCGCATCGCCTTGCTCCAAGTCTCACAACCAATTGATATTACGCCATAAATCATAACCGGCCGATGACCGGACGCAATTGCACGGCGCCTGCTCGACCGGTACAGTAGCGCGTGATCGCATCAGGCCAACACACCACGTCATTGCCAGACGCCACGTCACTGCAATTGTCAGACGCCACGTCATTGCCCGGAGCGCAGCGACCAAGCAATCCAGTCCGGCGCGGCCCAGGATCGCCTCGCTTCGCTCGCAGCGACGACAAAGCCGGTATGAAAGACGCGACCAATGTCCGACGCGTACCGCATTCAACATGACGCCGGTCCGCGGAGCATGTTCGTCACGGTGCAAGACGGCTTGCGCCTGCATGTGCACGAATACGGGCCGCGCACCGCATCGTGTCTGCCGGTGGTTTGCCTGCCCGGACTCACACGCACTGTCGCCGACTTCGACGCCCTGGCGCCGGCGCTGGCGAACGGGCCGCCGTCACGGCGGGTCATCGCCATCGATTCGCGCGGCCGCGGCCAATCCGAATACGACAAGAATCCCGACAACTATAATCTTTCGGTCGAGCTCGGCGACGTCGTCGCCGTCCTGACCGCGCTCGAAATCGGCGCAGCGGTTTTTGTCGGCAGTTCGCGCGGCGGCATGCTCACCATGCTGCTTGCGGTCGCGCATCCGACCGCGATCGCCGGCGCGGTTCTGCACGACATCGGGCCGGTGATCGAGCCGAAGGGCGTCGTGCGCATCAAGAGCTATGTCGGCCGGCTGCCGCAGCCGCGCAGCTATGCGGACGGCGCCGAAATCCTGCACCGCCTGTTCGGCTCGCAATTCCCGAAGCTGAGCGAGGCGCAATGGCTCGCCGCCGCCCGGCGCACCTGGAAGATCGAAGACGGCGAGCTCGTGCCCACCTACGACGTGCGCCTCGCGCGCACGCTGGCCGAGGTCGATATCGAGCGCCCGCTGCCGCCGCTCTGGCCGCAATTCGAGGCGCTCAAGCGCGTGCCGCTTCTGGTCATTCGCGGCGCCAACTCGGATATCTTGTCGCCGGAGACCGTTGCCGCCATGCGCGAGCGTCATCCGAGCATGGAGGTGATCGAGGTCCCCGACCAGGGTCATGTCCCGCTGTTCGATGAAGATCTGATCGGCCGCGTTGCGGCGTTCGTCGGCGCATGCGACGAGACCGCAGGCCGGTCCGGCACCGCACCGACCGGTCCCTCCGAAGCGCAGGCGGCCGCGCCGAGACGATGGGGACAGCGTTGGCACTGAGCTTTGCGGGCGACGCCACATTGCAGCGCGCCTTTCAACAAGCCATGGCGGCGCTGCAGGCGGGGAATTTTGTGGACGCAGAGCGCCTGTTCAAGGACGTTCTGCGCAGGGCGCCGAAGCACGTCGCCGCGCTCAATCTCGTTGGCGTCGTCCTGACCCAGAGCGGGAAATTTGCCGAAGCGGAAACCTACCTGCAGCGCGCGCTGCGCGAATATCCGAAATCCGACGCGACGCTCTACAACTATGGCCTGGTGCTCAAGGCGCTCAACCGGCCGGCCGAGGCGCTGGATCGTTTCAGCCAGGCGCTGCGCCTCAATCCGAACACCGCCGAGACCTGGAACAATCGCGGCACTGCGTTCAACGACCTCGCGCGCTATCAGGAGGCGATTGCGGATTTCGACAGGGCGATCGCGCTCGAGCCGCGCTATGCCGAGGCCTATTGCAACAAAGGCAAGTCGCTGAATTCGCTGGGGCGTCCGGCGGAAGCGCTGGCTGCGTTCGAGAAGGCAGCAAAATTCCGGCCGGATCTCGCGGACGTCTGGCTCGGCAAGGGCCACGCCTGCGCCAGGCTCGGGAAATTTGACGACGCCTTCGATTGCTACGACCAAGCGTTGAGCCTGCGACCCGATCTTGCTTACGCCTGGATCGGACGCGGCCATATCCTCGGCAAGCTCGAGCGCTTCGACGATGCGCTGATCGCCTATGACAAGGCGCAGGCCATTGATTCCAACATCGCCGACCTCTGGCACGGGCGCGCCCACGCGCTCAATCGCCTGCAACATTACAAGGAAGCGCTCGCGGCCGCCGATCGTGCCTTGGCGCTGAGGCCGGATTTCGCCGAAGCTTGGGTCGAGCGGGCGGACGCGCTGTGTGGGCTCGATCAACTCCATGAGGGGCTTGCCGCTTATGAAAGGGCATCGCTCGCGAACCCGAACCTTGCGGAAGCATGGCTAGGCTGCGCGAAGTTGCATTATTCTTTCCTGCGGCACAAGGACGCCTATGCGGCTTGCGACAGAGCCCTCAGCTTGAAGCGCGATATCAATTACGCGGAAAGCATGCGTCTTCATGCAAAACTTTATTTGTGCGATTGGCACGGCTTTGCGGAAGATGAGAAGCGGCTATTATCTGAACTACGGGAAGCTGATCGCGCGTGCTTCCCATTGCCCGTCTTGTCAATTGACTCAACCTTGGCGGATCAATTGCAATCCGCCCGGCGCTTCACGAGCGACATTCCGGCTTTTGCCGCGCTCACGGACGGCAAAGTGCATGATCACGACCGCATTCGGCTCGCCTATATGTCATCGGATTTGCATGAGCATCCAGTCGGCTATCTGACCGCCGGACTTTTTGAGCATCACGACAAATCCCGCTTCGAAGTGACGGCAATCTGTCTCGGCTCGCGGCGCGATTCCGATTTTTGCCGTCGCGTGCGCGCAGCTTTTGACAACGTCGTCGACATCGAATCCGAAAGCGATCAGGAAATCGCCGGGCTGATCCGCTCGCTTGAAATCGACATTCTGATCGACCTCAATGGCTTGACCCGCAATTGCCGGCTGGGTGTCTTCGCCCGCCGCCCGGCTCCCGTCCAGGCGACCTATCTCGGATACGCTGGCACGCTCGGCACCGATTTCTTCGATTACATCATCGCCGACGCAACCGTCATTCCGCGGGAGCATCTCGACTGCTTTGCCGAAAAGGTCGCGTGGCTGCCGGACACTTACTTTGTCAACGACAGTGCCCGGCCTGTGGCGGAGCGAACGCCGTCGCGCGGCGAGCTCGGCCTGCCGGAGAACGGCTTTGTCTTCTGCTGCTTCAATCAGCCCTACAAGCTCAATCCCAGGACTTTCGAGATCTGGATGCGGCTGCTGAAGGCGGTCGAGGGCAGCGTGCTGTGGCTGAAGGACAACGGCGCCGCCGCCACGGAAAACCTGCGCCGCGAAGCACGCCAACACGGCGTGGCGGCCGAGCGTCTGGTCTTCGCGCCGCAGGCACCGCGCATCGACGATCATCTGGCACGCCAGCGGCAGGCCGATCTGTTTCTCGATACCCTGCCCTACAACGCACACACGACCGCAGCCGACGCGCTCTGGGTGGGCGTGCCGGTTCTGACCTGTCTCGGCTCGACGTTTGCCGGACGCGTGGCGGCAAGCCTGGTTCGCGCTGTCGGCCTGCCGGAGCTGGTGACGGAATCGCTTGCCGATTACGAGGCGCTGGCGCGCAAGCTCGCGCGCGATCCGGGCCTGTTGGCGTCGTTCAAAGCAAGGCTCGCGCAAAATCGGACAACATTCCCGCTCTTCGACACCGCGCGCTTCACCCGCAATATCGAGGCCGCGTATCTTGCCATGTATGAACGCAGCGCCCGCGGCGAGCCGCCGGCGCACTTTGCGGTTAAGGCCCGGACCTGAACAGGACGGCCGTAACGCATATCCCGGGCGCAGCGCAGCCTCCATCAGCGTTTCCCGGGCGCAGCGCAGCACGCAGTGGTGCGCTGCCGACCCTGGATCGTCACAGGCTCCGCGCTCTTGGCACGCGCGCCGCTTGCGAAGACCCCGGATCAGCGGTGCATCGCTGCGCGCTGCACCGCGTCCGGGGAACGCGAAGTTGTTTGTTTCCCGGGCGCAGCGCAGCACGCAGTGGTGCGCTGCCGACCCGGGATCGTCACAGGCTCCGCGCTCTTGGCACGCGCGCCGCTTGCGAAGACCCCGGATCAGCGGTGCATCGCTGCGCGCTGCACCGCGTCCGGGGAACATTGATTAGAGCATGACAAGGTCTCCGCTCAGATCGCGCCAGTCCGGATTGACAGATTCAACCAATTTGAATTTCCAGGCTCTCCGCCACCGTTTCAATGCTTGCTCGCGTGCTCTTGCTTCAAGAACGGACTCATATTCTTCACAATAGACGAGCCGCGTGACGCCGTATCTGCTCGTGAATCCCGGGACAGCCTTCGCTTTGTGCTGCCCAATGCGTCGCGCCAGATCGCTCGTGACGCCGACGTACAAAACTCCTTTTCGCTCATTGGCAAGAATGTAGACGAAATATCGCTTGCGCATGCTGAGCATTGTACCAGGGCGCAGCGCAGCCTCCATCAGCGTTTCCCGGGCGCAGCGCAGCACGCAGTGGTGCGCTGCCGACCCGGGATCGTCACAGGCTCGGTGCCGGCCCGCCGGGCTTGCGCAGGCCCCGGATCTGCGGTGCACCGCTGCGCTTCGCTGCGCGCTGCACCGCGTCCGGGGAACGCGAAGTTGTTTGTTTCCCGGGCGCAGCGCAGCACGCAGTGGTGCGCTGCCGACCCGGGATCGTCACAGGCTCGGTGCCGGCCCGCCGGGCTTGCGCAGGCCCCGGATCTGCGGTGCACCGCTGCGCTTCGCTGCGCGCTGCACCGCGTCCGGGGAACGCGAAGTTGTTTGTTTCCCGGGCGCAGCGCAGCACGCAGTGGTGCGCTGCCGACCCGGGATCGTCACAGGCTCGGTGCCGGCCCGCCGGGCTTGCGCAGGCCCCGGATCTGCGGTGCACCGCTGCGCTTCGCTGCGCGCTGCACCGCGTCCGGGGGAACGAAGGCAAAGAAAAACCCCGGCGGATCGCTCCGCCGGGGCTGGGGATTTCACGCTCTGATCAGACGATCAGGGCAGGAAGTCCTTGTGGGCGCGGAACCGGATGGTCCAGGCGCTCGAATGGTCTTCCGTCAGGAAGGCGTTGCCCAACCCACAGCCGGGCTGGCCTGAGCCAGAGGTGCCGCAGCCATTGAAGCCGCCCAGTACGGGAGTGCCCGTGCTGGCGCTCTTCATATCCGAGTAGATACCCTCGATGCCCATGTAGAACGTCTTGCTCACGTTCCATTGGGTTCGGGTGCCAATGAACCAGGTCGACCAGTTCATGTTACAACCCGGTGTAGCGACGGCAGCGGACCCTTGGCCGGCCCCGAAGCCGGCAGCCGAGCACAGCTCGGCATTGGCCTGGGCATTATACCTGACCGCATCCCAGCCGCCGAAGACGGAGGTCTGCCAGGCCGGGCTCCAGTGATGCTCGAACGACGCATTGAAGCCGTAGGCCGTGGTCAGGTTACAGCCGGTCACCGTTCCACCACCCGCTCCGGGAATGCCGCCATAGACGCAGTCGCTCAGAATACCGAAGGCGGCGTTGCTGCCATCGACCTTGCCCCAGTTGAAGTTCGGGGTGAAGAAGATGTAGCGGAGCGCGCCCTGGGTGTAGTTGCCCTGCGCCTGGAAGTAGTCGCCCTCGCCGATGAACGGCGTGTTGATGCGCAGACCGGCGCCGGCCGCCCAGCCCCACTTGTCGCCCGGATGCCCGACGCCAATGCTGGTCGCAGACCCGCTGAGATTGACGCCCTGAACCGGACCGGCACCGATCGCCGTGCTGTAGTAAGAAGCGTTGTCCTCATGCAGCGCGGCCATGATCTGGGCGCCGCCCCAGGCCTGGTCGAGGCGGATATTGCCGACGATATCGCCGATCTGCTGGCCACCATAGGCGCCGTTGTTGGCGGTGATACCGGGAACCGCTGTCGTGAACCCGCCGGGCACGATGCTGCCGGTGCCGGCAGCTGAACCCGTACTGATGGTTCCTCCAGGTGTGAAGCCGGAAGCGTCGACAATCTGCGTCGTGCGCCGCGTTTCCATCGACAAGGTCGCCGACAGGCCGTTGCCGAGCTGCGCGGTGTAGCCGATCACGAACCAGCCCGGATCGCCAGTGTCGGAGGCCGGGTAGTAGCCGCTATAGGCCACCGCCGGCACGCTGTAATAGTCGTAGAACGACTGCGACAGACCGGCAGTAATGCCCGCGAACTGGACGAAGGCGCGGTTGGCGCTGAACGTGTTGGCCGCGGTGTTCAGGCCGATGTCGGTCGTGTTTACGCCGACGGCGATGTAGCCGCGGGCGGTGCCATAGGCGGTCTGCTCACGCGCGTCGGCGGTGATGTAGCCGCGGGCGCGGAACACCAGGTTGCTGACGGTGCGGCCGCCTGCGTTACCGTTGAACGGACCGTTGGTCAGGCTGCCGTTGAAGCCCCAGCCGGCCTCGCCGCGCACCCAGCCGCCGATCTTCAAGCACAGATCGGTGCCGGGCATATAGTAGAATCCTGCCCCGTAGAGGCTGCAAACCTTCACGTATTCGACCGGCTTGGCCTTGACGGGAAGATCAGCTGCCTGCCCCGTAGTAACCGCAACCAGACCGGCCGCGGAGCCGAGGAGGAGGCTTTTCACCATCTTCATTTTGAACCTCCAGATGTTTGCCGTGGGAGGGTTCGCTCCGTCGGGTTTGCACCCTGGATAGTCCCCTTTGGTCCCCAAACCGCCCGGTCCTCGCTGTCCCGAACACCGGACGGGTCGACTTGGGGTTCCCCCCTCCGTCGCATCACCACATTAACCAAGAGGTTCCGAGGCGCAACGGAGAACTGGCCAACACACAGTCCGCTTTGACCGATTTCGGCAATGTGTTGCGCAAAAAACACGCAGGCGATGCCGCTGCGCTGTGCGACCGGACGACGAAGAATGCGCCGCGAGCATGGCAAATCCCACTATAAAATCAGGTGCTTATCATTGCCGCTCCGGTCGCCGGCAGAGCCGCGCAAAAGCCGCTTGCGGCAGCGCGCCCGGCGCGGCGAGCTTGGCTTGCGCTCGATGCGCGCGTTTTCGGTGCGTCCCCCGCCGCCGCACGCAGGCGAGATTCGCGCCCGATTCTTTGGTCGGAGCAGCCTTCTTCGACGACCGCTTCGCGGCCGCCGCAGGAGGAGGGCTCCACCTGTTCCATGCAGCGGCATACACCTTTCTATACGGCTCTATACGGCAGCAGCAGCACCGTCGCGTTTTTCGCGACGCGATGTGCCGCGCCGGCTTGTGCGCGAATTGACTGGTTCTGGCGCACGCCTTGAAGTCCCTAGATTTGACGCAGAAATACCGCAACGATAAGCATTTGCCGCGCCCGGAGAGGTGGCCGAGTGGCTGAAGGCGGCGGTTTGCTAAACCGTTATACGGTCTAAAGCCGTATCAAGGGTTCGAATCCCTTCCTCTCCGCCAGTTCGACGCCACGGCACGCGGGATTATCCCGGCCGTCGCCGCGGCACCGCTCAGCGTCATACCAATTCGATCTGCGCACGGTGGCCGGCGGCGATGGCCAAACGTCTGTCGCGCGTCAGCAGCGGCGCCTCGAGCGCCTCGGCCAGCGCGACATAGGCAGCGTCATAAGCCGTCAGATTGTTCCGTAGAGCCCAGATGCGCGGCAACAGGAAATCGTGCGGGTATCGCCGCAAGGGAAAATCCGCCAAGTCGGCCAGAGCTATGCGACCACGCTCGGCGCCGATTTCGCCGCTGGCGGCATAGCGCCGGATCACCTGTGCGACCTCCACATCGAGCAGATGCGGCGCGTGGAGTGTTTGTCGAGGAGCGAACATCCGATCTTCCACGACTTTCGCCGCCGACGTGCGGAGCAGGACTTCAAGCAGGGCTGAAGCATCGACGACAATCACGCGCGATCGCGCTCGGCACGAACCGCCTCCGCAGGCGTCACTGACGGGACCGTTTCCGTGCGGCTGTGCAGTCGCGCCCGGAGTTCGTCAAGCGTCGGCCGTTCCGCGACCTGACGAAGCTCGCTGAGCAGATAGTCCGACAGCGACATGCCAGCCAGTGCCGCGCGCGATTTGAGCCGGCGATGCAATGTATCCGGCATGTTGCGGATTTGAACCATCGTGGCCATGTGTAGAGCATAGAAACATGTGGTACACATGTCAAAGCGCATCCCGGCCGGCGCGTACGATCGCGCCGCGGGCGTCATTATAGGGCTGTGGCGTAGACGAAGTGCTCATCATCGTCGGGCGCGGCCCGCGCGGTCGAGAGCGATCGTCGAACGCGGCGCCAGCGGGCGGTGCAGCGCATCGCGAGCGTTGCGGATTTAAATCATGGTCGACATGCGGTAGACATAAAAACATGGGCAGCCCAAGGCAAAAACGCGCGCTCGTTCGTGCAGCCGCGCCCGTTGACCCGATCTTTGGCCTCCGCTAGCTGCAACACGCGGCAATCACAACGCGCGGCGTCGGCAACAATGAACCGGGACCCACGGCAAGTTCCAGCCGGCGCGCCATCGCCATTGGCGGGCGCCGGCAATCCGGCAGCCGGCGGCACGCTTGCCAAGCTTTTCGCGGCAGCGGTGACGCTTCATCAAAAAGGCGCACTCGCCGAGGCCGAGCGGCGCTACCGCGACGTGTTGGCGCTTGCGCCAAATCATGCCGACAGCCTGCACAATCTGGGACTGATCGCGCTGTCGCAAGGCAATGCCGAGGCGGCAGCGGAACTGATCGCGCAGGCGATCGCCGCCAGCGATCACAAGGCGGAATATCACTACAACATCGCGCTGGCCTACCGCGCGCTGGGCCGCCTCGATGATGTCGCCTTGCATCTGCAACGCGCGATCGCGATCCGCGGCGATTATGCGCTTGCGCATCTCAATCTCGGCAATGTGCGCCGCGAGCAAGGCCGGCCGGCCGAGGCCGTGGCCTGCTACGAGCGCGCGCTCGCGCTGAGCCCGCATTCCGCGGCAGCCCGATTCAACCTCGCCAATATGCTCGCCGAGCAACGGCGCTGGGATGCGGCGATTGCACATTATCGCCAGGTTCTGGCGCTCGATCCAAGCCACGCCGAGGCGCATAGCGGGCTCGGCGTCGCGCTTGCCGGCCAGGGCAAGCCGCGCGAAGCCATCCCTCATCTCGAGCGGGCGCTGGCGTTGAAGCCCGATAGCGCCGGCGTCTGCGAAGAGCTGGCCAATGCCTATATGGCGGCGGGCGACGTGCAATCGGCGGTGCGCGCCGCGAGCCGCGGGCTCGAAGCGAGCGAAACGACGGCCGGCAAGATTCTGTTCGCGCAGTGCGTGACATTTGCCAAATTCGGAAGCGACAGCGACGGCCGTTACCGCAGGCTGGTGCAGCGCGCCCTGGTCGAATCGTGGACCGTGCCGCGCGAGCTTTCCAGCGTCTGCATCAGCCTGATCAAGCTCGATGCGCGCATACGCGACCTGATCATGCGCGCCGATGCGGCCTGGCCGCAACGCCTGCCGGAATTGTTCGATACCGATGGACTGGCGGCGCTCGGCAACGACGAACTGCTGCGCCGTCTGCTCGAATGCGATCCGGTGACCGACATCGGTTTCGAGCGGCTGTTGACCAATCTGCGCTATGCCATGCTGAGAAGCATTGCATCGGACATGGCGGCAGACTCGACGGACCAGCTGCCGCTTGAGCTTTACTGCGCCCTGGCCCGGCAGTGCTTTGTCAATGAGTACGTTTTCTCGGTGCTCGACGACGAGCTCGATCAGGCCCGACTGCTGCGCAGCTCGCTCGACGAGGCCCTGGCGACAGGCGCACCCGCAGCTGCGATGTTGCCGGTCACCGTCGGCGCCTATTTTCCGCTCCACACGCTGGCGAATGCGCAAGCCTTGCGCGAGCGATGCTGGCCTGCCGCGGTCGAGGCCTTGCTTGTTCAACAGATCGACGAGCCGGCCGAAGAGCTGCGGATCCGGGCGACACTCCCTGCCCTCACCGATATTGATGACAAAGTCTCGCGCGCGGTGCGCGCGCAATACGAGGAAAATCCCTATCCGCGCTGGGTCAAGGGCGGACCGCCTGCGCAGCCCCTCATTCTCGATCGCCGCCCCGAGCCGATCTCCGAGGTGCTTGTTGCGGGCTGCGGCACCGGCATGTTCGCGACCGGCTTTGCAAGAAAGGCGCCGCAGGCGCGCTTTCTCGCCGTCGACCTGAGCCTGGCCAGTTTGAGCTATGCCAAGCGCATGGCGAATGGTCTCGGCCTGACCAACATCGAGTTCGCACAGGCCGACATCATGAAGCTCGATGCGATCAACCGCAGCTTCGACTTCATCGATGCGTCCGGTGTCTTGCACCACATGGCCGATCCATGGGCCGGCTGGCGCGTGCTGCTGTCGCTGCTGCGCCCCGGCGGCATCATGCAGATCGGGCTCTACAGCGAATTGGCGCGGCGAGGGGTCGTCGCGGCGCGCGCCCTCATCGCCGACCGCGGCTATCGCCCGGTGCCGGAGGACATAAGGCGGGTTCGCGAGATCATTGCCGCGGCGGAAGACGGCTCGCCCCTGCAGCAGATCAGTCAATGGGGCGATTTCTTCACCACCAGCGAATGCCGCGATCTCTTATTTCATCCGCAGGAACACCGCACGCGCCTGCCGGAGATCAAATCGTTTCTTGCGGCGAACGATCTGCAATTCGCCGGATTCATTTTGGACGCGCTGACCTCGGACCGTTTCGCGCGACGTTTTCCGGAATTGGCCAAGTTGACCGGCAAGGCGCGCTTTGACGGCTTTTTCGATCTCGATCGTTGGCACGCCTTCGAGACGGAATTTCCGGCGACCTTTGCCAGCATGTATCGCTTCTGGGTGCACAAGCCCGGCGTCCCTTCGAGGCACGCGCCGGGATTTGCGCCCCAGGCAATGCCGCGCTAAGCCGCCAATGGCGGTACCGCCATCGCAGCGGGCAACGCGGGCATCACGGGCAATTCGCAATTGCCGCGCAACCAGTCGCGTGCTGCACGCTGCGCGGCGGCAATTTCGGCATCCGACATCTGACCGGCGATCTCGCGGCGCAGGCGGATCGCATCGGCATTGCCTTTCATCGCCGCCAGATTGAACCACTTGTGCGCGGCGATGAGATCGACCGGCACGTCGCGGCCGACCGAATACATCAAGCCGAGCTCGAACAGCACGTCGCCGGCGGCGGGTCCTGCGCCGAGCGGCGCCATGCTGCTGTCGAGAATCTCGAACCGAGCCATTGAACACTCCCCTGTTTGCACTTCGAGAGCGTTCTGCTCTCGCGTGTTCGCCGGCTTTTTCCCCCAGCCGACATGCGGATAATCCGCAGAAGATTTGAATGGTGGTTTAAGCAATGCGATGAATCGATTCTGAACTGCGCACGGCGTGCGCCGTTGCGCGGCAACGTCTTGTCAAACTCTTGGCAAGTTTCCGGCAAGCTCTCGGCAAGGCGCCATTAAGCAAGGTCGGGCGCGCCATGCCGGTGAAGGCCCGGGGCAAGACGATTGCACATCACTCCCCGGCAGCTAGGCAAGCACGGCGGCCTCGTCTATCGTCCGCCGCGGCGGACATTGAGGACGAGGTAGCAATGAAAAATTACCGTAAAGCGGCGTTAGCAATTGGACTTGCGGCAATCGCGTTTTCGTATCTGGTCGGGCCGACAGCGGCGGCCGATCCGACGGGCACCTGGTATACGGGTGACAAAGACAGTCAGGTGCGCATCACCAATTGCGGCGGGGCGCTGTGCGGTACGCTGGTATGGCTGAAGGAGCCGAACGATCCGGCAACCGGCCGGCCGAAAACCGACAAGAACAATGCCGACGCGTCGAAGCAGAGCCGGCCGCTCATCGGCGTACCGATCGTGCTCGGCATGCGCCCGAGCGGCACGCCCAATCAATGGACCGGCAGCGTCTATAACGCGTCCGACGGCAAGACCTATACCGGCTCCTTTACGCTGACGGATGCCAATACGGCGGAGCTCAAGGGCTGCGTGCTCGCGGTGCTGTGCAAGTCACAGACCTGGACGCGGGCAAAATAAGGTGAGGAGCACGGCGGTCAGCGTGGCGCGACAGCAAAGCTTTCCGGCGGTTCGCCGCGCTGCGCGCGTTCCCACATGGTGACGTAGGCCGCCTCGATGTGACGGGTGAAGCGCGCCGTATCGAACAGCGGAAACGTATTCCGGTTGCGTGCGAGCTTGGCGCGGATCGAAGACAGAAGCTCCGGCTCGCGCGCGAGCTTTAGCGCCAGCGCTTCGTACTCGGCCAACGAGTTTTTCACCAGCTCGGGAAGGCCCACGGCGCGCAAGAGGCTTGCCGCAACGCGTGCGGCGAAGGTTGAGCCGAGACAGGTCACGACCGGAACGCCTGCCCAAAGCGCGTCGGCCGTCGTGGTATGCGCGTTGTAGTAACGCGTATCGAGGAACAGATCGGCCTGCCGTTGCCGCGCCAAATGATCGGCGGGATCAGGCAGCGACGGCGCAAAAATCAGGCGCTCCGGCGATATGCCGCGGCGCTGCGCTTCTAGGCGCAGATTGCACGAGGCCGCCGCTTCGCTCTCCTTAAGCCATAACACGCTGCCGTCGATCGCGGCGAGAAGCCGCATCCAGACGTCGAATATTGTCGGCTCGATTTTGTAGGGTTGGTTGAAGCTAAAGAAGACGAAAGCGTTCTCGGGAAGATTCACTTCGCTGCGGCTTGGTGTCCGTTCCGCGATGGGGCGCTTGTCATCATTGGCCATGAAGCAGTCGGGCAGCCAGACGACTTTCTCGCTATAGAAGGGGAAATGTTCCTTCGGAAGGATTGTGGAGTCGGCGACAATATAGTCATAAAAATCGGCGCCCATCGTGCCGGCATAGCCAAGGTAGTTTACCTGAATCGGCGCGGGACGGCGGGCAAAAACGCCGAGCCGCGCATTGCGCGTGAAGCCGTTGAGATCGACTACAATATCGATCTCGAGTTGCCGGATCAGTTCGGCGATCTCCTGGTCACTTTGTGCCGACGCGTCGATGAAGCGCTCGAAGGCGGCGGTAATGCGGCGGCCAATTTGCGAATCCCGCGCGGTCTCGAACGAGATCGCCGTCGTCTCAAAGCGAGATTTGTCGTGGTGCTCAAACAGGCCAACCGTCAGATGAGCAACCGCATGTTCGCGCAGATCCGAGGAGAGATAGGCGATGCGAATCCGTTCGTGCGCATAGCTCTCGCCTTTCCAGATCGGGTCAGGCGGCGACCCGTACTCGATGTTGATTTGGGCGCACCGCAACTGATCGGCGGGCGTCGAAGGCAATGGGAGAAGCGCAAATGGCACGCTGACGGTTTTACGCTCACGCACACCGTCCAGGAGACGGCTGATATCAGCGTCTAGATTTGTCCATTCGCAAATGCTGAGCTTGGCGTAGAGGCGGTGGCCCGCCACGAAGCTCAGCGCGAGGCCGGCGTCCAAACTCAGTGCCCTTTCATAAGCGGCAAAGGCCTCGGCGAAGCGCTTCAGTTCCAGCAAGGCCGTCGCGCGGCCAAGCCAGGACTCAGCCAGGTCGGGAACCAGCGCCAGGGCGCGGTCATATGTGCCGATCGCCTCACGATAACGCCTGAGCTGGAGCAGAACGTTGCCGCGGTTGTTCCAGGCATCGGCGTAGTTGGGTGCGATCTCGAGCGCTGCATCGCAATGCGAGAGCGCCTCTTCGGCCTTGCCCTGCCTACGCAGGATGATGCTCAGATTGCTGTGCGCCAGCGCCGATTTCGGATCGAGCGTCAGCGCCTTCTTGTAAGTCGCGACGGCCGCATCATGATCGCCAAGCTCGCTTTGCATGCGGCCGAAATTGATCAGCGCCTCCGGCGCATTCGGGCGCACGCGCAGCGCTTTCTTAAAGTGCTCAAAACCGGCGGTGAAATTGCCGCGCTGCGCCTCGATCAGGCCGAGCATGTGCAGCGCTTCGAACTGGCGTTTGTCGGCCTGCAGCACCATTTTGTAGAGGAACTCGGCCTGCGCGATATTGCCCGTCTGATGGGCCGCGATCGCGCGCGCAAGTATCTGCTGAGATTGAGGAATTGACGGTGGCATGGTGCGGGCGGGTGAAGCTTAGCGCAGTGCGCCCGCCAAGGAAATGCACATGCTGCTACCGCGCGCGCTGGCCGAACAGCACGGCGCGCACCTGCGGATCGTTCATGTCGACGGCCGAGGCCGCCTCGATGCGGATGGCAAAGGCGCGCTTGACGGCGGGCCGTGCGCGGACAGCTTCGAACCAGCGCTTAAGATGTGGAAATTCGCCGAGGTCCTGACCCTGGCGCTGCGCAAGCCGCACCCAGCCGACGCAGGCCATATCGGCGATGGAATAGCGGCCGGCCAAATAGTCGCGGCCGGCTAGGCGGGTATTCATCACGCCATAGAGGCGATTGACCTCGTCAGTATAGCGCGCGATCGCATAGGCGATCGCATCCGGCGCGTAACGGCGAAAGTGGACGGCTTGCCCGGCCATCGGTCCAAGGCCGCCGACCTGCCAGAACAGCCACTCCTCGACCGCGACGCGAGCGCGCTCGTCACGCGGATAGAATTTGCCGGTCTTGCGCCCGAGATATTGCAGGATCGCCCCGGACTCGAAGACTGAAATCGCGCGGCCGCCCGGTCCCGCCGGATCGACGATCGCCGGCATCCGATTGTTGGGCGAGATGGCAAGAAAGTGCGGCGAGAACTGTTCGCCTTTGGAGATGTCGAGGGGTCGCACGACGTAAGGCAGCCCGCATTCCTCCAACATGATCGAAATCTTCCAGCCGTTCGGGGTCGGCCAGTAATACAGCTCGATCGGCCGCTCGCGGCTTGCCCGAGCTGCGCGGCGTGCGGGCTGTCCGGTCTCCCTCTTAGCGGCGCGCGGCATGCGAAGTTCCCAGCCACACAGAAGGCTCATGCGATAAAAAACGGCGCCGCGGAACTGCTCCGGGCGCCGAAAAAAGTTTCGGGAGGATATCCGAGGGCGTCGGCGAGATGGTTGAAGGCTCAAGTCTGCCAGCGGCACGCCGGAGCGAGAGCGAGGTTTTGCCGCCTCTCGTCGTCACCATCGCGTGGAGATTGCGAGAGTGAAGCTTGCGCCTCCGTCCCGCCGACGCCCTCTGTCATTCACCGGAGCCGGCCAGTCCAGGAGGATCGTCCAAGTGGATCATGGCGATCCGTCCCGCGACCTCGGCCGGTCCGCGTGAGGCGATCTCCGACACACGAAATGTCGAAGACCGAATACGGCATCGACTACTTCTTCTTCCGGCGCTTCGCTGCCGGTTTCTTAGCCGCCTTAGCCTTAGCTTTTCTCTTCTTCGCCATTGCTGCCCTCCTAGCCTGAGTGGATGGCGATATCGGTGCAGTGCAGTCGCGAATCGATCCGCACTGCTTCCCGATTACTACAGCAGAAAAAAAATAACAGTGACTCTGCTTAATTTTGTGTGTAAGGGGCGCGCCCCGCTGTTGCGTGCGGCCTGCCTTCGCCGCAGCCGCTGGGCGCGCGACGTCAATTATTTCTTTGCTTGCGCGCGGCCGGGCAAAAGTTTGCGACTGCGCAGAAATGCCGATGAAATGCGACTTTTTGCGCTGTCCACTTTTTGAATCTCGATTTTTCGGCACCCGACTCCGCGCTTTGCGTATGCCGCGCCGCAGCCAGAGCTTCGCGCCGATTCCGGCGCCTCCGCGGCACGAAAAAAATTTATGCACCGGGCGCCTTTACGGGCGGGTTGACCGCTCGCGCCGGTCGCAAAACGCGCGAATCGGTGCAAAGCGATTCGCTGAGTCGCATCGCGTAGAGCGGTCTTGGCAGGTGCGCGCGGCACGGTCCGATCGTCCGCGGCACGTCAGATTGCCGCGGCTCGGGGCAGATAGGGAGCGGCAGCAAGAGGCAACACGCGCTTGTCCGCGGTGCCGGGCGAGGCGAAAGTTCAGATGCCGATCTTCTGCTTCAGGAGATCGTTCACGGCTTGCGGGTTGGCCTTGCCGCCGGATGCCTTCATGACCTGGCCGACGAACCAACCGATCGCCTTCGGATTGGTTCTGGCATCGGCGACCTTGTCGGGGTGCTGGGCGACGATCGCAGCCACCAATTTTTCCAGCGCGGCCACGTCGGTGACCTGCTTGAGGCCGCGCTGTTCGACGATGACCCGCGGATCGCCGCCCTCGGTCCAGACGATCTCGAAGACATCCTTGGCGATCTTGCCGGAAATCGTGCCGTCGCCGATCAGATCGAGGATGGTCCCGAGCTGTGCCGCCGAAACCGGCGCGGCGGTGATGTCCTTGCCTTCACGATTAAGCCGCCCGGCGAGTTCATTGATCACCCAGTTGGCGGCGAGCTTTGGATCGCGGCGCTGCGCGGTACCGGAACCGCCGAGCAGCGTTTCGAAATATTCGGCAGTTTCGCGCTCGGCGACCAGCACGTCGGCATCATAGGCGGTCAGCGCATAGTCGCGCATGAAGCGCGCCTTCTTCGCGTCGGGCAGTTCAGGCAGGTGTGCTTTCAATTCCGCAACCAGCGCCGGCGACAGTTCGAGCGGCAGCAGATCCGGATCCGGGAAATAGCGATAGTCGTGCGCCTCTTCCTTGGTGCGCATCGACCGGGTCTCGCCCTTCGCCGGATCGAACAGCCGCGTTTCCTGCTCGATCGCGCCGCCGTCCTCGATGACCTCGATCTGCCGGCGCGCCTCGTGCTCGATCGCCTGCCCGATGAAGCGTATCGAATTGACGTTCTTGATCTCGCAGCGCGTGCCGAGCGGCTCGCCCGGCCGGCGCACCGAAACATTGATGTCGGCACGCAGATTGCCCTTCTCCATGTCGCCGTCGCAGGTGCCCAGGTAGCGCAGCACGTTGCGCAGCTTGGCGACAAAGGCCTTGGCCTCCTCGGCGGAACGCAGATCCGGCTTGCTCACGATCTCCATCAGCGCGACGCCGGCGCGATTGAGATCAACCAGCGACATGGTCGGGTTCTGTTCGTGCAGCGATTTTCCGGCGTCCTGCTCCAGATGCAGCCGCTCGATGCCGACGCGGACCGTTTCGCCGTCCGGCATGTCGACGATCACTTCGCCCTCCCCCACGATCGGCGATTTGTATTGGCTGATTTGATAGCCCTGCGGCAGGTCGGGATAGAAATAGTTCTTCCGGTCGAACACCGATCGCGGATTGATCTTGGCGTTGAGCCCCAGCCCGGTGCGCACCGCCTGCCGCACGCATTCGGCGTTGATCACCGGCAGCATGCCCGGCATCGCCGCATCGACCAGCGAAACATGCGTATTCGCCTCGCCGCCGAATTCGGTCGAGGCGCCGGAAAACAACTTTGCGCGCGAGGCGACCTGGGCATGAACTTCCATGCCGATGATCACCTCCCAGTCGCCGGTTGCGCCTCTGATCAGCTTTGACTTTCGCGCGGGTGCGTCCATTGCGTCCAAACCTTTCCGGTTCGGTTACGCGCTTGCGTCGCGCGCGGCAAGCCCCAGGCGCAATCCGCCAAATCGCGGTTCCGGCGGGCGGACCCGGCGCTCAGCCGCCGCACTTGGCGCTGCAGAAGTTGCCGTAGCACGGAATGACCTTGGTCAGAGTCCCATTCGTGCACAGCTGTTGCGAGCACCAATTGGTCGCCGGGTCGCAATCGAACGAGCAGAACGTATTGTTGGCGATCGCCGCCTTTTGATAGGCGCAGCCACCGGCCGGAATACTCACTTTGCCGCCTTTCGCCAAAGCGACTGGAACGCCCGCCGCCGCGAGCGCGCCCGCCAACACGGCGACGTTCACAACCGACATCATGCGCATGCTTTTCCCCCGCTCATGACCGGTACCATTGTACATTCCCGCGGAACATGGGCAAGGCAGTGCGGGGCACAACGCCGCCGCGGCACCGCGCTTCGACGAGACCGGGTCGCTGTCAGCGGCCGAGGGGCCGTGTCACGAAGCGCTAATTGCCCTCGCGCCAAATGCCGAGCGCTTCCTGCGCCGGGCGGTCGGAAATCGAGAACAGCACCGACTGCTCGGGCGCGTTATGGGAATAGCGCTTCCATGGCGGCACGACGAACACGTCGTTCGGGCCCCATTCGAGCACCTTGCCGTCGACCGCGGTGGTGCCGCGGCCTTCGACACAGACGAAGATCGTGCCGTCGGTCGAGCGATAGGGCTCGCCGCGAAAACCCTTTGGCAGCATGGCAAGGCAGGCGCTCATGGTTGGCAGCACCGGGCCGCCGGTGACCGGATTGGCGTAACGCACGCGCGCACCATGGCGTCTGTCAATATCGCCCGACTGCATCAGGCGCTCGACGATCGGCCGGGTGCGGGCATAGGTGTAGTTGATGACGGGGCTGCGGTTCATCGCATGGGTGCCGTCGGGGAGGACACCTGAGCCATAGAACGCCAGCGAGTCGCCGTCTTTGCGCCTCGTCGCCTGCGTCGCATCCTCGAAATGCTCGGCGAAAGAGGCCTCGTAGAAATTCACCGCCGGGAAATCCAGCACGTCGAGCCACAACATCGGCTTGTCGGAGGGGTTGCCATGATCATGAGGCGCCCAGTTGGCGGTAATGACGAAGTCGCCGGGCGCCATGAAGGCCTTCTCGCCTTCGACTGCCGTATAGGCGCCCTCGCCGTCAAGCACGAAGCGGATCGCGGAGGAGACGTGGCGGTGGGCCGGCGCCACCTCGCCCGGCATGATCATCTGGACGCCGGCAAATAGCGTATTGGTGATACGGGACTCGCCGTGCAGTGCCGGATTTTCCAGGATCAGCACGCGCCGCTCGGCTTCCTCGGCGGTGATCAGGCCGCCGGATTCCATGACCAAGGACTTGACATCGGCATAATGCCAGACATGCGGCTGACAGCGTGTCACCGGCTCCTTGGTCACGACCGACTTCATCACCTTCCATAGTGGCGCCATGTCCTTCTGCGCGATGCGTGCGTAGAACGCATCCCGCATGGCCTCGATATTGTGTTTCGAACTCGGCGTGCCCGTCTGAGTTGCGGCGACCGCCATGGGGTCCTCCTTAAAAGAAATCGCGTCGCTCGCGGCGAATATAACGAAGCCGTTTACCGGCGAAAATAGCGGAAAATACCGCGCCCTTGCCGCAGGAAGCGGGGCTGCCATGCGCAGCGACGCGGCTCATCAGGTATTAACGTTGCCGCCGTCGACCGCAATGGTCTGGCCGGTGATGAAGTCGCTGTCGGCGCTGGCAAGAAAGACCAGCGCACCCAAAAGATCCTGTGGCGTCTCGTCGCGCTTGAGTGCCCGCGAGGCGACCGCCCGCGCTCGCGCCGTTTCGACATGGCCCGGATTTTCGGCAATGACTGTCTCGCTCATGGTGAAGCCGGGGGCGAGCGTATTGACCCGGATGCCCTGCTCCCCGAGCTCGCGCGACAACGCCCGCGTCATGGCCATGATGCCGCCCTTGGAGGTGACGTAATGCAGCATCCAGGGAATGCCGCGGAATGCCGTGCCCGACCCGATATTGATGATCTTGCCGTAGCCCTGCGCCGCCATATGCGGCGCGACATGCTTGACCATCAGAAACGGCCCGCGCAGATTGATCGCCATCACCCGGTCCCAGAGCGCAGCGTCAATCTCGGTACATTTTTGCTCTTGCAGGGGCGCGAACAGCGCTGCGTTGTTGATCAGCACGTCGATCTTGCCGAACCGGTTCATGGTCTCGGCAACAAGGGTCCGCACGGCGCTTTCGTCGCTGACATCGGCGCGGCGGCTTGCCACCGAGTTGGCGCCGTGCTCACGCGCCAAGCCTTCAGCGAGCCCCTCGCCGTCGGCGATGTCCACGATCATGAGGCGCGCGCCCTCGGCGGCGAGCGCACGCGCATAATGCGCGCCGATGCCCTTGGCGCCGCCGGTAAGGATCGCGACGCGGCCGTCGAGACGTCCCATTGCCTTCTCTTTCGGGCCCTTGGATTAGCGCTTCGGGCCGTGTTCGACAATGAATTTTGCGAAAGCTTCGAGCTGCTGCTTGATGAAGCCGATGGTCTGCTCATCCTTGATCTGGCCGGTCTTGTCGTCGATGCGCGCGGGCGCATTGCCGATGAAAATCTCCGGCTTGTTCATGGTGATGGCGTCGAGAAAGATCATGCAGCGGCGCAGGTCGTATTGCATGCGCCCGCCGCCCAAGATTCCCGCTGCCGCCGAAATGAGCGCGATCGGCTTGCCCGCAAAGGGCTGGTTCGGCATGCGCGACACCCAGTCGAGCGCATTCTTCAAGCCACCCGGGATCGAGAAATTGTATTCCGGCGAAACAAAGATAACGCCATCGGCGGCGCGCACCGCCTCAGCGAGCCTCTGTACCGGAGCTGGAAACCCGGTCGAGTTCTGTATGTCGGCGTTATAGATCGGGAAATCGGCGAACGACGGCGCTTCGGTGATTTTCAGGCCTGCCGGCGCATAGCCGGGAAGCAAGTTCATGACAATGCGATTATAGGAACCCTTGCGCAGGCTGCCGCAAATACTGATCACACTGAGGTCGGGCATCTGATCTCTCTCGTCATTGAATACCGATGGGCGACTGATGGGCGCCGGAGCGGCCCAGCGCACCAAGATGACCTATGGCCCGAACTGCCGCAATGCCAGCACGCGCCGCGTATCCTTGGGCAAGTCCTTCAATTGTTCAGGACGGCAATATCCTTGGGAGAGCGGCGACCCGACAGCGACTGCACGAAAGCGTAGATATCGGCGATGTCCCTGTCCGATAGGATGGCGTCGGAATAGGCCGGCATATCGTTGACCGGATTGCGGATCTGCATCTTGAAGCCCTCGAACGGCAGCGCCGTCTTGGCGAGGATCGGCGCCGGGCCATTATAGGCGCCGCCCTGGCCGGAGCGGCCGTGACAGGTAAAGCAGCCGTCGGCGAGATAAAGCCGCTTGCCGTTGGCCGCATCGCCGGGCGGGGCGTTTTGCGCCGCCGCGACTGTGGTTGCGACCATGCCGTACAGCGCACCGGCAACAATGGCCCGCGCGATGTGTTCAAACGACGTCATCGTGCGCCTCCTCTACCGTGGGTCGGTGACGACATCGACCACGGCCGGCCGGCCGCTCTTGACGGCGGCGATGGCGCGCGTGAGCGCCGGCGCCAGATCTTGCGGGTCGGTGATCGGACCTTCCCCGTACGCGCCCATGCCGCGCGCCACCGTGGCGTAATCGATATTGGGATCTTTGAGCGTCGTGCCGATGTCCATCTTGGTGACATCGCGCCCATGCCGCGCCGCCATCGCCACGAGGTACATGTATTCCTGGTGATAGGCGCGGTTATTCTGGATGACGTAGAGGATCGGTATTTGGTGGTGCGCCGCCGTCCATAACGCGCCAGGATTGAACATGAAGTCGCCGTCGCCGCCGAAGGCGAGCGTGAAGCGGCCATGCTTCTTGTTGGCAAGCGCCGCGCCGATCGAGGCCGGCAGATTATAGCCGACGCCGGCCCCGCCGGAACTGCCGTTCCACTGATACGGCTTGTTGAAGTCCCATAGCCGGTGCGGCCAGGACAGCCTGATCGTCGTACCGACCACCGACCAGTCTTCGTTCTTGATCTGGTTGTAGACTTCGGCGCACATGCGCGCGGTGGTGATCGGGCTCGCATCCCAGCCGATCGTGGCATCGCTCTTCGACTGTTCGACCATTGCCAGATGCGCGGCGGCAAGCTTCTTGCCCCGCGCTTCAAAAGCCGAACTTTTGGCATCATCGGTGAGCCGCTTCACCGCTTCGGTAAGGGCCGGCAGCGAGGCCTCGCCGTCGCCGGCGATGTCGAGATCGACATCCTGCCAGCGGCCGAAGTCCTGATAATTTGATTTCAGATAGAGGTCGCGCACGCCGAGCGTGATGACTTTCGCGCCGGGCTTGGTGCCCGGCCGCGAGCGGCGCACGATCCGATCGCTGAAATGGGTGAGTGTGCCCCATAGATCGTTCATCTCGATCGCCAGAATTACGTCCGCCTGTCCGATCAGTGCCCGGCGAAAGCTCTGGTTGAGCGGATGCCGTGACGGGAAGTTCATCCGTCCGGCGTTGTCGATGACACCGCATTGCAGTGCTTCGGCAAGCGCGACCAGATTGGCCATTCCGGCCGGCGTGCGTGCCACGCGATCGCAGACGATGATCGGATTCTGCGCCTCGACCAGCATTTTTGCGGCTTCGGCGATGGCGCCGGCGTCGCCCTGCGGCGGCACGACGGGTGCGAATTTCGGGATGCGCAGGCTCTCCGCGTCGGCGATCGGATTTTCCTGCAGCTCGGCATCGAGCGCGATAAAGACCGGGCCCATCGGCGGGGTGGTTGCGATCTTGTAGGCGCGCACTGTCGACTCGGCGAAATGTGTCAGCGAGGCCGGCTGATCGTCCCATTTGGTGAATTCGCGCACGATCTGGCCGATATCGACGCCGGCATGCAGCCACTCCGCGCCCGGCGCGCGCTTATCCGCCTCCATGATATTGCCGCCGAAGACGAGAACCGGCACACGGTCGCACCAGGCGTTGTACATCGCCATGGTCGCGTGCTGCAGGCCGACCACGCCATGGCAGGCCATCGCCATCGGCTTGCCCTCGATCTTGGCATAGCCCTGCGCCATGTGGACCGCGATGTCCTCGTGCACGCAGGTGATGATCTCCGGCCTGTTGTTGGTGTGATTGACGATCGCCTCGTGCAGGCCGCGATAGCTCGAAGCGCAATTGATCGCCATGTACTCGATGCCGAGCGCATTCAGCACCTCGGCCATGAAGTCGCCGCCGCTCGAACCCTGGTTCACGGGATCGCTCGAGGGACTGAGCGCCTCGACTGCGGTCTGCAGCGGGCCGGGCAGCGCCGCTTTCGATATTTCCTGCGGCGCGGCCGGAAAGGCCGTGGCGGCAGGCGGCGCGACCGCGGCAGCAGCACCGGCGAGGCCGGCGGCTCTCAAGAAATTGCGGCGGCTGGAATCGGCAATTCTGCGCTCCGGCATGGCGGCCTCCCGGGAACTGCCCGAACGGCCAGTCGGAGCGTCACCCGCGTCCTGGCATTTCGAGCATTGTTTGCTTGCCGCGAATCTTCCGTTCGGGCGGTATGGCGTCAACTCGGCTTTGCGGGGACCAGCTATGCGGCCGCGCCGCAAAGCGCGATCAACTGCTCGGCGAATTGAGCAGCGCCGGCGCGACCACCTCTTTCCAGCTTTTTGGCACGGTTTTCAGTTCCCCGTGCCGGCCCATGAAATCGGCAGTCGTCTGCATGCCGAAAACGGGGCTGCCGAACTCGTCCTTAATCTCGCGGATCACCGCCTCCATCGCGGCGCCGTTGATCACGCTTGAGGGTTCGTGGGTGAGATAGATCTGCGCGGCGCGGCGCGGATCGTCATGGACTATGCGCGCCGCTTCGTCGATCGCTTTTTCGATCACCTCGGGCAATTGCGGATGGGCATCGATATAGGCTCGGGTCGCGCCGAGGATGAGAAACGAGGACTTGCCGCCCATCACCTCGGATGAATTGAGCACGGCATGCACGTTCGGATCGCGCAGGGCGATCTGAGTGAACGGCGGCGACGAAAAATACGCCTTCACCGGCCCGCTACGCTCGACGAGATCGCTGATCGCCTGCGCATGCGGCAGCGCCACCACTTGACCGCGCAGCTTGTCATATTGGCCGAAACTCTTTTCCGATTGCAGCTCCAACAGATACATTTGCGGCGAGGACAAAGTCGGCATCGCAATCTCGTCCGCCGGCTTGAAGTCGGCAATGGTTTTCACCCCCGGCTGATTGCTCAGCAGCACCAGCGGCAGGGATGTCATGCCGGAGACAACAAGAATCTGCCGCGGCTTGTCTTTGCCCTGCTGCCAGGCCGCAAGCAAGGGCGCCGGGCCGAACGGTGCAATATCGACTGCGCCAGCGGCAATGGCGCCCTGCACGTCTGCCGCACTGGTGAAGCGCTGAAACTCGGCCTTCAGCTCGAGATGCGCGTCCTTGCCGTGCTTTTCGATCAGCTTTAAATCTTCGCAGATATAGATCGGCAGAAAGGCAAGGCCGAAGCCGACGCCGATCTTGAGCTGACCCTGGGCGAGCGCGGGAGCTGAGCCCGCGCACAGCGCAAGCGCAGCCGCCACGATGCGCAGAAACCGCCTCATCTGCGACGCTTCATCTCGCCGCTGCGCGCGCGACATCGGTCCGACCGACTACTCGTTGGCGATCGGATTGCGCAACGTGCCGATGCCTTGGATTTCCACTTCCACCGTGTCGCCGGCTTTCATCCAGACCGGGTTGGGCTTGCGCGCATGGCCGACGCCCGACGGCGTACCGGTGAAAATGACGTCGCCGGGCTCGAGCGTCATGCCTTGGCTGATATAGACCAGCATCTCGACAACCGGAAACATCATGTTGTCGGTATTGTCGGACTGCATCACCGTGCCATTGAGCCGGCTCTCGATCTTGAGCCCCTTGGCCGCAGCCGGCAATTCATCAGCGGTGACCAGCCACGGGCCGAAGCCGCCGGTGCGATCAAAATTTTTGCCCATGTCCCACTGCGTCGTCTTGCGTTGATATTCGCGCACCGAGCCTTCGTTGCCGCACGAATAGCCGGCAATGCAGAACGTCGCATCGGCGGGGGTGAGATGCTTGGCGCGCTTGCCGACCACCAGGATCAACTCGGCTTCATAGTCGAGCGTCTCCGACACTTGCGGGCGGATGATCGGCTCGCCATGCGGCACCAGCGAGGTGAGCCCGCGCATAAAGATCGTCGGGAATTTCGGAATATTGTCGCGCTGTGAGCCTTCCTTGACGTGCTCGAGGTAATTAAGGCCAAGGCATATGATCTTTCCCGGCCGGCCGACCGGCAGCGAATATTTCAGGCCGGCGAGCGGCTTGCGGGCCGCGGCCGGCGCCCCTTTGGCAAGGTCGGCAAGCGGCTTGGTGTCGCCGTTGGTCTTTCTCAAGAACTCGCCGAGATCGCTCGGCACTTTGCTGTCGACAGCCTGCAGATCGATCACCTGATCGCCTTCGACCACGCCAAGACGCGGGCCCGCCTGCCCTTCGAACGCAACGATCTTCATGCTCTTGCTTCCTTCAATGAGGTCCAATGGGCGGCGGACTATATCGGCCCGCATGGCGCCAATCTACCGGGCTGCAGCGCGCCCCAAGATACGGTGCAATAACCGCAGCAGGCCAAACATTTCGTCAGAAATTTTATTCGGTATACAATGGCATAAGCACGAGCGCAGCGGAAATGAGCGCAGCTCAGTGGCGACGGCGCCCCACTTCCGGCGGAGATTTTTGGCATGGCAGCTGTCCCGCTGATCCACATTTGCGATGCATGCAAATCATACGATGCCGGCCGCTCATTCGCCGTGCACAAGGCAAATCTGAGCGTTGCCGAGGGCGCTTTTGTCGCACTGGTCGGCACCAGCGGATCCGGCAAGACCACGCTTTTGAAGTTCATCAATCGCCTGGTTCAGCAGGACAGCGGCAGCGTGGCGGTCGCTGGCAGGGAGACGCTGAGCAGTGACGTTCTAAGCCTTCGCCGGAGCATCGGCTATGTTTTCCAGAACGCCGGACTGTTTCCGCACATGAGCGTGGCGGAGAATATCGGAATTACACCTGATCTCCTCGGATGGCCTGCTGAAAGAATAACGTCGCGTGTCGCCGAGCTCTTGGAGTTGCTTGAATTGCCGCGCGGCTATGCGTCGCGCTACCCGGCGACATTGTCCGGCGGTGAACGTCAGCGCGCTGCTGTGGCGCGGGCGATCGCGGCCTATCCCAGGATCGTACTCATGGACGAACCGTTCGGCGCGCTCGATCCTCTCACCCGCGACACCATCGGCGCCACATATAGAAAACTGCACGATCAATTCGGCTTCACCACGCTGATGGTCACCCATGACGTGCAGGAGGCGATCCTTCTTGCCGACCAAATCGCGGTCATGAAATCGGGCCGGGTGCTTGCGCAAGATACGCCACGGCGTTTGATATTGGAAAATAGCATCCCTGACGTTTCGGCCCTGATATCCGTTCCACGACGCCAAGCTGAACAGATTCGCGCTGCCATTGACTCGCGCAATGAAGGCAATGCTCATGGGTGAGCGGCTTGCCAATGCGATCCGGCTGTTACCCGAATATCTGCTTCAGCACGTCTTGTTGTCGGCGGCCGCGCTTATTCTCGGCATGCTGCTTGCCATCCCGTTGACGATACTGGCGGTCCGCCGCCGGCGCGCCGGATCCTGGGTGTTGGCCGCCACGAGTCTTGTTCAGACGGTGCCCGGGCTTGCGCTCCTGGCCTTGTTCTATCCAATTTTCCTTGGCCTGTCGCGGCTTTCGCAGACCCTGTTCGGCGTCGGCGTTCCTGCGCTGGGGTTTCTGCCGAGCGTCGCTGCGCTCACGCTCTATTCAATGTTGCCGATGGTGAGAAACGGCGTCGCCGCCTTCACCAATCTCGATCCGGAAGTGATCGACGCGGCGAACGCGGTAGGCATGACCGCGCGCCAACGCTTTTTTCGCGTGGAAGTGCCGATGGCGGCGCCGGTCGTCATGGCCGGAATTCGCACGGCAGCGGTTTGGACCATCGGGGCAGCCACTTTATCGACGTCCGTCGGACAGACGAGCTTGGGCAACTACATCTTTTCCGGCTTGCAGACGCAGGACTGGACCTCCGTTCTGTTCGGCTGCATCGCCGCCGCGGCGCTGGCCTTCGCGGTCGATCAAATTCTTGGGCTGATCGAAATCGGCCTGTCGCGGCGAAATAACAGGCTCACTTATTTTGGCCTGACCACCTTCGCGATCGCCCTTGGCGGCGCAATCGCATGGTCGGGCGAAATGCGTGCGCCGGGTTACACGGTCGGCGCGAAAAACTTCAGCGAACAGTTCATCCTTGCCGAACTGATCTCGCAGCGGCTGATAAGCGCTGGCGCAACGACCCAACTGCGGACCGATCTTGGCTCGGCCGTCGCCTTTCGCGCACTCGCCGGCAATGAAATCGATGTCTACGTCGATTATACGGGTACGCTATGGCTCAATGTCCTGGGGCGGCGCGACCTGATCTCAGGCGAGGCAATGCAGAAGGAACTTAAAAACCTGTTGGCGAGAAACTATGGCGTTCTTCTGCTCGGGCCGCTTGGCTTCGAAAACGCCTACGTCCTCGCCATGCGGCGCGAGCAGGCGGCGGCGCTGCACATAACCGGAATAGGCGATCTGGCGCGCTATGCGCGGCGGCTTACGCTGGGGGCAGATCTGGAGTTTTTGAGCCGACCGGACTGGACCATGATCAAGAACACTTATGGTTTGCAGTTCGGCGCAACGCGCGAGTTCAATCCGACCTTCATGTACAAAGCCATTGAGGACGGCACCGTGGATGTCATCTCGGCATTTTCCAGCGATGGCCGGCTTGCCGCAGAAAATCTCCTGACGCTCGCCGATCCGCAGCATGCCGTTCCCTCTTATGACGCGGTCATCCTGCTCTCGCCGCAAAGGTCGCAAGACGGCCTCCTCATCAAGGCGCTTGCACCGTTGCTGGGGCATATTTCTCTCGAGAAGATGCGCGACGCAAATCTGATGGTGGATCGCGACGACGGCAAAGCGACGCCTTTGCAAGCGGCGCAATTCCTGGCGCGGACGATCGATCAGCCGAAATCGCAATGAAGGGCGTGGCCAGCAAGCAGCCGGACGAAGCTTGCAAAATCATCGTTTACGCAAGGTAAGCCCCGACCTCACTCGCCGTCGCGGCGAAACGTCAGCACGCCGAACAGGCCGTCAGTCCAGGCCTTGAGCGGCGCCCAGCCAGTGCCGCGCGCCAGCGCCTGAAAGGATTCGATCGTATATTTGTAGCTGTTCTCGGTGTGGATCGTTTCACCGGCACGGAAGCTGAAGGCTTTGCCGTTCACCTTGACCTTCTGCCGCTTGGTGCTGGCGAGATACATTTCGATCCGGTTCTTGTCGCGATTGTAGCAGGCGTGATGCTCGAACGCACCGAGATCAAAATTGGCGTCAAGCTCGCGATTGATGCGCGCCAGCACGTTGAGATTGAACTTCGCGGTGACGCCCTCCGCATCATTGTAAGCGGGACAGAGGATCGCGGCGTCTTTGACCAGATCAACGCCGATCACCAGCACCGCATCCGCACCCAGCACAGCGCCGGCGTGCCGCAAAAACTCGGCCGCCTCATGCGGCTCGAAATTGCCGATGGTCGAGCCCGGAAAGAAGCCCACGCGCGGCAGCGCAGCAATCTGCGGCGGCAGCTCGAACGGCCTGGTGAAGTCGGCAATGACCGGTTGCACCACAAGGCGGGGAAAATCGCGGCGCAACTGGGTCAGATCGCCTTGCAGAAAATCACCGGAAATATCGACGGGCACATAGGCTTCCACGGTCGCTGCGGCGCCGAGCAGAATGCGCGCCTTCTTGCTCGAACCGGCGCCGAATTCAATCAGCACGCAGCCCTGCGGAAACAGCGACGCAATCGCCGGAGCCTGCGCGCGCAACAACGCGATTTCGCAACGCGTTGGGTAATATTCCGGCAACTGCGTGATGCGCTCGAACAGCGCGGAGCCGGCGAGATCGTAGAAATATTTCGGCGGCAGACGTTTGGGTTTTGCCGCCAGACCTTCGAGCACGTCGGCGGCAAAGGCTTCGCTCGTTGCGATGGACCGTGCCGCTCGGCGAGCAGCCTGCATTGCGGTGGGCATGTTGTTCTCGTTAGGAGCTTATTTGAAGGCTACTTCTGCTACTCAGCTTTCATATTCGGCAAGGCGCAAACCGGAGAATTGCCAGCGCGCCGGCGGATAAAAGAAATTACGATAGGACGGCCGTGCGTGCCCGGCCGGCGTTGCAAGCGAGGAGCCGCGCAATACCATTTGGTTGACCATGAACTTGCCATTGTATTCGCCAAGCGCTCCGGGAGCTGCCTGGTATCCGGGATAGGCCGTGTAGGCGCTGCGCGTCCACTGCCACACGACGCCAAACGCGTCGCCAAGCGCGCCGGCTTTGGCGGCGGCCTCCCACTCCGCTTCCGTCGGCAAGTGCCTGCCGGCCCAGCGCGCAAACGCATCCGCTTCATAATAGCTGATATGGCACACCGGCCTGTCGGGCTCGACGCAGCGCAATCCGCCGAGCGTCAGTGAAAACCACGCGCCATCGACCTTGCGCCAATAACCGGGCGCATTCCAGCCTTGCGCCGCCACCGTCGTCCACCCGTCGGAGAGCCACAGCGTCGGCGTGCTGTAGCCGCCATCGGCCATGAATTCGAGCCACTCGCCGTTGGTAACCAGCGACGGCGAAAGACGTACCGGTTGCAGCAGGACCTGGTGCGCCGGCTGTTCGTTGTCGAAGCAAAATCCTGCACCGTCATGCCCGATTCTGTGAATGCCATGCAGCGTGACACCGCCGTTGAACGCCTTGCCGGCCGGCGGCCATTGCCAACTCGGATCGTAAACCGGAGAGGTCTCGTTGAACGAGAAGGCATGCAGAATATCGGTGAGCAGCAATTCCTGATGCTGCTGTTCATGATGTAGTCCGATTTCGATGATCGGGATCAGCGCGTCAAGATTTTCCGCAGTCTCGATCAGCTGCGTGACAGCATCGTCGACATGGGCGCGATAGGCGGCGACTTCGTCAATGCTTGGCCGCGTGATCAGGCCGCGCTGCGGGCGTGCCTGGCGCGGACCGGCAGAGATGTAATAGGAATTGTACAGGAAAGCGAAACGCTCGTCGAAGACGCGATAGTTTTTGGCATGCGGCCGCAACAAAAACTGCTCGAAAAACCATGTCACATGCGCGCGGTGCCATTTGGTCGGGCTGGCGTCCGGCATCGACTGCACGACCTGGTCTTCCGCCGACAGCAATGCCGCGCGGCGTTCCGTCTCGGCGCGCACGGCTTGAAAAGCTTTAAGCCAATCCTGACGCAGGGCGTGGCGCGCGCGATCGCGCGCCGCGCGATGCGGGGGCTCGGCGAGTTCACTTGACGATGCGGAAGCGGCCAAATCAGCGGCCAGGTCGGAAGGCCGAGTGTGCGCCGAAGCGCCCGATTGTGACATGATAAGAGTCCGCAAATGTAAGAGTCCGCAAATGCCGGCCCAACTGCAGGTTTCCCCTACCGCAGGTTTCAGTGTCTGGAGATAATGGGCCCCCGGCAGCTTGGTTCCATAGATGAGCGAGACAGTTCCCACTGCAATGCGAATCAGGACGATTTAACGCTGTTGTGAAGGCACGGCAAAAGCCCCTTGGAAAACCACGATAAAATCGTCACGAGGTGGAAGTTGTCGTCGATCAAGCGACCGACGTATGTTTTGCGCTCGGTTTTGGCAAGTGGGCGCTCGACCAAAGGGTAAAAACGGGGGAGGGATGATCAAGCGCGTGACCAAGAAGACGAGCGGCGCGGCAAGGGTCATGCTGCCGCGCGAGCGCAGCGATTATTCGGCCATCGTCGATCGGCCGCCGTTAAGGCTTCCGAGCGGCGCGCGCATCGTGTTCTGGAGCATCGTCAATCTCGAAGTGTGGGACATCGCCGCGCCGATGGCACGGCAGGTGCTCGCGCCGCCCACCGGCGTCACGCACCTTCCCGACGTGCCCAACTGGAGCTGGCACGAATACGGCATGCGGGTCGGCGTGTGGCGCTTCTTCGATCTGTTCAAGCGCGAGAAAATCCGTCCGACGCTGGCGATCAATGCGCGCGTCGTCGAAGATTATCGGCGTGTCGCAGAAGAAGCGAAAAGAGACGGCTGGGAATTCATGGGCCACTCATATCAGCAAGGTCCGATTCACAAAGAGCCGAACCAGAAAGCCATGATCGCGCGCTCGCTCGATCTTCTCGAAAAATTCTGCGGCAGGCGGCCGGTCGGCTGGCTTGGGCCGGGGCTCACCGAGACGCTCGAGACCCCGGATCTGCTCACTGCGGCGGGAATAAAATATATCGGAGACTGGGTCTATGACGACGAGCCGACTACGATCCGCACCAAGAACGGTCCCCTCGTCACACTGCCCTACACGATGGAGCTGAACGACATTCCGATGATGGCGGTGCAGCACCACGAGGGCGAATATCTCTTCAAGCGCGCGACTGATCAGTTCGACCGGCTTTATGCCGAAAGCGAAAAGCGCGCCAAAATCCTTGCGCTGGCGATTCATCCCTATCTGAGCGGTCAGCCGCACCGGATCAAATATTTGGAGGCAATTTACGAGTACACGCGCAAATTCGAAGGCGTCGTGTTTTGGACCGGCGAAGAAATTTTGGATTGGTATTTGAAATCCAGGGCCGCTGGCTGAATCCAGGGTATTGTCATGGCGGGCTTGTCCGGGCCCTTTAGGGCCCTGGTAAAGAGAAAAAGTCGTGGATGCGCGCGACACCGGCGAGCGAAGCGACGCTGTTCTTCGAACGGCTACGCGCGGGTCTTCGAACGGCTACGCGCGGGCATGACGGCATCGGGGCGTATAATGCATCGTTTGTTGGCCTTGGCCGCGTTGCTGGTAGGCGCCTGCATCGCTGTCGCAGCGCAAGCCGCGCCCTGCCGCACCGGCGGGCCGTACGACAAATGGCTCGCCGACTTCGAACGCGAAGCGATGGCGGACGGGATTTCCCAGCGCACCATCGCCGCGACCGCGCCCTATCTCAGTTATGACCAGCGCATCGTGAATATCGACCGCGGCCAGCGCGTTTTCACGCAGACATTTTTGGAGTTTTCCGATCGTATGGCCGCCGCCTATCGCATCCAGATGGGCGCGGCAAAGATCAAGACCTACGCACCGGTCTTTGCCCGCATCGACCAGCAATACGGCGTACCGGCGCCGGTGATCGTTGCGTTCTGGGGGCTCGAAAGCGATTTCGGCGCCAATATGGGCAAATATCGCACGCTGAGCTCTATCGCCTCGCTCGCCTATGACTGCCGCCGCGCCGATCGCTTTCGCGGGCAGCTTGTCGATGCCCTCCGTCTAATCGAACGCGGCGATCTGCGCCCCGAAGAGATGATCGGGTCATGGGCCGGAGAGCTCGGCCAGACGCAAATGATGCCGTCGGAATATTACAAATATGCCGTCGACTACGACGGCGATGGCAAACGCAATTTGTTGCGCAGCGCCCCTGACGTACTTGGCTCGACGGCGAATTATCTGGTGGGGCTCGGCTGGCGCCGCGGCGAGCCGTGGCTCACCGAGGTACGCGTCCCAGCCAGCATGCCGTGGGATCAGGCCGATCTCGACATTCAATTGCCGCGGGCGAGATGGACGGCGCTCGGCGTCACGCTCGCGGATGGACGCGCGCTGCCGGCCGACAACCTGCCGGCATCACTGCTGTTGCCAATGGGACGGCTCGGCCCGGCCTTTCTGGTCTATCGGAATTTTCAGGTCTATCTGCAGTGGAACAATTCACTGGTCTATTCGACCACCGCCGCTTATCTCGCGAGTCGCATCGCCGGCGCGCCGCCGCTCCATCGCGGCACGCCACCGCCGGCCCTCTCCTTTGCCGAGGTCAAGGCCATGCAAGGCATGCTTGCCCATGCCGGCTATGATGTCGGCGCGATCGATGGCTTCTTGGGCCTAAAGACCCGACAAGCGGTCAAGGCCATGCAGATCAAATACGGTCTGCCCGCCGATTCTTATCCGACAGCAGACTTGCTCTTGCGCATGCGCTCGGGACACTAGCCACTCTCTCGATCGCGGAAATTTGCAGCGCGTCGGCGCAGCCCGCGGCTTCGGCCCGCATGCCGACATAATAATGTGCGAGCGGCGTGGACGCGCAGCGAAGCTTGATGGTAGAGCACAGCGGCGGCCGAGCTGGGGGGACGCCACAGGCGGGGAACATGCATGTCCGCAGGGGCGGCGTCCATTTCTGGGGAGCGCTGCGCCGCAATATGTTATAGTGTTACATTGGGGGCAGCGGTGTGACACGGCAGGACTGGAACGCAATCGTGAGAGATGAAATGCAGAAAAGAGATCGCGGACAATGCTCTAGCCCGCGTTTGGTCGTGTGGCGTCACCTGGCTGCCGCCCTGGCCCTGGCCGCCATTCTCTTCACACTGTGCGATCCGCTGCATGCCCAGGACAGTCCAGCTTCCAGTTCAGCTTCCAGTTCAGGTTCCACTTCAGGTTCCCCTGCCCCGGCGCCTAGTGCGGCGGCGCCCGCCGAGCCGACAGCCGCACCGAGCATGCCGACCGCACCGATAGCCTCGCCGGCGCCGGCTGCAAGCGCTGCTTCGCCGGAGCCGGCCCAGTCGGGCCCGCCTCCGCTACAATCGCTGCCCACGATCGGCGGCGCCTCCCTGCCGGAAGACCTGTCGCCTTGGGGCATGTTCGAAGCCGCCGATATCGTGGTGAAGATCGTCATGATCGGACTTGCGCTTGCCTCGCTCGTCACCTGGACGGTGTGGCTCGCCAAGAGCTTCGAATTGCGCAGCGCGCGCAGCACGGTGCGCCGCGATCTTCGCATCCTCAATGAGTCGGCGACCATCGCCCAGGCGCACGAGCGATTGCACGATGGCACGAGCGCCGTCGCCCGATTGATGCAGGCGGCGGCGCAGGAAATTCGGCTTTCGGCAAGCCTGCGCGCCGAAGGCCTGAAGGAGCGCATCGCGCTGCAGCTCGAGCGCATCGAAATGGCGGTCAGCCGAAAAATCTCGCGCGGCACCGGCATCCTTGCCACCATCGGCTCGACGGCGCCCTTCATCGGCCTGTTCGGCACGGTGTGGGGCATCATGAATAGCTTCATCGGCATTTCGAACGCCCATACCACCAACCTCGCCGTGGTGGCGCCCGGCATCGCGCAGGCGCTGCTCGCCACCGCCTTTGGCCTGGTTGCGGCGATCCCCGCGGTCGTGGTCTATAACGTCTTGGCGCGGCAGACCCAGCATTACCGCGCTTACCTCGGTGACGCCTCGGCGCAGGTGATGCGGCTGGTCAGCCGCGATCTCGATCGTGCCAAATTGCCGCTCTCGCAAGCCGCCGAGTAATCGAGGGCTGCTTCGATGGCCATCCGGCTCGACCACGGCACTGACGAACTCATCGAAGTTCACGACATCAATGTCACGCCGTTCATCGACGTGATGCTGGTGCTGCTCATCATCTTCATGGTGGCGGCGCCGCTTGCCACGGTCGATGTGCCGGTCGACCTGCCCGCCTCAACCGCGCAGCCGCAGCAGCGGCCGCCCAAGCCGGTCTATGTCACCATCAAAGCCGACGGCAGTCTCGACATCGGCGACAGTCCGGTCACCCGCAGTGCGCTGCCTTCCGCGCTCGCCAGCGCAACGGGCGGCGACAAAGACCAGCGCGTTTTCCTGCGCGGCGACAAGGCCGTCGCCTACGGCCAGGTCATGGAGGTGATGAACGCGTTGCGCGATGCGGGCTATCTCAAAGTCGCTCTGGTCGGCATGGAGACGCGTGACGCAAGATGAAGATGCAGACGACGGTCAACGCTCCGGCCTGGTTCGACGACTATGATCCGCGCGAGCTCAAGCGCTGGGCGGTCGCCGCGGCGATCGTGGCCGGTGTCCATGTCGGCGCGATTTCCGGATACCTTTACGTGCATCAGCCGGACGAGATCGGCGACGATACCGCCCCCATCGCAGTCGATTTTTCGCCGAGCGACGACACCGTCGACCAAACCGAGGTCGCTCCTACGCCGGATCAGCCGCCGCCTCCGCCAAAAGTCGAAGAGCAGCCGCCACCTCCGCCGCCGCCCGAACCGCAGGCCGTCGCTGTTCCGGAAACCCCGCCGCCTCCGCCAAAAGTCGAAGAGCAGCCGCCGCCGACGCCGCCCATGCCGGCGCGGACCAAAGGCGGTGCGCCGCACATCGAGGCGTCCTGGGAGACCAGCCTGGTCAAGCGCCTGCAGCAGTTCAAGCGCTATCCGAGCGAAGCGCAATCGCGCGGCGAAGAAGGCGTCGTGATGCTCAGCTTCAGCGTCGACCGCAACGGCCGCGTGCTCGCGCATAAGATCGTGCACAGTTCGGGCTATCCGGCACTCGATGCCGAGGTTACGTCCATGATCGAACGCGCCCAGCCGCTGCCCGCGTTTCCGCCGAGCATGACGCAAGCGAGCCTCGACCTGACTGTGCCGATCCGCTTCTCGCTGCGTTAAGCCGTAGACTCTCTCGTCTTCATTTTCGGGCACCGGGTTCGGCAGCCCGCGCCGATGAGCTTCAAACCCAGCCTGCCCCGGCTCGGTTCGGTCAAGAACTGCCGCCGGCCGCAGCCCGGCCCACCGCATCATCGGTCGGGCTCGTGCGATCACGCCAGCCCGCTCGCCCGTGCCTGATCTTTCGCCATTACCGCCCAATCATGCTCGCTCTCGCCGTGCGCTACGGCGCCGATCAGACGGTCGCGCCAGACATTGCCGCTCGGCAGCGGCACGCCGACGGCGCCGCCCGCTTCAAGCGCGAGATTGGCGTCTTTGAGCCCAAGCACCGCGCGCTGGCCTGCCGGCTGGTAGCGCTCTTCGGTGATGAGCTTGCCGTACACCTTGTAGGCCGAGCAGGCGAACAGCCCGTCGGTCATCACCTCATAGAAGACATGCGGCACGACATTGTATTTGCGTACCAACGAAAAGCCCTCGCCCATCGCTTCGATCGCGCAGCCCAGCACGAAATTGTTGGCGATCTTGATCGCGGCCGATGCAACGGGATCGGCACCGCCTTCGAAAGTCCGTCGTGCGATCGCCGTAAACAACGGCCGACAACTTTCGACGCTTTGCTGATCGCCGGCCAGCACCATGCCGGCTTGACCGGAGGTGACGACTTCCGGACGCCCGAGCATCGGCGCTGCGATCAGGATCTGCCCGGCGTCGGCGTGCAATCTTGTCAGCGCCTGAATGGAGGCGACGCTGTGCGTGCCGGCGCAGATGTGAATGCCGCCCTTGCGCAGCGATGCCAAAAGCCCGCCGGGCTGATTGACGACGTCCATCACCGCCGCGTCGTCGGCAAGCATGGTGAAAACCGCTTCGCCGAAATTGGCGGCGGCGGCAATCGTATCCTGCGGCTTGGCGCCAAGCGCGATCAGATCTTTGAGCTTCTCGCGCGTGCGATTATAGACGCCCACCTCATGCCCGCCCTCGATGAGGCGGCGCGTCATGGCCGCGCCCATGCGGCCCAACCCGATAAATCCGACTTTCATGCAATATCTCCGGCGGTCTGTGTCCCGGATGCAGTACAACACCATCAGCGCGTTCAAGCGCGCCCTTGACGCGCTATGGCGGTCGCACTGCTGATCCGGGACCCCAACAAACTCCGTGCTTGTGACGATGCCGGGTCAGCAGCACATCGCTTCGTGCCGCGCTGCGCCCAGGAAAAACATCAGCTCAACTGCGCCTTCACCCAATCGAGCTCGCGACAGACATAGTCGACGATGTCGCCGGTTTTCAGATTTTCAGGCAACACGTCCCAGGTATAGGTCTCGATCTCGAGCTGGCGCGACAGCGGCTTCTTCTTGTGGAAGCGCAGTGCGTCTTCGATGGCAAAGCGCGTGGTGCGGAACGGGCCGAGATCGTCAAGAAACACCGGCACGTGGAAATGCGTGCGCCACTCGCGCGGCCCGGGATTGTTGTCCCAGGCGGCGAAGGCGTCTTCCAGATTGAGAAAGCGCGTGAGCTTGCTGTCTTTCTTCTCGACCGTCTGCGTCAGATAGATCGTCTTGGCATAGCGCTTGAGCGTGTCGACGATTTCCTGCGTCACTTCCGGAATATGCAGTGCGGCCGCTTCCTGCAGCTTGAAGATTGGAATGCCGGCATCGACCAGCTTCTGCAAATTGTCGGAAATATTCTCGTATTCCACCGCCTGATGGCAGATGTCGAAGACAACGCCGAGATGGCGGCGCAGCGCGACATGCGCTTCCGAGATCGGAATATGCGCAAGCTTCGCCACGGTCTCGGCGGCCGCGCCGGAATAGAGATGCTTGGTGAAATAATCGACCGTCTCGTCGGTGGTCTCGAGAAAGCAGTAAGGCTCGGGCTCGAGCGCGAGCGTCACAACCCGGCCGGTGCGCTGCTCGAGGCCGACGAGATGCGCGACCACACGCATGACATGTTCGGTATAGCTCTTAACGATATCGCTACCGGTCACCCGCGGCTTAAAGCCGAGCGGGGCGCTCTGGATCGATGGCGAGATGCCGGCCGGACACACATCGGCCAATATGTCGGCGACATTGATCGTATAGCGGGTGCGCTCCTCGGAGCGCCAATCGGGCTCGTAGACCTGCTCCTTCACCACCGTGCCCTTGAACGCGCCATAGGGAAAGGCGTTCACGGTGTAAAGATACATGTCGTTGTCGCCGAGAAATTTCTTCAGCTTGTCGCGCTCGGCCGCGCTCTGGACCAGCGTCTGCGCCGACTCGGCCGATAGCCGCAGCGACACGCCGAACGCCTTGTTGCCGGCCACACGCGCCTTGACCTTGGGAACGTAGGTGTTCAGCGACGCCCACATCTGCTCCCAATTGTCGCCGGGATGCACAAGCGTCGAATAGGTCAAATGACCGAGGCCGTTACCAAGATCCATTGTTGTTCCTGCCCTTATGAAGTCGCACCGCGCGCGGCGCGCGCCATCGACGATGGCCGTCTTAGATAGCCAAAATTCAACGTCGACTAAAGCGTCTTCGCGGGCTGCCAAAGGACGACGGCTCCCGTTCCCGCGCCGCGCCATTGCGCGCGCGTGGTGGTGTGATGCAGCGCAGCCTCCCTCGGCGTATCCCGGGCTCCGCGCAGCGTCGTATCTGCGTTTCCCGGGCGCAGCGCAGCACGGAACGAAGTGGAGCGGTGCGCTGCAGACCCAAGACCGTCACAGGCTCGAATGCTTCAGGAGCTGAGCTTGCGCAGGCCCCGGATCAGCGGTGCACCACTTCGTGCTGCACCGCAGCCGGGGAACGTCAAGTTGTTTGTTTCCCGGGCGCAGCGCAGCGCGGAACGAAGTGGAGCGGTGCGCTGCAGACCCGGGACCGTCACAGGCTCGAATGCTTCCGGAGCTGAGCTTGCGCAGGCCCCGGATCAGCGGTGCACCACTTCGTGCTGCACCGCATCCGGGGAACGTCAAGTTGTTTGTTTCCCGGGCGCAGCGCAGCGCGGAACGAATGCGCATTCGATGTCTATTGTCGGACTTCGCCTTGTCCGCCCCAGGCTTCACCCGCCTGTCGCGTCAGGTCCGCCGTTTGGCCCGCCATTGCAGCGCCTGGCGGGCCAGCCACAGGATGGCAAGGATAGCCATCAACACTTCGGTCAAGCCGCCCAAGACGATCTTCGCGCGCGTCGCCAGGCTCGAAGCCTGAACTATATGCGCCGATAGGTCTGGCCAGGTCGAGAGCATGATCGCAATACAGCTGTTTTCGATCAGGTCGAGAGTCGCCATCGCGATGGGCACGGCCACCAGTGCACGCCGCAGGCCGGGCGCAAGGGGCCGCTCCCGCACACGGCCCGGCATGGTCAGCCACCACAAGGCAAGCCCGCGCGAGAGCGCATAGAGCGGCGGATAAAGTGTGTCGAGCGCCAATTCAGGAAAAGCGTAGTAACGCCGACCCTCGCTGCCAATTGCGGCGAGAAATGCCTGCGCCTCGGCAAAGCTGTAGCCTGCCGGCCTGATATCGAATGGCGCCGCGCCACCCGCCAAGCGTGACAGCTCGGCCAGCGGGCCAAAGAACATCACGGCCCACAGCAGGCCGCTTGCCGCCAGCAGCACGGCAACCAGCAGCCCGCAAGGACACCGGCATCGCACGGAACGCAGGGCGCGCGGCGCCCAGGCTTGCCCGCGACGGTGCGCGCTTAGCTCATCAGCCTGAGCACCGATGTGTCGTATTGCTTGGATCCGAGATTGCCGTCGGCGAAGATGCCGTGCTCGGAGACCCACTGGATCATGTCGTTGAAGACTTCGCGCGTATAGGGCTCGAACACGATGCGCTCGCCCGGCCCCCAGCGCCGTGTGTCCATCTGCGCATGCCAGCGAACCGGAAATTCTTTCTTGTAATAGTGCGTGTAGAGCTCCGGCCGTTGGTCGATGTCGCGTTGGGCGCGTTTGAGGCCGCGTGCATATTTGCGCAGGTCCTCGATATCCGGGTCGCCGTGCACCATCATCGCCATCATGAAAGTGGTGTCGATGATCTTGCGGAAGCCGAGCTGCTCGGCGAAGTAATACGGCCCGCTGAACAGATGTACGGCCGGCACCTTGCGGTCGAGCAGAAGCTCCATGCGCTTGAACAGGAGCCCGTCATTGAACGACAGATTCATCTGCTCGGGCTTGAGATACTGCTCAAGCGCCTGCACCGTCGAATAGTGGCTGCCGGATTGATAGCCCACGGAAATCGGCACCCCGGCCAATTGCTCGGGCGAGGTTATATTGGATTCCGGCGCAACGAAGACGCCGGCCGGGCTCACCGAATAAAGCTCGCCGAACAGCTTGCCATGGCCCGCCGAGGCCGCGACGCCGATCGTCCAGTGACAGGCGCAGCTGACATCGGCCTTGCGACCGGCCTCGATCGACTGATAGGCCCCCACCTTGTTGGACGTGGCGTGGTTCTGGCCGTCGGTCGATTGTACGAGCTCGCGGAAGACGTAATCTAGCCCTTCGTCTTTGAAATAGCCCTTCTCTTCCGCAACCCATTCCTGAAGCCTGAAGTGAGGCTCAATGATGAACTTTGACATTGGCTGCTCCTTTGACGGCGTTGTCTTGCATTATAAAGCGCGGAAGTGCGCATGTCAGAAGCTCATCGGCCTCCCGTGCAATCCGCGTCACAATCTCGCCCGCCGGCGGGATGTCGTGAATAAGGCCGGCATCCTGGCCCATGGATAGCGGACCCTCGTCGACATCGCCGGATTCGCGCGCCGCCCGCAATTTCGCATTGGCTTGGGCGCGGTGCTGACGCAGCGCCCATTCGCGCCCGGCCCAGCGCTCGATGAACCGATTGCGGCGCGAGCGCGTCATCGCGCCGGGCCAGACCAGACCTGCGGCGATATCGGGAATTTCTGAGAGCTGCGTATCGTGGCCGTCGCTGTCGACGATGGCCTGCTTGAAATTCGGGTGCAGCGGCGACTCCTGCGTGGCGAGAAAGCGCGTGCCGAGCAGAATGCCCTGCGCGCCGAGCGCCAGCGCCGCGATCAGGCCGCGCCCGTCGGCAAAGCCGCCTGCCGCCAAGACCGGAATCGGCGAGACCGCGTCGACCACCATCGGGATGAGCGGCATGCTCGCCATAAAGCCGACATGGCCGCCACCTTCGGTGCCCTGCGCGACAATCACATCGGCGCCGGCTTCGGCCGCGCGCACGGCCTCTTGGACGGTCCCGGCCATGTGGGTGACCTTGCAGCCGGCGCGATGCGCGCGGTCGAAATAGCTCTTGAGGTCCTGCTCGGGACGCGCCCAGGCGAACTGCATCACGCTCGGTTTGAGTTCGAGCGCCGCTTGCAAACTGTCCTCGCGCGTGTCGAACAGGAGAAAGTTCAGCCCGAACGGCCGGTTTGTTCCCCGACGAATGGCTGCGGTGCGCTCGCGCACCTGTTCCGGCGTCTGATAATGGCAACCGAGCGCGCCCAGCCCGCCGGCGCGCGAAACAGCCGCGACCAATTCGGGCGAAGTTGCCGAGCCCATCCCGCCAAGCGCAATGGGATGATCGATATCGAGGAGATCGCAAATCGGCGTGCGGATCATCACGGCGCTCCGCAGCTTTCAGGCCGCCCGGGATATGAGTTTTGCGAATTCCCGCTCCTTGAGATGCTGATCGAGACCCCAGCGCTCGACCTGCTGCATCACTTCGTCGAATTCGGCTTTCGGAACCGGCTCGTAGACAAAGCGCTCGCCGCGGCCGAACTTGCTGAAATTCCAGGCGCGATCGGAAAACTCGGCGGGAATCGACAGGTTCCACAGCGGCAGAAAGCGGTTGAGATCGGCCTGCAGCGCGTCCTCGGCGCGATCCAGAGCGCGCAGATATCGGCCCAGTACGTCGGCCGGCATGTCATCCGGCACCCACCAGATGGTGTGGAACGTGTCCTCGATGATCGCGCGCAAGCCGAGCTGCTTTGCCATGTCGATTTGCGGCGGCAACAGGCTGGCCGCTTCGACTTCGCCATTGAGCAAAGCGGAGAGTCGCGCACCGAAGCCGCCGACATTTACGGTCCTGATATTCGCAAGCGGCAGATATTTTTCCAGCCGGTAGGGGACGTTGAAATGGCTGCCGGCGCGCATGCCGACGGCGACCGGAACGTCTTTGAGGTCTTCCGGCCGCCTGATCCTCGAATCCGGCCGGACAAAGATCGCCCACGGCGAGACGCCATAACAATCCGGGACGAACTTTCCCATGCCGGCACTGGCATTGCAGATGCTGCCCCAGGCGCAGGCACCTTGAATGACCGAGCGGCCTTCAGCGAAAGGCCGGTCCTGCGGGCGCTCGAAATATTGCAGATCCTTCCAGCTGCTCTGGGTACCGCGGAAGGTCTTCATATCGAATTCGACGTCGAGCCCCTCGGCGCGGAAGAAGCCTTCCTGCATGGCGACGAAATCGTTGAGTCCCATGCCTTTGGGAGCAACCGACACCTTGATGGCCATGATGATCCTCCCCTGCGAGGTTCTTGTACATTATTTTGTAACGCGTACTGTATTCCGTAACGCCAAGCGGTCAAGGCACCCTTTGCCGCAAACCCCGTGGGTTCCGTCGTGAAGAGAACACAAGCAAGATTGCGCAAGATGCTCTCCGCGCGCGGCGCAGCCGAGCGCGGCGGCGTGCGATCGGTCACGATTGCGGCGCGAATCCTCAACACGTTGGCCGCCGGGGGCGGGAGCCTCGCGCTCAAGACGCTCGCAGCGAATACCGGATTGGCGCGCGGCAAGGCCCATCGCTACCTGCGCAGCTTGCGCAGTGCCGGACTGGTAGCGCAGCAGGCCGAGACGGGCCTGTACCGGCTCGGGCCGCAGGCCATTGCGATCGGGCTTGCCGCATTGCGCGGGGTCAATCCGGTCGCCGAGGTCTGTAACGCCCTGCCCGCGCTTCGCGACCAGATCAATCAGACCGTCACGGCGGCGGTCTGGAGCGAGGCCGGACCGGTTATCGTGGCCATGCAGGAAAGCGACCACTGGCTGACGATGAATATCCGCGTCGGGTCGCGACTTCCAATCCTGACAACCGCCATCGGCCGCACCTTCCTCGCCCATTTGCCCGAGGCCGATACCGCACCGCTGATCGCGGCCGAGCGAAAGGCGGCGCAGACGCGCGGCGTCACCCTGCCAAGCGTTGAGGAGATTGCAAGCCTCACGGGGGAAATTCGCAAGCGCGGCCTCGCCCGCGCGCCGAGCGCGATCATTCCCGGCATCGATGCCGTCGCGGCGCCGGTGTTCGATTTCGCCAGCGCGCTGGTCGCGGTCATCTGCGTGGTGGCGCGATCGGAGGCGAAAATCACGGGCTGGAACGGCAGCGCGGTGCGGGCGCTGAGCGAGGCTGCGGCGGACATTTCCGCGCGCCTGGGCTTCCTCACCAATCGGCTGCCCAGCGGGCCGCAAGAACGAGCCGCCGCAAGCGGCAAGCGTGTCACTCAGCGCAAGGGCTGTTATCGCCTCGGATGAACCTTGGAAGGGCGGATCCAAGTCCGGCGCTGCCGAGCCGCTGTGCGCGCTCTACCCCCCTCGGGCCCTCGACCGGCATTTGCCGCGTCAAACCAAATGCGATTGAACCCGATTTACAGGACGGCGGCCCCGCCCTGCCATTTCTGCGAGTGAGCGCCAGGAACTCGAATGCCGGGCAAAAGGTTACATACCAAAAGGTTATAGGGAAAAGCTAAATCCATCAGTCAGAGGCAGATCCATGGAGGCGAAACAGCCATCGAATGACAACGATCGTTGGCGGCACCTGGAAAAGGCACGCGAGATCGGACGCGCCAAGGAGGATCCTGCAGCGGACGAGTTGAAACGTCAGTTCCTGCAAAAATCGCAGGGCTCACGCCTTGAGAGCATGCAGAGTTGACCTTCCTCCGGTCCCGTCCGGAGAGGTCATCTCCTATTTCCTTTGACTTGCTTCCGTTGACTTGCTTCCCTTGACTTGGCTTACCGGCGTCGCGAGCGCACCTTCGCTTCCGCGACAGGCGGTTCCCGCGCCGTAAGTGGCCCGGTTTGACGACCACCTTCACAATCCCGACCGCAACACTTTAGCCCACCTGTTCGATCTTCTGCGAAGCCGCGGAGCGCACGATAGCTTCGGTCACAGCAACCCCGTGGATCATTTGGTCGTAGGGGATAGGATAGGCCGGCCCCCCTTCCGCGGCCTTGGCGAAGGCTTCGAGGGCGGCGCGCGAAATATCCATCGTCGCCGCCTGCCAGGTCTTTGCCTCACCCTTCACCGGCTGAAATTTGCAAGCGCCGAACAGCCGCGTGCGGCGCTCCTCCGACGATGCGCCTGCCACATGGGTGACGCCTTCGAGCCGCAGCCAGCCCTTGGAGCCGAACACCTGGAAGGAAAAGCCGGGGCCGGTCGTTGTCATCGTGCCGAGATAGCCGGACATGCCGTCCTTCATGCGCAGCAGGATCGAGGTCGTGTCATCGGCATCGATCGATGCGGCGCGGCGAAAGCTTTGCGCAAAGACGTGGTCAATCGGCCCGCACAGATCGATCATGCCGTCGATCGCGTGCACGCCCATCGGCATCAGGCCGCCGCACGGCGTCTCGTGCTTGTCGGCGCGCCAATGGCTCGGATTGATGAACAGCACATTGGGAAACGTCATGGTCGCTTCGACGTGCAGGATGGTGCCGAGTTCGCCGGAGCGGATCATGTCGCGCAGCTTGACCATCTCGGGATGAATGCGCCGGTTATAGCCGAGCGCGAGCGTGACGCCGGCCTGGCGCACCGCGGCGACCGCGGCTTCGGCCTCCTCTTTGGTTAGCGTGAACGGCTTCTCACAAAAGATGTGCTTCTTGGCCTTGGCCGCCGCGACGACCTGCGCGCCATGCATCGAATGCGGCGTCGCCAGCACCACAGCGTCGATGCCGCGCTCGGCGAGCACCGCGTCGTAATTGGCGGCGAGTCTTAGGCCGTGCCTTTTCGCAAAGCCCTCAATCTCCGGCGTCATCGTGCGGGTGGCGCCGGAAATGAACCGGATTGCCGCGCTCTTCTCGGCCGCTTCGACAAGCGTCTTGCCCCACCAGCCCAGCCCGACAATGGCGGCATTGATCATGTGCAAACTCCAAAGCTGTTGTAAGGCGGATTGGCCGCAGGCGTAAACCCGCCGCCGGGATGAGATGCGTTGGCGGATTGCGCTGCGCTAGTCCGACCTACGCTTGGTTACCAGAGGACCATGTCGGCGCGATAATGCATCGCCACCACGAGGCAGCAGATCGCCCAGAATACGCAATATTCGAAGCCGCCGATATTCCACAGCCACTTGCAATTGGTCACCTTCCATACCGCGCCGGCCGCAACCAAGAGATGGATGAAGCCGATCGCGCCCGCGTAGAAAGGCAAGATTGCGAAAATAAGCCCGATGGCAAGGAAGCTCTCGATGATGCAGGCGGCATACATCCAGGCTGCAGGCGCGCGAAACTTTGCCGCTTTGAAGAAACCGAGCGCCTCCGGCACGAAGAATTTGGCGTAGATGTGCGGAATGAAAAACAGCCCGCAGATCAGGCGCAGGATGTTGAACTCGTTGGTGAGATCGAAACTTTGCGCAAGTCCGTGCATGTCCCCTCTTGTTCCTTCGGTGCTTGTTTAGCGTCGCAATCACAGAGCATAACGCGCCCGCGCCGCACCACAACCCGCTCGCTCCCGCGGGCCGATAACTCACGCATCCAGCTCCTTGTAATAGCGAAAGATGCCCCATTCGTTGAACGGAATGCGTCGTTCCGAGGCGAGATAGGCCTTGATGCGCGGACGCTCGCGGACGCGCTCATGCAGCGCGAGGAGGCCGGGGATGTTCTTCTCGAAACGCTTCATCCGCCTGGGGAAGGCATAGCGCAGGCCCTCGACGATCTGAAACAGCGACAGGTCGACATAGCTGAGCCTGCGCCCGATCGTATATTGACCGCCATTCTTCTGCAGGACCTGCTCGAAATAGCCCAGCATTTTCGGCACCCGGTCGCGCCAAAACGCTGATGCGCGTTGCTTGGCCGCCGCTTTCTGCTGCTCGTAATAAAGCGCGGACGAGATCGGGTGATGCGTGTCGTGTATTTCCACGATCAGATCGGAGATCGTCAGCTGCAATTGATGCGCCCAAAGCCGCCCGGCCTCCTCGCGCGGCGCGAGATTGAGACGCGAGCCGAGATAAAGGAGTATCTCCGCAGTCTGTGCGATGACAAGCTTGCCGGCCTTGAGAAAAGGCGGCGCGAAGGGTGGTCGCGCAGCGCGCTTGTCCTCGAGAATCTTCTCCATTGCCGCTACGCCACGCCTGCGAGCGACATCGACGTAATCGGCGCCGGCTTCTTCAAGCGCCAGCCGAATGAATTCGCCGCGGCCCTGAATCTCCGGCCAATAATAAAGCTCGTAGCGCATAGCTTGACCTCCGGGCGTGCGAGTGGCCGCAGCCGCACAGTCGTCCGCTCATTTTCGCCAAACCGGGGCACCGTTTGAGCGTGCGGCAGAGCGGCATATTCGGCACGCATTACCCTGCCGCCGCCGCTCTGTACTGCTCGTCGGTCACGTGTTCCATCCAGGTCACATGCTTGCCGTCAAGCGCCTCCTGCATGGCGACGTGGACCATATTCGTGTCGGGGGCGGCGCCGTGCCAGTGCTTCTCGTTCGGCGGGATCCACACAACGTCGCCGGCGCGGATTTCGCGCACTTTACCGCCCCAGCTCTGCACCCGGCCGGCACCGGCGATGACAAACAGCGTCTGGCCGAGCGGATGCGCATGCGCCAGGCGGTGCGCGCGCCGGGCTCGAATCGCACCACGCCGGCGCGCACCCGTGCCGGCGCTGGCGCCTCGATGATCGGCTCCTGCCAGACGACGCCGGTAAAGCTCTCCGCCGGTCCGCGGCGCGAAGGCACAGTGCCGCAGGTTCGAATATCCATTTTGTCTCCTCCTTGGTTCGGCCCGGCTCACGGAGGCCGGCCCTGGGCCGCTCGTAACATCTTGGGCCGCGCGTACGATAATCAGCTTCCTCGCCCGGCACCCGCTAGCGGCAGAGCCTCGCGGCTCCCGCCTCAACGCCGTATCATACCGAACGCGGGCATGTTTCGGAAAAGTGGGTACGGTTTTCCGTAAGAGAATGCGACAAAACAAAAAACCATGGAGCGGGATCAGCCCGGCATGAGGCCATGCTGCGTGTTGCGCATCGGACACATGCGAACCGCGACGTCGTGCGGGCCCTGGTCACAGCCGGGCTCCTTCTGAGTGCGCTTGCGCTCGGCGCCTGCTCGAAATGCGACGTGCCGATCCTGCTGCCGACGCAAGCGGCAGTGCAGAGCTGCCACGATGGGCCGCGGCCACAATGACACTTGAGCCATCGGCGGCGGCACTGGCGGATCAGTCTTTTTGCTCGAAGTGGCCGTCGGCGAGTTCGTGGGAGCCGGAGTCAGTCTCCGCTAGAGAATCGATATCTGGCAGGACTTCGTTGCGCGGCCTGCCATAGGCGTCGGCCAGTTGCCGTGGCGACATTTCAGGAAAGGCGGCCCCGCGGTCGGCGCGCCACCATGTCCAGATCAATCTTGCGAGCATGACAATCAAAGCGAGCTGAAAGACGAGGCCCATGACGGAAGCGGCGCCGCTGAGTTCGCTCACCAGACCGTGGCCGAACACCAAGCCGAGCAGGCCCGAACCGAGGAAGCCCGCGGCAAAGCCGCCGACCACACCCGGCCGGTTGAACAGTCCGCCCAGTGAACCGCCCGTCGGCTGCGCGGCTTGCGGCCGCACAAAAGTACCGGCATCCCCGAGATCGCCAAACGCATCTCGTCCGAAGATACCGTCGCCTGTCGCCGAACCGAACGGCAGCGCCAGAATGGTGCGCGCAACATTGCCGCCGAATCGCCACTCGCTCTTCAGCGTCGCATCCGCACCTTGCGCGGAAATGAGCATGCTCAGGACCAAGGCGGCAAATATGATGAGTCCACGCAGATAGGGCGTGCGCGCCCCCGGCGATCGCCCGCCCGTTCGCAGATAAGGCGCCCGAAAATACCCAAGTGACCACGAAGCCGTCTGGGTGCCAACGAGATGGTACACGTATGGTCGCCCTTCCCTGCGCGGCGCCTTCGGCCAAGGCACTGACCTGCGCTGGACGGTAAAAAGCCCGTAAAATCAGCTCATGCGGCAGCGCGCGCTTCATCATCATCTACGCCAAAGACGGCACAAAAAGGTCTGCCGCAAAGCGTCGCACGCGCATCTGCCGCATGCCTGCACGGCGGGTCTGTGATGCGCGTCACAGCCAAACCGGCGCCGGGCCGAGCAAAAGCCGATCAATTTTCATGTCAGGCCGCTCGGCACGTCCCCGGCTCAAGCCGCCAGCGTCTCCTTAACCGCATTGACCAGCTGCTTGAGCGTGAAAGGCTTTGCCAGAAACGCGAACTGGCCATCCGCCGGCAGGTGTTTTTGGAACGCGTCCTCGGCATAGCCGGACACGAAAATGATCTTAAGATTGGGATTGCGGCTGCGCAGCTCGCGCAACAGCGTCGGCCCATCCATTTCCGGCATGACGACATCGGAAACCACGAGATCCACGCGACCCTCGGATTTCTCAAGCACATCGATGGCTTCGACGCCGTTGCCGGCTTCCAGCACGGTATAGCCGCGCGAGGCAAGGCCGCGTGCATTGAGCGCCCGCAAGCCTTGCTCGTCCTCGACGAGCAAGATCGTCCCCTCGCCGGTGAGATCGGTGGCGGCCGCGCTTTTGCCGCGGTCCGCAAACGGCGACGTCGCGATGGCCGACCCATTGGTCGCGCCAATCGTTTCAGCCTCGGCGGCGCGATCAGCGCTCTCCTCGGCGGCTGCGACATGCCGCGGCAGGAAGATGCGGAATGTGGCGCCCGCGTGCTCCGGCGACTCGACATAGACGAAGCCGCCAGTCTGCTTGATGATGCCGTATACCGTGGAGAGACCAAGTCCCGTGCCTTTGCCCACCTCTTTGGTCGAGAAAAACGGCTCGAAAATCTTGTCGAGAATTTTTGCAGGGATTCCGGTGCCGGTGTCGGAAACCTCGACCAGCACATAGTCGGCCGGCGGCATGCCTTTGGCGCGGAAGCGCTCACTGTCCTCGCGCGTGACATTGCTTGTGCGCACCGTCAAGCGGCCCCCATTCGGCATCGCGTCGCGCGCATTGACCGCGAGATTTACGATCACCTGCTCGAACTGCGAAATATCGACCTTCACCGGCCACAGATCGCGCCCATGCACGACTTCCAGCGCAACCTTTTCGCCGATCAAACGCCGCAGTAGCATGGTGAGATCGGACAGCACCTCGCCGAGATCGAGCACCTGCGGGCGCAGCGTCTGCTTGCGCGAGAAGGCGAGCAGATGCCGCACCAGGCTCGCTGCCCGGTTGGCATTTTGCTTGATCTGCATGATGTCGGCGAAAGACGGATCCGTCGGCTTGTGTGCGTTGAGCAAAAAGTCGGTCGCCATCATGATGGCGGATAGAACATTGTTGAAATCGTGAGCGATGCCGCCGGCAAGCTGGCCGACCAGCTCCATCTTTTGCTGCTGCGTGACCTTGTTCTCGAGCTCGCGCTGCGCCGTCGTCTCGAGTGCATAGACGATGGCCGCTTCCTGATCGCGCTCCTCTTCCTCGACCGCAGTCACATAGAAGCGGCCGAACCGCTCGCCCTCGCCCGCGAGCATCGCGTCGACCGGCGCGATATCCCCTTTGCCCTGTGCCGCCTTTTGGATCGCATTCGCCAGCGCTTCGCGATCGCGCGCCACGACGGTCAACAGGATCGAGCGGTCTTCGCTCTCGCCTTGCGTCTCCCCGCTCCTTGCACCGTGGAACAGCCGCGCGAAGAGGGGGTTGGTGCGCACCACGCCGCCATGCTTGTCGATCGTCGCGATCGCCATGGGCGTATTGTGAAAGAAGCGCATGAAACGGATTTCGGCGGCGCGCTGCGGGTCGGTGCCGTCGTCGCGGGCGCGGTTGAGGACGAGCGTGCGGGACGCGCCGGGCGTGCCGTCCGCACCGTAAGCAAGCTTGTGAAAGACGCGCACCGGCAGCGTGCGGCCGCTTCGCGTGCGCAGATCGAGGTCGAGAACCTCGGTTTTCACCTCGCCCGGCGCGCCGCGCAAGGTCGTCAACAAGGCGGCGCCGTCGCCGGCAACCAGATCGGAGAGCTTCAGCCCGCCCGAGCCGACCTGTGCCAGATCCTGATCGAGCCAATTGGCAAGCGTGGCGTTGAGATAGACGATTTCGCCCTTGTCATCGACCGAGAAAAAGCCGGCCGGCGCGTGGTCGAGATAATCGATCGCGTGCTGCAGTTCCTGAAATACGTTTTCCTGATGCGCCCGCTCGCGCGTCACATCCGACAGCGACCACACGGTGAGCCGGCCCTCGCGCCGACCGGCGCCGAGCGGCCGAATACGAAAGCGCAGCCAGCGTGCCGGCCGGCCCTTGCTGCCGGCAACTCGAACTTCTTCCTGGAGGCGCTTGCCGTCGCGCGCGGCCTTGAGCAGCCGGTATATCGCCTCCGACGCATCGGCATCGCCGATGAAGACCCGCTCCACCGGACGCAGATCGTTTTGATCCACGGCGTCGGTGAGATCGAGATAGGCGGCATTGGCATAGACCACCCGGCCCTCGCCGTCGGTCACGACGATGCCGTCGAAGGCATTGTCCACGACGGATTTGATCAGCGGCTGAACGGCCTCGGCGCCCCAGACCCTCAAGATCCCGCAGGCCAAAGCAAACAGCGAGAACACGCCGACGGTCGCAAGCACCGCCAGGAAAGCCTGGATATAGGGCTGGGCCTTATTGCCGCCGACAAGAACGATGCCGGAAGCGCTGGCGACCAGGAGCACGGCGACCAAGAGCACGAGCACGATGCTGCCGCCGCGAGCGGCGCTGGCGCTGCTGCGGTCGACCGCGCGTCGCGACGCGACGAGAGCCGGCCGCTCAACCCTGGACCCAACAGCCTTGGTATCGGCATTACCCGACGCTGTCATGGTCTGCTCTGTCATGCCCCCGCATTTGCCTTGATTCCCTGCCTTGCGCTACTGAATCGCGCAAGAGATTTTGGCGGGAAGGCGCGTGATAAACCGCCAATCGCCGGTCCGATCACCTCCTGCTCATCGGCGCAAAGCCCCACGCAGCCGCATGACATAGCCGATGACTTCGGCCACCGCCCGGTAATGCTCCTGCGGAATTTCCTGATCGACTTCGACCGTGCCATGCAATGCCCGGGCCAACGGCGGATTTTCGATGATCGGGATATTATGGCTCGCGGCGATCTCGCGGATCTTGCGCGCGATCAGATCGGCGCCCTTGGCGACGCATACCGGCGCATTCATGCCGCGCTCGTATTGCAGCGCCACGGCAAAGTGGGTCGGGTTGGTGATGACGACGGATGCTTTCGGCACCTGCGCCATCATGCGCTTGCGCGCGCGGGCCTGACGGAGCTGACGGATTTTGCCTTTGATGGCGGGATCGCCTTCGGTCTGGCGAAATTCCTCCTTCATCTCCCGCACCGTCATTTTGTGACGGTCGTACCATTGCCGATACTGAAACAGGTAATCACCCGCGGCGACGATGGCGAGGATGGCCACGACCGTGCCCAGCATCTGCATGGCGAGGGAGCGCGTGAAAGGCATCAACAGCGCGGGGTCCACGTCGACCAGCCCGCCGAGGCGATGGCGCTGCGGCCACAACAGGGCCCCGATCACGGTCCCGAACAAAGCAAGTTTGGCAAAGCCCCTGGCGAAATTGACCAGCGCCTGTTTGGAAAACAGCCGCGTAAAACCGGCGATCGGCGAGATTTTGGAAAGATCCGGCTTGATCGGCTCGAACGAAAAGATGATGCGGTGCTGGATCGCTGTGCCCGCCAGCGCGGCAAGCGCAAGCAGGAGCAACGGAATGCCGAGTGAGACCAGGAGCCTTTGCGCCAAGCTCTTCGACAGATCGAGCAGCGCCGATCCGTCGATTGGAATCTGATAGGAATTGGCAACAAGCCCGCGCAGCATGGTCTCGACGCTTGATGCTGTCGAACCGGCAAACAGCATCAGCACCAGGGTCGCACCGCCGATCGCGAACCAGGTCGAGACCTCGATGCTTTTGACGACATCGCCGCGCTGGATGGCCTCCTCGAGCCGTCGCGGCGTCGGGTCTTCTGTATGTTCCGAATCATCGCGTTCTTCGGCCATCGCTATTTAGATTTCCCGTTTGCGCATGATCTTTTCCAGAAACCGGCCTGCACTGTTGGGGATCATGCTCTAGGCATGCGGAGCGAGCAGGTGCAGGACGCCGCCCGCATAATTGAGAAAGACGCCCATCATCGAGCCCAGCGCCAGTACCAGGAACAAAAATCCGATCAGGATCGAAAGCGGCAGCGCGACGAAATAGACCTGCATCGCCGGCATCAGTCGCGACAGCACGCCCAAGCCGAGATTGAACAGAAGGCCGAAGGCCAGGAACGGCGCGGCGAGCTGGATGCCGATGCGGAAGGCGCCCGAAATGATCTTGGTCACCAGCGCCGCGGCATCACCGGTTGCCGGCACTTCGCCAGGCGCAAACAGCGTATAGCTGTCGTTGAGCGCGGCGAGGACCAGATGATGCATGTCGGTCGCGAAAAACAAGGTCACGGCCAGCATCGTGAAGAAATTGGAAAAGATCATCCCCTGCTCGGCCTGGCTCGGATCGACCTGAGTGACAAAGCCAAGGCCCAGCTGCTGCGCGATCACCGAGCCTGCGACTTCCAGCGCCGAGACGGTCAGTCGCGCCGTCAAGCCCAGCACGGCGCCGATAACGATTTCTTCGATCACCATGACGATCGCCGGACCCAGAGCGCCGGGATTGATCGGATAGGAACTGCGATGCAGCGGCAGCAGGACGGCCGCCAGGATCAGCGCAATCGTCAGCCGGATGCGCGGCGACAATCCCTGCTCGCCGATGCCCGGCAGCAGCATGAGCATCGTGCCGGTGCGCGCAAAGACCAGAAGAAAGGCTGCGCCCAGCGCCGGCAGGAACGAGACATCGATCCGCACCGCTCACTCCGTTCAGCCGTTGGTGATATGCGCCGCGATGCGCACGAAATTTGCATGCATCCGGTCAGCCATGAACGGCAGCGCGATCAGCAGGGCAAGGAAGATCGCGATGATCTTCGGCACGAAGACCAGCGTGGTTTCCTGGATCTGGGTGAGCGCCTGCAACAGCGAAATGACGACGCCCACGACAAGGCCGACAAGCATCAGCGGCGCCGAGACGATGAGCAGCGTAACAATCGCGTCGCGCGCCACGTCCATCACTTCGGGCCCGGTCATCATTATTGTGCTCTCCCCCAAACCCTATGACGTCTGTTGCAAGCGCGGCGGGGTGACCTCAAGACGATTTCAAATTTGCATTTTCAAGATATCTTCATAGGCCGCGATCACCTTGTCGCGCACCGAGACGAGGGTTTGCACCGCAGTTTCGGTCTCGGCGACGGCCGTGACGACGTCGACCATATTGGCCTTGCCATTGGCGACGGCCATGGCTTGCGCATCGGATCTCTGCGCCGCCGCGGTGACATTATCCATCACCGTCCTGAGGACGGCGCTGAAGTTTAGACCGCCGCTCGGCGCGGAGCTCAGCCCGCCGGCGACTTTGGCAGTGTCGTCGCGCATGCGCGCGAGCGCGGCATAGGCATTGGCGGCGACAGTCGGTGTCGGCATTGTCGGCTCTCTGAAAGGCTCTCGGCCGGGGTCTTGTTCGGTTACGTCTTGATGATGTCGATGGTGCGCTGGATCATGCGGCGCGTGGCCGTGATGACATTGAGGTTGGCCTCGTAGGATCGCTGCGCGTCGCGCAGATCGGTCATTTCGACGAGCGTATTCACATTCGGATATTTGACGTCGCCGTTGGCGTCGGCGGCGGGATTGCCAGGCTCGTGCTTGACCAGAAAATCAGACGAATCGGTTTGGATTCGCCCGAGTTCGGGCACCTGCACGCCGAGCGAACGGTCGAGCTCAGAATTGAAAGTGACAATGCGGCGCCGATAAGGGTCGCCGCCCGGCGTCTGCGCCACCGAATCGGCATTGGCGATGTTCTCGGAGATCACCCGCATGCGGCCCATCTGCGCCCGCAGGCCGCTCGCAGCGACGGTCAGCGATTTGATGAAGTCCATGAGTCGAGCGCTCCGTCTCAGCTCCGATCGAGTGCAATTTTGATGAGCGAAAGACTGTGCGTGTACATCGCGGTCACCGCCTCATAGTCCATCTGATTGGCGGCGACCTTCATCATTTCGTCTTCGTGACTGACGGCATTGCCGCGCGGGCGAATCTCATAGCGCGCAGTCTTGTCTTCGGCGAATTCGGAATCGCCGCCGCCCTGCCCGACAATGTGATTGGGGTCTGTGCGCACGAGGCCGATCGAGGCGGCGGCCAATTCGCGGCTGAAATCTGGCGGCGCGAGGTCGCGCGCCCGATAATTCGGCGTATCGGCATTGGCGACGTTTTCGGCCAAGACTTCCTGGCGGACCTGATGCCACTGCATGCGGCTGCGCAGCATCGACAGGATCGGAATGTCGGAAATCGGCATTGGCGGCGTCCCCGAGAGGCCGACAGAGGTCGGCTTGGCGCCCGATCGGCGCTGGGCAGACTTTGCCCGGTGTATGGTTAATGCCCGGTTAAAACCGCATTCGTGCCGGTTTTGCCATTAAACCGCCGTTTACCAAGAAAATGCTGGAACCATCGGCCCTGGCGCGAATTTCGGCTATCCTTTTTAATTGTTTGTTAGTAATCACGGCGGCAAATGTTTCCGGCGCTGTTAACCTTTGGGGGCCGGGGAGAGCGCCGAGGCGAGCGGGGAGTCTGTACGGATGTTGGATAGCCTATTTGGAGCGGAAATGCCGCTCGCCGTGCGCTTCTTCCTGGCATTTCTCATTGTGCTGGGCCTGATCGGTGCGATCGCTTGGGCGGTGCGACGGTTTGGTTCGGGCCGGCTTGGCGCGGCGACGCGCGGGCGCCAGCCGCGGCTTGCCGTGATTGATTACGCCAGCGTCGATAACCGACGTCGGCTCATTTTGGTCCGGCGCGACAATGTCGAGCACTTGCTGATGATCGGCGGACCGACTGACGTGGTCGTGGAACCCAATATTGTGCGCGCGGTGGCTGCGCCGCGTGATGTGCCGGGCGCGCGGCCGCCAGCGGGCATCGAGGCGCTGCCGCGCGCCATTCCACTTCCCGACAACGGAGCGAACGGCTCTTCGTGGCCGCTGCAGCCGGAGCCCGGCGCGCGGCCGTCGCCGAGACTCGAGCCCTTGCCGGACGAATCGCCGGCGCGGCCGCAGCAGAGCGCCGAGCCGCCGCCACGGGCGCAACGCGACACGCTTGCCGCGCTTGCCGACGAGCTCGGGGCAGCTCGCCCTGCCCCGCCGCGTCGCTCGAGCGTGTTCACGCGGCCGCAACCGGCCGAACCGCGCGCCGAGACGAAGACAGAGAAGATCGAGCCGCGCGCGGAGCCGCATTCCGCGACGCCAAGCGCGCCGCAAACGGCGCCGACAATTACCCCGCCCCCAACCGCCGTCGGCTCCGACTCAAAAGATTCCGATCAAAGCCTCGCCGACATGGCGCAGCGGCTCGAAGCCGCGCTGCGCAAGCCGAACGCGCCCTCTGAGCCGCGCCGGCCTGCTGGCGGCGCCGAACCGGCGCACCCAGCCGACACGCTGCCGCGCGGGCGCCGCGCAGGCGAGCCGAAGTCAGCGGCGCCGGAGGCAAGGCCGAACGAGAGCAAGACCGCGCTCTACGATAGCCTCGAACAGGAGATGGCGAGTTTGTTGGGCCGTTCAAACAAGACCTGATGCGCGCCGCAAGAGGCCGCCGCGTCCGGTGCATAACCGTAGCGGCCTCGGTAGCGGTCCTCTTGTTTTCGGCGACGCCGCTCGCCGCGCAGGATATCAGCATTAATTTCGGCCAAGGCGCCGCCGGCGGCGGATTGAACGAGCGCGTCATTCAGCTGATCGCACTTCTCACCGTGCTGTCGCTGGCGCCGTCGATCTTGGTGATGATGACCTCGTTCACGCGGATCGTCGTGGTGCTGTCGCTCTTGCGCACCGCGCTCGGCACCGCGACCGCGCCGCCGAATTCAGTCGTGATTTCGCTCGCCCTCTTCCTCACCGCCTTCGTCATGGGCCCGGTGCTGACCAAGGCCTATGACACAGGCGTCAAGCCGCTCGTCAACAACGAGATCAGCGTCAACGAAGCGTTCGAACGCGCCAGCGTGCCGCTGCGCGGCTTCATGGAGAAGAATGTCCGCGAAAAGGACCTGCAGCTGTTCATGGACATGTCGGGCGACAAGCCGCCGGACAAGCCGGAAGATCTGTCGATGCGCATTATCGTTCCGGCCTTCATGATCTCCGAGCTGCGGCGCGCCTTCGAGATCGGCTTTTTGCTTTTCCTGCCGTTTTTGATCATCGATCTCGTGGTCGCCTCGGTGCTGATGTCGATGGGCATGATGATGCTGCCGCCGGTCGTGGTGTCCCTGCCGTTCAAGCTGATCTTTTTCGTGCTGGTCGACGGCTGGACCTTGGTGGCGGGATCGCTGATCCAGAGTTACGGCACGTAACTTGTAGCCCGGATGGAGCGAAGCAAAATCCGGGCTACAGCTCTATATCGATGCGGCATGCCATTGGGGCGCCGGTTGGTTCTCAGCTGGACGCCGGCTGCAAAGGCTTAAGTGAGAGTTGGGGGGCGCTGATGGTGACATCGCACAACTCGCATTCATATGCGGGCGTGACCGAGCCACGCAAATAGGGAGCCAGCCGGCTCATTTGCATCAAGCCCGCGCAGCTTGGGCAGACAGGCAGCAGTTGATGGCTTTTTGGTTTGCGCATCGGCGAGCCCCATGAAAGGGAAGACTCCGGCGGTCGTCGGCAGCGCCGAAGTTTCCGCGTCCGCCAGGTACGCTGCACCAGTCCCAGCGAATAATGTTAGGCCGCAACGGTAAGCATGCAGTTAAAAAGTGCGCTCCTGAAAAAACGTCTCCCGTCGAAATGGTCGGATTTCCAGGGCTCCGCCGTCTCCAACGCTTGCTTCACGCGGACCCGTTGGCGCCTTTGCCCGCCCTACGACTAGGCGCCTTTCGGCGACCACACACCCGCCTCTTCGAGCTCCTTCATCGCTTGATCGGTGAACTCCGCCTTGGGTCCGTCGCCGCCGATGACGAACATCAGGATTGCGTCCTCGCCGCCCGGGCCCGGCGTCACGTTCTCGAAGCGCCGAATGGCGCCCGGCGGAAACGAGATTACATCGAGCGGATCGAGATCGACCGACTCCACCTCGCCCTTCTCGTTCTCCCAGCTGCAGCGCCAGGTGCCGGTCATCGGAATGAACGTCTCGTTGGTGTCGTGGTTGTGCATCATCGGGCCTTTGCCGGGCTTGGCGCGGCAATAGCCCAGATTGAATCCTTCCGAGATCGGGATCGCCGCGAGCCGCGAAGCATCGTCGCCGACCGGCGAGGTCACCGCGCCGCCGGAATTTTTCGGCGGCTGAAAGCCGATCACGTTATAGAGCGTGCGTTCGCATTGCGGCGCCTTGCTGTCGGGAAGCCCGCCGTCGGAGCCCTTGAGGTCCCTGAAGCGCGCCACGCGCTTCATCATGTCGGCGCGCGAAATGCCAAACCGGGGCAGCGTTTCCATGACGATCATTCCTCCTCGCGATTGCGTTTCGGTCAGCTATCATGCGGCATGCGCAGCACGGGCTTTATGGTCAGGCCGGCCGAGGATTCTTGGGCGGCCCGGTTGATTTCGGCAAAATCGTAGAATTTTATCATTTTCTCGATCGGAAATTTGCCTTCCATGATCAAGTCGACAAGCCGGGGGATGAATTTTTGCGGGAAGCTGTCGCCCTGAATCACGCCGCGAACCACGCGTCCTTCATGAATGAAGGGCATGTCAAACGTTACCTCGGTACCCTTGCGCGCGCTGCCGAGAATGACGCAGGTGCCGCCCGGCATCAGCGCTTCGGCGGCCTCGCGAAGCACCACCGGCAGCGCCGAGGTATCGACCGACGCGCGCACGCCGCGGCCGGCGATCGCACGGATTTCGGCGACGACATTGCGGCCAGTGGTGTGATCGATGACATGCGTGGCGCCGAGCTCGCGCGCGAGCGCAAGGCGGTGCGGATGAATGTCGACGGCGATGATGGGATCGCAGCCGGCAATCTTCGCCGCGATCAGGGCCGACAGGCCGACTGCGCCGACGCCGAAGACAGCGAAACCATCGCCCGGCTTCGGCTTGATCACGTTGAACACCGCGCCGGCGCCGGTCTGGCCGCTGCAGGCGAGCGGGCCGAGCAGCTCGATCGGCGCATCCTTGCGCACCTTCACCGCATAGCGTTCTTGCGTCAGCGCAAACGTGCCGAACGACGATTGTTGGAAGAATGCGCTGTAGACCGGTTTGCCGTTCTTCGACAGCAGCGTGGAGCCATCGGCGCGCGTGCCTTTCATCTTCAGATCGAACGCATGCACACAGTAGCTGTGCAGGTCCTGCGCGCAGTTCTCGCACGTGCCGCACCACGGGAATGACATGACGACGTGATCGCCGGGTGCCAGCCTGCGCACGGCCGTGCCGACAGCATGGACGATGCCGGCGCCTTCGTGGCCGTAAACACCGGGATAGGGCGAGGCGTAATAGCCGTCGCGGCCATGCAGATCGGTCTGACACATGCCGCTTGCCACAACCCTGACGATCACTTCGTCGGGTCGCGGCGCGCAGAGCTCTACAGTGTCGATGACGAACGGGCCCGACCTTTCGTTGACGATGGCCGCTTTGATCCGCATGGTCCCCGTTCTCAGCCTTTTCTTCGACGCATCATTGCGCGAACGGGTGCTGTAGCTCGCCGTCCTTGTATTCCGGCGGATAAAGAATGACAGCTTTTCCCGGCTTACGGTACTGGTCGAGATTGCCGCCCTCGATATTCTGGTACTGGATCATCAGAAGCCGCGGCGTCGCCCATTCGCCTTTGGCGTCGAAGCGGATCGTGCCGACGATGGTGTCGAAAGCGTTCCTGTGGATGTAATCGGCAAGCTTTCCGTCATCCAGCGAGCCCGTGGCCTTGACGGCCTGCTCGATCACCTGCATCGCCGCAAAGGCGAACGGCGGCTGGTAGAAGCCGAGCGGATCGGTGCCCTGCTGCGGCGCGCGCGCCTGGTAGATCTTCAAAAACTCCTCGATGCCCGGAAACGACATGGTCGGCGCCGGCACATAGAGATGATAATTCACCACGCGGTCGAGCTTGTCCGCCAACTGTTGCAAAAAGGTCGCGTATTGCAGCCCGACCATGCCGCCGCCAAACAATTGGGCCTTCAGGCCGATCTCGGTTGCCGCCCGCACGATCCCGACCGAATCGAGCGGATAGGACGCGACGAAGACGAGATCTGGATTGGTCGCCTGGATCCCGCGCACGATCGGCGTATAGTCGGTCGTGCTCGGCGGATAAGTGTGATCATAGACAATGTCAAAGCCTTCCTGTTTGGCGATTGCGCGGGCGCCGGTCATGACATTGTTGGAGAACTCGGCATCGGCGCCGACGATTGCGACGGTCTTCGGCCGCGGCGTAATGGTCTTGGCGACCTCGAAGAAAGCGCGGCCCATCACGCCCTTCGCATCGGGGCCCCACGCGGCGGTTTGGAAGTAACGCGGATATTTGAATTCGTCGTTGCTGCCCAGCGCGACCAGCACCATCACCATTTTCTGGCGCTGCATGATCTCCGGCATGGCGGCGACGATCAGATTGGTGGCGGCGCCCATCAGCAAATCGACCTTGTCCACGTCGAGCAGCTTGGCGTAGATGCCGGGAACTGTGTCGGCCTTGGACTGGTCGTCGTAATAGACGAATTGCACCTGACGTCCGAGCAGGCCGCCGCCGGCGTTTACCTGCTCCTGCCAAATTTGCTGTGCCAGCAAATTGGCCTTGCCGGATGAAGCGAGCCCGCCCGTCAACGAGGTGCTGAAGCCGATCTTGATCGGATCGGCCGCCTGTGCCGCCGCAGCTGCGCAAAGTACCGCTGCGGTGGCAAGCGCTGCAGCAGATTTTCGCAGGCAAAATGCAAAGCCGCCACGTGCCGACCGACCGCTCATGACATCCTCCCCGGACGTTTTGTTTGCTTATCCGTTGGCCCGGGATTCTCAAAGCCGCCAATGCGGCTGTCAATAAAGCCGGCGCTGTATTGTCGGTCTGGCGGAAGGAAAAGGCGGGGGCGGCAGCCCACTGCCAAAAAAGTCAGCGCATCGCGGTGCGGCCGCTCGCGCGCGCCGGCGCTGCGGGCGCGAGCACTGGCGCCGACGGCCGCAAGCCGGGTGGCTGTGATAAGAGCTGCGGCGGCGCAGGAGGCGGCGACGGTGACGGCGAGGCGCTCGCGGATTCAGGATAGCGCGCCTTCAAATCACGCAGAAAGCCTTCGAGCGTATCGATCGAGGTCGCGGCGTGGGCGATGGAAGCAAACTGGTCGCCACTCGAGCCGATCGGGGACGAGACGATGTCGAAGACATGCGCGTCGGGGGTCTGCGCCATCTTGGCGGCATATTTCTCGCGGAAGCGGCCCAGACCGAGCGTATCGCCCGACAGCGCATAGCCGATCTCGGCGCGCAAAATGTCCTGCTGCTCGACATCGCTCAGCGGCGCAAAATCCTTGTAGCGATCGCCATACATCAACTCGATTTGTTCCGCCGCCTCATCCCAGCGCTTCGCCGCCCACAGAATATCGGAGCGCAGCCGAATGGCCTCGCGGCCGTCGATATTGGCGATGACCTCAAGCGCCAGATCATGCCGTCCGAGGTCGGATAGCGCGCGGCCTTCAAGCAGCAGGCGCTGATTGCGCAGCTCGTTCGACAGATCGGCCATGCGGGTGGCGCGTAAAGTCGCAAGCGCCCGGTCGGCCTTCCTGTTCATCAGATAGATCACCGCAAGCCGCGTCGCCACTTGCGCCCGCGCGGCGCCTTGCAGGCGGTGGTCGACCTGGTACTGCAGCAGATCGGCGGCCTGATCGAGAAGATCGACCGAAACCAAGCGCTCGGCGAGCCGCCGGATCATCTCGTCGCCGCGGCTGCCGACCGGCGTTAATTCGCGAAAGTCGTAGAACAGCGCCAGCGCATCGATCGGCGCCATCGCGTCGCCTTTGGAGGTGAGAAAGAGCGAGTCGAATGTCGCCGCCGCCTCGTCCTGAATCTGGCGCGTCATCGCCGAATCCGGGTGTGCGGCCATGGCGCTGCGCATCACATAAAAGGCGTCGCGGTAGCGGCCCTCCTCGGTATAAAGATGCGCCAACACCTTGAGCGCCTCGATTTCGGTCTCATCACCGCGCCAGATCGTGGTGAGCGATTCCAGCTGTGCGATCACATCGTCGCGCTTGAGATCGCCCAGCCTGTAACGCAGCAGCGTCTCGCGCAGCAGGCCCTGCGCGGCAACGGGACGGTCCCAGGAATCGGCCGCAGTACGGTACGCCTGCAGCGCATCTTGGGTGCGCCCCATGCCTTCATCCAGCCGCCCCACCAGGACCGCGATCAGCGGCTGCATCTCGCGCGGCACGCCAATGGTCTGAAAGTCATTGAGATCGGCGGTCGCGCCGTCGAAGTCGCCAACCTCGATGGCGGAGCGCATTTCGTCCTTGAGCGCGACGCGCTGCAGCTCGATCGGCAGCGTGGCGACTGCCGCCTCCACGCTTTTAAAGCCCTCGCGTGCCCGCGCCCATTGACCCTGTTGCGCAAAAGCGAGCGCGCGCCACAGCGGCGCGTCATGCTGGTCGCCGATCCCGGGATTGGACAGATCTTTGAGCGCATCGTCGGGCCGATCCATCATGATTTCGGCAATCGCCCGCAACACGATGGCCGGGACGCCCCTCACCGGGGGCTTTTCGTCGGCGATCGCCACATCGAGCACGCCCTTGGCTTCGGCATACATGTCGCGTGCAAGATAGAATCGCGCAAGATCGAGCCGGGGCTCCATGCGCTTGCCCTCCGGCGCCTGCGCGGCGGCGTAGATCAGATCGGCCTGCCGCCGCATATAGGAGCCTTGGCGATCGGAGCCCCAGGTCTGCGAATCGAATGTCACCGGCCGATTGGGGCCGTGCAGCAGGGTCTGCAGCGACGGCGACAAGGTCAGGCCCGCCGGGCGGTCCACAACGACCTTGTCGGCTGCAAGCTTGATGGCGAGGTCGTCGGCGAGCGGCTCGATGGCAATGCCCTGTGTCGACGCCAATGCGCGAAACTCGACGAAGTCGTGTTCGCTGAGGAAGCCGCGCACCGGCGCAAAGCCGGTGACGACAAAGAGCATATTGCCGGTCTGCGGATCTTGGATGCGGTGAACCTGCTGCGGCTCGTCAAAAGCGATGGTGATACTCGCACGATTGGGCCCGATCATGTTGCGGGCGAGTTCCAGCGCGCGCGATGGCTCGAGCACGGAATCGCCGATCTGGATCGTCCACATCGCGCCATCCGCCATGACGCTGGAAAGATGCGGACGATCGAGCTTGAGGCGTATGACAGCGGCTTCATCGACGCGGCTCAGCTCATAGCTGCGAATGGTCCGGCTCGGCTCGCCTTCAAGGGCGGCAAGGTCGATGGCGGCTTTGCTGTCCAAGACGAGCCAGAGCGTGTCGGCGCGCTGAAATACGGCGATCGGCACCGGCGCTTTGAATGGAAACGAGAGCTTCAGGCTAGCGCCATCGCGCGTGAGCTCGACGGCAACACTATTGCGGCCTTTGGCTGCTGGGACAGCAGGTGCGGCCGTCGATGGCGCGGCGGGCGCCGCGGCAGGCGGCGATGCCGCGGCCTGTGGTCCTGGTGCACCGGCGCTTGGCGGCGCCGCGGCAGCTCGGGTGGCCGGCTGCGGCTCAGACTGTGCCCCTTGCGCGACCGCCGGCGGCGTGGATTGTGACGGCAATGCAGGGGCGCTGATCGCAGGAACCTGCGGAGCGGGCGGCGCCGCTGCAGGCGTCGCGGCGGGCGCAACGGCCGCCGCCTGCGGCATCGGCGGAGTCAAGCCGCTCAACGGCACAGAGGGTCGCGGTGCCGGTGGCGCAGGCGAAGGCGGGCGCAGCTCCACTGGCACGTTGGAGGCGCCGCCCGGCGTTGGCGCTGCGTCTGACACCGCGGCGTGAATGGCCGCGGCCGCCGCCTCCGGGGTCGGCGTGCCTTCATTGCCGCTCTTAGCGAGCGGCACCGACGCGGGCGCGCTTATTGCGTCGAGAGCGACGATATCAACCACATAGCCCTTTTCGTCGCGGAACGTGCGCACGTCGATGCCGGCGCCCAATGTAAACCGCACCAGCGACGAATCCTTCTCCAATTCGCTGCTGATGCCTTCGACGCCGGGTGGCAGTGCGGCTTGCGCATCGGCAAGATCGAAGGTCAACGGCGCGTCGAAATTCAGAACCAAGCGGTCCTTGGCGCGATCGGCCGCCACCGCGGTTTGATTTGACACGTCGAAGACGTAGCGTGTGAAAGTCGGCTGCGTCGCGACATGAACACGGATCGGCGCCACATATTTGGCCTGCGCCAATTTACGCTCGCGCTGCAGCGCCGCTTCCGCTTCACGCGCGCGTCGGGCGAGCTCGCTAACGACATCTTGCGGCAAGCTCGGCGGCGGACCGCTCCAGGAATCCGGTAATAGATCGATGAACAGCTTCTCGCCGGCACCCATCATATTCACGGTGACGTTCTGCGCCAACGCCATGCGGATGGCCTTGCCGTCAGGATCGCGCCGCGCCGCGCCGATATAGTCCGGCGCTTGCTCGGGAACCCGCTCTACGGCAACGTCGATCGGCTGTTTGAACGTGATAATCAGCACATGGCCGGAAACGCGCGTGCTGGCATCGATATATTCGCTGGAGCTGAAGAGAAGCCGGGCATAGCCGCCGCCCACCGTTACCTTCAGGGTGGCCTTGAGCGGCGCGGCTGTGGCGGGCGCGGCGAGTGTCGCGATCAAAAGCGCCGACTGGGCGCAGCGCCAAAACGATCGGCTGAGGCGACGGCCAACGCTCCGGATGGTGTGACCACGCGCCATGACCAACTCGAACACACTCAACTCACTCGAACACGCGGGACCGCTCGCATGGGCGCCCAGCGGACGCGATCACACAGCCGGTCTGGCAGCCCCCGAAGCCCCTACACTAAAGGGCCGTACTTAATGGCGGCTTAATCCAATAATTTCAAACTGTTGCTTAGAGTCCTTACGGCGCGCCGGCGCGCTGAAATGCTGCCGAGCTCAGCCCATAGGGATTGCAAGACAAAGCCTAATCGGCGAACAGTTCGCCATGCTCCGCGCCTTTCCTTCGCATCACGCTCCGGCTGCTTTGTCGCAATGCGCCTGGGTCGATTTGACCGATCCGACCGACGCGGAGCGCTCCTCGATCGAGACGAGCTTCGGCCTGCGTGTGCCGACGCGAGCGGAAATCGATGAGATCGAGGCGACGAGCCGGCTGCAGCTCGACAACGGTGCGCTCTACATGACTGCGCCCCTCATCCTTGCCTCAGGCAACGAGCCCTGGATTCCGGCTTCGACCGGATTCGTATTGACAAAGCGCGTCTTGCTGACCGTACGCTTTGCGCCGTCGCAATATTTCGACACCGTAGTCAAGGAGATAACCGATCTCGAAGCATTCGAGCCTGCGCTGGCCTTTGTCCGCATCCTCGAAGCGCTCATCGATCATATGGCGGATCTGCTCGAAGCGAGCAGCGGAGAGCTCGACGAAGTCTCTCATATCATCTTTCGGCCCGGCCCGCCGCGGCGAGGCAAGCTTTCGCATGAAGCCGCACAACTACGCGAGCTCATGATCCGCACCGGCCGGACCAGTGAACGCATGGCGCGCATTCACTACACCTTGGTCTGCCTTGATCGCATGGCCAAGTTCGCCGCCGAGCGCGGCCGCGAATGGATCGCACAGAATCTGATCAGCGAGCTGCAATCGGTCTCCTCCGACATCGCTTCGCTGGTGCAGTTTGCCGATGGGCTGGTAAACCGGGTGCAGCTCCTACAGGACGCCGCGGCCGGTATCATCAATATCGACCAAAACGACGTGATGAAGGTTTTGACCATCGCCTCGGTGGTCGGCATCCCGCCAGTCCTGGTCGTCGGCATCTACGGCATGAATTTCAAGAATATGCCGGAATACGACTGGAGCTGGGGCTATCCCTATGCCCTGGTGCTGATGGTCGTCACCGCGCTGCTGCCGCTGATCTGGTTCAAATGGAAGGACTGGATTTAGCGTCGAGCGATGACGCGCTCGACATCAATGCCGCGATCTACACCATCTCTTAACCTCGTCATGGAAACCACGCTCTGCGGTCGAAGCTGCAGCGGTCGATCGTGGGGAACTCTCGTTAACGCGGCGTTGGTCACGCCGGCGAAAGTCCGAGCGGCTGAGGGCGGCGCATAATCAGTCAGTTCTTCAAATTGTCATAGAACGAAGACGGATAGGGCGGAATCCGCTGTCAAAATGCTCGACGGGCTTCACTCTGAAAAATGGGCTCGTGTGGCGATTGCTTCTGCTTTCGCCCTCGTCGGCATCATTTGGCCCCTCAAGGCTCTCGTCGCCGGCGACGTCGATGCGCTTGCGCTCCTGATCCTGCCATCGGTCGGGACGATGGCTCTGCTGCTCGCGGGATGCAACTTTCCGCGCAGCAAGCGCGCTGAAATGGATCACCAGGCGGCACTCGACACCGCGATCGGCCATATGTCGCAGGGGCTGGTGATGTTCAACTCGTCGAGCCGCCTCGTCCTGTTCAACGCGCGCTACGCCGAGCTCTATGGGATCCCGCAGGACCGGCTCAAAGTCGGTCTTTCGCTTCGTGACTTGCTGTTGCTTCGCAAAGACAGCGGCTCGTTTCTCGGCGACGTCGACACTTACTGCAAATCAATCGCGGCGAATCTTGGCGAAGGCAGGGTGACAAGCCTCGTCGCGCAGACCGGAAACGGCCGCTCGATCCAGATTGTCAATGTCCCGCTGGCACAAGGCGGCTGGCTCGCGACCCACGAGGATGTCACCGAGAAACTTCGCGCCGAGCAGGCGCTTGCCGCGGCGAAGGCCGATGCGGAGCGCGCCGAACGCGAAGCGCGCGATGCGCATGCGAGACTGCTCGATGCCCTTGATCTCGTTCCGGAAGGATTGGTGATCTTCGATGCAGATGACCGCTATCTGCTCTGGAATCAAAAATATGCGGAAATCTACGGCGCCAGCCGCGACCTGCTCGTGCCGGGGGCTGGCTTCGAGGATGTGCTGCGCGCGGGCGTGAAGCGCGGTCAGTATCCCGATGCAATCGGCCGCGAAGAGGAATGGATTGAAGAGCGGCTCGGGCTGCATGCGCGACCGCAGAGTCAGCATGAGCAGCGGCTGCCGGGCGATTGCTGGTGCCGCATCGAGGAGCGCCGGAACGAGAAGGGCAGCATTGGCATTCGCATCGACATCACGGAACTCAAGCAGCGCGAGACGCGATTTCGCGTATTGTTCGAGAGCAATCCGGTGCCGATGTGGGTGTTTGATCGGGAAACGCTGCGATTCCTCGCCGTCAATGACGCGGTGGTCCAGCACTACGGTTATTCGCGGGAGCAATTCCTGCGCATGACATTGCTCGACATCCGGCCGCGCGAGGACTGGGACAAGCTGCGCGAGATCGCCCGGTCAGAGGACAATTCGCGCAAACAGCGTGTGTCCTGGCGGCATTTCAAAGCGGACGGATCGCTGATCGAAGTCGAGACCTACGGCCGGACGATTCAATATCAGGGCCGACCGGCGGTCATGATTGCCGTCATCGATGTGACCGAGCGCAAGAAAGCGGAGCGACGTATCGCTCACATCGCGCTGCACGATACCTTGACCGATTTGCCGAACCGCGCGGCGCTCGACGAGCATTTCTCCTCAGTGCTAAAGGCGGCGCAGGACGGCGGAGAGTTTTCGGTACTGTGCATCGATCTTGATCGGTTCAAAGAGATCAACGATCTCTACGGCCACTCGGTCGGCGACGCCGTATTGTGCGAAATTTCGGCGCGGCTGCGTCAGGCCTGCGGCCCATCGTTCCTCGCCCGCGTCGGCGGCGACGAGTTCATCGCTATTGCTTCGGGCAATGACGAAGTCGGAGCGCTGGTCCGACGTCTCGAGGGCACCGCGGAGACCGATATCGCGGTAGCGGGCCACAATTTTCGTCTCGGCCTGAGCATCGGGATTGCGACCTATCCCAAGGACGGAACGGACGCGACCAAATTGATCGCCAATGCGGATACGGCGCTCTATCGCGCCAAGCACGAAGGCCGCGGCACCACCCGCTTCTTTACACTCTCCATGGATCAGCAGCTGCGCGCGCGGCGCGATCTCGAGCGCGATCTGCGCGTCGCGATCGAGCGCAACGAACTCAGCCTCGCCTATCAGCCACAGGTCCGAGCGGACCGGAGCGTCATCGGCTTCGAGGCGCTGGCACGCTGGCGCCACCCGGCGCGCGGCTGGGTACCGCCGGCAGAGTTCATCCCGATCGCCGAGGAAAGCGATCTGATCGTGGAGCTCGGCGAATGGGTATTGCGCGAGGCCTGCCAGGAGGCAGCACGCTGGCCGCAGCCGCTGAAACTCGCCATCAACGTGTCGGCAGTTCAGTTTCGCCGTGGCGACCTGCAGGCCATCCTGCACAATGTCTTGTTGGAATCCGGAGTTGCTCCGGCCAGGATCGAGCTTGAAATCACCGAAGGCGTATTGATCGAGAACGTGTCGCGGGCCGCCGCGATCTTGCGCAAGCTCAAGACTCTTGGTGTCCGGATCGCGCTCGATGATTTCGGAACCGGATATTCGTCCTTGTCGTACCTGCAATCGTTCCCGCTTGATCTCATCAAGATCGACCGGACTTTTATCGGCGGGCTCGATCGCGAGACCGGTGCTTTGGCGATCGTGCGAGCGGTCATAGGACTGGCGCATGGCCTGCATTTGCCCGTGCTCGCCGAAGGCGTCGAGACCGAGCACCAACTTGCCGTTCTTGCGGCGGAAGGCTGCGACGAATTCCAGGGTTATCTGTTCGGCCGGCCCGCTGCGATCGAGCGCTATTGGCGAGCGGTCGGCCGGCCGGCTGACGGCCGAGCTCACCTGCGCGCGCGAACGGGGTAGCCGACCTCAGGGTAACGGGGACTGCGGCGTGGTCGGCTGACCGCTGATCTTCGGCAGATCGGCGGCGCCGTTGTCGTTTTGCTGCGCCAGCTGCGCCTTGCTGGCAAGCGCGATGGTCAAATGCTGCGCCACTTCGGGCTGCATTTGCGCCAGGATCTCGGCCATGGTGCGCGGATTGATCTGCGAGGCAACGGCAATGAGCACGCTGTCGTCGAGGCCATTGAAGATTTTGGCGGCGTCGCGCGGCTTCATGTTCTCGTACATCGTGATCAGCGACTTCAAGCGCGCGCTTTCGACTTCATCTTTCTGCTGCGTTTCGGTCTTGATCCGCGCTTCGACGTCTTTGAGCTCGGAAAGCTGCGCGGCTACGCGCTTCTCGGCGCTTTGAATCAGGCTTTCGCGAAGATCAAGCTCGCGCGCCCGCGCATCGAGCTCTTCACGGCGCTGCTGCAACCGTTCGAGGATGGCGCGCTCGGCACCGGTCGGCCGCGGCTGTCCCTGAGTCGGAATGACCGTGCCGCTGGGAAGCGGCTTTGTCTCCTTGCCTGGCGGCCCCTTCTTATCCGCGCCATTGCCGTCCGGCTTGATCGCCGGCTTGCCCTCAGCTGCCGCCGGTCCCTTGACCGAGCCGGTAATATCCGGATTGTCCTTCGCAGCGAAAGCGCCCTGCGCCGCCTTCGGCGCAATGATCGGCGGCAGATCTTGCGCCGGCGTTGAACCCTTGCCGTCGGGGAAGTTGAACATCTGGGTAGCCCAGGACGACGATGATCGGGACGCGGCCGGCGCGCCGGGTACGGCGCGTGTGATCGATACCTCGCCCGCGTCACCTGGCATTTTGTCGCCGCCGAATACAGCCGGGCCGTCCAGCACAAGGTCGGCGGTTTTGAGCGCAAGCAGACAGGCACTGGCAATCAGCGCGACCGGAATGAGCCGCAGATCGCGGTAGAAGCGGGTCATGCCGCAAGACCGTGCACTTTGCTTCGCAGTCGCTCGGCAAAGGCTTCGACCGCCGCGGCGACAGCGCTCGGGTCCGCCATCGACGCGAGCCTGGCTTTGCTCTCGGCCTTGCCATTCGCCTTGGCTTCGCCGTAGCGGAGGTTGTCCGGCAGGGCTTGATCCTCGCTGCGTCGCCCGGCGCTGACGATCTGCGACAGGCGGTTGAGCAGATCCTTGCCGGCCACCACCGCCCGGTCGATCTCGATATTGACGCGCTCGGCTTTGCGCAGCCGCTCGCCCAGCCCCATGTCGCATTCGTGCACGGTGATTTTCAGGCCGCCGATCGCACGCTCGGCGATCTCGGTCGCGGTGACCAGTTCGGATATCGTCGCGCGCAGCGACTGCTCGTCCGCCTTGAGCATTTTCAGACGGCGATTGAGCAGCATGCAGTAACCAATTGTCAGCACGAGCAGGATCGCGACCAGGCTGTCGATGATCACTCCAATGCCGCTAGTCATGGTGTCTCCATCCGATTTCCCGAACCGCCCGCGCTTTCAAACATGGCAAGCGTCATGTTAGGCTTGCGCAGCGGCTTCGATATGCGCACCGCGACCCGATCGCCGACGCGCCCCATCCGGCCTTCCGTCAGCGTCACGTCGCCGCAACGCACGATCACCGGCGTGTCCGCCTTCAGTTCCAGCATCAGCGTGTCGCCGACGTCCAACTTCATGATCTGGTGAAGCGGCAGGTTTGCTTCATAAAGCACTGCATCGACTGAGATTTCCGCAAGCCCCAGCTCGGTCGCGAGATGCCCCTCCCAGGTCGGATCGCGGCCGAATTTTTCGCCCATGAACATTTGCAGCAGAACGTCGCGGATGGGCTCGATGGTCGCGTAAGGCAGCAAGAGCTCGATCGTGCCGCCGCGATCTTCCATATCGATGCGCAGTCGCACCAGGATCGCGGCATTGGCGGGGCGCGAAATCGCGGCAAAGCGCGGATTGGTCTCGAGCCGGTCGATATTGAATTTCACCGGCGACAGCGGCTTGAACGCAAGCTCCGCGTCCGCCAGCACCACCTCGATCATGCGCTTGACCAGGTTGGTCTCGATCGTGGTGTAGGGCCGGCCTTCGATGCGGATCGTGGTCTGCCCGCGCCGGCCGCCGAGCAGCACGTCGATGATCGAATAGATCAGGCTTGAATTGACGGTCACGAGACCGAAATTCTCCCACTCCTCGGCCTTGAAAACCGCGAGAATGGCCGGCAGCGGGATCGAGTTGAGATAATCACCAAAACGAACCGACGTGATGCGGTCGAGCGACACTTCGACGTTGTCGGAGGTGAAGTTGCGCAGGCTGGTCGTCATCAACCGGACCAACCGGTCGAAGATGATTTCCAGCATCGGCAGACGCTCATAGGAGACCATCGCCGAGTCGATGATCGCGCGAATGCCGGAATTATCGTTGAGGGAAATATCGCTGAGACTGAAGCCGAGCAGCGAATCGATTTCTTCCTGCGTCAGGACGCGCTCGGCACCGCCTTTGCCGGCCTGCATGAAGGGGCCGTCTTCCGCCGTGGTGCTCCATTGCGCGGCGACATCGGCACCGCCGGCCGCGCGCAGCGTTTCCGGTACCGGATGCTGTTCGGCCTCGAGCGCCACACCCCATTCCGCGGCGAGCGCATCGTGGTCGATTTGATTATTCTCTGCCATCGGATTCCCGGATCAGTTCGTCACTGGACCACGATTTCCTTGAACAGGACGGCGTTGATCCGGCTCGGCGCGATCGCCGCATTGACGCGCCGCGTCAGTTCCTCTTTAAGACGATAGAGCCCGGCCGAGCCGTCGAGATCGGTTGGTCGCAATTCGCGCAAGTAAGTCTGGAAAGTGTCCATCAGGCGCGGCATCACCGGCTGGATTTGCGCGGTCATCTCCTGGTCCGGCAATTCGAGCACCACCTTGACTTTCAGATATTGCGTCCGCTCGCTGCTGCCCGCATTCGACAGGTTGACCAGGACTTCCGGCATATCGAGAAAGGTTGGCGGCTTGATCGGCGCCGCCGCCGCGGCGGTCTCGCCCTTACCGCCGAAGACAAAGTGATAACCGCCCCACCCGGCCCCGCCGAGAACGACGAGCCCGCCGAGTGCCATCAGGATGAGCTTGAGCGGCAGCTTGCGCTTCGGGGTGACTCCCTCTTCGCCTTCGGCCTCGTCGAGTTTGGTCTGCTTTTCGTTTGCCATTACCGCTCCCGCCAGCGTGGACGGCGCACGCAGCCAGCGGAGAACGCAGTACAAAGTTGCGGGCGCTGTTGGCGCCAGCGAACGCGGCGCCGTTCACATGCAAGCTAGGCAGCAATGGTTAACGGATACTTGCCGCGAACGCAGGAGGCGGAATTTTTTGCCGGGCGCGCGGTTAAAAATGACCTTTTCCGCCTGCTGCAGCACCGCCGGGCGCCGGCGCTAAAGCATTGCTGTTATTGCTTTATTGTCAAGGCTGCGGCCTTGGCACGGCTTCTGCAATCGCTTCATTTGCCGCTTGGCTTGGGAGAGCCGGACGGCAATCCGAAGATGGCCGCGTGCCGGCGTCTTCCGCACAAAGGGGAGATCACTTGCGATGGAGAATGCGCTTCTCATCGGCCTGTCGCGGCAGATGGCGCTCAGCCACGAACTCGACATCATCGCCAACAACGTCGCCAATATCGAAACCACCGGCTACAAGGCCGACAACGCAGTATTCGGCGATTATCTGATGCCGCGCGCCAGCGATCAGAATTTCAATGGCGCCGATCGGGTACTCAACTACGTCCAGGACCGCACCAGCTGGATCAATATGGCGCCGGGCGCGATTGAGCGCACCGGCAATCCGCTTGATGTCGCAATCGACGGCAACGCCTATCTCGTCGTGCAGACGCAGCGCGGCCAACGCTATACGCGCAACGGCGCGCTGCAGATCAACAGCAACGGCCAGCTGGTGACCGACAATGGCGATCTGGTGCTCGGCCAAAATGGTCCGATCACCTTCCAAAACACCGATCATGACATCAATATCAGCGAGAGCGGCATCATCACCGTGCGCGAAGGCAACAGCACCATCGATGCGCCGCGCGGCACGCTGCAGCTGGCGAGCTTCGACAACCCGCAGGTGCTGCAGAAGGACGGCGGCTCGACTTTCATGGCGCCGGCCGGCGTCAACCCCAATCCGGCACCTGCCAATGCGCGCGTCGTGCAGGGCGAAATCGAAAAATCCAACGTGAACGGCGTCGCCGAGATATCGCGGCTGATCCAGATCACCCGCAGCTATACCGACATTGCCAATGTCTTGTCGCAGGAAAACGACCTGCGCCGCAATGCGCTGTCACAGCTGTCGCAGACGCCGACCACGTCATAGCGTCACGATCGGTGTCGTGTTCGATGCTTGCATCTGGGGCTTGAGTTTGAGGGGACGGTAAAAAAATGCGTGCGCTCGATACCGCTGCGACCGGCATGGCAGCCATGGACCTTCAGGTCCAGGTCATCGCCGGCAACATCGCCAATATGAGCACGACCGGCTTCAAGAGCCAGCGCGCCGAATTCCAGGATCTGATCTACGAACATGTCCAGCGCATCGGCGCGCAAGCATCGGACCAGGGCAATATCCTGCCGGTCGGCATCGAGCTCGGCTCGGGCGTGAAGACCGTCGGCACGCCGCGGCTGATGACGCAGGGCTCGCTGCTGCAGACCGGCAACAGCCTCGATGTCGCCATCCAGGGCGACGGCTGGTTCAAGATTCAGATGCCCGACGGGACTTTCAGCTATACCCGCGACGGCTCGTTCCAGCAGGACGCACAGGGCCGCATCGTCACCGCCGGCGGCTATGTCGTTCAGCCAACCATCACGATACCGCAGAACGCAACCGGACTGACCATCAACAATCAGGGCCAGGTGTCGGTGACACTGCCGGGCTCGACCAGTTCGACCATCCTCGGCCAGTTTGTCATCACCCGCTTTAGCAACAATGCCGGCCTGATGGCGCAAGGCAGCAACCTGTTCACGGCGACGCCCGCTTCCGGCACGCCGCAGGACGGGCTCGCCGGAACCGACGGCGCAGGCACGCTGCAACAGGGCTTCCTCGAACAGTCCAACGTGGAAGCGGTAACCGAAATCTCCAATCTGATCGCCGCGCAACGCGCCTATGAAATGAACTCCAAGGTCATTACTGCGGCTGACGAAATGCTGCAGACGACCGCACAATTGATGCGCTGAGAAAGGTTCGGACCATGATGCGCCCGGTATCGGCAACAATCGCCCTGTTCTTTGCGCTCGTTTGCGTTTCCGCGCCCTGCGGCGTCGCCTCGGCGCAAAGCGCCCCGCCCCCGCCCGCGCTGCGCGCAAGCGCCACTGTGACGAGCGAGGTGGTGCGCATCGGCGACCTCGTCGAGAATGCCGGCCCGGTCGCCGATATTCCGATCTTTCGTTCGCCCGATCTCGGCACGACCGGCGCGGTTTCAACCGACCGCATTGTCGAGGCGATCCGGCCGCATCAGCTGATCGGCATCGATACGCGCGGCTTGGCGCAGGTGATGGTGACGCGCGCGAGCCGCGCCATCGCACCCGATGAGATTTCCGCACGGATCGCCAAGGCGTTGGCCGGACAATTCGGCTTCGGTGACGCCCGCAATATTCAGCTCAATTTTGATCGCGAGGTCCGCATGCTGCAAGTCGAGCCGGACGCCACCGGTGAACTGCAGGTGCTATCGCTGTCCTACGATCCGCGCAGTGCCCGCTTCGACGTGAGCCTCGGCCTGCCGTCCAGCGCCGAAATGCGCCGCCAGGCGCCCCATTACACCGGCACCGCCATTGCCACCATCGATGCGCTCGCGGTCAACCATCCGATCGAGCGCGGCCAGGTGATCAAGGCCTCTGACATCGTCGTACTGCGGCGGCCCAAGGCAGACTTGACGGCGATCACAGACATGAACGCGGTGGTGGGCCTTGCGGCGCGGCGCGCGTTGCAGCCCAATCGCCCGCTCGCCGCAAACGACCTGATGAAGCCCGAGATCGTTGCCCGCAACGACACTGTCACGCTGGTTTATCAGGTGCCCGGCGTGACGCTGACGTTGCGCGGCCAGGCACAGGAAGCGGGGGCGCTCGGCGACACGATCAGCGTGCTCAATGTGGAATCCAAGCGCGTTGTGCAGGCGGTGGTATCCGGGCCGGATCGCGTGACGGTCAGTCCCGTTGCGACGCGTCTGGTCGACAATGCGACGGCGACGCCCCAGTAAGTTGTGGGAGTGAAAGGTTGGTAAAATGTCGAAACGCGTTCTGCTGCTGCGTTGTGCACTGTTGTCATCGGTTGCCACGTTCACGGCGAGCTGTTCGGCGATCGACAAATTGGCCCTGATCGGCCAGGAACCGCCGCTGTCGCCGGTGAGCAATCCGACCACGGAGCCGGGCTATAAGCCGGTGCAGATGCCGATGCCGACGCCGCAGCCGGTGACGTTCAATCCGAACTCGCTGTGGCGCAACGGTTCACGCGCCTTCTTCAAGGACCAGCGCGCGCATCAGGTCGGCGACATTCTTACTGTGCGGGTCAATGTCAACGACACGGCGCAATTCCAGGATCAGACGCAGGTCAGTCGCACCGCGACACAAGACAATGAAATTACCAATTTTCTCGGCGCCCAGCGGCTCAACAATCCAGCCAAGGCGCTGTTGCCCGGGGCGATCATCACGGCCGACAGCAACTCGCAAAGCAATGCCAACGGCTCAATCAACCGCACCGATCAGCTGGTGACCAATGTGGCAGCCGTGGTGACGCAGCTGTTACCCAACGGCAATATGGTGATCGAAGGCAAGCAGGAAATCCGGCTCAATTCGGAAATGCGCATCCTCCTCGTCGCCGGCGTGGTACGTCCGGAGGACATCGAGAGCGACAATACGATCGATCTGCCCAAAGTGGCCGAGGCCCGCGTTGCCTATGGCGGCAAGGGCACACTATCCAGCATTCAGCCGCCGCCATGGGGCAATCAGGCAGCTAACATCATCTTGCCGTTCTGATCGGCTGTCAGAGGTTAACAAGCGGAAGGAACAGTCGCAGCACTGATCACTGCTTACCGACCCATCGGTTACTGAGCTCCCCGGGATCGGCGTGGCGCGCAGCGGCGATCCTGACCCAAGCGGCCTCCGGCGCTCCCCGCCGGGGGCCGCACTCGTTCTGATCCTCATGGGCGATCTTATCCGACCATCCGTGCAATCTGGCGCGAAGCTCCACCGTCAGCGCTTCCACCGGGCCACTCCAATCGTCAAAGCTCGTCTGCCGGAACAGATGCGCGGTCGGATACCAAGGGCTGTCTTGCCGCTCCCGCAACCAGCGGAAATCCGCGCCGAGCGGCAACAGCAGCAACAATGGCTTGCCCATGGCGCCGGCCAGATGCGCCACCGCGCTGTCGATCGAGACCACGGCGTCCAGACTTGCGATCACCGCCGCCGTATCGGCGAAATCGGCAAAGCCGCGTTCAAGCACGCATAGATTTGGCAGGCTCCGCAAGGTGTCGCCATCGTCATCGCGGACCTTGTGCTGCAGCGAAATGAAGTCGAGATCCGCAAGATCAAGCAATGGCGCGAGCGTCTTGAGGCGCATCGAGCGATTGAGATCATTGTCGTGTGCGGGGTCGCCGGCCCACGCCACACCGACGCGCGGTCGCCCGTGCGGCATGAGCCTGCGCCAGCGCTGAATGTCTGCTGGCTTTGCCTCGATATAGGGCACGGCAGCCGGAATGGTTGCCAGCTCCGTGCCGAAGGCGAGCGGCAGGCTGAGCAACGGGCAATGCAGGTCGAATGGCGGCAGCGGCTCGCCGCGCCCGATCACGGCATCGACGCCCCGCATTTTTGACAAAAGGCGAACCAATTCGCGCTGAACCTCCAGGATCACGCGACCGCCGCGTTCAGCCACAAGGGGCGCATAGCGCACGAACTGGATGGTGTCGCCGAAACCCTGCTCGGCGTGCAGCAAAATCGTTTTGCCTTCAAGCGAGCCTTTTCCGAGCCAGAGCGGCGCGAGGAAATCCCGGCGCTGCGTCGAGAGAAGCTTGCCTTGCCAGCGCGATTCATAGGCGCGCCAGCCGCCGGCAAAATCGCCAAGCGCCAAACGCAAGAGGCTCTCGACAAAGCGCGCTTGCGCAAAATCCGGCCTGGTCGCGAGCGCGCGGCTGACACTCACCAGCGCTTCCCGCGTGCGATCGACCTTGCGCAACGCGATGGCGCGATTGGTCAACAGCCCCGCATTGTCCGGCACGATCGCCAGCGCTCGATCATAAATCGCAAGCGCCTCGACCGGGCGATTGAGCTTGAGCAGCGCATTGCCGTAGTTGCCAAGCGCATCGAGATGATCTGGAGCGGCGGCCAGCGCGCGCTGAAAAGTATCCAGTGCCGCGCCGGCGCGACCGATTTCGAGCAAGACCACGCCGCGCCCATTGAGAAGCTCCGCGTCATCCGGTGCCAGGCGAAGCCCCTCCTCGAAGCTTCTCAGCGCGTCCGCAAAGCGGTGCAGACCATAAAAAACGACGCCGAGGCTGGAAAACCCGTCGGCGCGAAACGGATCAGTCGCCAATGCGCGCTGCAGCAGCACCAGCGCGGTGTCGAGCCGGCCGCAGTCGCAATGCAGGCGGCCGAGGCCGTGCAGTGCGTCAAAGTTTTCCGGCTCATGAGCCAGAACTGCAGCGTAGAGCTTGCTCGCTTTGCCAAGCTCGCCGTCCGCATAGGCGCGCTGCGCCCGCCTCAGCAGGCGCGAGGAATTTGGCGAGCGTCGCGGAGACCCGTGCGGCATGGCGCCAGGAAGGAACGCGAAAATCCGGACGCGGCTCCGCCGGCCCGTTCCTTAACGAGCGGTAAGGGCTTTTGGTAAATGAAATCTTAAGCAGCCGGCTTAAAGCTCGGCCCCCGTTGCAGGGCGTCGAGCCGCTTCTGCAGGGCAGCTACGAATTGTTCCAGTTTGGCCACTCTCTCGGCCAGGGCCTTTTCCGTTTCGCCGGCTTCGCCCGGACGAGGCTGCGCGTCGACCTGCCAGGTCAGGCCGATATTGTTGCCCCGGCGCCATTTCACCCGGGCCTGAAAATACTCGTCCTTGTTCGGAAGATAGAGCTCGAAATTGTCCGGCAGCGTGACGTTCTCGGAAAACTCGATGCGACAGCCTTTGTCGGTCACGTCACGGACAATGCATTCCATGCTGGCCAGGCGATTGTTGAAATAAATGCGGCCCTTGATGAAAGTCTTGTGGCGCGGTGATGCGCGGCGATCGACCATTGCCTCGCCTCCTCCATGACGAAATATGTCTGAACTAAACGCTTGGCGCGGCAAAACGCCATTGCGCAAGATCGACCGCTGCGGGTGAGATTAGGGCGAAGGTTTAGAAAAACTGAAACGTCGGGCGGCAAATTGCATGCGAAGCGGCAATACCGGGGCCCGCGCCGCTGCGGACGCCGGCACTGAGCAATGTCATTCGTCGCGATAAACGCGCTCGCGCCGCTCATGGCGCTCTTGCGCCTCGATCGAAAGCGTGGCGATCGGCCGCGCCTCAAGTCGCTTGAGCGTGATCGGCTCGCCGGTTTCCTCGCAATAGCCGTAAGTCCCGTCCTCGATCCGCTGCAGGGCGGCGTCGATCTTGGCAATGAGCTTGCGCTGGCGATCGCGGGCGCGCAACTCGATGGCGCGATCGGTCTCCGAGGAAGCACGATCGGCAAGATCGGGATGATTCTGGCTTTCATCCTGCAGATGCTGCAGCGTTTCTTTGGCCTCCTTGAGAATGTCCTCCCGCCAATTCAAGAGCTTTTGGCGAAAATATTCGCGCTGGCGGTCGTTCATGAACGGCTCTTTGTCACTCGGCCGGTATTCCTTGTCTTCGGCGTTGCTGTTCGCCGCTTCGGCCTTACCGTTCTTTTGTGGCGTCTCGGCAGTTGGAGCGTTTTTGCCCTTGAACCATCGCATCTGCGTCAACTCCCACCCAACGCAAGCGAGACCCCCTCGCGCGGCGGCTTATATCCAGACTCCATGACAGTGACAACAAGGATCATCAAACCCGGCCAGGGCGGGATTTGGACCTTGTTTACAGGCGCTTATGTCGGTTTCAGGGCATGAACAAAGTGGCCCTGAACGGGCCGCCGGAAGCCTATTCGGCCGATGAAAATGGGAAAAAATACGCGAATCTAGGACATGCCGGCCTTGGCCAATTCGACGCCGACGCGCAGATCGATCTCCGCCAGCAACTGGTCCAGCCGCGCGTCGCCGGAAGATTCCTGCAGATCGGCCGCCGCGGCTTTGAGCCGCAACATGGTGCCTCGATCGAGGGTGCCGGCCAGGAGCCCAATTTTGAGCTCATCGAGAGCGGCCAGCGCCCGACGGCCATATTTGACCGCGCGCCGGCGACGCTCGCCCGGATCTTGGACGCCTTGCAGCGCGATGAGGGCGTCGATACCGCCCAAAGTGCGCAATGCGACCGCGGCGTTCTGGGCCTGCGGTGCCTCGGTCTGGCCGAGTGAGAAGGTGCCGCCCGACGTCGGTCGCGCGACATTCGGGGCGACGGCAAGCGATGTGCGGTTCGGTCCATAGACGCGCATAGCAATTATAAGGTGAGCCGATCATGGTTAATGGCGGGTAAAAACGGCCCGGCAAGAATTGCCTGCAACCGGCAAGGGATGCTCCGCGGCCCGTTCGGCGCGACCGCGAAGGCGACGGGAAAATCCCTTTATTTCAATGATTTCAGCGCCCCGCCTGGCTGGCACACAACTCGCATCGGCACTGCCGTCCGGCCTCTTGGGGAGCAAGAGATGAAGGGGACTGTTCGAACAGCGCTCGCTGCGCTGCTTACATTTGCCTGCGCCGCTTCGCCGGCGGGCGCCACCTCGCGCATAAAGGACCTCGCCAATATCGAAGGCGTGCGGCAGAACCAGCTGATCGGCTATGGCTTGGTGGTCGGCCTCAACGGAACCGGCGACACGCTCAACAATACGCCTTTCACCAAGCAGTCGCTGCAGGCGATGCTGGAACGGCTCGGCGTCAATATTCGCGGCCAGACCATTCGCACCGGTAACGTCGCCGCGGTGATGGTCACAGCCAATTTGCCGCCCTTCGCCACGCAAGGCACGCGCATCGACGTGACCGCGTCCGCCATGGGCGACGCCAAGAGCCTTGAAGGCGGTACGCTTCTGGTCACCCCGCTCCTTGGCGCCGACGGCAATGTCTATGCGGTGGCGCAGGGCTCGCTTGCGGTCGGCGGTTTCCAGGCGCAAGGCCAAGCTGCCAGCATCACGCGCGGCGTGCCGACCGTCGGGCGGCTGCCCAACGGCGCTATCATCGAGCGCGAGATCGAATTTGCGCTCAACAGCGTCGGCCAGTTGCGACTGGCCTTGCGCAATGCCGATTTCACCACCGCCAAGCGCATCGCGGTCGCCATCAACGATTATATCGGCGCTCCGGTCGCCGAGCCGCTCGATCCGTCGACCGTGCAGCTGACGCTGCCGAAGAAATTCCCGCAGAACGTCGTCGCCATGCTCACCGAGATCGAGCAATTGCAGGTCGAGCCGGACGAAGCGGCCAAGATCGTGATCGACGAGCGCTCCGGCGTGATTGTCATCGGCCGTGATGTGCGCGTCTCCACCGTTGCGGTCGCGCAAGGCAATCTCACCGTGACGATTTCCGAAACCCCGCAGGTCAGCCAGCCGGCGCCGCTGTCGCGCGGTCGCACCGTGGTGGTGCCGCGCACCCAGGTCGGCGTGCAGGAGGAAGGCAAGCGGCTTGCCATGCTGCAGGAAGGGGTGTCGCTGCAGCAGGTGGTCGACGGGCTCAATGCGCTCGGCATCGGCCCGCGCGATCTCATCACCATCCTGCAGGCGATCAAGGCCGCCGGCGCCATCCAGGCCGACATCGAGGTGATGTGATGGCAAGCCTGAACTCAGTGGATTTGAGCGCCCCGCTGTCGTCGTTCGGCAATGCCACGAGCGCGCAGGCGCTGTCGGCGCTGAAGGCCAAGGGCAAGGCGAAGGATGCGGCGCAGAATTTCGAGGCCATGTTCCTGAGCAACATGTTTCAGCAGATGTTCACGGATATCGACGGCGACGGCCCCTTCGGCGGCGCTGGCGCGCTGAAAATCTGGCGCTCGTTCATGACCGATCAATATGCCAAGGCCTTCGCCAAGGCCGGCGGCATCGGGCTCGCGCCCAAGGTTTACGACACGCTGCTCAAGCAGCAGGGCATGGCCAAGCAGGGAACCGGGAAGGTGCAAGCCGACGGGTTGACCACGTCATGAATGCCATCACCACGCAGGCTGAAGCCGAGCGCGCGCTCGACGATCTCGCCGCGCTCATCGAGAAATTGACCGCCGTCATCGAACAAGAAACGGCGCTGGTGCGCGCCGGACAGCTGCGCCGCGCCTGTACGCTTGAAGGCGCAAAAGCGCAGCTCGCATCGCAACTGCACCTGTCGCGCGAGCGGCTGAGGGCAAACGCGGAATTTTTGCTCAAGACCTTGCCCGCGCGCTGTGCCGCGCTTGCCACACTGCAGGACGGTTTTCGGGCCGTGCTGCAGAGGAACATGATCGTGCTGGCGACCGCGCATTCGGTCTCCGAAGGCATCGTGCGGCGGCTGTCGAGCGAGCTTACGCGCCAAGCCTCGCCGCAGATTTACGGCGCGACCGGGCGCGCCGCGGCGCCCAATCCCAGGCACGGGCGACCGCTGGCGGTCAGCCGGACCTTGTAGGGCGTGCCGCCATGGCGCTGAGCTCCCGACACAGGCGCTCGAGCACGCCGTCCCAATCACCGATTGTCGCTTGGCGAAACAGCCGCATGGTCGGATACCAGGGACTCTCGCTGCGGTCGTCCATCCATCGCCAATCCGGCGCGAACGGCAGCAATAGTGCGACGGCCTTGCCGAGCGCGCCGGCGAGATGAGCGACCGACGTATCGACCGCGACCAAAAGATCGAGCATGGCGAGAACCGCGGCGGTATCAGCGAAATCGCGCAATTCCCGACCGAGCGCAGCCACATGATGGTCGCGCAGGATCGCTGCCTCCGCCTCACTGATCTCTTTCTGCACGCTGACAAAGTTTAGGTTGGGCACGGCGAGAATTCTGGCGAATCGATCGAGCCCGATCGAGCGGTTGTGGTCATTCAAATGCGCCTTGCTGCCGGCCCAGCAGATGCCAACCGTGCGCCGGCCATTCTGAGGCATGCGTTCGCGCCACCTCCTGAGCCGGTCGTCGCTCGGCCGCAGGTAAGGAACATTCGCCGGCACTGTGGCAAGCTCTGTCTGAAACGAGAGCGGCAGGCTGAGCAGCGGGGAATAGAAGTCGACGGGCGGCGTCGGCTCGTCATGGTCGAACACGGCCGCAACGCCGGGCACGGCTGCGGCGAGCGCCTTGAGCTCACAAGGCACGTCAAGTATCACCGCGGCGCCAAGCGCGGCGACAAGCGGCGCGTAGCGAAGAAATTGGATCGTGTCGCCGAACCCCTGCTCGGACAGCAAGAGTATGGTCTTGCCGTCGAGCGGCTGGCCGCCAAGCCATAACGGCGCCGCCACTTGCCGCATTTTCGGCGCGCGTTCGGTCCGCAAGCGCCATGCGAAGCCGCGCCAGCCGTGCTTGAAGTCGCCGCGCCGCAGGTGAATGAGTGAGGCGCGATAATGCGCTTCGGCGCAATCCGGCTGAATGGCAATGGCGCTAGCCAAGCCATGCAAAGCATCGTCAAACCGGCGCGCCGCCGCCAGCGCAGTGGCTCTGTTGATGTGCAACTGAACGAGCCGGGGTGCAATTGCGAGCGCCCTGTCGTAACAGGCGATCGCCGCAGCGGGACGTCCCAGGCGAAGATGGAGGCCGCCGCATTCGTTCAGAGCATCGAGCTCATCGGGCTTGGCAGCCAGGACGGCTTCGTGGGCCGCGAGCGCCTGCTCGTGGCGTGAGAGAGCCTTCAGCGCACGGGCGCGATTTTTGAGCGCATGAAGATATCCCGCGCTGATGGCGAGCGCCCTGTCGAAATGCGCAAGGGCCTCTTCATGGCGCGCCAGCGCGGCGAGAATCAGCCCGTAATTGTTGAGCACTTCGGGCGAACGCGGCGCCCGTTTGAGCACCGCGCCGATCAGCTCCAGCGCCTCTGCGTCCCGCATCTGCTGATGACGTAACAATCCGAGCAAATGCAGCGCATCGAAGTCCCCCGGCGCGGCGGCGAGGATGCGCGTGCAGACCGCTTCGGCGTCTGCAAGTTTGCCTTGCTGATAAGAGGCGAAAGCCTGCGCGATGCTCATCCTCGGCTCGGCCGGCGGGCCGCGTCGGCCAGCTCCTGACGCAATTGCCGCAGCGGCGCATCCCAATCGCCGATCGCCGGCTGCCGAAACAGCCGCATGGTCGGATACCAAGGACTGTCGGTGCGATGCAGCAGCCAGCGCCAATCCGGCGCGAACGGCACCAGCAGCGCAACCGGCTTGCCCAGTGCGCCGGCCAGATGCGCGACCGACGTATCGACGGTGACCAACAGATCAAGCATCGCGATCACGGCGGCGGTGTCGGCAAAATCCTCAAACAGCTGACCGAGCTGCACCACGCCACAGTCAGCGAGCAGCGCCGCCTGGGCTTCGCCGACCTCCTTTTGTACGCTGATGAAGTCGACGTCCGGTACGGTGAGCAGCGAGGCGAAGCGTTCCAGCGCAATCGAACGGTTGCGATCGTTCAAATGCATGCTGTTGCCGGCCCATACGATACCCACGCGCATCCTGCCGCTTTGCGGCAGTCGCTCACTCCATCGGTCAATCCGCCCGCGGTATGGCCGCAAATAGGGAATATTGGCCGGTATGGTCGCCAGCTCGGTCGCAAAGGCCAGGGGCAAGCTGAGCAGCGGGCAACACAGGTCGAAATCCGGCAGGGGTTCGCGGTCGGTAACGACATGCGACACGCCGGGGACGGTTGAGGCGATCTCCTTCAGCGGCTTCTGCACGCCGAGGATGACCTTGGCGCCACGCTCGGCGACCAGCGGCGCGTAGCGCATGAAGTTGATCGTGTCGCCCAAGCCCTGTTCCGCAAGCAGCAGCATCGTCTTGCCGCGCGGGTCCTCCGTCCCGCGCCACACCGGCTGCTTCAACTCCCATGGCCGCCAAGTGACGCCTTTCCTGCGCCAGCGGTATTCGTACTGCTTCCAGCCTTCGCGGAAATTGCCCATGCAAAGCCGCGCGACGGCGGCGTTGAAATTGGCTTCGACATGGTCCGGCTCGCATGCAAGCGCCTTGTCATAGCTGACCAGCGCCTCTTGCAGCCGCAACATCGTGCCGAGGGTATTGCCGTAATTGACATGGGCGCAGACGAGCTCCGGATCGAGGCGGAGCGCCGTCTGGTGACAGACCAAAGCTTCCTCTTGCCGATTCAAGAGCGTCAAAGCGACGCCGCGGTCGGTCCAGGCAACGGCGCGATCGGGATCGAGCTCCACCGCCTTGTCGTATTTTGACAGCGCCTCGGCGTAGCGCTTGAGCTTGATCAGCGCATTGCCGCAATTGGTCAAAGCGCCGACATTATCCGGATCGCGGGCGAGCACGCTTTCGAAACTTGTCAATGCTTCATCGAAGCGTTCGAGCTCAAGCAGTGCCGTGCCGCGGTTGGTCTGGATGTCTGCACGGTCGAGCGCCAGCGAAAGTGCTTTGTCATAGCTCTCGAGAGCCTCCTGATAGCGCTCGAGCCTGCCGAGAACGACGCCGCGCGTATTGAGCGTGTCAATATGGTCGGGATCGATCGCCAGCACTTTCTCGCAAGCGGCAAGCGCCTCGCTGTAAGATTTCAGGCCAGCCAGCGCATTGGCCCTGTTGTGCAGGGCAGGCACATGATGCGGATTAAGGGCGAGAACGCGATCATAATATGAGAGGGCCTCGCCGTGCCGTTTCAGGATGAACAGCGTGAGGCCAAGATTGTTGAGTGCATCAATGCGCTGCGGTTCGATTGCGAGCGCGGCTTGATAGCTTGCCCTCGCCTCCTCCAACCGCATCTGCACCATCAACACGTTGCCGCGATTGTAAAGCGCGTCCGCATAGTCCGGTTTGAGCGTGAGCGCGCGATCGCAGCTTTCCAGTGCTTCGCCGGCACGGCCCAGTTTCAGGAGTGTCACGCTGCGATTGCTGAGCAGCTCGGTATCGGTCGGCGCGATGGCCAGGCCTGCGTCGTAAGCGCCGAGCGCCTCGTCGTGGCGGTCGAGCGCCGCCAGCGTGTTGCCGCGGCGGTTGTGCGCCCGCACGTGACGCGGCCGCAGCTTCAGCACCTGATCATAATCCTTAAGCGCCTGCTCGTACCGCCCCAGCGCGGACAGCGTGTTGCCGCGATTATACAGCGCATCGACATGGTCGGGCGCGAGCGCAAGCGCTCGTCCGTAACTGGAGAGCGCTTCGGCATGGCGACCGAGATTCTTCAACGCATTGCCGCGATTGTAGTGCGTGGTTGCGTCCTTGCCGCGCACCGCCAACAGCGTGTCGAAGGCGGCGAGCGCCTCCTCATGGCGCGCGAGCGCGTCGAGGATGACGCCGTAATTGGTCAGCGCATCGGCCGATCCCGGCTGGGCCTTGAGCGCGGCTTCGACCAGGCGCAGCGCCTCGACGGAGCGGCCCTGCTGATGCCGCAGCACGCCGCTTAGGTGCAGCGCTTCGAAATTGCGCGGATCAAGCGCGAGCACGGCCTGATAGATCCGCCCGGCTTCTTCGAGGCGTCCCTGCCGATGCAGCGTCAGGGCTTGATGAATCGAATCTGTCGTTTGCGAGCGCGGCAGCTTTGCGGGATGGCTCATTGCTTGGCGTCACCGGAAGGCACGCGGCCGAACGCAGCAACGCGGCTAATGCTTCGGAAGCGTTGATCCGCCGAACCGTAATCGCGCTGCCCCGAAGCCACCGTCGGACAAGATGGTTAATCAACCGTAACCGCGCGGACGAATACCGAATATTAACCGCGCCGGGGGCATCACTTGGCGATTGCAGGGAACAGCTTCGGCAAGGCAGTCGTGAGCGTCAGCGGCATTTCCTCGTTCCTACAGGGCGCCATCAGCTCCTGGGGTCAGGCGCAAACCTGGAACTCATCCGTGGCGGCAACAGATTCGCTGATCAGCGCCATTGGCACGGCCGAAAGCAATCTCGGCAAAGGCCTGGCTGCGATCGCCAACGGCACCGCCCTGGACCGCGTCAATTCCCAGCTCAAAGCAGGAATAGAGAGTCTGCTCAAGAACTCTTCCTCGGCGACCCAACCCAAAGGTCCGGCCCCGGCCACCGCGACCGGAACGGTACAGGTCACGGCGACAACGCCGCTGGCGAGCCTTGGATTTGTCAACGGCGGCACGATCTATGTCAGTGCCGGCGGCAATACGACGACTTACAGTTCGACCGGCAGCGACACGGTGGGCGACTTGATCAACGCGATCAATATCGGTCTGCCGACCAACGCGCAGGTGACGGCATCCATCAACAGCAAGGGCAATCTGGTTTTCACCAGCAAGAACGAGAAAGATATCATCACGGTCGGCGGTGTCTTCGCCAGAAACATCGGCTTCGGCGTCGGGCACCAGAGCTTTAAGCCGACACCGGGCACGACTGCGCCCGCAAGCACCAAAACGGCCAGCAGCACGTCCAAAAGCAGCGCCAGCAGCTCGTCCAAGAGCGGCGCGGCCGTCCCCTCAGCTTTTGCACTGAACGCGGGCAGCGCCGCCTCCATGCTCGCCGAGTCCGGCGTGAGCGGCAGTCTCGTCAATCTATTGGCCTGATCAGGCCTCCACCGACGGTGATACGAATTGCGACGACAGATCGCCGCAAAACGTCATTGGCCCGACATGCTGCAGCTTGCTGTTGAGATCGGCCCAGATCTCGCCGCCAATATCGAGCCAGCGCTTGCAGAAGGCAAAATCCTCACTGAGATAGGTGCCGTCTTCGGCAATCATGCATTCGAACAGCGCAAAACGATTGTCGCTCGCCTGCGCCGCATCAAGCGAATGGTCACGCTTGAAGCGTAGTCCCGCATAGTGGGCGCACATGCGTTGCAGCGCCTCACGCCGAACCATGAGAAAACCGGTGCCGGCATAGCGGACTTTGATAAAGCCTGCACGCGTCGTCACGGCATCGGGATCGTCCACTTCAAAGACATAATTCAAAGCGGCCGCCGCCGGATCGCGATCGGCCGCGATCGCGCTTTTGACCCTGGCCCAGTCGATCCGCTTGATCGGATAGACCGCGGCGCACATGTCGGCACCGCATTCGATCAGGCGCAGCACCTGCTCCGGCTCGAAGCCGACATCGGCATCGATAAACAGCAAGTGGGTCGCGCACGGATCATCGAGGAACTGCGCGACCAGGCTCGCGCGCGCCCGGGTGATCAGCGCATCACCATCCTTGAACAGAAACTTCAGATTGAAGTCGCTGTAACATCGGACGCGTTTTTGCAGCTTGAGCAGCGAGGCCGCATAGAGCGCGGAAATCTGGCCGCCGAAGCAAGGCGTGGCGATGACAAGATTGACGCGCGGCGCGGCCGGGGCGGTCGGGGGGGCATGGTGGGGCATATGAGCGGCGCCGGTCGCGCCCGTTCTTTCTGGCTGCACGGTTTCGACGACCTTTATTCTTCTCTGCGGATTTGCCGGGAAGCTCGCCGATCTGGAGGGCACAGTCATGCATTATGGTTAATCAATCGCCAACGACCGTGGTGAAGGAGCAATGACTCGCTCCGGAAAATGCCGATAAAAGTGCGGCAACCACGGCATTTTTGCCAAGCTTGTAACCCGCTTTAAATACTTAAGTTGCATCGCGAAATTGGGCCCGAGCAAAAAGGCGCTTTACGCGTCTTTAAGCGAATTGCGGCAAACCTTCGGCGACCGATCAGTCCGATCGGACAACGTACTCGCGCCTACAGGAAGTAGCGCCAGTACGCGCCAGTACGGCCTGTAACCAGAAGGGTAACGCTATGTCTAATGTCACCTTAACCGCGGGTATCCGGGCGAACCTGCTTGCGCTGCAGACGACGTCCGCCGACTTGACCTCCACCCAGGAGGCGCTTGCGACCGGCAAGAAGGTCAACTCCGCTTCTGACAATCCGAGCTCTTACTTCACGTCACAGAACCTGACCCAGACCGCTAATAATCTCAGCAACCTGCTCGATCAGATCGGCCAGGGCTCGCAGACCATTAATGCGGCAACCGACGGCCTGAACGGCCTCACCAGCCTGCTGCAGCAGGCGCTGTCCACCGTGCAACAGGCGCAATCCTCGAACTGGACGGTTGCCGCCTCCACGACCGGCAACGTCAGCCTGAGCTCGAGCGCCAATACCTCGCTCGCCGCCGGCACGCTGACCATCGACGTCGGCTCCTCGACCTACAACGTCTCGATCGCCGCCAGCGCCACGCTGGGCCAGATCGAGACGGCCATCAACAGCACGACCGGGCTGGGCAGCGCGGGCTCGGTGACCGCGACCGACGACGGCTCGGGCCACCTGATCCTGACCTCCAACAATGCGCCGATCGGCTTCACGGTTGTCGCTAACGCCACCTCCGCGGCGCTCGGCGTGACCACCAACTCCACCACCAACAACGTCGCGATCGGCTCGAGCTCGACGCGCACGACGCTGCAGAGCAACTTCAATACGCTGCTCACGCAGATCACGCAGCTCTCCACCGACTCCGGCTACAACGGTGTGAACCTCCTCAACGGCGACAGCCTGACGATCGACTTCAACCCGGCCGGAACCAGCGCGCTGACCATCGCCGGCGTGACCTTCAATGCCTCCGGCCTTGGTCTGGCCGCGGTGTCCGGCTCGGGCGCCACCTCGTTCCAATCGGACAGCGTGCTTTCTGGCCTGGTGACCTCGATCAATACCGCGCTCTCGACCGTGCAGACCCAGGCCGAGACGTTCGGCACCAACGCGTCGACGATCACCACCCGGCAGAGCTTCGAAAACGCGCTGATCAACACGCTGCAGACCGGCGCCGCCAACCTGGTCGTCGCCGACCAGAACGTGGAAAGCGCCAACCTGCTCACCGAGCAGACCCAGCAGCAGCTCGAAATCTCCGCGCTGTCCATCGCCAATGAGGCGAACCAGTCGGTGCTCAAGCTGTTCGGCTAAGTCCACTCCGGTACAGGCCTTTGGTAAGGGCGGCGGGGCGCAAGCTCCGCCGCTTTTCTTTTTGGGCGGGAAGCGATCGACACCCATTTCCGTCGATCCGCATTTGCCATTTCTTTTTTGTTATCAGCCAGTTCACCTGTTGCACCGGACCCCAGGACGGGCCCTTTGGTTAACAAGTATCGATAATGGAATGTTAACAAACGTCCTGTACGAATCCTTAAAGGCAAGGCATTTGATCGGAAGGTATCACTATGTCTGATGTCACCTTAACCGCGGGGATTCGGCAGAATCTGCTGTCGCTGCAGCAAACCTCCGCCGACTTGACCACCACCCAGGAGGCGCTCGCCACCGGGAAGAAGGTCAATTCCGCCGCCGATAATCCAAGTTCTTATTTCACGTCGCAGAATTTGACCCAGACCGCCAATTCGTTGAGCGCGCTGCTTGACCAGATCGGCCAGGGCTCGCAAACCATTGCGGCGGCGACCGACGGCTTGAACGGCCTGACCAGCCTGCTGCAGCAGGCGCTGTCGACCGTGCAGCAGGCGCAGTCCTCGAACTGGACAGTGGCGGCCACCACGACCGGCTCAACTAGCCTGAGCAATACCGCCAATCCCTCGCTCGCCGCCGGCACGCTCACCATCGACGTCGGTTCGTCGACCTACAACGTCACCATTGCCGCCAGCGCTTCGCTGAGCACGATTGAAAACGCCATCAACAGCACCACCGGGCTCGGCAGCGGCGGGGTGGTGAGCGCGACCGATGACGGCTCCGGCCACCTGATCCTGACCTCTAACGAGCCACCGATCGGCTTCACCGTTTCGGCCAATGCCACCTCGGTGGCGCTCGGGCTGACAACCGACTCCACGACCAACAACGTCGCCATCGGATCGAGCGCCACACGCCAGACGCTCCAAGGTAACTTCAACAGCCTGCTCACGCAGATCAATCAGCTCGCCGCGGACGCGAGCTACAACGGCATCAACCTGCTCGCCGGCGACAGCCTGACAATCGACTTCAACCCGACCGGCACCAGCGCGCTGACGATTACCGGCGTGACCTTCAATGCCGCGGGCCTTGGCCTGTCGGCGGCATCCGGCTCGGCCGCGGCCTCGTTTCAGTCGGACACAAAACTGGCCAGCCTGATCGCCTCGATCAACGCCGCGCTTGCGACCGTGCAGAGCCAGGCCGAGACGTTTGGTACCAATGCGTCGACCATCACGACCCGACAGACATTCGAAACGGCGCTGATCAACACGCTGCAGACCGGCGCCACCAATCTGGTCGTGGCCGACCAGAACCAGGAGAGCGCCGATCTGCTCACCGAGCAGACCCAGCAGCAGCTGGAAATCTCCGCGCTATCCATCGCCAATGAAGCAAACCAGTCGGTGCTTAAACTGTTCGGCTAAGTCGGTGCGGCTTCGCGTCAGGCGGCGTGGCGCAAGCCGCGCCGCTTTTTTCTTCAATGGAGCATGATTTTTTCGGAAAGCCGATTCGGAGTTTTCCGGATCGGGCTCTGCGGGACGTCGAGGAATCTGACCTTGCCGCTGAAGATCGAACTCAAGCCCGACGAACGCGTCCTGCTCGGCGACTGTGTCATTACCAATGCCGGCCCGCGCACGCGGCTGTTGATCGAAGGTTCGGTGCCGATTCTGCGCGAAAAGGAAATCATGACCTTGAGCGAAGCCGACACGATGGCCAAGCTCATCTATCTCGCCGTGCAGTTCATCTATGCAGCCAAGCGGCCGAAGGACCACCACGCGCTGTATTTTCGATTGGCGCGCGATTTCGTAAAAGCCGCGCCGGGCGCCAAGCCCTATATCGAAAGCATCAACAACCAAATCTTAACAGGCAATCCCTATAAAGCCTTAAAGGAAGCGCGCAAGCTGATTGCCTACGAAAGGGAAAATCTAAAAATGCACCACGCCACCAAGGCCTACGCGAAGACGGCCGTGGAGACGGCATCTCCCCGTGAGCTTGAGGCGAACCTGCTGCTGCAAGCCGCAGCGAAATTGCAGGCCGTTTACGACAGCTGGAACGACAAAAAGCCGCCCGGGCTCGAGGACGCGCTCCTGTTCAATCGGCGGCTATGGACGATCTTTCTCGACGCGGTGACGAGCGAGAGCAACAAATTGCCGGCCAAGGTTCGTGAAAACATCAGACGGCTCGGCGTCTATATCATGGCTGAGACGTTCTCGCTGATGACCAAGCCGAAGCCGCAGCATCTCACCTCGATCATCAAGATCAATCGCGGCCTTGCCGCCGGTCTGCGCAGCAAATCGTAAGGCGCCGGACGCGGTGCCGTAATTCCTCACCCCTGGATGCGCGCCAGGGTGCGCCTCGAAGGCGCGAGCCGTGCCGGCCGAGGAGCTTGTCTTCGGGCCGGGCGAAAGGTCGGCCGCTTGGCGGCGGGCTGAGCCTAGCTTGTGTAACGAGTTCCCTCACGCCGCCCGCGGCATTTCCAGGCGCAGCCGGCCGCGCAGATGCGGGATCCGATTGACGTCCATCCGTGAGGCCAGCGATCGCATATAGAAGAGCTCCTCTTTCGTGGCGATTGCGAAAGCGGAAAATTCGCGCTGCCCGTCGCGAAGATCGGCGTCCGACAGTGCATCCTCGAACAGATCGAGCCACCCCGAATCCGCAACGTCTCCGTCGGCGCCTTCGTTGAACAGCATCTTTTGCCGGTCGCGAATGCAGATCGGCAACTCGGACGGATAAAGATCGTACAGCGCGCGCAGCGGCGCCTTGCCGATCAGCGCATTGCCCGCGCGCGTCACCAAAGCCGCTGTGTTGAGCGCGCTCGCATGTTCGACGATCGTCTGATCGAGAAATGGCTCGCGAATCTCGAGCTGAAATCGCATCGAGCAGCGGTCGACCCGCTGCAGGTTGGCGCGATGCATCATGGCGAGGCATTGCTGCTGCATGTGCCGACCCGAGCCATCGGATCGCACGAACGCCAGTTCGAGCGGCGTATAGCCTGCGAACAATTCGTCCGCGCCCTCGCCGCAAAGGGCGACGCGGAAGCCGTCCTGATGAATGCGCCGTGACAGCAGATAAGTGTGGAGGCTCGGCCGGATCACGGCGGGTTCGAACGTCTCCACGGTGTCGACAACTCTCGCAACAAGCGGCAGCGTCTTGGCGCTGTGGATCTCAATCTCCACTTCGCGCAGATCGAACCGGGTCTCCTCGGCATAATATTTGGCGTAAAGATAGTCGGGCGACTTGCGCCCCACAGCGATATAGCCGGGCATATCGGGGCAGGTTCGCCGCGCATAGTGCACGATCAGCGTGCTGTCGATGCCGCCTGAGAACAGCGCCGCGACCGGGAGGTTCGGCGGCACGCGCATGCGCACCGCCTGCGACAGAACGCGATCGAGCTCGACCGGCGACCCGGCATTCGCATCGGTTGACACCGGCAGAGCGTAATGGCGGCCGCAGAAATCGCGGGTCAGCATGGAGCCCGGCGGCAGCAGCAGGACATCGCCACTCTGCGTCGCCTGCAAGAGCGGCCTGATCTCCGAGCTAAACAAAAAGCCTTTTTGCGATCGGACCAGATAAAGCGGCTTCACGCCGAAGGGGTCGCGTGCAGCCAGAAACTCGCCTGTGGCGGCGTCGATCGCAACGAAGGCATACATCCCGGACAGGCGCTTGATGCCGGCAGGCCCCCACATACGCAGCGCGTTGGCGACCACTTCGGTGTCGCAACCGGTGTGAAAAGCAACGCCTAGCGCCTCCAGCTCCCGACGCAAATCGACGTGATTGTAGATTTCGCCATTGAACGCGACGAGATAGCGTTCGTCGAACGAGGCCTTGGGCTGCGTGCCATTGGCTGGATCGACAATGCGCAAGCGCCGCGTGCACATCGCGGTATTGTTGCCGATGCGAACCAGCGGATCGGTCACGTCGCCCCGGTGCAACATACCACCGATCAGAGTACGGACCGCCGCCTCGGCGCCATCCCAATCGATGGCAACCGCTATGCCACACATGCCGCCCCCCAGAAGATCAAGCCAGCCAGAATCCGAAGTTTCAACGGGATGTTGACGATCAGGCTAGGTTCGAAGGGTTAACACTTGGTTCCCAACCGCGCCGCCGTCAGGATTTTGTTTACCGTAATACTCTAGAGCTTGCCGCGCTAAGCAGGGCCGGGCGCGGGACGGGCTTCATGGCCGAGATTGCGGGCGACTTCGCTGAGCTGATTTCGGGCGACGAGCTCAAAGCCGCCGCGCTCCGCTACATCGGTGAAATGCGCGCCAAGATCGAGCGCGATCAAAATGGCTTGCACAGCGTTTTCGACAGCTGGTTCACCCGCGTACTCGGTCAACTGATTCAGTTTGATCCGACCCGCGCCTGGGAAGACAGCGTGCGCGAAAGGGTCATCCGCGCGCCGGCGCAATTCGGCGGTCTGCAATGGGACCTGCACCGCCTGCGGCAGTTTCTCGATCGTTGGCGGCAGGGTCGTTTCGTCGATTATGCGCGGCGCGAGCAGTCTGGCACGCATTATCACCCGCGCTTTGGCACCGAGTTCGGCGCCGACGTGCTGCTCACGTGCCAGGGCGCACCGTCACTCATGCGCTGGCGCGGCATACCGCTGATGAAGAATGTTTTCGATTTCGCGATGTATCCGATGCTGATTGGCGAGCTGCGCCCGCACACCATCATCGAGATCGGGTCCGGCCTCGGTGCGAGCGCGCTGTGGTTCGCCGACCATCTCGTCATGAACGGCATAGACGGGCATGTCCATTCGGTCGATCGGGTCCGCGCCGAAGCGGCGCATCCGCACGTCACGTTCCATCAGGGCGACTGCGCCGACCCGGCGCGCCTGTTCGAGCCCGGCCTCCTGCAGGCGGCGCCGCATCCTTGGCTCGTGATCGAGGATGCGCATCATAACGTGGCCGGCGTGATTGAGCACTTCCACACTTTTCTTGAGCCCGGTGATTATCTGATCGTCGAGGACAGCGACATCAAGCGCGAAGCGCTGCGCGGCTTTGTCGGCGCGCATCCGGGCGATTATCTGGTCGATACGCGATACACCGACAATTTCGGCCGCAATGCCACCTGTGCCGCCGATGCGATCTTTGTCAGAATGGAAGAACCGGATGGCGAATAGCGACTTATGTTCGCCCCATTTGCTATTTGCTATTCACCATTCGTTATTCGCCCAACTGACTTCTCGCTATTGTCTATCCCGCAACCGGCGCGAGATAGTTGACCAGGCTGAGCTGTGCCAGCCGCGCTGTCACCGACATCGACGCCGAGAGGCTGTTCTGCAGGGTCAGGATCTGCTCGCCGATCTGGGTCTGGTTGATACCGTCCACATTATCCAAGATGTTGCTCAGCGTGGTCTGCGTTTGCGTATTGAGCGTGGTGGCATTGCTTACTTTCTTCTGCGCATCGGCGAGATCAGATTGCATGTCGTTGATCGATTGCGAACCCGACGACGGCGTCAGATTGGCGTAGACCTTCGCGGTCAGCGCCTGGTAACTCGCTTTGGCGTTGGAATTGCTGGACGAGTAGGTCGTCGCCGCAAGCACCGCGATGTTCTTGACCAGAGTCGTCATCGCCTGCTCGTTGGCACGCATGCCATAGTCAACGGTCAGCCCGGGACCGATCTGGGCCGCCTGCGTCTGCCGCGCCGGCGTCGTGCCGTTCTCGCCGGTATACCAGATCACGGTATTGGCCGATGTGCCGTTGGTCAGCGACGTCGCCGCGGCATAATTGTTGCCGGCGCCGGGGACGACGATCTGCGGCGGATCCGAAAAGAAATTATTGCCGGCTTCGATCGCCGAGGCCGCCGGCAGCGCCGTCTGCGCCAGATTGGCAATGGCGCCAGTGAGCGCATTCTGCAAATTGGCCGCCGTCGCAGCCGGTGTCGCACCGATGCTGAACTGATCCGTCCCCGGCGTCGACGACGAGGTCGCCTGCAGCGCAATATTCTGGGTGGTGCCGTCGGGTAGCGTGAGCTGAAAGTTGATCGTCTCGCCGTCATTCGGATTCGAGCCAAGCGCGACCGAGATCGAGGGCGGCGAGCCGGATGGGCCGCTGACGACCGCGCCCGACAAGCCCGAACTGACGCCGGTGAGCTGAAAGCCGAACGGCGTGCCATCCTGGCTGAGTGTCACGGTGGCGCCCGACGTCGACGTGCTCAGGCGGCCCATTCCGGCCGTCCCGAGATCGGCCTGCTCGCGCTCCGAGATGAGCTGCATCAGGCCGGCCTGTGCGCCGGTGCCGTTGAGCAGGGTGCTGGCGTTCACCACCGATTGCTGATTCACCCCGCTGCCCGAGAAGATGTAGTTGCTGCCGACCTGCGTGTTGAGCAGCGACAGGATCTGATCGAGATAGCTTTCCACAGTCGATTGGGTCTGTGTCTGGCCGCTGGAGTTGAGCGAAAAGCCCGGCGGGTCGGCGATCAATGACTGCACCGTGCCGCTCGCATTCGCAATCTGACTGAGCACCGTCTGGGCGACGTTCAGCGTCGTGCTGACGGTCGTGGTCGTCGCGCTATAGCCGTCGATGGCCGCGAGCTGTGCGTTAAGTGCAACCGACAGGCCGGCTTGCGACTGCAGCCCGGAATAGGTCTGGGCCGCCTTGCCGGTGCCGAGCTGTTCGGCGAGCGTATTGAGCTCGTTCATCATATTGGTCTGCGCCATGATTGTGGCCGCAGTCACCGAGCCGGGTCCGGTAATGCTCATGGCAAGCCTATCAGCCTATCTGCAGCAGCGTCTGCATCATGCTCTGAACCGTCGACATCACGCGGGCATTGGCCGCATAAGCGTTTTGCAGCGCGATCAGGTTCGACATTTCGGTATCGATATTGACACCCGACTGTTCGTTGAAGCGCTGCTGCAAGGCGGTGACGACCGTGTCCTGCCCCTGCTGCAGATTGGTCGCCGCATTCGCGGCTTGCGCCTGCACGGTAACGACCTGGCTCAGATATTGCCCGAGTGTGCCGCTATAAGGCGATTGCGCTGAGCCGATGCCTGTTGTCGGCGAGAAGCTCAGCGCCGCGGTGGTCATTTGGCTCAGCATGAAATTCGGGCGCGTCGCGTCGCCGGCGGGCGTATTCGCCGCATAGGCGACGAGGCTGCCGGGCGCATTGACGACCGCGCTGTTGACGCTGATGCGGCCCGCGAGCCCAGTGGTCTGCGTGCCGGTTGCGGTTAGCGCGCCGGTGATCGGCTGACTGCCATCCACGAACAACTGGAACTGCGGGCTGCCGCTGGTAAGCGATGTCACCGTGGCTGTCGCCGACAGCGAATTGACGACGTTGCCGCTGCCATTGGCATTGACCACCTGCAGTGTCGTGCCGCCGGTATTGGCGAATTGCAGATTCGAGCCGAATGCGAGGTTCAGCTGCGATACTACCGAATTCACGCCGCCGGAAAAATCGATGCCGATGATTGTATTGTCCGGATTGGATGCCGACTTTTGCTGTGGCAGCGAGGTCCCGGGCGGGATATCCACGACCGTGATCGTGTGCTGCACATTGCCGCTGTCGCTATAGCTGAACTGAACCGTATTGCCGGGCGATAGGCCGCCGATATCGACGCTAAACCCGGTCAGGCCTCCAGGCGCGGTCGATGGGGTACCGTTCACGGTCTTATTCGACAGCGCCTGCGACATCTGATTGGCGAAGTCGTCGAGCTGCGCCTGCGCCTGCGGCAAGATGGTATCGCGCATCTGCAGATAGGCGCCGATCCGGCCCGACTGAATGGCGCCATCGGCGATCATGTCGGTGGTGGCACCGCTCGGCGACGTCAACGTGATCGTGCCGGCGCCATCCTGACTCGGATTGGCGCTCCATAGCGACGTCGCCGACAGGGTGCCGGCATTGTCGAACGATATCTGTGAGGCTTGATTATTGCTGACGAGTTGCAGTCCGGTGCTGGTAAATATCGAAATCTGATTGTTCTGGTCATGCACCACATTGACATTCATCAACTGGGTGAGCTGCGTAATGTCCTGGTCGCGCTGATCCTCAAGCGAAGCCGCCGTGCTGTCGGGATTGGAGCCTGTACCCTCGAGTCTGCCGTTGATTTGCGCGATTTCCTGCAATAGGCCGTTGGCGGTCTGCACGTCGCTGGCGATGCCCGCCTCAGCTTGCGTGCGCAGCTGCTGGATGCCGGATGTCATCGCGTTGAGATTTTGTGCCAGTGCCTGTGCCGCGCTGATGACAGCCGTTTGATTGGAATACGAGCTCGGGCTTGTCGACAGCGACTGCAGCGCCGTCGTGAAGTTGTTGAAATTCGCGTCGAACGAGGTCGAACTGCCCGGCGCGCCGTAAATCGCCTGCAATTGCTGATAAAGCTGCGCGACCGTGTCGGCATAGGAGCCGCCCGACGTCTCGGTCCACAACTGGCCTTGTAACAAGGTGTTGAGGTTGCGGTTGATGCCGGTCGTGTCGACGCTGGTTCCGGTATTGCCGGCGGTGCCCAGTTCGGCTTGCTTGAGGCTCTCCTCGACATAGCCGGGCGTGTTCGCATTGGCGACATTGCCAGCGATGACCGACAGGCCTTGCTGCGTGACGTTGATGCCCGCCAATGCGGCTGACAGCGCCTGATTAACGCCCATAACTAACGCCTATGGCTGCGGCAATCCATGCGGCTTGCCGCTGCCGCGACAGCGGCAAGCCTCCTCATTACTGGATGACCGTGAGCAAGCTCTGGATCATCTGGTTGGACGTCGTCATGACGCGGGCATTCGCCGAATAAGCCTGCTGCGCCACGATGAGCTGGCTGAACTGCGTGGCGATGTCGACATTCGACGATTCCAGCGAGCTGCCTTCGATGCTGCCGGTTGCCGAGTAGTTTGGCGGGCCTGATTCCGGCGTCGCCGCATAGGCGCCGCCGTTGAGCGCCTGCAAGGCATCGGCGCCGTTGAACGACGCCAGCGTGACCTCGGCGAGTGGTATGGTTTTGCCGTTGGTGAAATTGCCGACCACGCGATTCTGGCTGTCGACCGAGACCGATTGCAGCGAGCCCGCGGCATAGCCGTTCTGCTGCAGGTTATTGACCTGCACCGAACCGCTGGTGCTGGCGAACTGTGTCAGACCATCCGTGCCGATCTGCAACTGCACATTGCCCAGATTGTCGCCGTTTACCGTCAGCCCCGGAATGGTGAGGCTCGTAATCTGCGGCGACATTTCACCACTCGAATTGAAGGAGAAGGTCGTGCCGACATTGGTCCAGGCCGAATTGGTGCCGGTCGCCGCCGAATTGCTCTGATAGAATAATTGCCAGGTGCTGCCGCTCGACGAGCTCGATATTTGGGCCCACCGGAACTGCACATTGACCGGATTGCCCACCGAGTCGTAGGCGGTGATCGAGCCGCCGTCGACCGATTCAGAATCGAACGTGGAGACGTCATTGGCGATCACGGTCCCGTTGGCCGGCAGCGCCGTCAAATTCGTGAGCCCGAATTTCGAAGTCGAAACGCTACCACCGATTTGAATGCTGTTCGAGGAGCTGGTCGCAGTGATTGTGATATTGCCGGTGGCGTCCACCGTCGCGGTGTAGAGATTGCCACTGGCGGCCGCCGCGTTGTTGAGCGCAGTTTGCAGTTGGGCGAGCGTGGCAACCTGACCCGCTCCGGTACCAAAGGTGATCACCTGGGTATTGGTGCCGCCGATGGGCACCGTGATGGTCAGGGTCTGACCCTGCGATACCGCATTCTGGGTGAGAAGGTTTACCGGCTTGAATGACGTGTTGCCGCTGCCGAAGCCGAGATCTGTTGCGTCCGCTCCGGCCCCGTTCGTGGTCGAAGTCGAACTGATGGAGATGGTGTCGACGTCATTGGTGCCTTTGATGACGAGATTGCCATTCGACAGCGAAGCGGAGGCTGCGGCTGAACCGCCGTTGATGGCAGTCATCAGATCGCCGATGTTGGGCGAGGTCGGCGGCGGACCGCCTGAAGGCGCAGGTACGGTATATGTCGTCGTGTTGGTGCCGTCGCTGACCGAAATGGTATCGCCCTGAAGGATACCGAGACTGGAGAGCAGCGTTGCGCTCGTGAGCGAGCCGACCGTACCGGTGCCGGTTGCCGGAGCGTCCGCTTTGAGGCTCGCGCCGCTGCCTTGGATTTCCGCATTGGCCGGCGCGCCGGCGATGGGATTGGCCTCGAAGTTGGCCGGATTGATGACGCCGGATTTGGGCGTTGCCGGCAAGTTGGCCTGGTAATTGATCGACGTCGTCGCCACCGCCGGAATGAAATTGTTGTTGAACTGCAGAACCTGCGGCACGCTGCCGAGCGGGTTTCCAGTGGTTGCGTCGACCGGAATGCCCATCAGATAATAGCCGGCGCTGTTGACCAGGTTACCGTTGCTGTTCATCGTGAAATCGCCGGCACGCGTGTAGTCGTTGATGCCGGAGAAGGTCGGCTGGTTGTCGACAAAGCCGGTCGGCTTGGCAACCACGAAGAAGCCGTTGCCGTTGATCGCCATATCGGTCGAGACCTGGGTGCTGGTGATCGACCCTTGCACCGTATTGGTCGCGACCGAACTTGCGGTCACGCCGTCCGGGCTCTGCTGGTTCAGCGCCGCCTGCGAGACCAGATCCTGAAACGCCGTGTTGGTCTCTTTGTAGCCGGTGGTCTGGGAGTTGGCGATATTGCCGGAAATGTTCTGCAGCGCAAACGACTGAGCCTGTAGACCGGCCACCGCGGTGGTCAACGCATCGAAAATACCCATGACTTGTCTCCAACTCGCTCTCAACGCGACGGCGGCAAGCCAAGGCACAGGCAGCCGCACCCGCCGCTCTTGGAGCAAGCGGCGTGCCATGAAATTTACCATGCATTTTCAGTTGCTTAGGTCAAGAACGCTGCAGTCGCGCCGGAGCACTTATGCCGGTCCGCGGCAAAAATTGCCGGGGACCTCGGCCGCATATCAGCAAGTAATGTCCGCCTTGTGAGCGGCGCGAGCCAATGCTTATTGTGCAACAAACGATAGAGGGTACTTATGCGTTTTGAAGGCACCAGCGCCTATGTCGCCACCGATGATCTGAAGGTCGCGGTCAATGCCGCGATCGCGCTCGAGCGGCCGCTTTTGGTCAAAGGCGAGCCGGGCACCGGCAAGACGGTGCTCGCGATCGAGATCGCCAAGGCGCTTTCCGCGCCACTGATCGAGTGGCACATCAAGTCGACCACCAAGGCGATGCAGGGTCTCTACGAATATGACGCAGTCACGCGGCTGCGCGACAGCCAATTGGGCGACGCGCGCGTCAAGGACATTCGCAACTACATCAAGCGCGGCAAATTGTGGGATGCCTTTGTCGCCGACGAACGTCCGGTTCTGCTCATCGACGAGATCGACAAGGCTGACATCGAATTCCCCAACGATCTGTTGCAGGAGCTCGATCGCATGGAGTTCTTCGTCTATGAGACCGGCGAGACCATCCGTGCGCGCCGCCGCCCGATCGTCGTCATCACCTCGAACAACGAGAAGGAATTGCCCGACGCCTTTCTGCGCCGCTGCTTCTTTCACTACATCCGCTTTCCCGATCCCGACACCATGCGCGCCATTGTCGAGGTGCATTTTCCCGGCATCAAGCATCGCCTGGTCGCCGAGGCGCTGAAACTGTTCTACGGGATTCGCGACGTTCCGGGCATGAAGAAGAAACCCTCGACCTCCGAACTGCTCGACTGGCTGAAACTGCTCATGGTCGAGGATATTTCACCGGAGATTTTACGCGAGCGCGATCCCAAGCGGCTCATTCCACCGCTGCACGGCGCGCTGATCAAGAACGAGCAGGACGTCCACCTGTTCGAGCGTCTTGCCTTCATGGCGCGACGCGAGGGGCGTTAGATGTGAGCGTCCCAATATCTTCCGCTTATTCCCGCGCAGACGGGATCAAGCTCTTTCCGGAGGCGCAGCTTCCGGGTCCCCGCTCGCGCGACGCCTGCGCGGGGAGCAGAAGCGAATGAACTTCGCTCACCACAGCGGATGCATGGCAAACGAATAGGTCGCGCCGAGGCCAAAAGTCCATTGATCCGGCGAGCCGCGCTGGGTGACGAGCGGCGAATTGGCGGCCGAATCGGTGAGTCGCTCGAACTCGACAAAGCCATGCGCCGCCCATTGATTGCCGAAAAATTCTTCGAGCTGGGTGCCGACGCCGTAGGAGTAAAGACCGCCGGAAGCATGATAGACCGGCAATGGCGGCAACCCGGCGGCCGTTGAGCCGACCGACTGCGCCTGCGTGATGCCGAAATACGGGTTGATCGCAGGCGCGGATTCAACGGTGATGCGTGGTCCGGCCGACCAGCGAAACTGCCCGAACGGAATGACGGCATCGACAAAACCGTCGCCGGTGACACCGCCCGCGCCGCCAAAACCTTGCCGCAGTTCGCCGCGCAGCCGCAGCCAGTCGATTGGCCAGTATTCGGCAAAGCCGCCAGCTTGGACTGTGGTGTTGACATTGCCAAGACCGTTGAGCGCGGTGTAGCGCGACGCGTTGCGCTCCCAGATGACATTGACCGCAGGCCCGAACTTGAACGGCCCGACGTCAACAGCGTCGAAGCCAAAACTGTCGCGCGGGCCGAAATACGGCGGCTGCTCGCCGGATCTGCGCACGCTGAACAGCGGCAATCCGCCCAGTCTGAGCTTATTATCGGGCGCCCCCGCCCAGGCCGGGCCGATGCGACCCTCGAGTCCGATGGTGACAATCCAATCCGGCACCACGGGTGCCGCCGCGACAGGCGCAGGTGCCGCTTGCGGCAGATCGGCCGCCGCAGCCATGCCCGGAATGACAAGCCCGGACGCCACCAGCATGCACCGAACAAGAATGCTCACTTGACCCCGCCCCGTCCGCGAACCCGCATCCCTTGCTTGCACTCTAGCGCAAGAAAGGGAGCACAAGAAAGGGAGCACAAGAAAGGCCACAGCGCGGCGACGCGGATTAAGCGCATCACCGGCATTCAGGCGCCGGCTTGCTCCGAATCTCCCGGTGCTGCAGCCGAATCGGCGGCTTCTTGGTGGCAGGGCGCTGCGTGCTCCGCTGTTTCAGCCTCGTGTGCCGGAGTAAGCGCTCGGCGACGCGCGGCCTCGCGAGCCTTGGCACGGCGTTCCGCGGTCGCCGACTTGAGTCGCTTAATGAAGCCGCGCACTTGCATGGCCGCGCGCCCGAACACGCCGCCCGCCCAAACCAGTTCAAACGGCGTGAACTGCCGCCAGGTCAAATCGCCGTCGACGATTGCGCGCGCGATGATATTGCCGGCCATGGCAGTCGTGTTGAGGCCGTGTCCGCCAAAACCGCTCGCCAGCCAGACGCCCGGCCCGAGTTCGCCGATCTGCGGCATGCGATGGATGGTCAGACCGAGCGTGCCGGCCCAGGCATAATCGACCGCAACATCGCCGAGCTGCGGATAAGTCACCTTGATGTCGCCGGTGAGCGCTTTGACGTAACGGCGGGGATCGCGCGGCCACGTAGTGGCCCGTCCCGAAAGCATCAGACGATCACCCCCGACTACACGATAATGATTGTCGGCATGATCGCTGTCGCTGATGCCGCCGGCGTAGCCGACGGCTTGCGCGAGCCGCTCGCCGAGCGGCGCCGTGGTGATGACATAGGTCGTCACCGGCAGGAGCGTTCCGGCCACGCGCGGCATCAGCCCGTTGAGCGCGACATTGCCGCACAACACGACGTGATCGGCGCGCAGCCGTCCGCCCGGCGTCACGATGCGTTTGCGCACACCGCTCGGGTCGATGGAGAGCGCCGGCGTATCCTCGAAAATGCGCGCGCCGTCGCGCTCCGCAGCTGCGGCAAGCGCAAGCGCGTAGTTCAGCGGATGGATGGTGAAGGCGCGCAGATAATTGATGGCATAGAAATAACGCTCGCTGCGCAGCACACTGCGGACGCGCTCAGTTGACCAGCCTTCGATCTCGCAGCCAAGCTCGCCCAGCAAGGCCACGTAGTTGACGAAATCGTCGCTGTTGTCGGTCTTTGACACATAGAGCCAGCCGTTCTGCGGATCGATTCCGGGCGCGCTGCTTGCCATTTCGCGTACATAATCGAGTCCGGCTTGCGCCAGCGCCCACAGGCTCTTGGCGCGCTCGAAACCGACCCGTTCCACCAGCTTATCGGCATCGGCGCCAAAGCCTGGCAGCACGAAACCGGTGTTGCGGCCTGACGCGCTCCCGGCAAGGCGGCCGGCTTCGAGCAGCACAACGGACCAGCCGCGACCGGCAATTTCGCGCGCCGTGGTCAGGCCCGCGAGCCCGCCGCCGATGATGCAGACTTCGACATCAAGATCGAATGCCAGCGCCGGCCGCGGCGACGCATCGACTTTGGTCGCCGCATACCAGGTATTGCCGTATGCCGCCGTCGTTTGGTCGTCGGTCATCGATTGTGGTTTCCTGGCCGAGCCGCCGCCGTTGTTGCCGCGCGGTTTGTAGGAAATTTGGGCCGTTCAGGCCAGTGCTGCGACTTCGCGGCTGCAGGCTGGACAGGTGGCGCCTGGACGGCGACATTAACGGCATGCTCCGATTAATGCTGTTGCGCCACGCCAAGACCGAGCGCGCCGAGCCGGGCCAGCGTGATCGCGACCGCAAGCTGACCAAGCGCGGTCGCAAAGACGCGCCGGCGATCGGCGCCTATATGGCGCACCACCGTCTTGTGCCGGATTTGGCGCTGGTCTCGCCCGCTGCCCGCGCGCAGGAAACCTGGGCCCTGGTCATTCCCGCATTCGTCAAAGCGCCGAAGGCGGTGATGGACGAGCGCATTTACAATGCCACGCCCGCGCAGCTCATTGCCATCATCAAGGAGAGGCGCCCGGCAAAGTCGCTGCTCCTGATCGGCCACAATCCGAGTTTTCACGAACTCACCAATCAGCTGATCGCGTCAGGCGATATCGATCTGCGCGAGCAACTCAAAGAAAACCTGCCGACCTCGGGTCTGGTGGTCATCGACCTGCCGATCGACGACTGGCCGCAGTTGCATGTGCATGCCGGACGCCTCGAGCGTTTTGTGACACCGCGCCTGCTGGCCGAAGCGACCGAGTGACTGTCAGCCTCATTGCGAGAAGCCAAAGGGTCCGCGCGAAGCGCGCGGCCCGAGGACCGCGACCAAGCAGATCCCCCTCGGCACCGCGGACTGATTGCTTTGCTCGCAGTGACGGTTCAACCTAGTCCGCCAGCGCCGCCATAATCCGCGCCCAGCTGCGGATGCCCTTATGGAAGCAGCGCAGATCGTATTTCTCGTTCGGCGAATGCACGCGATCGTCGTCGAGCGCGAAGCCGACCAACAGCGTATCCATGCCGAGAACGGTCTTGAAATCGCTAACGATCGGGATCGAGCCGCCGGCGCCGACTGTCACCGCCTTCCTGCCCCACTCCTCGGCGAGCGCGGCGCGTGCCTTGTTCAGCGCCGGATTGTCGAAGGCGACCTCGAAAGCCGGGTTGCAGCCAAAATTGCCGAATTCGACCGTGCAATCGGCCGGCAGCCGCGCGCGTACAAAATCGCGGAACGCCGCGCGGATTTTTTCCGGGCTCTGTGCGCCGACCAGACGGAACGACACTTTGGCGCTGGCTTTGCCCGGGATCACGGTCTTGGCGCCCTCGCCCGTATAGCCGCCGATAATGCCATTGACCTCCGCCGTCGGCCGCGTCGCGATCTGCTCAATCAGCATGCGACCGCGCTCGCCCGCCGGCTCCTTCAGCCCTACCGGCTTGAGGAATTTCTCGGGCGTCAGCCCGAGGCCGGAAAGGTCCGCTTTGATGTCATCCGGCAATTCATGCACACCGTCATAAAAGCCCGGGATTGCGACCGAGCCGTCCGGCTTGTGCAGCGCCGAGAGAATATCGGCCAGCACATGGATCGGATTGCGCGCGGCGCCGCCGAACAGGCCTGAATGCAGATCGCGGTCGGCGCAGGTGAGCCGCACCTCTTCATAGACGAGCCCGCGCAACGAGGTCGTGATCGAGGGCGTCTGTGCATCCCACATGCCGGTGTCGCAGACCAGCGCCAGATCGCGCTTGAGCTCTTGCGCATTGTCACGCACGAAGCCGAACAGATGTCTCGAGCCGCACTCCTCCTCGCCTTCGATCATCATCGTGACGTCCAGCGGGATTTTTCCGGTCACGGCTTTGAACGCCCGGCAGGCCTCGATGAAGGTCATCGCCTGGCCTTTGTCGTCGCAGGCGCCGCGCGCGACAATGATCTTTCGCCCGTCCTCGATGGTCTCGATCCTGGGCTCGAATGGCGGCGACTTCCAAAGATCAAGCGGATCGACCGGCTGCACATCGTAATGACCGTAGAACAGCACACGTGGCGCCCCGCCGTTGCCGGCCTTTTCGGTACTTTTGCCGATCACAACGGGATGACCCTCGGTCGGCCGCACGCTGGTCTCAAAGCCGAGGCCCGCAAGGTCGTTGGCGACATGTTCGGCCGCCTTGCGGCATTGCGGCGCATAAGCCGGATCGGTCGATACCGACTGAATGCGCAATAGCGCGAACAGTCGATCGAGGCTTGCGTCGAGATCGCGGTCGATGCGATCGAGCACCGCAGGCAGAGCTTGCAAGGCTGTCATGATGTCACCGTCTTAATACGCCGCCGAGGGCGCCGCGCACGACCGCTTTGCCGATATTGCCCGCGGTTCGGCTGCCAGCCGATTTGGAGAACTCCGAGGCCACTTGCGTGGCGACGCCGGCGACGACCGCGCGCGCGACATTGCGCGCGATCTGCTGCGAGGTCGTGAGCGTTTGGCCGCGCGGACGGCCGATGCCGAATAGGCCCTTGAACCATTGCCCGACGCGATGGAAGAATCCGATATGAGCGGGCGCCTGGGCAGGCGCCGCGCCGCCGTCGCCCGACGCTCCCGGCGTGCCGTCGGCGGGCGCGGGCAGGCTGCCGCCTTCGGCCAAGCGCTTGCGCAAAATCTCAAAGGCTGAATTCGGATCGACCGCGGTGTCGTATTTGCCCTTGAACGGGCTTTTGTCGATCACCGCTTTGCGCTCGTCATCGGTCACCGGGCCGATCCGCGCCGAGGGCGGGCGGATCATGGTTCGATCGACCATCGATGGCGTGCCCGAACCTTCCAGAAACGATACCAGCGCTTCGCCCTTGGCCAATTGGGTAATGACCTGCGCCGTATTGAGCTTTGGATTCGGGCGAAACGTGTCGGCCGCGGCCTTGACCGCCTTCTGATCGGCCGGCGTGAACGCGCGCAAGGCGTGTTGGACACGGTTGCCGAGCTGGGCCAGCACGCTGTTCGGGACGTCGGCGGGGTTCTGGGTGACGAAATAGACGCCCACGCCTTTGGATCGGATCAGACGCACCACCTGCTCGACCTTCTCAAGCAGTTCCTTGGGCGCCTCATTGAACAGAAGATGCGCCTCATCGAAGAAGAAGACGAGTTTTGGCTTGGGCGGATCGCCGACTTCCGGCAGCTTCTCAAACAGTTCGGATAGAAGCCACAGCAGAAAGGTTGCATAGAGCCTCGGGCTTGCCATCAGCTTGTCGGCCGCGAGCACATTGATCATGCCGCGACCGCTGCCCGCATCGGTCCTTATCAGATCGTCGATGTCGAGTTGCGGCGCGCCGAAGAATTTCGTGCCTCCCTGGTTTTCCAGCACCAGAAGCTGCCGCTGCACCGCACCCACGGCATTGACCGCAACATTGCCGTACCTGGCGCTGATCTCCCTCGAGTTCTTTGCCAGATAGGATAAAAGCTCGCGCAGATCTTTCAGATCGATCAGGCCCGACCCGCCAGCGGCCCGCAGCTCTGGATCATCGTCGGCATAGCGAAACGCAATATTGACGACGCCTTCCTGCACGTCGTTGAGATTGAGCATCCGCGACACCAGAAGCGGCCCCATCTCGAACACGGTGGCGCGGATCGGATGGCCTTTCTCCCCAAACAGATCCCAGAATACGACCGGATACTGGTCCGGCGCATAAGCGAAGCCCAAGTCGCTGGCACGCTTGACGAACTCAGGCTTGGCCGCCCCGCGCGCGGCGATGCCCGAGAGATCGCCCTTGATGTCTGCGGCGAAGACAGCAACGCCGGCGCGCGATAGGCCCTCGGCCAGCACCTGCAGCGTCACCGTCTTGCCGGTTCCGGTCGCGCCGGTGACAAGGCCGTGACGATTGGCGAACCCCAAGGACAGAAATTCGTCACGTTCTCCCCTGCCGACGAAAATTTCACTGCCGCGATCAGGCGCCGTCATGGGATGTGTTCCTTCGTCGCCGCTCTCGGGTCCAATTCTATAATCCGCGCCCGCGATCGTTTCCACCGGGTGCAAGCCACCGGATTCTCAGGCAAGCGGTGGTGATTTGCGTTGCAACTTTGTCACGCTCCGCCACGTTCCGGCCCGAGAAGGCTCACCAAATTGGCGGATTCATTGACTCGGCCTGCTCACGCCGCATTATGGCAGGAACCTGCCGACAGTGCGGGGGCTGGCGAGGGGCAAATGGACGAACTGATCGCGCGTCTCGTCGCCGAGATCGGGATCGATCAATCGACAGCGGAGAAGGCCGTCGGGATCATTCTCGATTTTCTGGTCAAGGAAGGGCCGGCTGACAAGATTCAGCCGCTCCTGGCCAAGCTCCCTGGAGCCGAAGCTTTGATTGCAAAGGCCGCCGGTGAAGGCGGCGGTGGTGGCATTGCGGGAATGGCGGGCGGAATGATGGGCGGCGTCATGGGCGCGGGCATGCGCATGATGTCGGCGGGCTTGAATATGGGACAGGTGCAGAGCGTCGCGCGGGCGGTGTTGGCCTATACGCGCGAGAAGGTCGGCGAAGACGCGGTCGGCGAGATCGTCGCGGCAATTCCCGGTCTCTCACAGTTCGTTTGAGTACCACGTGATCGTGCATCGCGTATTGCCGGGGTGGTGAGAGGGTTTTATGGGGTATCCCATTACCGAGATTCAGGGGATCGGAATGGACATTGCCGCGATCCTCAGGTCGGATGGGATTCGCACGACAGTTGCCTTGTTGCATTCGGCGAAAACGCCAAAACAGCGGCTGAAGATCGCGACCAAGACCGGCGCGCCGGAAAAAGCCGTGCTCGACTGGGTGACCGCCGCCGATCGCATGCGGGTCAAAGGCGTCGGCTGGGAGTATTCCGAACTCTTGCGCGCGGCCGGCGTGCGCACCGTGAACGAATTGCGCTATCGCAATCCGCAAAAGCTCGCCAGCGCCATGGCGGAGATCAATGCCAAGCGCAAACTGGTGCGGGTTCTGCCGTCGGTGGGTACGGTGACGCGCTGGATCGAGGCGGCCAAGAAGCTGCCGCCGGTGATTTGTTATTGAACGAAAGCTCAAGCCCGGTCGGGCGGCGGAATCAAAAGGCGCGGTCCATAACAAGCACATCGAGGGCCGCTATCTGCCGCGGCAAGCAGGCCCTTATGTTGCACGGCTGGCGGCGGCGCAGCGAAAAATTCAAGTCAAGGATGGGCCAAGCACCGCCTGCGGCGGCGGCCGCCTCGCGGCCGTCCTTGAGTTGAATTTCTCACTGCGCTGCAATGCGATGGTGGTGTCCGTATCGGCGTGGCCGAGAGCACCCCGCTTGACTCCCTCCCAATGAGCGCGCAAAGCGACGACCGAAATTCAGCCGCAAGGACGGCTGAAACACATGGCCTCATTTGAAACACATGGCCTCATCCATGGCTCATCCGGCCGCCGCAGGCGCACCACAACGCACAGTTTCCGCGCCAAGCGCGGCGCCGGCCGGTGGCGTGCTGGCGCAGCTCCTCGGCAAGGGCCGGCCCTTGGTCATGGGCATTCTCAATGTGACGCCGGATTCGTTCTCCGACGGCGGCCGCTTTTTCGACCCGGCCGCGGCGATCGAGCACGCGCGCCGTCTCGCCGCCGAAGGCGCCGACATTATAGATGTGGGCGCGGAGTCCACCCGTCCCTATGGCGGCATGCGTCCGGTGCCGCTTGAGGAAGAGCGCGCGCGGCTCGAACCGATCCTATCAGCGGTCGCCGCCATCGGCATTCCCGTCTCCATCGACACGCAGAAAGCAGCCCTCGCCGCCTGGGCGCTCGACGCCGGCGCCGCGATCGTCAACGACGTGTGGGGCCTGCAGCGCGATCCGGACATGGCGCGCGTCGTTGCCGAATACGGCGCCCCGATCATCATCATGCACAATCGAGACAGCGCCGATCCGTCGATCGACATTATTACCGATGTCTCGGAGTTCTTCTCGCGTTCACTGGAGATTGCCTGGAGCGCCGGCATTGCGCATGAGCGCATCGTGCTCGATCCCGGCATCGGCTTCGGCAAGACTGCGGAACAGAGCCTCGCCTGCTTAGCGCAGCTCCGCACCTGGAAGAGCTTTGACGCCCCGCTCCTGGTCGGCGCTTCGCGCAAGCGTTTCATCAATGCGGTCGTGCCGTCGGAGCCGATGGAGCGCCTCGGCGGTTCGATCGCGGCCAACCTGCTGGCGGTCGAAAACGGCGCCGCCATCATCCGCGTCCATGATGTGGCGCCGACCGTGCAGGCGCTGGCAGTCGCTGCCGCGATCAGGCACGCGCGATGAGCCAGGCGCGATGAGCGACGCGATCTTTGTCAACGGCCTCGCGCTGCACGCCTTTCACGGCGTGATGCAGCACGAGGGCAAGGTCGGCCAGACCTTTAAGCTTGATCTCGTGCTCAGCATCGACCTTGCCGACGCGTCGCGCAGCGACAAGCTCAAGGACACTGTTTCCTACGACTTTGTCGTGAAAACGGTCAGCGAGGCGTTTTGCAGCCGACGCTATCGGCTGGTCGAGGCGGCCGCCGGCGCGGTAGCCGAGGCGGTGCTGGCACGCTGTCCGAAAGTACGCAGCGTGCGCGTCACCGTGCACAAGCCGCATGCGCCGGTCGCCGCGACCTTCGATGACGTCGGGGTTACTGTCGCACGCACGCGTGCGCCCAAGAATGTCTGAGACCCGTACAGCTGACGCCTTGATCGGGCTCGGCGGCAATCTCGGCGATGTGCCGGCGGCCTTCGATCGCGCCGTCGCCATGCTGTGCCAGGGCAATGCCGTGCGGCTCGTGAAGCGCTCATCGAACTACAGGACGCCGCCCTGGGGCATGGAGGATCAGCCGGCCTTCGTCAATGCTGTGATTGAAGTTGCGGCCAGGCTCGGACCGCGCGACCTTCTGGGGCGCATGCGTGAGGTCGAATCCCGTTGCGGCCGCGACCGAGCCCTTGAACGGCGCTGGGGCCCGCGCACGCTCGACCTCGACCTGCTCGCGTATAATGATGTGACGCTCGCGACCGCCGAGCTGACGCTGCCACATCCGCGCCTGTTCGAGCGCGCTTTTGTTCTGGTGCCGCTCGCCGAAATCGCGCCGGATCGGGTGATTGCCGGAGTCCGTGTGCGGGAGGCCCTGGCGCGCGTCGATGCGGCCGGCATCGAGAAGCTCCCCTAGCTCCGAAATTGACGGCACGGCGCCTGCTTGCAGGCCACTTGCAGATCGGTCCTATTGGCCGTTGCGTCCGGCCGTGTCACTTTAAGCGCATGACAAGTGTTGAACCCTTTTCGCTTGCCGATGATTTTACGCAGGCTTCGCGCACCGAGTGGCGTAAGCTGGTCGACAAGGTGCTTAAAGGCGCCCCATTCGAGCGGCTCGAGAGCAGGACGTATGACGGGCTGACGATTGAGCCGCTCTATGAGCGCGATCGGGTCGCGCGCGCTATTGCCGGCCGCGCACCGGGCGCCGCCTGGACCATCCTGCAGCGCGTCGACCATCCCGATCCGGTCGCCGCCAATGCGCAAGCGCTTGAGGATGTTGAAGACGGCGCGACCGGACTTGTTTTGGTTTTCGCCGCCTCGGTCGGCGCCAATGGCTTTGGCATCGAGCCGTCGGCGGCAGCGCTTGCGCGCGTGCTCGACCGCACCGCGCTCGATGCGGGCATCGCGATCGACCTCAATCTCAGTCCCATCGCGCGGCACGTCGTCGGCGCACTCGCGCCACTGCTGAAGACGCGCGGCTTTGCACCTGCCGCCGTCGATATTCGGTTCGGCATCAATCCGCTCGGCGGCTTTGCCGCAACCGGCAAGAGCCAGCGGGCGTGGAGGGACCTTGCGCCCCGTTTCGCGAGAATGATCGCGGAGCTTGCGGCAGGCGGCTTCCGCGGGCCGTTCGCTGTCGCAGACGGTCGCGTCATCCACAATGCCGGCGGATCAGAGGCGCAGGAGCTGGCTTTTGCGCTGGCAAGCGCAGTTTCTTATCTGCGCGCGCTGGAAGCCGGCGGCATGCCGCTAGAGGCGGCACGAGACGCGATCTATTTCCGCCTGTCGGCTGATGCCGATCAGTTTCTCACCATGGCAAAGTTCCGTGCCGTGCGAAAATTGTGGGCCCGCGTCGAGCAAGCCTGCGGACTCACGCCGAAGCCGATCACCGTGACGGCCGAGACTGCATGGCGGATGATGACGCGGCGCGATCCCTACGTGAATATGTTGCGCACGACGATTGCAGTGGCGGCCGCCGGGCTCGGCGGGGCCGACGCGATCACCGTACTACCGCATACCGCGCCGCTCGGCCTGCCCGACGCCTTCGCCCGCCGGATCGCGCGCAACACGCAACTCATTCTTCTTCAAGAATCCAATCTGGCGCGCGTCGCCGATCCCGCCGCGGGCTCCGGCGCGCTGGAGGCGATCACCCGGCAGCTCTGCGCCGCCGCGTGGTCCGCGTTTCAGGAAATCGAAGCGGCCGGCGGCGCCTGGTCGGCGCTGGAGCGCGGATTGATTCAGAGAAACGTCGGCGCCGTACGGGCCGAGCGTCAAAAAGCTGTTGCGCAGGCCAGGGACATTTTGACCGGCACAAATGGCTATCCCGACCTCCACGAGATTGCGCCGGCAGTTCTCGATGTTGCGCCGAGAAACATCACCGCCATTCAGGCGGGCGTCGTGGACATTGAGCCCCTGCCCTGCATCCGGCTTGCCGAACCGTTTGAGCACTTGCGCGACCGCTCCGATGATATTCTCGCCAAGACCGGCAGGCGACCAAAAATCTTCCTCGCCAATCTTGGCCGGCTCAGCGAGTTCAATACGCGCGCGACATTTGCCAAAGGTTTTTTTGAAGCAGGCGGCATCGAGGCAGTGACAAATGACGGCTTCGCCAGCCTCGAGGCGATGGTCGCTGCGTTTAAAGCCTCAGGTGCCGCACTCGCCTGTCTCTGCTCCACCGACGAGGTGTACAGCCGCGAAGCGGCTGCGGCCGCAAAGGCGCTATTTCCGTCAGCCAAGCATCTTTATTTGGCGGGCCGGCCGCCCGGGCAGGCCGGCCTCAAGGAGGCCGGCGTCGGCACGTTCATCTATTTGGGGGCCGATGCCGTTGAGATATTGCAGGCGGCCTACCAGATGTTGGTCAATTAGACGCCTGGCCCGAAGCTTGGAGACGAGCGTTGTCGCGCCATGCTGCGCTGCATGATAAGGTCGCAGCGGCGGGTCAGGTAAAGAGACGAGCCCGAGATGAGCCAGAGAATCCCGGACTTCACGGCATTGGCTTTCGCCGATGCGGGTCCTGCGGCACCGGCGGCGGCTGCGCCGTGGCAAACGCCCGAAGCTTTAAACGTGAAGGGCGTCTATCAGGCGTCCGATCTCGACGGCATCGCGTGGCTCGACTCCTATCCCGGCATCCCGCCCTTTCTGCGCGGCCCGTACCCCACCATGTATGTCACCCAGCCCTGGACCATCCGGCAATATGCCGGCTTTTCCACGGCGGAAGACTCCAACGCCTTCTATCGGCGCAATCTCGCTGCCGGCCAAAAAGGCCTGTCGATTGCCTTCGATCTTGCCACCCATCGGGGATACGACTCGGATCATCCGCGTGTTGCGGGCGATGTCGGCATGGCGGGCGTGGCGATCGATTCGATCTATGACATGCGCACACTGTTCGCCGGCATCCCGCTTGATCAGATGTCGGTATCGATGACCATGAACGGGGCCGTGCTGCCGGTGCTTGCGCTCTACATCGTCGCCGCCGAGGAGCAAGGCGTGCCGCCGGAGAAACTTGCCGGCACCATCCAGAACGACATCCTCAAAGAATTCATGGTGCGCAACACCTATATCTATCCGCCGAAACCTTCGCTGCGCATCATCTCCGATATCTTTGCCTACACGTCGGCGCATATGCCAAAATTCAATTCGATCTCGATCTCCGGCTATCACATGCAGGAGGCGGGAGCGACGGCCGATCTCGAGCTCGCCTACACGCTTGCCAACGGCGTCGAATATGTCCGCGCCGGGCTCGCAGCCAATCTCGACGTCGACCGCTTTGCGCCGCGACTGTCGTTCTTCTTCGGCGTCGGCATGAATTATTTCATGGAGATCGCCAAGCTGCGCGCCGCGCGTGTCCTGTGGGCAAAGCTGATGAAACAATTCAACCCGCAGGACGAGCGCTCGCTGTCGCTGCGCACGCATTGCCAGACGTCGGGCTGGTCGCTCACCGCGCAGGACGTATTCAACAATGTCACGCGCACCTGCATCGAGGCGATGGCGGCGACACAGGGCGCCACCCAATCGCTGCACACCAATGCGCTCGACGAGGCGCTGGCGCTGCCGACGGATTTTTCCGCCCGTATCGCGCGCAACACGCAGATCGTGCTGCAGCGGGAGAGCGGCCTAACCCGCACCGTCGATCCCTGGGGCGGCTCGTTCTACGTTGAAAGACTCACGCATGATCTTGCGGCGCGCAGCTGGGGCCACATCCAAGAAGTCGAAGAGCTCGGTGGCATGGCGCGCGCCATTGAGGCAGGCCTGCCGAAGCTGCGCATCGAAGAGGCCGCCGCCCGCACGCAGGCGCGCATCGATTCCGGGGCGCAGGCGGTGGTCGGCGTCAACAAATATCGGCCGCGCCAGGAAGCGCCGATCGATGTGCTCAAGGTCGACAATGCGGCGGTGCGGCAATTGCAGATCGACAAGCTTGGCCGCCTCAAGCGCGAGCGCGATTCCAGGACGGTCGCCGAGGCGCTCGAGGCGCTCACGCGCAACGCCGCCGGCGGCAACGGCAATTTGCTGGCACTGGCCATCGATGCGGCGCGCGCCAAGGCGACGGTCGGGGAGATTTCATTGGCACTGGAGAAAGTGTTCGGACGCCATCAGGCCGAGATCAAGGCGATCACCGGCATCTACAGGCGGGAGGTCGGCATGACGGACGCCGTCGAACGGGTGCAAAAGCTCGTCGCCGCATTCGAGGACAATGAAGGGCGCCGCCCGCGCATCCTGGTCGCCAAGATCGGCCAGGACGGCCATGACCGCGGCCAGAAGGTGATCGCGTCGGCCTTTGCCGATCTCGGCTTCGATGTCGATATCGGCGCGCTGTTCGCAACGCCCGCCGAAGCCGCGCGGCAAGCCGTCGAGAACGACGTGCACATTCTCGGCGTCTCCTCGCTCGCCGCCGCGCATCTGACGCTGGTGCCCGAACTCAAGCGCGAACTCGAGATGCAAGGCCGCGGCGATATCATGATCGTGGTCGGCGGCGTCGTGCCGCCGCAGGACTATGACGCGCTCAAAGCCGCTGGCGCCGAAGCGATCTTCCCGCCCGGCACCGTGATCGCCGAAGCGGCGGAAGACTTGCTGAAATCCCTTAATCGCCGACTCGGGCATGCAAAGGCCGCGGCGGAGTAGGTTCTTCCGCATTCGCCTTTGCGAGGAGCGAAGCGACGGCGCAATCCAGATTCGGCGCCGCCGACCGGATTGCTTCGCTCCGCTCGCAATGACGCGAGGGGCGTCAGCCCGCCATGCTGCCAAAATTCCTTGCCAGATGCTCCGCCCCGCGCAGCGACAGCGCCAGAATCGTGTAGGTCGGATTGGGTGCGCCGCTGGTGGGGAAGATGCCGGGACCGGCGATCCAGAGATTGGGAATCTCGTGCGTCCGGCCAAAACTGTCGGTCACCGAGTCGCCGGCGTTGCGGCCCATGATGGTGCCGCCCATCAGATGAATGGTCGGCATCGGCCCCCGGTTCGACCAGACTTCCTTGGCGCCGGTGGCCTTGGCGATCTCGAGACCCTTGTCGAAATTCGCATTGAACAGCGCCACCGCGTCCTCGTTGAAACCGTGGGTGATCTTGCCGAGCGGCATGCCGAACTCGTCTTTGTCGCTGGCAAGCTCGATGCGGTTTTCGAGCGAGGGCATCTCTTCGGCAAAGGCATTGAGCCGCGTATAGCCCCGCGCGGCGCGTTTCATGAAGGCCGCGAGGTCGGCGCCGAACAGGTCGACCCGCGCATTGGCGACGCCGCCAAGCGCGCTATAGCGCTGGGCGGCGCCCGCCACCATGAAGGTCGAGCCGAAGGCGCGCGCCAGCGGGCCCGCGCGAGGCGCGGCCCAATGGCAAGTTCCGCAGAGCATTTCCGGGGGCGCCGCCGCAGCGTGATTGCTTCGTCGCTCGCGCTGCGCGCGATGACAAAAGCTATTCCGCCCTCGCCTCGTACGGCGCGCCGTTCGGCAGTGTCGAGACGGGCGCGCCAGGCCCCGGTGGCGGCACAGGGGGCCGCGACGGCGGCGGTGGCGGCGCGCGGCCGAGCGAGGTCAAGAACGCGCGAAACTTCGCATTGGTGGCAAGTGCATCGCGCCCCGCCGCGATCAGCATGTCGATCTGATCGGGCGGCAGGCGCAGGCGCGTTTCGACATTGTTGAGCGCGGCGGCGCGCTCCGGCCCCAATTGGTCGAACGAGATGCGGCCGATGAAGAACTGCAGGTCGCGACAATTCCAGCCGGGCGGCGCGCCCCATTTGCGGCGGTCGGCTTCCGACAGGTTGCAGCGCCAGGCGACCAGCTGATTGCGCCAATCGTTCATTGTCGCGTCGAAAGCCGAGTAGCTGCCAATCGCGCCGGACTGGGTCGCCGTGTCGGATGTCGCCATGATCAGATCGACGCCCGAGGGACCGGGAATGGTCTGCGCCCATTTGCCCGACGGCGCCCGGCCGGAATCGACGACCAGAAACAAAAAGCGCCGCAGCTTCACCGCCTCTTGCGGTGCAAGCGGACCATCGGGTGTCGGCGAGGCAAGCCGGGCGATGGTGAAGCCGGCAAGCCCGAAATTGTCGATCAATCCGCCGTCGAGCAGTTTGACGTATTTGATCTGCCCGGTGCGATAGCGTTCGAGCGCGTCAGCGTAGGATTTCATCAGCGGCGGCGCATTGGGGTTGGCGTGCACCCGCTTCACCCAATCCGGCAGATCGAGCGGACAGCCGCCCGGATAGTTTTGAATGACGATGGGCGCGAACACGACCGGCACGGCGGCCGAGGCCGCGACCGCCATCGACACCGGATAGCTGGTCAGATCGCTGCACAGTGCGCTGAAGGTCACCGGCGCGAAGATGAAAGCGGTGCGGTTATAGATGTCCGACGCGTTGATCCATACCCGGGGATGCTGCCGGCGGAACAGATCGCGGAAGGTGGCATGATTATAGAGATGCGCGTCGAGCCACGGCGGGAACGCGGTCGCGTCGTTGACGCCGCCCTCGAGTCCCTTGGCGATATTGGCGAGGCTCAGGTCGGTCTGCAAATTTTCTTCGCCATTGGCAAGCAGGAAACGCTGCTTGAAGTCGCCAAGCGCGTCGCGCCCGCGCAGGCCGTAATAGGCTGCCAGGATCGAGCCGCCGGAAACGCCGGAAAGAAAGTCGAGCCGGTCGAGCAGCGATACATTGCCGGTGCGCGTCGGCACCCGCGTCTGCTCAAAACCCTGCAGCACGCCATAGGAGAATGCCGCCGCGCGCGTGCCGCCGCCGGAAAAGGACAGCGCCACGACCATGTCGTCGTAATTGGCGGGGACGCCGGCGCCGAGCTCGGCTTCGATCTGCCGCGGGTCGGCGGTGAGCGGCGCATTGATCGGGTCGTTGTGGATGTTGGCGGCGCAGCCGGCCGTCAGGGCTGCAGCGGCAATGATGCGCCCCGCGCGGATCGCACGCTCAACCCAACACCCACTCATTAACAAAAGCTTATTGGAGGACCCTCGCGCCCCGTCAAGCAAACCCCAGTATGGCCGAAAGGTAAGACTTCTTTAAGGTTAATGAAAAAAAGCGCCCGCTTACCGCCGGACGTTCACAGGCTTTCGCCGTCTTTTCGCCGGTGTGCGGCGCAGCCGCTGCAAGGGCCATTCGCGGTACGGCAAACCGCGCCGATTCTCACTTTGATTCCAGAGCCTTGCAGGCTCGTGCCGAAAACGAAACGGCAAAAGCGGCGATTTGCCGAGCCTTCTCACACAGAATCGCGCGGAAAGGCCCGTCATTACGCGACAGGTGGCTCGCCGCACCAGCTACGGCTAAAGCCGGCGCCCGACGCAGGATCAGGTTCCTCGGCTGGGTAGAAGACGCATTAGCCGGCGCTGCGGGCGCCTTGGCCACATCAAAATCGGTGACGGGAACCCGTGGCCCTTTCGGATTCTCCACGAATCTCCGATACTTGGCTTTCTCCTCCCCAATCCGTCCCCGCTATCCCCACATTTAGTAGTTGATTCAGATTTTCGTACTAAGTCTTGACGCGCGCGATCGGCTTGGCCTAGCCTTCAAAAGTTCGGCGCGCAGGTACGGAAGTCGGCCGGGCCTCCCAAAAAGGGTCTGCGGAGACTGCTCCGCGCCGCCTGCGGCGCGCGCGTGGGATTTGCTGCCCGCGAACGGATGCCCCGGACGGCACAAACCAAAAGCGGCGTGCAGGCCGGACAGTGCGGGTGATGAACGAGAGACAGGGGTGAGACGTGAAGCGGCAGATTGCTCTGCCGCGTCGCGGGGAAGCTGTCGGCAGCCTATATAAGCGGGGTGTCCCCGCCGGGCCGCTGGCGAAGAGAAACTTTGAGAATTGAAGGGGCAGAGAATGCGGATCGAGCGGCGCTACACCAAAGAGGGACAATCGCCATACGCGGGCATTGTCTTCCGTCTCACCACGAGCGAGATCCGCAATCCCGACGGCTCCGTTGTCTTCCATGCCGAAGACGTCGAAGTGCCGGAGCAGTGGTCGCAAGTCGCCTCCGACGTGCTGGCGCAAAAGTATTTTCGCAAAGCCGGCGTGCCTGCGCGCCTGAAGAAGGTCGAGGAGGAGACGGTCCCGTCATGGCTGTGGCGCGGCGTGGCCGACGAAGCTGCGCTGGCCGAATTGCCCGAAGCCGAGCGCTATGTCGGCGAAAAATCCTGCAAGCAGGTGTTCGACCGGCTCGCCGGCACCTGGACCTATTGGGGCTGGAAGGGCGGCTATTTCAGCACCGAGGAAGACGCGCGCGCCTTCTTCGACGAGCACCGCTACATGCTGGCGATGCAGATGGTGGCGCCGAACTCGCCGCAATGGTTCAACACCGGCCTGCATTGGGCCTATGGCATCGACGGCCCGGGCCAAGGCCATTTCTACGTCGATTTCCAGACCGGCAAGCTCGTCGCCTCGCAGAGCGCCTATGAGCATCCGCAGCCGCACGCCTGCTTCATCCAGTCGATCGCCGACGATCTCGTCAACGAGGGCGGGATCATGGATCTGTGGGTGCGCGAGGCGCGGCTGTTCAAATACGGCTCCGGCACCGGCTCGAATTTCTCGAAACTGCGCGGCGAAGGCGAAAAGCTCTCCGGCGGCGGCAAGTCGTCCGGCCTGATGAGCTTTTTGAAGATCGGCGACCGTGCCGCGGGCGCCATCAAGTCGGGCGGCACCACCCGCCGCGCCGCCAAGATGGTAATCCTCGACGCCGATCATCCGGACGTCGAGCAGTTCATCGACTGGAAAGTGATCGAGGAGCAAAAAGTCGCCAACCTTGTCACCGGCTCAAAGATCAATCAGCGCCATCTGCGCGCGATCCTCAAGGCCTGCGTAAACTGCGAGGGCCCGGGTGACGCCTGCTTTGACCCGGAAAAAAATCCAGTGCTCCGCCGCGAGATCAAGGCGGCGCGCAAGAACCACGTGCCGGACAATTACATCCGCCGCGTCATCCAGTTCGCCAAGCAGGGCTATACGGATATCCATTTCCCGACCTACGACACCGACTGGGATTCGGAAGCCTATCTGACGGTCTCCGGCCAGAATTCCAACAATACGGTGCGGGTCACCGATGAATTCCTCAAAGCGGTCGAGGCCGATCGCGATTGGGATCTGTTCTGGCGCACCAAGCCGGGCAAAATCGCCAAGACTGTGAAGGCGCGCGATTTGTGGGAGAAAATCGGCCATGCCGCCTGGGCGTCGGCCGATCCCGGTCTGCAATTCCACACCACGATCAACGACTGGCACACCTGCGCCGCCTCGGGCCCGATCCTCGCCTCCAATCCGTGCTCGGAATACATGTTCCTCGACGACACGGCGTGCAATCTGGCGTCGCTGAATCTGCTCGCCTTCCACGATGAGAAGACGCATGCCTATGACATCGAGGGTTACGAGCATGCCGTGCGGCTGTGGACCGTCGTGCTCGAAATCTCGGTGCTGATGGCGCAGTTCCCCTCGCGCGAGATCGCGCAGCGCTCGTATGACTTCCGCACGCTCGGGCTGGGCTACGCCAATGTCGGCGGGCTGTTGATGTCGTCCGGCATTCCTTATGACTCCGAAGCCGGCCGCGCCATCTGCGCCGCGCTGTCCGCCATTATGACCGGCGTCGCTTATGCGACTTCGGCCGAAATGGCGTCCGAGCTCGGCCCGTTCCCGCGCTATGCCGAGAACCGCGAGCACATGCTGCGCGTCATCCGCAACCACCGCCGCGCCGCGTATGGCGAGCGCACCGGCTATGAGCAGATGACCACGCCGCCGGTGCCGCTCGACCACAAGGCCTGCCCGGACAAGGCGATGGCCGAGCATGCAAAGCTGGCTTGGGATCGCGCATTAAAGCTCGGCGAGGCGCATGGTTATCGCAATGCGCAGGCGACGGTGGTGGCGCCGACCGGCACGATCGGCCTGGTCATGGATTGCGACACCACCGGCATCGAGCCCGATTTCGCGCTGGTGAAATTCAAGAAGCTTGCCGGCGGCGGCTATTTCAAGATCATCAACCGCGCCGTGCCGGAGGCCTTGCGCGTGCTCGGCTATGGCGAAAGCCAGATCGCCGAGATCGTCGCCTATGCCGTCGGCCACGGCTCGCTCGGCCAGGCTCCTGCTATCAACCACACGACGCTGAAGGCCAAAGGCTTCACGCCCGAGGCGCTGGAGCGCGTGGAAAAAGCGCTGCCGACCGCCTTCGACATTAAATTCGCCTTCAACAAATGGACGCTCGGCGTCGAGTTCCTGCGCGACGAGCTCGGCATCGAGCCCGAGGAGATGGCGGCGCCGAATTTCGATCTGCTGGCGCATCTGGGCTTCACCAAGCGCGAGATCGAAGCGGCCAACATCCACGTTTGCGGCGCCATGACGGTGGAAGGCGCGCCGCATCTGAAGCCCGAGCACTATGCCGTGTTCGACTGCGCCAATCCGTGCGGGCGCACCGGCAAGCGCTTTCTGTCGGTCGAAAGCCACATCCGCATGCTGGCGGCGGCGCAGCCGTTCATCTCGGGCGCGATCTCAAAGACCATCAACATGCCCAATGACGCCACCGTCGAGGACTGTAAGGCGGCGTATCTGTTGTCCTGGCGGTTGGGGCTCAAAGCCAACGCGCTCTATCGCGACGGCTCAAAACTGTCGCAACCGCTGCAGAGCCAGCTCATTGCCGATGATGCCGAAGACGACGATGTCGTTGAGGCGTTTTTGGAGAAGCCGGCAGCGGCGCGCGCAGCGGGGCTTGCCGAGAAAGTGGTCGAGAAAGTCGTCGAGCGCATTGTCGTGATGCGCGAGCGCGAGCGCATGCCTGACCGGCGCAAGGGTTACACGCAGAAAGCCGTGGTCGGCGGCCACAAGGTCTATCTGCGCACCGGTGAATACGACGACGGAAGGCTCGGCGAGATCTTCATCGATATGCACAAGGAGGGCGCGGCGCTGCGTTCGCTCCTCAACAATTTCGCCATCGCCGTGTCGCTCGGCCTGCAATATGGCGTGCCGCTGGACGAATATGTCGATGCCTTCACCTTCACCCGGTTCGAGCCGTCCGGCCCGGTGCAGGGCAACGACACCATCAAATACGCGACCTCGATCCTCGATTATGTCTTCCGCGAGCTCGCGGTGAGCTATCTCGAGCGCTTCGATCTCGCGCACGTCGATCCGAGCGGCGAAGGCTTTGACGCGCTTGGCAAGGGCGTCGAGGAAGGCAAGCCCTCGCCGGCCACGCGTTACGTATCGAAGGGCCTGACCCGCTCGCGCACCGATCGCCTCAAAGTCATGGAAGGCGGCGGCTCTTCGCCCTCCCCGGCAGGCGGAGGGCCGGCCACCGAAGGTGGTCGGGGCGGGGCCGAAGGCGGACGCGGCGGGGCGAGCAACGTCACCGCATTCGCCTCCTCCGGCCCGCGCGCCGAGGGCGCAACGGCGCTGAAGACCGAGCCCGAGCAAAAGCTCTCGCCGGCGACCGCGCTCGAAGCCTTCAACCGCGCCGACGCTCGCGCCTTTGCCAAAGCGGCAGCCGCCGAGAAACGCGCCGAAGCCCGCGCCAAAGGCTACGAAGGCGAAGCCTGCAGCGAATGCGGCAATTTTACTTTGGTGCGCAACGGCACGTGTCTGAAGTGCGATACGTGCGGCTCGACGACGGGGTGCTCGTAAATCACTGACGTAAGACCATTGACTGCGGCGGCGCTTCAAACGCGCCGTCGCCCTACTGACAAGAATTTTTGCTTTCGGGGTAATCGGGGAACATTCCCTGCGGATCCATCTGCGCACGCGAAGTCATCACGCCCGCTGCCGGTCGTTGTCGATCGGCAGCACCTGCCCGCTGATCGACTTCGCCGCGTCGGAGGCCAGGAACACGGCGAGCGCGGCGATGTCCTTCGGATCGATCATCGCCTTGATCGACTGCGCGGCCATCGCCTCGGCGCGCACCTCCTCCATGGTCTTGCCGCTGATCTGGGCGCGGCCTGCGAACACGCGCTCGATGCGGTCGCCCTCGACCGCGCCGGGTGCGATCGCGTTGGCCCGGATGCCCCATTCCCCAAGCTCCATCGCCAGCGTCTTGGTGAAGCCGATCACGCCCCATTTGGTGGCGGCGTAGGGGCTGCGATTGGCAAAGCCGTAGCGCCCGGCGATCGAGGACATGTTGATGATGACGCCGGCCGCCGATTGCTTCAAGTGCGGGATCGCAAGCCGCGTCACGTCGAACATGCCGGTGAGATTGACCGCGATTACCTTGTCCCAGTCGTCGGGCGGATAATCGGCGACCGGCAGCGTCATGCCGGCGATGCCGGCATTGTTGATCAAGACGTCGAGCCCGCCCAGGCGCGCGACCGCGTCGCCGACCATGGCCTCGATCTCGGCGCGGCGCGCCATGTCGCAGGGCCGCGTCAGCAAGCCGGGAATTTCCTTCGCGATCGCCTCGAGCGCGTGAGTGTCGATATCGCAGACGAAGACCTTGGCGCCTGCGGCTGTGAACGCGCGCGCGAATTCGCGGCCGATGCCGGCGGCGCCGGCGGTGATCAAAACGCGTTGTGGCAATTTTTTCTCCCTGGGTGGTCTTTGTCCCCTCCCCGACCGAGCACAGGCTGGATCAGCGCGGCGATGTCCGGCACTTCTTTCCAAGCGGGCGCCCAGCATGGATTGCCGGGTCAGCCTCGGCAACAACGAATCCGGGTGACGCGGCCGCACGCTTGTCCGATGAGTTTTGCTGCGCTCGACCCATCCTGGGCGCTGCGCTACCGGCTGCACGCGCTTTGCTGCATGCCGGCACTGACGCCCCGTCGCATCCGCTATGCCGAAAGTGACATACACCGAAACGGCAAGCCGCGCGTTGATGCCGCAGGAGGCAACGATGCCCGCGGTCGAGTCAACGGCGATCCGATCCATCGAATACGACGCCCTGGCGCGCGAGCTGCGCGTCATCTTCACCGACGGCCGCACGTATAAATATTACGACGTACCGCGCGGCATTTACGCGAACTTCGCCGACGCCGAATCGACGGGCGCCTATTTCAACCGCTATATTAAGGACCGCTACGATTTCACGCAGGCGGAGTAGCCGCACGTCGCAGAGCGGCGAGGACGAAACGCACCAGGCACCCATGCCGCGGGCGTCATCGGCGGCGATTTTCGAGAAATCGATGATCGCCACGAGCCGCTTTTGGCGGCGGGGCGGCGGCATGCCCGATGGGTCGAAGCGCTGTGGGATTCCCCATCTTGCTTTTGCTGCGCAATGATGGGATCGCTTTGCTCAGTCCATCCTCAATCTTTCCTCCGGTGAAGGAGACCAAATCATGCCGGCCCTCACGCGCCGCAATATCACGTGCGCCGCTCTTGCGACATTCGCCCTCGCCGCTCCCGCGCGGGCGCAGCCGGTCGTGAGAACCGCGTCGGGCTTGACCATCATCGATACAAAAGTGGGCAGCGGACCTTCGCCCAAGCCGGGCCAGACCTGTGTGATGAATTACACCGGCTGGCTCTACGAGAACGGCAAGAAGGGCAAGAAATTCGACTCGTCGTTCGACAGCGGCAAGCCGTTCTCGTTTCCGATCGGGCAACGCCAGGTCATCGCCGGGTGGGACGAAGGCGTCGCCAGCATGAAGGTCGGCGGCAAGCGCACACTGATCATTCCACCCCACCTCGCCTACGGCGAGAAGGGCGCCGGCGGCGTCATTCCGCCCAATGCAACGCTCATCTTCGATGTCGAGTTGCTCGCGGTGAAATGACCTTGCCTCATGCCGCCACTTCGCCGAATCGATTGGCGCCGCGGCTGCCCGGCCAGAACATAAGCCAAAAGCATATCGCCCAGACTGTAAGGCCCCAGGGGGCAACATTGGGCGGCCTGTACGATAGTGTCGTCCGCACGATCGGAGCGCCGAACACCCAGGTGGCATGACAGCCGGACAGGCCCCGGATCGTGCAGGCGCCGCACGAACATCGACACGAGACCGACGGCAACGAGCAGAAAGCTTGCAACAATTCCGATGACGCCGCACCACCACAACCCTCGGCTGCCGTGCAAAAATAACGGCATGATTGCAACCACCAGCACCGCAGCCGCGATGTTGAGACGGACGATTTGTACGAAGAACGGCAGCCGCGCCAAAGCGTGTAGACCAGAGACGGCGGGAGCGTCGTCCCTCACGTCCCTTCATCGGCAGGGGGCGGAATGCGCGTTTCGTGGAAGCCGCGGGAATGCATCGCATAAACTTCGCGCACCAGAATATGGGTCGCGACCTCGTTCTCGGTTCGCCCGAGTTTTCCCAGCGTGGCCAGCAGCGCCAGGTAATTGAAAGTCTCGAGCGGCAGGGTGACGCTCAACGCCCGCGCTTCCGAGCGGTTTTCGGGACGTGCCATAGGAAGAAATACCTTGTTTTATAACCCAGTTATAATGCCATTTTAACTATTGGCAGGCGAGTCGAATCGTGATTCGCTGTGCCTGGCGAGGGTTTTCGCTCAACAAGCTTAAGACGGTCTCCCCATTGCGGAGGCCGCCGGATTAACAGCAACGGGTTGCAATCGCCAAAGCGCGGATGCGGCTCGGTGAAGGCGGCATCACGCTCGCGTGCACCGAATTCGTCCTTTGGCCTTGTTTGCGTCGGCAATTTCAGTGGCTGGTCCCCGCGTTGGGCGCGGCCTTCGCTCTGTCAGCGGCCCAGAACAGGCCGCGATGGCGAGGAGGCCGTACCCATGACAATTGCAAGTTCGACCGCGACTTCTGGCGTAAATTCTCGCGTAGTCTCTGGCATAGCATCTGGCGGCGTAGCATCAGGCGTGACTTGGACCCCGGAGCGGGTCGAGCAACTGCGCACCTGTATCAAGACGGGTCTGACCTGCAGTCAGATTGCCGCCGCGATCGGCGTCACGCGCAATGCCGTCATCGGCAAGATCCACCGGCTTGGCCTTTCAACCGGCCGTTCTCCCGGCTCGCCGATGCGCGCCTGCGCTCCACATGAGCCGCGGCAGCGGCCGGTAACCCAGCGTCGATTGCTGCGCTTGCTGTTTGCCGACGCCGCCTCGCGCGGCGTCGGCAAGGCGGTCGTTGCGTCTGCAACTGCTGACGGCCCGCCGGCACCAGTCGCCAGCGCGCAGCCCTGCTCGCTCTTTGAGCTCACCGAACGCAAATGCCGTTGGCCGGTCAGCGACGACGGCGCGGCGGCTTGCGCGTTTTGCGGCAACGAAGTCGCGAGCGGCTTTTCATACTGCGCCGGCCACGCGCGCATGGCGTACCGCCTCCCCACGCGGCGCAGCGCCTAAAGACACGCCTTCTCGGCCATCGAATTTGCGCGCGCACAACCAGCACGCGCAAATCCGCCCGCCATCTTCCCGGTATCTTTTGGGGAAATGGAGCCGCCGGCGCTTCCGGCCGACGGCGGAAGCCGCTACGTTCTGCGGCGGTTTGGAATTGCTTAGGAAATTCGCGTCAAAACTCCCCGACATGACGCCTGCCGCGCAGTCGTTGCTCAAGGATCTCGAATCGACACTTGCCCGGGCACCCGACCCGTGGCGGCGCGACGCGCTGCGCCGGATGATCAATTTGTTCCTGAGCAATGCGGAGGTCTGCACCAGCGACCAGACCGACGTCTTCGACGAGGTGTTGTTTCGCATGATCAAAAAGAGCGATCGCAAGGCGCTCGTCGAAGTCGCCATGTCGCTTGCGCCGGTACAGAAGGGTCCGCCCAAGAGTCTCGGCTCGCTCGCCCGCCACAACGATTCGACGATCAGCGGCCCGGTCATCGCGCTGTCGCCCTCATTGCGCGACAAAGATCTTGCCGACATCGCCGAAAAGGCCGAGCCGAAAATGTTGCTGGCGATTGCCTGCCGGCCGCGACTTGGCGAAATCGTCACCGATGTGCTGCTGCGGCGGGGCGATCGCGACATCAAGCGCCGGATCATCGCCAACAAAAATGCGAAAATGTCGGAGGCGGGTTTTGCCAGGCTCGTCATTAATCTAAACGGCGACAAGGAGCTTGCCGCGATGATCGCCGCACGCGCCGACGTGCCGCCGGAGCTGCGCCCCTGGCTCGATAAGACTCTTAAGGGCAAATAAGGCGACAGCCATGGCGCGCACCAATGCTCTTTATCTTGTTATCGGCGCGCTGGTGGTTGCCGTGGCCGTGCTGAGCTATCAGCTTTATCGCGATCGCCATCCGCCGGAAGGCATGTCGATCAGTTTCGGGCCGAACGGCGTGTCGATTCAGGGCGGCGGGAAGTGAGCGTAAGCGGATGGCCCGCGCGTTCGATTCGTGATCCCGAGCGGCGAGTGGAGCGAGCCTCGAAGAATGAGTGGCCGCGACCATGCAGCAGCACCTTCGAAGCCCCATGGCAGGCACACCAGGATGACGGCCGTGCGGCTTAATAGTCGCCGCGATCAAAAAAGCCGTCAAAAAACGGTGCGCGAGGCTGCGGTGGCAGGATTGTGCGGCGCATGCGGTCATCCGAACGACCGGACGCGTCGCCATAGCGGCCCCAATCACCGCCCTTGCTGTAGCGATCGGCATAAGCGCTGTGATCGGTATAGCGGTTGCCGTCGTAATAATAGTCATAAACGGGGCGATCGCGCGGGACCGGATGCGCCGCATTGGCATCTTGTATTGGCGGTTGCTGGGCTGGCGCCGGCGGTTGACGTTTCATCGCCGTGCGCCTTTTGACCTCCTTGGTCGACCGAACCGCTGTCGACGCCGCCCGATTGGCGGCAGTCGCTGGTGCGGCACGAGGCGACCCGGTTTCCGCGGCGGCCGGCTCCTCGGCGGACTCGCCGCTGTCGGGCGACGCGGCGTGCACGGTATGGTCGGCGCCATGTGCGACGTCGGCGTGAGAGCGGCCCTCCGGCATACGCTTCGCCTCCTGCTGCGCTGAAGGCGCCGTGACAGGCCGATCCGCAGACTTTTGCGGCTCCGAAGCGGGCGTCTGCGCCGCCGGCGGGTCGGCTTGCAGCGGCACGGGCGATTCGGCGGCCTGGCGGCTTACATTGCTCTCCGGCGGCGTGGCCTGCGCCGGCTGTGCCGTCACGCTTTGCGGCGCGGTGGCCTGCTCCGCGCCCGACGCTGCGCCTTGCGCGGTCTGTTGCAATCCTTGTCGCTGCTGCGCGGGTGCCTGCGCCGGCGGTGTCGATTCTGGCTCTGAGCCTGCGGGATCCGTTCGTCGCATTGTTGCGGGTGCAGGCGCCTGCGGCGAAGCTTGATTGATGCCGCTCGTTTGCTTGCCGGAACCGCCCTCGGCGTGCATTTCCACGCCTGGACGCTCGGTCAATACGCTATTGATCGCATACACTGTATAGCCGCCGATTACCGCACCGCAGAGCACCGCGATTGCGACCACCATCAGCATGCGGACAGTCCGGACAAACCAACTGAAATCCGGATAGCCTGCGGGCATGGCGCCAATATTCCTTGGTACCCTCTGCCCCGCGCCCTGGCAGTAACGCCGACTATCGGCCCGTCGTTCCTTGCGGTTGCGGCGGCGCAGCAATCCGCCGCTTATTCATGCAAGCCGGTCAGCCCTGCAAAGCCGCCCTGCGCTTGGAACATACGCTGCGTCCGCCGATTATAAGGACATTTTCTGACGGGATTGATCGTAGGAAATCAAAACGCATTCAAAATAAAGTTTCAAAGCGGCCGCGGAGAATCGCAAAATGAATCGGCATGATCGGGAACTTCTGGACAAGCAATTGCGCAATGTTCAGGCACCTGCGCAGAACGAGGGCGCTCTGATGTTGGCGATGCTTGCAGTATTCTGCATCGGCATGGCAGTCGGCGGCTTCATCTATGCCTATACAGATGCGCCGGCGCAAGGTGCGGGGCAGATCGTTCAGATCGCTGCGAATGACACCTCGAACGCGGGGAGATCCTCATCGCAATAAGCCGGCATTCGCCGGTAGACTTCCTCCAACTATTCTTCCGGCTCGGTGGTGAAGAACAACGGATATCCTTTGCTCTTGCCGAGTTCGGTTCCCTCTTTCGCTTTCGTCTCGGCAACGTCACGCGTATAGACGGCGATCACGCAGGCGCCGCGCTGGTGCGCCGTCATCATCACGCGATAGGCCTGATCTTCGTTCATGCGAAACACCGCTTTGAGCACCTGCACGACAAATTCGCGCGGTGTGTAATCGTCATTGAGCAGAATAACCTTATAGAGCGGCGGACGCTGCGTCTTGGTGCGCAGCGTGGTGCGCGGCTTCTCAAGCGTTTTGGTCATTGCGATCCTGACCATTGTACGCCTTGTTCGGATTTTTCACGCAAGCGATGCAAATCCCAGCTCTTAATACCCCGTTGCGCAGGCTGTCGGTCCGTGGCGCGACGACATCTCGCGCGTCGTCAAACCGACTATAAAGGAGGACGGCATGCGCGCCCATCGCACGTGTTCCCAAGCAAGCCCGCGGGAACTTGTGCCGGGGAGGCGGCTTGCCTATGTGCCAATCAACACGGCTACGTTGCAAAATGGAGGCACGAGCCGCCGTCCGGTCCGTCACCGCACCGTCACTGTGAGGGTCATCATGGGCATACTCTGGGTCATCATTATCGGCTTCATCGCTGGCGTCATTGCAAAGTTCCTAATGCCCGGTCCGAACAATCCGTCGGGCTTCATCATGACCACGGTGCTCGGCATCGTCGGCGCCTTCGTTGCCACCTTCATCGGTCAGGCGATCGGCCATTACGGTCCCGACCAGGGCGCAGGCCTGATCACCGCCACGCTCGGCGCCGTCGTCGTGCTCCTCGTCTGGCACCGTATCGCCGCGGCGCGCGCAAGATAATAGACTTAAAACAGGGCGTGGCCGCCCCTTTCCGAGGCGGCCCAAGCGCTAGATCCGGCCCCGCTGGTAGCTGGCGCTGATCACAGGCCGTGCGCCCGTCGGACGGCGCGGCGCCCGGCGCTCCACGACGACCGTGCGCGGCGCGCCGCTGCGCCCGGCGACGGTGAAGCGATCGGCCTCCTTGTCCTTGCGCAATCCGTTTTTCAGGACTGCGTCCCTCGCTGCTTCGGCCGAGACATTCATCAGCGACATGACAATCTCGATCTGGCTGTCGATATCGTCGGCCAGTCCCTGAGCCGCCAGAACGGCGTCGTCGATCGTCGGCGGGTCGCGCCGCACCCGGCGCCGACCATCCTTCGTCTCCCATGTTTCGCTCATTCTGCACCTCTGGTTGTTGCCGCCTTTCGGTCTTTGAGTGCTGATTATCAATGGTTTACCGCATTGCAGCAAGAGAATTATGCGCTGCACTCACGGCAAGTTTAACAGCTGTGATCGGTTCCACCGCAGCATGATGGAGCGCCACAGCCTTGGCTTTCCACGGCGAAATGGAGTGCAGCCCTATCGGCGCGCCGGCATCTCGCTGAACAGCACGCCGCCTTTGGCTTTTGATGTCTTCGGCGTCTCGACGAGGGACACCGTCACCTGCTCGGCCGTCGTACCGGCATTCTTGACAACAGCTTCGGTAATATCTTTGACCAGGCCGCGCTTCTGCTCGAGCGTGCGGCCTTCCAAAATATAAACCACAACCTCCGGCATAAATCTCCCTCCACTCCTTGCGCCAATTGTTGCGCGCCTGCCTCACTCACATAGAACTCGCAACGCGCCTCCGCTACGGACTTGCCTGACAATCGGCCACGTACTATCGGAAACTTCCGGGAAGGCACAACAGGGGAGCTAACACCATGAAGCGTTTGGCCTTTGCAGCGGGCATCTTGACCCTTGCTTTCGCCGCCGCGACGCCGGCGCGCGCCGATTTCTCCGTCGTCAAGTTCGAACTCGGCTATTGTCGCATCTGGTGGAATTCCGGAGCCGCGCCGTGGGGTACCGGCTGGACCAAAATTGCCAGCGCGCCCGACTTCCAGGGCGCCTGGGCGGCGCAAACCGCCGCGGTGAAGAAGGGCGTCTGCAAGTAAATTCGCCGGCCTTCCTGCCGCCGCCCGCCACATTGTGGCGGGCGGACGCACGGTTATGCGGCGCGCTCCCGACATGGTCCGATTACGGCGGGCGTTTGAGCGATTCTTCTAGAGACCGCGATAGTAGGCGCGGGCGCTGAACAGGTGCCGCAGTGCGGCGCCAAGGTTCGGCGGCCCAAAGGCGCTGGAGCTTCTGTGCTTCGTCCTTTTCTGCGGCTGCGGCGAAGGCGTTGCTTGATCGCCGGCCACTGCATCATCCGGCACCGACGAATCGGACAAGGCCGCGACGCTCGCGGCGGGCTGTGTCGAGGCGGCGCTTGCCCCCGCCCTGTTATCCACAGCGCCATTCGCGAGCGCCGACGGAGCGGGCCGCGCCGCAACGCCGCGTGCGGCTGCCTGCGTTGCATGATCCGGCCCTGCGCTTGCTTGTCTCTGCGGCGTGTCTGGCACGGCGCCTTGGAGCGCCACCGGCGGCGCAGTCTGAGGCGAGGATTCTTGCGCAGGCGGAGCCGCCGATGGAGCGCTCGGCGCCGGCGACAGCTTGGCGGGCGCAGATAGAGGGGCCGCAGCAGCGACTGGAGCCGCTTCGACTGGAGCCACTGCAGTGACCGGAGCCGCCGCTGTCGGCGCGGCTTGCACCGCGATGACAATCGCATGCGCCGCCACTGCCGTTTTTTCCCCTTCGGTGGAAGGCCGGTCGACCAGCGACAGCACGACGCCGGCGCCTGCCGTGGCGCCGACCGCGGTGGCTGCCAGCACGATGCGAAGCGTTCGCAGAAAGCTCGGCGCCGGAGCGAGATAGCCCCACTCCGGACTGAAATTCCCGGCGGAACGCATCATCTCCCTCCTCGATTGGCTCGCTTGCGCAGAGGCCCATCCAGACTTTGGCGCACGACGAGCCGGACCTTCGCACCCGGCGCGGGTTCCCGGTTCCGATGTGCTATGCCTTAGCCAGGGTGACCAGAGCCCGCAAGCCGCGGCGGGTGTGAAATCCGGGGGCTGTTGCCAAATGGCACCAGGTCGACCCTGCCTGTGGTAACAGCGTAGCGGGTGGGCCGGCTCAGTATTCAGAGCTCAGCTGCCGCGGCAGCGTGGCTGACGGCGTGAGCTTGTCGCTGAGCGTGGAGAACATGTCGCCGATTGCCGAGACGACGTGGCGTGTCGTCGTGAGCATGCGGTCCTTAAGCTCGATGGTCTTGGCGAGAAGCGAATCGGGATCGGCTCGATCCGAAGCCGGCGCGCTGTCGGCGCCCTGATCGGCCTGCGCGATAACCATGGGCGCACGGGGCGCTGCCACTGCGGCCTGCGCCGCCACCGGCTTGGTGCGATACACCACCGGTTTCGACGCGGCGGCGGCCATACTGTGACGCGGCACAACTTCAACCGCCGCCTTGATATCGACGGCCGGCTTGCTGTCGGCGGCCTTATCCTCTGCGAGCCTGGCGTCCTCAGCGGCGCGCGCTAGATCCGCGTCTTGCTTGGCGACGCGCGACTTTTCAGCCGCCATCTGGCTCTTGAGGTAATCGGTGATCATCGCGTGTTCATCGCGCACCAGCGCCATCATCTCGGCCGAGGCCGGGGTCACCTGCTCAAGCACCGGCTGCGGCGCCTTATGGCCGAACTGATACTGAGTGCAGAGAAAACCGCCGATCACGCTCGCCAGCGCCGCCGGCATGATATCGAGAACGAATTTGCCAAGAAAACGCGCGAGCAGCGGCGCACCGTGACCGCGCCCACAATAGCGCGGCCGGCTGTGCTCGATGAAGGCCGGAGGATTCGAGACCGGCTTCACCCCTGGCCGCAACCTCGGCTGCATGGTGCGCTCCCCATTTTTCAAACGGCCGGTCGAATTTCAAACATCCGTTTTTGGCGACCGCTGGCCCGGAACAAGGAAATTTTGCGGCATTCCTCTCCTTTTCGACCGCTGACTATGTCTCATGTCGTACGTATTGATCGTACCTATTGACCGGCAAATCACCCCCGCGCCGGCGGCCATATGCTTTATGCATCATGCGTTATGCCTTGTTGGCCGGCGCCGATCGACCGAACCCGGCCAGAACCCAGCGGCTGACCATTTGCGCGAGCCACTCGACGGTCGATTCGTCGAGATCAAGCCCGAAGGGAGGCTCAGCCAGCGTGTCACGGTTGCGCAAGAACACGCTGCATTGGCCGATCAGCCAGATCGCCGCGACCATCAGCGTGCGCGCGTCGGCCTCAGGGACGAAGCGGCGCACAATATCGGTGGCAAGCCCCATGAACGGGGCTGATTCCTCGGCCATCATGCTGCGGAATACCGGCGTCGGGTGTACCGATTCCCAGTTGAAAATCCGCATGTGCCGGGAAAATTCGTCCCGCGCCATCAGCGGATGCAACTGCCGGCGGATGAAGGCCGTGAGCGCCTCCTCGCGCGACATGGCCTTGAGCTCTTCACCATGCGAGACCTGCTCGGCGATCATGCCGCGAAACGCGCCGCGCAAGACCTCGCGATAGAGCCCGTCCTTGCCATCGAAATGGTAGTTGATCGCCGCCTGATTGACACGCGCCTTGGCGACGATGGCGCGGATCGAGGTGCCATCATAGCCGCGCTCGGCGAACAGCCGCTCGGCGGCTTTCATGATGCGGTCACGGGTGACTTCGGACGGTCGCGTCATCGCCTATTCGCTGGCCCGCGTCTTTTTAAACGGCAGTTTGAATTTCAAATACGCGTTTATGCGCCGCAATGCAATCGCCATGTGCCGCCATGTGCCGCCATCTGCCGCCCCGCGCCGTCCTACAATTTGCGCTGGAACTCGGATGGGTTGTGCGCCTTCGGTGTTAGCGTCGGTGCCGTTTCAGGCACTCATCACGCGAGAAACGCCACCGTCATTCGGCGTCAAGGAGCGGGAGACCCCATGAACAAGCCAACACTTCCGTCCGACATGGTCGGACTGTGCAAAGTTATGCCGCCGCTTTCACGGCGCGGCTTCATGACAAGTTCGGCCGCGGCGGCCGCAGGCTATACGCTTGTCGCGGGACCGGTGCGGGCCGACGCCATTCACACCGACAGCAACGGCCTCGATGCCGGCAGCGCCACCACTAAAGTCGCGGGCGGCGACATGCCGATCTATTACGCGCGCCCGGCCGGCGGACAGCATCCGCCGATCATTCTCGTCTGCATGGAGGTTTTCGGCCTGCACGAATACATCAAGGACGTCGCGCGCCGGCTCGGTCATCTCGGCGCCTTTGCGGCGGCACCCGATTATTATTTCCGCGGCGGCGTCGATCTCACCAAAATCGACGACATGCAGAAGATCTTTCCGATCGTGAATGCGGAGAGCGACAGCCTGTTGTTTGCCGATCTCGACGCCGCGGCGGCCTGGGCCAAGGCGCAAGGCGGCGACGGCAACCGGCTCGGCATTATCGGCTTCTGCCGCGGCGGGCGTAATGTGTGGCATTATTCGACGCATAATCCCGATCTGAAGGCCGGCGTCGCCTTCTACGGCACGCTGATCGACAGGAGCGACGGCGTGCCCAAGAGCTCGATCGAATTGGCGCCCGAGGTCAAAGAGCCGGTGCTTGGCCTTTACGGCGAGGCGGATGCTGGAATCAAAGTCGAGCAGGTCAAGCAGATGGAAGCGGCGCTGAAAGCTGCCGGCAAGACTGCGGAATTTCACCTGTATCCCGGCGCGCCGCACGGTTTTCATGCCGATTACCGTTCGAGCTATCGCCAGGATGCCGCCCAAGACGGCTGGCGTCGGATGATCGACTGGTTCAAGAAGTACGGTGTGCTGAGCTAGGCCAAGCTCACCCGCTCAAGCGCGGCCGCCAGACAAAATGCGGCCGTGCTTTGATCTTGCGCGATCTTGAGGCTTCCGAAGGACGGCCATAGGGCCGCAGGTTCATGGCACGTATCCAAGACATCCGAAGTGAAAATCTGAGCTCGCGCCAGCAGCGCTGTAGGACGACATCACGCGCCGCCGGCCGCGTCCGAGCCTCTCCGGTCCGTTCGCCATCTGGATGCACATTGCCGAGAGCGCCGAGCCGATGAATGCGCTTACCACGCGTCGCTGGCGCGGGAATGAGCAGGATATGAATCATCAATCCGCCATGCCGGCGGCGAAGACAATGACGCCTATGAGCAGCAGCAGATATTGCGGCATCAGCACCGATTTGAGCCGCAACGAGCGGCGGCCGAACAGCCGGTAGCGTGCGTCGACGTCGAAATTGGATTGGCCCGGCCGGCGCGCCTCCTGAATCAGCGGAATAAGGGCGAGCGCGGCAACACCATAGACGACCGACAGGGTCAGACAGACCATGGCGGCAAGCCGGAGCATCTGATTGGAAAAGTCCACGCCCGAGGCCACCCAGGCCAACAGCGCGATCGTCACGACCAGAGCAAAGATGCAGCCCTGATTGACGAATTCGAGCGCCTTGGTGTGCGCATCCGGCGGTACCCCGTTCATGCCAACCCCCGAGTGATTCGGCGCGACGGGATAGTATCGCAGAGCGTTTACGGGACTTGCATCATCGCAGGCGCTACGCGGACGCCCTGTCGCGCGCTTTGGCCGGCTCATTGAAGTCGGGCCTGCCGGCGATCGGCGCGCGGCTTTGCTGCTGCGCCGCCTGGAGCACGGCAGCGCCGCGTGCCGTGAGGCGCACGGTACGACCGGCATCGCTTTCGATGCGGATCAGCCCGTCAATGATCGCATCCTCCCAGACCGAGAGCCGCGGGCAGCTGCTGCGCCATGCCTCCATCGCCTGGCTGTAGTTGCGCGGGCGATCCGCCATCCAGGCGAGGAACTGGATCATGATCAGGCTGGGCTGCTCCGACATCGTTTCCCCGAGCGAGCGAATGAACCGGCGGCTACTATAGACTTAAGCGCAGCAAAATGCACCTTCGCCCTGCCGAACCGGACCGGCGATGCGATTGTGCGTTGCCGGGAAAAATGGGATCAATGCTTGAGATTTTCGACCCGAGGATTTTTGCATGTCCACCCTCATCAGCGTTCTGATCACCTTCCTCGTCATTATTCTCGTGCTTTATCTGATCAACATGCTGCCGCTCAATGGCCGCGGCAAACAGATCGCACGGGTGATCGTCATCATCCTCGGCATAGTATCGCTTTTGAAATATCTCACGCTGTTCTGAGGCCGATCGCCTGTGCTTCGCGTTGAAGGCTTCGCGATCATTTCGGCCGACGGTATGATCGCCGACCGCAACGGCGAAATGCCGGAGACGATTCGCAACGCCGCCGACCAGCATTTCCTTCAAGATAGCCTCGATCATGCCGCCGCCGTGGTGCATGGCCGACGCTCGCACGAAGGTGGGCCGCGCGCGGGCCGGCGCAGGCGCATCATTGTCACACGCCAGATTGCGGCGCTTGCGCCCGATCCCTCGCATCCCAATGCCCTGTTATGGAATCCGGCCGGAGCGAGTTTCGAGCGCGCACTGGCCGAAATCGGCGCGATCAACGGCACAGTCGCCATCATCGGCGGCACCGAGGTGTTCAGCATGTTTCTGCCGTTCTACGACAGCTTTCATTTGTCGCGCGCCGCGCATGCGCGAATCCCCGGCGGCCTGCCGGTCTTCACCGAAGTCGGGCCAAACGCGACGCCGCAAGACGTACTGCTGCGCCACGGGCTCAAGCCCGGCCCGCCGCGCGATCTCGATGCCGCCGCCGGGGTTACGCTTGTGACCTGGTCGCGCTAGTCAATTTAGCCGCTGAGGAGGGCGCGCAAGCCTGTGTAAAGCGAACCGGCACCGGCGACCAGTGCGCCGGCCGCGGTGGCGATCGTTCCAAAATTGTCCTGAATCTTTTGCGCGCGGCGTCGCAGCGCCTGCTCGCCGACGTGGCGTCCGATGGTGCTTGCGATCATGATCGCGAGCGGGCCAGGCGCACGGGTGCGGTCAAGCGTCCGCGGAATCATACGGCGGATCAACAAAGCCAGCACGGTGCCGGTGACGTAGGCAAGCGCGATGCTCACTGCATATTCCAGCGTCTCGCGCCAATCCCGCGCATTGTCCGGCCAAATCGGCAGGTTGTCCGTATACGCAACGATCGCGAGCATGCCGGCCACGCTGAGAACGCCGACCACGATCCCATCGGCGAGTGCCCAGCGGATGCCGTGATGAGAAAGCCAGAGCAGTGAAAATCCAAAGGGTAGAGGAATGATCAACGACATAATGCGCAAGTAAAGCGGCGAAATGTCGAAAATCACCGTTATGAGCAGATGCGCCGCAACGAGCAAAACGATCGGACACGCAGCGTAGATCGCATTGTGTCTTGCCCAGAATGTTCCTGGCTGGGCAGCGCGAAACCAGACGCGGCGCGCGGCGTCCACTTTCAGCTGCAGCCGCTCGACCTGTGCCAACAGTTCGCGATTTTCATCGATGAGCGGACGCACCATGCGCAAATCGCGCCCGCAGCTCTTACAGACAAGCGCCTCATCATTGCATTCCTCGGCACAGAAAGGGCATTCCATCGAGTGGCTTCCTGAGAGCGGAAGTGTTCCGGATCAACGATTTTTCTTTAGCACAGCGATTTTGCTGCCGAGCTCGGCCAATTCGCGCTGCAAGCTCGCGACTCGCTCCTTCAAGTGCGCATTTTCGGCAGCCAAGCTCGGCGGCATGGTAAGGTCGTTACCGCAATGGCGGCACACCAAAGCCTCCTCGCGGACGTCTTCCGCACAGAACATGCAGCGCATCGCCATCAACCTCAGAGAATTCTGCGCACGTCGGCATCAGAAAACATGTTGCCTAATGCTGCTTTGCGATGTTGATCGTGAACGTCAGAAATCCTGTGCGTCCCTCTTTGTCCTTTACCTCAGCGCGGATCAGATAGGAGCCGTCCGGAATTGCCGCGGCCGGCACGTCGACTCCGGCCTGGTTGACGAATTCCTTGATTCGATCTGTCAGGTCGACCGGCGGATCACAGACATCGATGAGCTTGAATGACGCCTGGTCGATCTGTGCGCCGCCGTGACCTTCGAATTTCAACTGCAGATGAATCGGCGATTGGATGCCGGCTTCGGAAGATCTTGGCGACAACAGTTCGATCGCGGGCCCGCGCGAAATACCGGCGCGGAATGTAAGATCGGTCGATTTCGCGCGCGGGCGTTTGGCCTCATCGGCTGTGATCAGTGTTACGGTGCTGGACTGCGCGAAGGAAGCGGCTGCGCAAAACGCGGCAAATGCGAGCACGACAACTTTTCTGATGAGTTCTCCGAGCATCAGCATCTCCCGGGAGCTTCGCTCAATCTCTGTCCGCGCCTGCCTGTCAAGGTCGTGCGTCATTGCGCGTCGGCGCCGCCGCCATCACCGATGATGCTGTAGGGTGCCCAAAACAAGGGGTGCGCGTAATAGAATAGTGTTTCACCGGCGTTGCCCGTGAAGCCGTCGCCGTCCAATAGCGCCATCATGGACTGCCGCAGCGCTTCCGCGCGCGGCAGGCTTGGGGCGGCCGCCTGCCGCCGGAACAGATCGGTGATCAAGGCACGCGCAGAAGCCGAATGAACGGACCAATTTGTCACCAGGAGAGCCCTCGATCCCGCATAGAAGAAGGCGCTGCCGAGTCCGGATGCCGCTTCCGCGCCCGCCCCCTGGCCCGCGGCCGTGTTGCACGCTGAGAGCACAACCCAATCAGCGTCGAGCTTGAGCGCGAAGATCTTATCTTCGGTCAGAAGCCCGTTACCTTCCACGCCTGCGATGTCGGGCGCGGTCAGCGCCAGCGCCGGCTGCGTGAGGCCATCGAGATCGCCCGGCACCAGTCCATGCGTAGCGAATGCGACGATGCGATAATGCGACAGATCTAGCGCCTCGACGTTCCGTTCATTGGCCGCCTTGCCAAGATAAAGCGCCTTGGTCGGATCGACATCGAGCGCCTTTGCCATGGCCATCAATTCTTCCCGCGTGTCGGGCAGCCGCGGCAGCATTGCAAGCTCGGCCGCATCGACATCCTCGGTGTGCGGTGAAGCCCGCAACTGAAGCGGTATGCCTCTCATCACGGTACTGCCTGCATCATTGGCTGCAGCGACATTTACGATTTTTTCGTCGCCTTGCGCCTCGGCCTCGGCCACATCCTGGGCCTTGAAATAAGGATCGCCGAACCCGATCAGCTTGTCGCGCGAGGGCGAGCCCGGCGGCAAGCGGCGCAGTGTGATCAGTGCGGAAATCGAGGGGATGACCGTCACGGCGTAACCGCGGGCAAGCCACGGCACCTGTCGATATCCGGCAAACAGCGGCTTGGCTGTTAGGTCCAGATGCGCGGGTCTTGTCGGCAACAGGCCAAGCGGCAGTTCACCGAGCGCCCCATTTGTTACGACGATCAGGCTGCTGGCATTTTGCCACCCTGCTTCAACCGGCTTTAACAACGACTCGTAGAGCTCGTAAGCAAGGTCGAGATCGAACGGCGGGATATCATCGACTGTGGCAGCCTGCGGCTCGAGTGCTTCGCGCAGCTTTCGTACCTTGGCTTCGAGCGCGATTGCGGTGAGCGGAATCTGTGCGAAGACGGTCGCGCCTTCCTTAGACACCGCCCAGGCGAAGCTCGCATCCTGTCCAAAATAGAACGACAACAATGCTTCGCCACGCCGCAGCACGCCCTTGATCTGCGCGACGCTTGGCGGCTTGGGGTCGACCAGATCGGCATAAGCGGGAAATTGCCGACTGATCTGCTGCTGGGCGGTATTGCGCTCCACGCGTAGCTTTTCAATTGCGGTCTTGATCGCTCCCACCGTCTGTTCACCGCGTTGATCGGAGGGAAGGCTCAATAGATTGTTCAGCGCACCGAGCTGCGCACTGATTTGCTTGGCAGCGTCCTGCTCTTTACGCACGAGGTCCGCAAGCGCCGCGTCTTTGGCGGCCATGCGCGCCGCGGAATCGGCGAGCGCCCTTTGCACGGTATGACCGCGGACAACGTCGGCCAGTCCGAATGTGCCCTCCGCGATCTCCTTGGACATGGCCGGCTCGCGCGCCAGCACACCGACATAAGCCTCGACTACTCTTTGCAGCCGGGCATTTCGTGCCGCCATAAGCGTTGCATCGGCGTCATCGGTTTCCTTGTTGGCCGCCAATAGAACCGGGATCGCCGCGTTGAATTCGCGGATCGCGTCGCTGTCGCGCGTGGCGCGTGCATAGCCGAGCGCGAGCGTGCCGCGGGCAGTCGCGGTGTCGAAGCTGTTCGGTCCGGTGCGCGCCGTTTGCCGTTTCACCAGCGCCTCGGCGGCGGCAATGCCGGCTTCGATCTGGCCGCTGGCATAGAGCGCGGCGATGCGCGAGCCGTTGAGTTCAAAAACTTCGCGCTGCTGCGGAGTCCATTGTGCAACGGCTCTATCGATTTCGGCGTAGATTTCGGCCGCAGCTCTCGCCTTACGCTGGGCAACCAGAATATTGCCCAGGCCGGAAAGAACGCTTACCCTCTGCGGTGCGCTGTCGGCGACGCCGAGCGTTCGCTGCACGTCGAGAGCCGAGCGCGCCAGCTTTTCGGCCTCTTGGTAGCGACCTTGCTCGACCAGAATGCCGGCGAGACCGATGATGAAATCTGGCGTCGCCGGCGCGTACTTGCCCTCAAGCTTCAATACGTCGAGCAGGGCTCGCCGAGCGTCTGCTTCAGCCTCGCCCAGCTTGCCCTGCTTGACCTCGTTGCGAGCCACCGCCAACAGGTAGCTGTCGGCGCTACGCAGAAATACCTCGGCCGGCGGCACCGGAGGACTGTAACGCGGCAGATCCTTGACCACGGCGCGCTGGAACGCCTCGGCGCGGCGATAGGCGGCCTCGGCCTCGGAATATTGGCCGCGCGCTTCGAACACCAGGCCTCTTGCGGCATCGGCATCGGCCTCCCAAAGGTGACCATAGATCGGATAGACGGCGCGCCAATTCGGATTGGGGCTGCCGCGCGCCTCTTGAACCATGGCCTCCGCGCGGCTCGCGTAGCTGTTCGCTTGCGTTAGGTCGCCCATCGAGACTTCAAGCTGGGCGATCTGGGTGAGCGAATTAACGACCGAGCCCCGGCGACCTGGGACGTTCCCCTCTCGGACCTGGGCGTCGAGAATGGCAATCGCACTCTTTGGATCGCCAAGCGCTCGGTACTGCTGGGCGACGAGCCGCCTGATGCGGCCGAGAACACGCACGTCGAGGGCTTTTTGGCCGACCGCGAGCGCCTGCAGACCGTCGGCGAGCGCCTCTTTGTTGCGAGCGAGCAGGGCGCGCGCCTCGGCGCGATTGAAATAGAACTCTCCAAGCTTGCCGGGCGACGCAGCGGCCGGCGGCACGGCGTCCGCCGCAGCCTTGCGCTCTGCGATCCTTGCCTGATCCGGCTTTTCGCTGTCGAGGATCGCGGTGATATCGGCGATGGTGCGCGGCGGCGGCACAAATTGCGGCTGGACGCTGATCACCGCCGGCGGAGTCGAATGTGCTTCCTCCTTTGGCGCCGCAGGTGCCGCAACGCCCGCCGCCTGTGTCTGCTCCTCGCGCAGGACGCAGGGGCGGAGCAGCGGAATCCCGCATTGTTGTCTCACGGCTTCCGGATTGCCCCGAAGCCCCTTCGCCTGCGCACACGCCATGATTTGCGGCCGCAAAGCCTCTCTGCACCGTTCCACGATCTGATCGTGGCTGGCTGCATCGGCGACAAGAGGGAAGCAGTGACAAGCAAATATGCCGACGCACAAGGCGGCACGCAAAGCGGGCGCTGTGACGGCGCACAGCGGCTTAAGGCGGCAGTCCGAAGTCATATCCAAAGATCCCGACCCTCTCGCCGCATCTGAGATGTTAGGGGTCTGCGCCCCTGCCAGCAAGATAGAATCGGCCCGATTTCGTGCGGTGCAAAAGGACGCCGGAGTCGCTCCGAGCGTGCGCTTCAAAACCTCTGTCGGGTCGGCTCGTCAAATGGGGCAGGCGAGGACAGGGACTGATACGACCGCGGGACAAACCTTCAAAAGCACGGCGGCGCGCGACGCGATTACTTCGGGATCTGCACCAGTTCCCTGACCTGATCCGCGGTCAGCGGCGCTGGCAGAAATTTCTGCGCCACAGCGTCGGCCATCACGCCGTCGAGATCCATGATCTGATCGGTCTGCAGCGCCTCTTTCGGCACAAGCTTGACCACCCGCTGCACGATATTGGCGGGCAGCCCCGAATATTCTCCATAGATTTTCAGCGCTTCGGGGCTCGAATACATCCAGTCCACGGTCTCGCGGTAGGCCTGCATGAAACGTACGATCGCATCATGCTTGGCGGCAAGGGTCTGCGCGCCGATCAGATTGACGCGCACCACGCGCTTGCGCAGCACATCGACATCGGCGCCCGTGGCGACGATCCGGGTCTTGCCGCCCTCCACCAGATCGAGGCCGAACGGCGCCGCGCCGAAGCCTACATCGACCTGGCCGGTCATGGTCTGCGTAATGGTGGCGGCGATATTGCCGGTCGGCTGCGGCTTGGCGCTCAGATGGTATTGCGCGATCAAAGCAAGCAGCGAGGCGTGGCTGGACGAGCCGACCGCGGAGAAGGCGATGGTCTTGCCGTTAAAGTCCTGAATTGTCTTGATCGGCGAATCCGCCGGCACAAACCAGTAGAGATCCGGCGCGCCGGTCATCTCGCTCGACAGGATGCGGATCGGTGCGCCCTTGGCGAACGTGCCGATAGCCGCCGACACGCCGGACGCCGTCGCAATGTCAATGCTGCCCGCGATCAGCGCCTGAATCGATTCCGGGCCGGCCGTGGTATAGAGCGTGTCGAGCGTGAGGCCGTGCTTCTTGAAAATGCCGGCGCGCTGACCCAGCTCTACCAGACCTGCATCCCACGCGCCCTTTTGCGGGATGGCGACCTTGAGCGTGTCGTCGGCGGCGGCAGCGCCGCAGGTTGCGGCAAGCAGCAAGAGAGCCAGAACGGGAATCAACAGGCGGCGCATAGCTTCCTCCCGACGGCGCTGAGCGTAATGATGTTGGAGCCGCCGTCATTTATGATATCGGCATGACTTTACGCCCGAACCGACCAAGTTCAAGCTTCGGCGTCGCGCTCGACTACGAGATCGCGCAGGAACAGGCGTCCGCGCTCGGCCGTTTGGGACGCGCGCTCGAAGCCGCGCTTGCGGCGCTCGCCGAACATGACCGCAGGACCGCGGACGGTATGGCTTTATACGGTCATGCAATCAAGGATTGCAAGACCCGGACGCGGCTCGTGCATCAGGCGAGCGAGGCGCTGTGGTGCTTGATGGTGCAGCGCGAATGCTGCGGGCTGCGCGATCCGCGCTCAGTGCTCCGCGATTACCGGGTTCCGGCCGAAGTGCATCATCGGATGGGCATCGTCGCGGCTCCGCCGGGGCCGCGCGGTCGGTGAGTTCAGTCTCGCGCTGGCCGGACCGCTTGCTCCGCGCGAAAAGGGGCGACCCTGACGCGCTGGCGGGGATTCGGCGCGAGCCGCTGGATTTACGCTTGCGCGAGAATGGCGCGGGCCGTGCGTCACAGCCGCGCCTCAACCTCCCGGATGCTCGCCGGATGCGGGCGCGGCCGCCCTGAGGAAAGGCTTTATTCACCCTTGCCAAGGCATTCTTGCCGCGCATGCAGTAGCGGCGCGTCTGGATTTGTCATGCGTACCCTTCCTCTTCTTGACGAGCTAGAGGCCGCATTGGCGTCGGGCAGCATTCCGCGCCGCCTCGATATCCTGTCCCGCGTCACCGATCTGTTCATCAACAGCGCCGAACACTATTCCGAGGACCAGGTCAGGGTGTTCGATGACGTCATGGCGCGGCTGGTCAATGCGATCGAGGTCAAGGCGCGCGCCAAGCTCGCGCAGCGCCTGGCGCCGATCAAGAACGCGCCGTCCAATGTCATTCACATGCTGGCTTTCGACGACGACATCGACGTTGCCGGTTCAGTGCTCGCGCAATCGGAGCGGCTCGACGAACGCGATCTCGTGCTCAATGCCAGCACCAAGAGCCAGCAGCACCTTTTCGCCATCAGCCAGCGCCGCTCCTTGAGCGAGCCGGTCACCGATATCCTGGTCGAGCGCGGCGACCGCGACGTCGTCCATTCGGTGGTGAAGAATACCGGCGCCCGCTTTTCCGATGCCGGCTTTCGCATGCTGGTCAAGCGCTCCAGCGACGACGATGTGCTGGCCGCCGAGATCGGGCTGCGCAGCGATATTCCGCGCGCCCATTTCCTTGTGCTGCTGGAAAAGGCCTCAAGCTCGGTGCGGGCGCGGCTCGCCGCGGAAAACCCCCAAGCGCGAACCGCGATCGAAGGCGCAGTCGCCGAAGTAGTCCACGGCATCCGCGACCGCGCCCGCAACACCTCGCGCGATTTCGCCGCTGCGCAAGCCCTGGTCGAGCAGCAGAGCCGGCTGCGCCGCATCGGCGAAGCCGACATCTACGAATACGCGCGCGACCGCAAATTCGAGGAAACAGCGATCGCCCTGTCGATCATGTCCGATACGCCGATCGACGTCGTCGAGCGGGCGCTGCTCGATCCCGGCGCCGAGATCATCCTCATTCTCGCCAAGGTCGCCGAACTGTCGGCGACAACAACCAAGGCCATTCTGCTCTTGCGCGCCGCCGATCGCGGCATGTCGGCCAAAGACCTTGACCAGGCGCTGTCGAGCTTCAACCGGCTGCGGCCCGACACCGCGCGCCGGGTGCTCAGCTTCTTCCGCGCCCGGGCCAAGAAGCCGTTCGCGCCGGCGCCTCCGCCGCCGGTGGCACTGAGCGGTTAGGTGTCGGCGGCAGTCGTTCAGGCTGGCGCACCCGAAAACGCATTCACACGCATCTTGCGCGCGCCGCCGAGCCGGTGTTCGGACAGACCAAGGAAGCAAGAGGCTTCCGCCAGTTCCTGCTACGGGGGATCGAGAAAGTGAAGGCCGAATGGGCGATGGTCTGCACCGGTCACAATCTCCGAAAGCTCGCGCTGGCCGCCGCATGAGCATTGGCATGCTAACGTTGCGGTTATGCCGCGACTCGCGACTAAACGGACAGGCTCCTAG